>Ga0172378_10002796_pt1 | contig 16383 bp, 24 predicted proteins | sample GrowelOW332metaG_FD_119755 | JGI IMG/M metagenome (GOLD analysis project Ga0172378, IMG submission 119755) | Groundwater microbial communities from an aquifer near a municipal landfill in Southern Ontario, Canada - Pumphouse #3_1 metaG | ecosystem: Environmental > Aquatic > Deep subsurface >... | reverse complement strand
TTAATTTTAATAAACTATTTATATAATTTTCAACATTAAATTCTTTCAAATCGTCTATTGATTCACCTACACCAATTGCATATATTGGCTTTTTAAATTCACTAACTAATGAAACAAGAATGCCACCTTTTGCAGTTCCGTCCATTTTGTTCATAATTAAACCCGATATATCAATAGTTTTGTTAAATAATTCAAGTTGTTTTTTAGCATTTTGGCCTATTGAAGCATCTAAAACTAAGATTGTTTCATCAACACCTTTTTCATCTAATTTTTTTAAAACTCTTTCAATTTTTTGAAGTTCTTGCATTAAATTAACATTATTTTGCATTCTTCCAGCTGTATCTATAAGGAGAACATCGAATTTTTCCTTTTTAGCTCTTTCTAAAGCTTTATAGGCAACAGATGATGGATCAGCATCAGGCTTATTTGATTGGACTAAATCAATATTGCAATCTTTACACCATTTTTCTAGTTGTTCAATTGCACCTGCTCTAAATGTATCACAACCAGCCACTAAAACTTTTTTACCACTATCAATAAGTTTTTTAGCTATTTTTCCAATTACAGTGGTTTTGCCAACACCATTAATACCTGCAAATAAAATTATATAAGGCTTCCTTTTTTCATCAATTTCTATTTTTTTTTCAGAATTATGCAAATATTCTTTTAACATTTTTGACAAAATTACTTTGACATCATCTGAAGACATTACTTTTGTGTATTTATTTTTTCTTATTTCATTTAATATCTTACTCGTTATATCGAGCCCAAGATCACTTGAAATTAGCAAATTCTCTAATTCGTCTAATAGTTCGTCATCAACCTTTTTACCTGTAAAAATACTGAATAAACCAGATGATATATTATCTGATGTTTTATCTAATTTGTTTCCTATGTTTGAATCTTTAAATATTGACATTTCTTATAATTTATATTACTTCGTGAATAATATTATGAATTCTTTTAAAAAAATCAATACTTATTAACATTTTGTTAACTTTATTTTAATCATAATTATTCTAATATTTTAAAAATTTTTGATAAATTTTTTCTTGAATTTAATATATTTGAATATATGATGAACTATTATGATTAATTGTTGGAAAGAATATACAAAATGAGTGATATTATAGAAAATGGAATAAATAATAGTGGTGATTATACAGCTAGTTCAATTACTGTTTTAAAAGGCCTTGATGCTGTAAGAAAAAGACCTGGTATGTATATTGGTGATACCGATGATGGTAGCGGATTACATCATATGATTTATGAAATTCTTGATAACTCAATTGATGAAGCTTTAGCTGGTTACTGTACCCATATTATTGTAACATTAAACAAGGACGGTTCTGCAACAATTCTAGATAATGGAAGAGGTATACCAACTGGGATACATCCGCAAGAAGGAATTTCAGCTGTCGAAGTTTGTATGACAGATTTGCATGCTGGTGGTAAATTTAATCAAGATTCTTACAAGGTTTCTGGCGGTCTACATGGCGTTGGTGCATCAGTTGTCAATGCTTTATCTGATTGGTTTAAAGTAACTGTTTGGCAAAATGGTAAAAAACATTTTATGGAGTTTAGAAAAGGAAACAGAGTTGAACCACTAAAAGTTATTGGAGATGCTGGAACACAAACAGGTACTGAAGTTACATTTCTTCCATCACCAGAAATTTTTAAAATTATAACATTTGATTATACGACAATTGAAAAAGCAATAAGAGAGAAGGCTTTCCTTAACTCATTTGTTTCAATTGAACTAATCGATGATAGAGGTGAAGAACAAAAAAAAGAAAAATTTCATTATGAAAATGGAATATTGGAATTTGTTAACTATTTAGATAGAGGAAAATCAGCAATTGCTAAACCATTAATTTTTAAAAGTAAAGAGGAAGCTGGAATTACATTCGAATTGGCATTATCATGGAATGATGGTTATTATGAGAATATTGTTTGTTTCACAAATAATATTAGGCAAGGTGATGGTGGAACACATTTAGCTGGTTTTAAAAGTGCTTTAACAAGAGCAATTACTGATTATGCAAATAAATCAGAACTAACAAAAAAATATAAATTAGAACTTACAGGTGAAGATATAAGAGAAGGATTAACATCAATAATTTCTACAAAGGTTCCAGATCCAAAATTTTCTTCTCAAACAAAAGATAAATTAGTCTCTTCTGAAGTTAGAACGGTTGTTGAAGGACAAACATTATCATTCTTAGAAAGATATTTCGAAGAAAATCCTATAGAGGCTAAAACTATAGTTGAAAAATCATTCGATGGTGCTAGAGCTAGAGTTGCTGCAAGAAAGGCGAGAGAATTAACTAGAAGAAAAGGAGCATTAGATATCGCTAATCTGCCAGGTAAGTTGGCCGATTGTCAAGAAAAAGATCCAGCATTATCTGAAGTTTATTTAGTTGAAGGTGATTCCGCTGCTGGTTCCGCTAAAACAGGTAGAGATAGAAAATATCAAGCAATTCTTCCAGTATTTGGTAAAATTCTAAATACAGAAAAATCTAGATTTGATAAAATTATAGCTTCTGAAAAGATGGGAACTATAATAACTGCACTTGGCACTGGTATAGGCAAAGAAGATTTTGATATTAATAAACTTAGATACCATAAAATTGTTATAATGGCCGATGCCGATGTCGATGGTTCTCATATTAGAACTTTATATATGACATTTTTTTATAGACATATGCCTGAGATTATAAGCGGTGGATATTTATACATAGCACAACCACCTTTATATAAAATTAAAAAAGGTGGTAGTGAAGTTTATATAAAAAATGAAACGTTGTATACGGAATATATAATTACTAATGCATGTAATGAAGCTATATTTAAAAATAATAAAGGTTTAACGGTATCTGGTAATGATTTAATATCATATATTAAAAAAATCATGGTATATAATAATTTACTAAAAGTAATTTCAAGAACGGTCCCAGTTAATATAACTGAAAGTTTAATTATTTGTGATGGTTTTAGAAATGAAACATTTAAAGATCCTAATATAATGAAAATTATTGCTCTTAAAGTAACGAATAAATTATCTGATTTTGAAACAAACGTTGATATAAAATGGGATTATGAAATAACATATGACGGTAAATTAATTATTAAAAAAGAATATAAAAGTGTTATAACAAAAATTACAATTAATGATGAAATGTTATCAATGCCTGAAATTATTGAAATCAATAGAATTAGAAAGGATATTCTTGAAATGTTTGGCGACTCTATAGAATTTACAAAAAAAGATGATGTTTATAAAACAAATAGGCCATCTGAACTTGCAAAAATTATAAATGAGGCTGGAATTAAGGGAATAACAATACAAAGATTCAAAGGACTTGGTGAAATGAATCCTGAGCAGTTATGGGAAACCACATTAAATCCTGAGAATAGAACCCTTTTGAAGGTTACGATCGAAGATGCAGCACAAGCTGATGAAACTTTTGCAACTTTAATGGGTAATATTGTTGAGCCAAGAAAAGATTTTATTCAACAAAATGCGTTAGATGTTGTTAATTTGGATATCTAAATTTAATGTAATTAATTTTATATAAAATCATTAATTTTTGATTTAGAATTTTATATTAAATAAAAGTCATTAATATAGGGGATAAAAATAGATGAAAACTTTAATAGGGTTAACAAAGGAAGAAGTTATTGAAGAATTAAAAATATTTAATGTTGAACCATATAGATCAAAACAAATATGGAATTGGCTTTATTATTTTGGAAAAACATCCTTCAATGAAATGAATAATATTTCAAAGGATCTTAGGCAAAAATTAAATGAAAATTATATAATTTCAAGACCAAAAATTGATACAAATCTCATTTCGAAAGATGGAACACAAAAATGGCTATTAGAATTTAGAGATAATGAAAAAATAGAAATGGTTTATATACCAGAAGATGACAGAGGCACTTTATGTATTTCTTCACAAGTTGGTTGCCCAATGAATTGTAAATTCTGTAATACAGGAAAACATGGCTTTGTTAGAAATTTAACTTCCGAAGAAATTGTCCAGGAAGTTTTAGTTGCCAGAGATGAACTGAAAGAATGGGAAAATTTAAATAAAAAAATAGGTGACGGTAGAACAATTTCAAATATAGTCGTCATGGGTATGGGAGAACCTTTATTAAATTATGAAAATATTGTTAAAGCTTTAAAAATTATCAATGATCCTGATGGTATTTGTTTTTCCAATAGAAGAATAACCTTATCAACGTGTGGATTGGTTCCTCAAATAAAGCAACTAGCAAATGATTTAAAGGTCAACTTGGCAATTTCTTTACATGCCTCAACAGATGAAATTAGAAAAAAATTTATGCCAGTAGCCGAAAAATATACTATCAAGGAAGTTATGGAAGCCTGCAGAGAATATGCCGATAAAACAAGTGGAAGAAGAATAACTTTCGAATATATAATGATAAAAGATTTAAACGATACAGATGAAGACGCTGTCAGATTAATTTCGTTAGTCAAAAAAAATAGAGTTCCAGCAAAATTTAATTTAATTCCATTTAATCCTTGGAGGGGATGCGATTTTAAACCATCTACGCAAGAAAGAATTAATAAATTTGCTGAAATTATAACAAAGGCAAAAATTCCATGTCCTATTAGAAAAGCTAGAGGACAAGACATAATGGCCGCATGTGGACAATTAAAAAGTAAAGACAAATAGTTTTATTAGCACAATTATAAAATTTTACTAATTAACATATTAAATAAATAGGATTAGCTCCTAAAATTAGGAATAAGATTTATTTAGAATTTTTATAAATAATTATTTATTAATTTGTTGAACTCTTCTTAGATTTTTTAAATTTTAATTTTATATAATTTTTATTTCAGGTTTTAAACTCAAAATATATTAATAGAAACAATAAATAAAAGATTTTATATAAAAACTATAATAATATTTTCACAAAGTTCTAACTTCCACTTTAAAATACTACTGAATTAGAAAGCTTTTAAAAGCTAAATGTAAAAACCATATGTCGAATCTAACAAAGTACTTTAAAATTTCGTGTAACATAAAATGTTTAAGTTACTTGGTTATACATCTTTCAGCTGTTATCTGACTAATAAATTTCTTATATAGCACTACAAACTTTAATTTCTATATAATTTAAATTTCCAAATAATTGATAGTAGATACCAAATAAATAATATATTAACTGCCATTTTAAATATTTATATTCTTGCAGAAATAAAACAAGTTTGTCCAATGACTTTAATATGAACCTTAATTCTTTATATAAATTCCATTATATTTATTTTATATAAATTACTTATATACTAATTATGTCGTGAAATAACAAAAAACAATTAAAAATGCCTACATATATACATAATGTAAGCATATTATATTCAAAATAAATACAAAATTATTCAGAAACCTTATCAGATTTAAAATCTAAATCTTCTTTAATTCTTGTAGCTTTTCCTTTTAAGTTTCTCATGTAGTATAATTTTGCTTTATTTACAATACCCTTTTTAACAAAATCAATTCTTTCAACCAAAGGAGAATGAAATAAAAATTTTCTCTCAACACCTATTTCATGACTAATTTTTCTAACAACAAAACTTGAATTATAATTTTCAGGTTTTCTGCTTTTTGCAATAACAACACCTTCAAAATTTTGAATTCTTGTATTAGAACCTTCAGTAATTCTGTAAGCAACACTAATAGTATCACCAACTTCAAACTTAGTAGACTTCCCCTTATTTTCAGCTGTTTTTTGTGATCTTGCTTCATTAAATTTATTTAATAAACTCATTTCTATACCTATTTATTAACATTATCCTTAACTTCACTTTTAGGCTCTACAACGTCAACTCTATCAACTAATTCTATAATAGCCATAGGAGCTGCATCGCCAGTTCTAAAACCAAATTTTAAGATTCTTGTATAACCACCATTTCTATTTTCATATCTCTTAGAAAGATCAGCAAATATCTTATTAACATTATCAATATCATGTAATACAGACAATGCCTGTCTTTTATTATGCAACTCACCCTTTTTACCCAATGTTATCAATTTTTCAACAAAAGGTTTTAATTCTTTAGCTTTTGGTAAAGTAGTTTTTATTTGCTCATTTTTTAACAAAGCGTTAGACAAGTTCATCAACAATGCTTTTCTATGTGAGCTTGTTCTATTTAACTTTCTTCCACTAATTCCATGTCTCATTTTAACACCCTTTTTTATTTATATTATTTTTTCTTTTTTTTAGAACTATCTTTTACATCAACTGGAGGCCAATTATCAACCTGCATTCCAAAACTCAATCCCATAGTTTTTAGATTATCTTTTAATTCATTTAAAGATTTTCTACCAAAATTAGGTAACTTTAGCATTTCAGCTTCACTTCTTTGAACTAAATCACCTATTAAATTAATGTTTTCAGTCTTCAAACAATTATAAGATCTAACTGATAATTCAATTTCATCAATCTTCTTAAGAAGAACTGGATTTATAAGACTAGTATTATCCACTCTATCAGATTCTTCTTCTTCAACAAAATCAAAATTTATAAATACATTTAACTGAGTCTGTAAAATTTTAGAAGCAAGAGCTACCGCATCAATAGGCAATATAGTACCATTTGTTTCAACTGTTAATTCTAATTTATCATAATCAATTTTTTGAGCAACTCTGGCATTACTAACTTTATATATAACTCTCTTAACTGGGCTGAAAACTGTATCTAAATATATAGTTCCTAAAACCTTTTTCTCATCATGGAAAACTGCTGGTCTATAACCAACACCATATTCAAAAGTCATTTCCATATTTAAATCAACACCATCTTTTTCAATATTACAAATAACGAGATCTTTATTTAAAATTTCCCCACCATTTTCAATCTTAATGTCGCTTGCTAAAACTGGTCCCTTTTTATTTGTCTTTAAAAACATTTTAGAAGGTGTAGAAGTTTCTTTGGAAATTAATAATGATTTTAAATTAACTATTATATCATAAACATCTTCCCTAACACCATCAATAGTATCATATTCGTGAAAAACACCATCAATTCTCAATGAAGTAATAGCAAATCCCCTAATTGATGTAAGCAAAACTCTTCTAAGGGCATTACCTAATGTTAATCCATATCCTTTCTCCAAAGGTTGAACCACTATAGTAGCCTCATTATCTCTACTTTTCTTAACATCAATAGAAGTCTTTATCATATCCTTCCAATTTTCTTGTAAAATAGCCATACTTTTATACTTTACTTAAATAATAAAATAATAATTGATTACTGTCTTCTTCTTTTCGGAGCCCTACAACCATTATGTGGATAATATGTCATATCTTCAATACTAGTTATAACAATATTACTACCTTGCAAAACTCTCAAAGATGCCTCTCTTCCAACCCCTGGTCCAACTAATTGGACTTTGGCAGTTTGCAAACCATATTCTTTGGCTTTTTCAACAGCATCATTTGTAGCCATTTGTGCTGCATAAGGAGTTGATTTTTTAGAACCCTTAAATCCCATTTTTCCAGCAGAAGACCACGAAATAACATTACCTTGCAAATCAGAAACAGATACTATTGTATTATTAAACGTAGCCTGAATTGAGATCAAACCCATAAGTATGTTTCTCTTTTTTCTACTAACAGTAGTTCCTTTCTTTGCTGAATCTATCACTTTTTTCATAAATATTTCCTAATATAAATTATTTTTTATCTGAAGAAGGCTTTTTACCAGCAACTGGAATAGCTTTTCCTCTTCTAGTCCTAGCATTAGAATGAGTATGCTGTCCTCTAACAGGCAACTTCTTTACGTGCCTTATACCTCTATAACAACCTAAATCGATCAATCTTTTTATAGAAGTTTGGACCTTTCTCCTTAAATCACCTTCAATCAACAACACCTCAGAGCCATCAGACGTATTCTCCTGTTCAGCTTGAGAAGTCAAATAATCCCTAACTTTTTTCAATGTTTCTTCATCAATTTCAAAAGTTCTCAATTTTGTATTTATACCTAAATCTTTACAAATCTTCTCAGCTCTTGGATGACCTATACCGTATATATAAGTCAAAGCTATAACGAATCTTTTATTTGTTGGTATATTAACACCCGCTATTCTAGCCAAATTACTACCCCTTAACCTTTATTTATAACTATTAATTAACATTTAAAGCCTTAATTATTTCACAGTTAATAGCTTTAACATCTTTTAAACCATCTATTAAAAAAATCAAGCTTTTTTTTCTATAAAATGATAAAATAGAATCTTTATTATTATCAAAAATATCAATTCTTTTAATGACAGCTTCCATATCTAGATCATCAGCTCTGCTAACTAAGTTAGTAGAATGACAAACATCGCACACACCTTCAACCTTTGGTCTCTTAGAAACAGCATTATAAATAGCACCACAATTTTTACATGTAATCCTACTCCTAATCCTTTCCAAAATTGCTTCTTTACTTAAATTTATCATAAAAACTTTTTTAAGTTTAAATTCACTAGTCTCCAAATATTCAGAAAATAATTCTGCCTGCTTTAAAGTTCTAGGAAACCCATCCAAAATAATCTTATCAGCATTTATCCTAGATAACTCGGATTTTAAAACATCAAAAATCAGTTCATCTGGCACTAAATTACCTTTATTTATAACATTTGCAACACTTTTACCCAAATCACTGCCAGTGGCAATTTCTTTCCTTAAAAGTGATCCTGTTGAAAGACTTAAATACTTAAAGTTTTCAACCAAAAACATTGCTTGGGTTCCTTTACCAGAAGCAGGTGGACCCAATAAAACTATAATTTCTCGCATTTAATTAACTCTAATTCTTCTTTGTTTACCCATATTATTATATTTATTACTAAACAAATAAGATTGAATTTGTGTAATAAGGTCTATTACAACATCAATTATAATAAGCAAACCAGTACCACCAATACTAATCGGCAAATTATATTTAGTAACAAGTATTTCCGGAAATAAACAAACTATACATAAATAAACAGCGCCAATAAATGTTATTCTATTAACAACAAAATTTAAATAATTAACAGTCGCTTCTCCTGGTCTAACACCAGAAATAAAACAATTATTTTTCTTTAAATTATCCGCAACTTCCTCAGTATTAAAAACAACAGAAGAATAAAAATAACAGAAAAACACTATCAAGGCACAATACAAAATTATATACAAGGCATTTCCTTTCGATATAACAGATGATATTTCTTCACCAATACTACCTTTAAACATCTTTGAAATAGCAAACGGAAACATCAAAACAGAGCTAGCAAATATCGGAGGTATAACACCAGACATATTCACCCTTAAAGGGATATGTGTTCCATCATCTTTTACTCCACTTGCCCTCATTAATCCTCTATTTGGATACTGTATTTTTATATTTCTAGTACCTTTTTCCATAAATATAATAAATAATATTAAAGCTACGAACATAGCCAATATAAAAATTAAAAATAATGACGAATAAGCACCTTTTCTAGCTAAATCAAAAATTTGTACAAAACTTGCTGGAAATTCCGCAACTATACCAACAAATATCAATAATGATATACCATTGCCTATACCATTTTGAGTGATTTTACTTCCAAGCCACATCAAAATCATTGTACCAGCAACCAATGTAAATACAGTAGTCCATAAAAACATACTAGAATTACTTATAAATGCAGATTTTTCAAGGTTTGAAAAGGCATAATATATACCAACTGCTTGAAATCCTCCCAGAATAAGCGTCAAATACTTCGTATATTGATTCATCTTTTTCCTACCATATTCACCCTCTTTCCTTAATTCAGCAAGTCCTTTATAAACAGAGCTCATTAACTGAATAATAATCGATGCAGTAATATATGGCATTATATTTAAAGCAAATATACTCATTCTTGAAAAGGCACCACCAGAAAACATATTCAAAAGATTAAAAACAGAACCAGTATCACTACTAAAAAATTCTGAAATAACCTCGCCATTTATCCCTGGTAGAAATATGAAGGTGCCAATTCTATAAAGGAATAGTAAAATTAAAGTATATAAAATTTTATTTTTTAATTCTGAATTCATCTCTATTTCATGAATTGTTTAACTTTTTCTGATGCTTTATCAACTTCGATTTTAAATGGAGTTTTAACTTCATTTTTACCAGCAAGTAACTTAACAACAGCGTCCTTAGATATAAGTCCTTTTTCAATTAGATCTTGTCTACTAATATCACTAGATAATTTTTTATTCTCTATAAATGAGCATATTACATCAGTCGTCAAAATTTCCTGTTTAACAGTTACATGATGTTTAAAACCATCTTTCGGAACCCTTCTATATATAGGAGTTTGTCCACCTTCAAAACCTTTGACACCACCGCTTGTTCTTGCTTTTTGTCCTTTATGTCCTTTACCAGAAGTTTTTCCTTTTCCGGAACCAATTCCTCTTCCTAACCTCTTTTTATCAATATTGGCAATAGAACCGAATTCATTTAATTTCATTTTATCTCCTATTTAATTTTAACATCAATCATGTGTTTAACTTTATAAAGCATACCATAAATCGACTTATCACATTTCAGTTCTGATGTTGTATTAACACCATTTAAGCCCAGACCATCTAAAGTTTGCTTTTGATCTTTTGTATATTTTAACTCACTTTTAGTTTGAGTAACAATTATACTTTTTCCGTCTAACTCTTTAAAACTTAATAACATTTTGATCCTTTATTCTTCATTAGTATTATTAATATTATTGGAATTATTAGAATTCATTATCAAATTTCTTCTTTTAATAATTTCATTAATATTTTTGCCTCTTCTATCAGCAACACTTTTTGGAGAATTTGCTCCCAATAAAGCATCGAATGTAGCTAAAACAACATTATAAGGATTTGCACTACCAACTGATTTAGCAACAACATCCTTTATACCTAGACATTCAAAAATACTTCTCATAACACCACCGGAAATAATACCAGTACCAGATGGAGCAGTCCTTATAATAACTTTACAAGCACCATAAGTACCTTCACAATCGTGGTGAACAGTTCTTCCTTCTTTTAAAGGAACTTTTTTCAATATTTTTTTAGCATTAGCAAAAGCCTTGGTCCTAGCATCAGCAACTTCTTTAGCTTTTCCAGTGCCAAAATTCATCTTACCTTTTTTATCGCCAACAATAACCAATGCAGCAAAAGATAATGTTTTACCACCACTCACAACTTTAGAACACTTATTTATACTAACAAGTTTTTCTACTAATGAACTTTCTCTACTATTATTTAACATTTAACCTACTCATTTTATTAAAAATTCAAACCGGCTTCTCTAGCACCTTCAGCTAAAGATTTAACTCTACCAATATATAAATAAGGTCCCTTATTAAAAATTACATCCTTAATGCCTTTTTCAACAGCCTTTTTAGCAAGAGAACTTCCGACAATCTTAGCTATTTCAACACCAGATTTGTCTTTTATATCTTTTTCTAAAGATTTGTCATTAGAACAAGCCGATGTTAAAACGTTACCTTTTAAATCAATAATTTGAGCATAAATATTTTTATTACTTCTAAAAACATTCAAAATATTTCTAAGACTCTTATTATTTTTTTTAACTTGCAAACTAGTCCTAATCCTTCTTTTTTCTATTTTTTTAACGCTACTCATGTTTATCCCCTTTATTTTTTCTTACCTTCTTTTCTTAAAATCTGCTTTCCAAAGATTTTTACACCCTTACCTTTATATGGTTCAGGTTTTCTCAAAGATATAATTTCAGAAGCAATTTGCCCAACTAACTGTTTATCTTCAGATTCTAAAGCAATTTGGTTTCCATCAACTTTTGCACTAACATTAGCTGGTAAAGCAAACGCTATATCATGACTATAACCCAAAGTTAGCATCAAAATATTATTTTTTACAACATTAGCTTTAAAACCAACACCATTTATTTCCAAAACAATCTTAAAATGTTCTATCAAACCTTTAACAATATTAGCTATATTATTTCTATGCATTCCATAAAAGTTTGCAATTTCACTTTTCTTAAATTCTTTCTTAGGAGAAATTCTTATAACCTCATTTTCATACAAAACATCGACCTTATCACCAAAATCATAAACTTTAACAACAGGTCCTTTTGTAATTTTAATATTTTGTCCTTGTATTTCAACTTTAATATCATTAGGAACTTTAATTGGTAATTTACCTACTCTCGACATTTTTTCTCCTAAAATATTCTTAATAAAAGTTCACCACCGACCTTAGCATTTTTAGCATCATAGTCGCATAAAATACCTTTTGGTGTAGATAAAATAACCATTCCCAAGCCATTAAATACAGCTGGAATTTCATTAATACCAGCATATTGCCTTTGTCCAGGTTTAGAAATAACTGATATTTCTTTTATAACTGGTTGTCCATTAAAATAAGCTAACTCAATTTCAATCCTATCAAAAGAATCAACTTTAATTATATTAAATGATTTAATATAACCCTCTTTTTGTAAAATTTCTAAAATTGATTGCTTCATTTTTGAATAATTTGTAACAATCTTATTTTTTTTAGCTAATTGTCCATTTCTTAACAAACAAACTAACTCAGATACTGCATGATTCATAGCCATATAAATTACCAACTTGATTTCTTTAACCCAGGAATCATACCAGAAGAAGCTAGTTCTCTTAATACAACCCTTGAAATACCAAAATAACCATGATATCCTCTTGGTCTTCCCGTAAGAGAACATCGATTTTTTACCCTAACTTTAGCGGAATTTCTAGGTTTTTCAGATAACTTTACCATCGCATTAAACCTTTCCTCAAAAGTTTTACTTCTATCATTAGCAATATCTTTTAAAACTTTTCTAGAAGCTTCTTGGTTTTTAGCCATTCTACTTCTTTTATTATTTTTATTTATCGCACTTACTTTTGCCATATTTTTTTCTCTTTTATTTTATTGGAAAATTCAAACCGCATAACAAAGCTTTACATTCTTCTTTAGTTTTTGCAGTTGTAATAACATTTACATCAATTCCAAACACTTTATAAGCTTTATCAAGCTCAATTTCTGGAAAAATAGTATGCTCTTTAATACCGAAACTATAGTGTCCACTTTGATTAAATGAATTAGAAGGTAAACCTCTAAAATCCTTAATTCTTGGAAGAGCTATGAATAATAATCTATCCAAAAACTCACACATTTTGTCTTTTCTTAAAGTAACTCTACAAGCTATAGCCATTCCTTCTCTTAATTTAAAAGTCGAAATAGACGACTTAGCTTTAACTAAAACAGCTTTCTGACCAGCTATCAAACTCAATTGATTAACAACATAAGTCAAAAAATTGTTATCCGCATCAGCACTTTTAAATGCCACATTTAAACAAACTTTCTCAAGTCTAGGAATTTCTAGATCATTTTTATAATTAAACTGTTCTTTCAAATTCTTAGCAACTTTCTCATAATTTTCTTTTATAAATGACATGACATTAACCTAATTTATTTTTACTTTTTTTAGAAATCCTGACTTTTTTACCATCAGCTATTTCAAAACCAACTTTGACAGCTTTTCCATTCTCAGCATAAGCTACATTAGAAATATGTATAGGTTTTTCCTCTTTAACTCTTTGTCCAGGAGTTTGAGATGTTGGCTTTTTGTGAACTGTAACGGAATTTACACCACCAACCAAAACCTTATTTTCAGAAGCAAAAACTTTCAATATTTCGCCAGTTTTACCTTTATCCTTTCCAGTAATAACAATAACATTATCACCTTTTTTCAATTTATTAGCCATTATAAAACCTCCTCAGCCAAAGATAATATTTTCATAAAATTACCTGTTCTGAGTTCTCTAGCGATAGGACCAGAAACTCTAGTTCCAATTGGCATATTTTCTGCATCAATCAAAACAACAGCATTATCATCAAATCTAATAGTACTACCATCAGGTCTTTTAACTTCTTTTTTAACCCTAACAATAACACCTTTAACAACTTGACCTTTTTTAACCTTAGCACCAGGAATAATACTTTGAATAGCTAAAACAATAATATCTCCTAAATCACTAAACATTCTACCAGATCCACCAAGCGTTTTAATACATTTAGCAGTCTTAGCACCAGAATTATCAGCAACATTCAGTAACGTTTCCATCTGTATCATTTTACTTTTCCTCTGCTACTTCATTATTATTAACAATCACCCAAGACTTTCTCCTCGACAAAGGTCTAGATTCCATAATAGAAATTTCATCCCCAACATTAGCGGTATTATTTTCATCATGAATCATATACTTCTTTCTCTTCTTGAGATATTTTCCATAAATAGGATGTTTTACTAAAAATTCATGTAAGCCTACAACTGTTTTATCACCAGCCTTACTAATCACTTTTACTTTTAATACTCTTTTAGACATTTTACTTACCTACCTTTTTTTCTTTAGTAAACAATCTAGCTATTTCTTTTTTAGTTTTCTTTATTTCAGAAACATTTTTTAAATCACCATTAGAATTCTTCATCCTTAAACTAAGGAGTTTCTTTTTTAATTCTAATATTTTATCCATAAATTCGCTCATAGTTCCCTTTTAATAATTAAATCATCTTAACAATTTTAGTTTGAAAAGGTAACTTCGCAGAAGCTCTTTCCAATGCCTTTATAGCAACATCTTCAGAAACTCCATCAACCTCAAACAACATCAAACCAGGTTTAACTCTACACATCCAATAGCTGACAGCACCCTTTCCACTACCCATTCTAACCTCAGCAGGTTTTGATGAAACTGGAATTTGTGGGAAAACTCTAATCCAAAGCTTACCATCTCTTTTTAAATTTTTAGAAATGCACCTTCTTGCAGCCTCAATTTGATTAGCCTTAAATCTGCCAGAACTTAAAGATTTTATTCCATATGTTCCAAAAGCTAAATAACAACCTGAATTAGCTACACCAGTAACTTTTTGTCCACCTTTTTGTGCCTTTCTATATTTTGTCTTACTAGGTAACAACATTTTCTATATTTCCTCAATTTTTTCTAGTATAATAAAATTATATATTAATTAATTAAAGTCAATAGACCGTGAGAAATAAATTACTTTATTTCTTACAAATCCATACTTTAATTCCAACTTTTCCATAAACCGTATCAGCCTCTGCCGTAGCATAGTCAATATCGGCTTTCAAAGTATGCAAAGGAACTGATCCATCTCTATAGATCTCCGATCTTGCAATCTCAGCACCGTTCAATCTACCACTACATTGAACCTTAATACCTTTAACACCATATCTCATAGCAGTTTGCATAGCTTTTTTAAGAACTCTTCTATAAGAAGCTCTGTTCTCAACTTGTTTAGCTATACTTGTAGCAACTACTTGAGCATCAATATCTGGTTTATCAACTTCAGCTATTTTAATATTAACATCTTCATCACCAAACTTCTTAATTTGTGCTTTTATCTTCTCAATATCTGCACCCTTTTTACCTATTAAAATTCCTGGTTTTGCAGTTCTTATAATCACATTAGTTCTATTTCCAGTTCTTTCTATAATAACCTTACTTATAGCACAATCACTGAAATTTGTAGTTATATACTTTCTAATTTTTACATCTTTATAAAGATTAGAAGCGAACTTTTTTTCATCATACCAAATAGAATTCCATAGGTGATTTACTAAAACTCTAAAACCTGTTGGATTTACTTTTTGTCCCATGTTATTCTCCTTTTTCCATTAAAATTATTCTAACATTACTAAAAGGTTTCAAAATTCTGCAACCTCTACCTTTAGCTCTAGGCATAAATCTTTTCAAAACCATAGACTTGCCTACATCAACTCTCGATATAAACAAATTATCTATATCTAAACCATGATTATTTTCTGCATTTGCCATAGCTGATTTCAATAATTTATTTAAAACGACAGCAATCGATTTGTTAGAAAATGTTAAAGCCATAACAGCTTTATTAACTGGCATCCCAGTTATGCTCCTCGCTAAAGCAGATAACTTAATTGGACTTACTTTAACGGATTTTAAATGAGCTTCAGCAGTTTTTTTAACTAAATTTTCTTTTTTCATTTCATTCCCCATTATTTACTAGCACCAGAAGAAGCAACTGCGGCTTTTTTATTTCCAGCATGTCCATAGAAAGTTCTTGTTGGAGCAAATTCACCAAACTTATGTCCAACCATCCCCTCACTTACAAGCACAGAAACAAATTTTCTTCCATTATAAACACTGAATGTCAATCCAACAAATTGTGGAACAATAGTTGATCTTCTTGACCATGTTTTTATAATATTTTTCTTTGTAGATTCATTCATAGCTTTGGCTTTTTTTAACAAATAACCATCGACAAACGGAATCTTCCAAACTGATCTTGGCATATTTAACC
>Ga0172378_10002794_pt1 | contig 16388 bp, 13 predicted proteins | sample GrowelOW332metaG_FD_119755 | JGI IMG/M metagenome (GOLD analysis project Ga0172378, IMG submission 119755) | Groundwater microbial communities from an aquifer near a municipal landfill in Southern Ontario, Canada - Pumphouse #3_1 metaG | ecosystem: Environmental > Aquatic > Deep subsurface >... | reverse complement strand
CCTACTCCGTTTGAGCAGTCAATGGTTAAGGATAATCCTGAAATGTCGGGTATATAAGGTTTTAGAAACTCCAGGTATTTTTTACGAAAGGAGATTTCATTGATAACTCCCGGTGTTTTAACAGGAACAACAGGTTCATTTTCAGCTAAGTGCAACAGTTCTTGTAAACCTGAATCAAACCCTACAGGCAAGGCATCTTTTCTTGAAATCTTCAGTCCGTTATATTGAGCAGGGTTATGTGATGCAGTAATCATCACAGAAGCGGCATAGCCTGATTTAGCAGTAGCCCAATAAATCATGGGGGTAGTTGATAAACCGCAGTAATGCACATCAGCGCCTGCATCGGTAATACCTTTGGCTAGATTCTCATAGATGGATTTGGAGGAAATTCTCATATCCATTCCTACAAGTACAGCTTTTGCCTTTAACAGCCCCGGTAGAAAGAACCCGATGCGGTAAACATCGGCATCATTAAAATCGACATTATAGATGCCTCTGATGTCGTAGGCCTTAAATGCATTTCTCATTATTTGAGTATGTCTTTTTTATTCAATGCCTGTTGATATTTCCATGCATTCAGGTTGTGTTGCGCAATAGTAGCGGCAAAATTGTGATAGCCTGAGAAGTCTTCCCTGGCGCAGAAAAACATATAGTTATGTGTTTCAGGATAAAGTACAGCATCAATGGACGATACCGAAGGTAAGCAAATAGGTCCCGGTGGCAATCCTGTATATTTGTAAGTGTTATAAGGTGAATCGATCTGCTTATAGATATTTAAGACTCTTCGAATTTCAAAGTTACCCTGTGCGAAGACCAAAGTAGGGTCAGCTTCAAGTAACCATCCTTTTTTTAAGCGGTTCAGATAAACACCTGCAATGCGGGCCTTTTCATCATTTTGGTTCGTTTCCTTTTCCACAATGGAAGCGAGGGTAATGACCTGATGCCGATTGAGGTTCAGTATTTTAAGCTGTTTTTCGCGTTTGCTGTTCCAGAACTTATCAGATTCTGTTTTCATCCTTTTGAGGAATGAACGTGCATCCGTATTCCAGTAGAATTCATAGGTATTCGGGATCATCATAGTAAACAGGCTGATAGGTGTGCCCCCCATGGAATCAAGGAATGCTGAATCTTTCATTAACCTGATCAGGGATACTGAATCAGCTTCTATCTGGTCGGATATCCGCGCTGCCAGGTTTTCAGGAAAGCGGACACTGTTAAAGACTACCTGAACAGGATCCTGGTTACCTGACCTGAGTTTATTGATCAGTTCCAGGTTGCCCATAGAAGATTTTAGTATATATCGGCCCGGTTTAATGGATGCTTCATACTTTTTATATTTAGCTAAAAGCTCAAAATTCATGCGATGAATGATGTAGCCCTTTGAATACAGCGATTTCTTAACAGCATCAAAGTTACTGCCTGTCGCTATTTCAATGGATGCTTCTTTGTCCCGGGTAACATCAATATTAGGTGCAAAAAGCAGGCTGTAAACCCACCATCCTCCCGCAATCAGTAATATCAGCAGGAATAAGATCCCAAAGGTGTAGTGTTTATGACCTCTCGATTTTTTGCCCCTGTAACTTGGAAGATACGAATCCCTCATTTTATATATCAGATTAAGGTATGAGTTGTAATAAGTACACATCCAGCCATTGATCTTTCGACCAAAGCCAATGCCGGTGTGTACCGGTAATGACAAAGCCACATTTATCGAACAAATGTAAATTTATTTTCTTATCGGTCGGTATATAACAATAAATTTGGTGAAGATTAAGTGTATGGAAACAATACTCTTTTAAAAGCTCAACAGCTTCAAGAGCATAACCTTTACCGCGATATTGATCATTGACCAGGATGCCTAATTCAGCTCTGCGATTCAGTGGATCAAAATCATATAAATCAATGGCTCCGACAACTGTATCGGGATTATCCTTTAAAGTCATCATTAACCGGAGCTGTTTGGACGTGAATATATCCCTTGCATTCAGGATGTATTGCTCCAGGTTGAAACGGGAATATGGCGTAATGGTACTGCTTATCAGCCAAACTTCAGGGTCATTTTCCCATTTATACAATGTTTCGATATCTTCAGGCTCTATGGCTCTCAAGACTAGTTTTTCACCTGTCATAGGTCAGAAGATATTTGTTTTACCTGAAAATGACAATTTAGCAGGTCCACTTAGCTTTATGTCATAAAATGAATCACCTGATTTGTTGAAGCTGACATGCAATTTTCCTCCTTTGGTATCTATATTCCATGAGGTGTTATCAAAGAGCATGCCTGCTACCAGAGCACAAGCTGTAACCCCGGTGCCGCAGGATAAAGTTTCATCTTCCACCCCTTTTTCATAAGTCCTGACGTTGATCATGCCGGGCTTCATGGAAAACCAGTCTACATTAACACCCACAGGCTGAAACCTCTTGTCGTTTCTGAGTATAGGTCCCTGTGTGTTTAGATCAATTATCGAAACATCATCCACCAGATGGACCAGGTGTGGGGTTCCGGTATTGATTAAGTAAGCATCGCCGGTTTTAACAGGTAGGGGCAGATCACGAATGCTGACTTCCACATTCCATAAATCGTCAGAAATCTTCTGAACGGTTGCCCAATGCTCCCCATCACCGGCAATAAAAGAAACGGTGTGATGTGCCAGTCCCAGTAAATGGTAAAATGCGACAGAACACCTGGAACCATTTCCACACATCGTTGCTTTGCTTCCATCAGCATTATAGTAAATCATCTCAAAATCATGATGATCAGAGGGGGCAATAATAATAAGCCCGTCAGCCCCAATACCGGTATGCTGACAGCAAGCATCACGGATTTGTTGTGTGGTTGGTCTGGTGGCTTGTGAAAAGCCATCCAGAAGTATAAAGTCATTTCCTGTACCGTGAAATTTATAAAAAGATGTCATAATTTAAAGGAATTTGACAAAATGGCACAATTAGTGTTGGTATTATAAAGCACAAATTTACAATTTCTTTGTTAAGTGGATATTTTTCTTTATAAAAGCGCAACTTCCTAAGGCTTAACAATTTTTAACAGGCCTCACATAATAATTGGTATTTTTATTGCATTGTATCATGTGTAATTAAATTGATCAACTAACTTTATATTAAAATTTACTATGAAGACAATGATTAAGAAAATTGGTACAGGTTTACTCATTGCTATAGCCGGTGGCTTTATAGCTTTAGGAGCTAACAGATTGATTGACAATAACCAAACTTCTTACGACAGATCAGGAGATAACAAAATCCCCGCATACCTGGCAAGTAATACCATGTCGGGCCCTATGGTACTACCTGACTTTACTGTGGCTGCTGAGAATACCATACATGCTGTGGTGCATATTCAAACCGAATATGATAACAGGAAGAGCAGTGTATATGACTATTTCTTTGATTTCAGGGACTTCTTCGGTGAACAGGGCGGAACTCCACAACCTGTTATAGCAACCGGATCAGGCGTAATTATCAGCCCTGACGGTTATATTGTTACCAACAATCATGTGGTAACGGAGTCCAACAAAATAGAAGTAACCCTTAACAATAAAAAGACCTATGAAGCAACTATTGTAGGCACAGATCCATCAACAGACCTGGCAGTTATTAAAATTGATGCTACTGACCTGCCTTATATCGTTTTTGGTAACTCTGATGAATTAAAAATCGGAGAATGGGTATTGGCAGTTGGTAATCCATTTAACCTGACCTCAACCGTTACTGCAGGTATTGTAAGTGCCAAGGCAAGGAATATTAATATATTAGGTTCAACTGACGGTACAGCCATTGAGTCATTCATTCAGACTGATGCAGCCGTTAATAAAGGGAATAGTGGCGGTGCCCTGGTAAATACCAGAGGCGAACTGGTAGGTATTAATGCAGCTATTGCATCAGGTACCGGCTATTATGCCGGTTATTCCTTTGCTATCCCTTCAAACATTGTTCGTAAGGTTGCTGCTGATTTACGAGATTATGGAACCGTGCAACGGGCATTTATTGGAGTCAGCATTAAAGAACTGGACAGTAAACTTGCCAAAGAAGCAGGATTAGATGATATTCGGGGCGTTTATGTTGCGGATGTATCTGAAGACGGAGCGGCAGATAAAGCAGGATTGAAATCAGGTGATGTTATCCTGAAAGTTGAAGATGTGGCCGTTAATTCAACCAGTGAATTGCTGGAAATAATCGGACAGCATAATCCAGGCGATAAAGTAAACCTGGCAGTAAAAAGGGATAATAAAGATTTGGCATTTAACGTTATCCTTAAAAACCGTGAAGGGAGTACAGGAATCACAAAACGTGAAGAAGTAAATTCTCAATCACTTTTAGGAGCAACATTTAAACCCATATCTGAAAAGGTTAAGGATAATTTGGGAATAGACTACGGCTTGCAAGTAACCGGATTAAGCAATGGCAAATTGAAGAATGCCGGAATAAAGGAGGGGTTTATTATCACTCAGGTTGACGGGAAAGCCATTCGTACGGAAGCAGATCTGAATTCATCATTAGCCAACAAACAAGGCGGGGTGTTGGTTGAAGGGATATATCCCAACAGAACCCGTGCTTACTATGGCTTTGGAATGTAAAAACCGGAAGCAGGGCAAGAAGCTTAAACGATGCTTCTTGCCCACTCTGACTTGATTGGGTTCACAATGAACTTAATAATGCGTTGAATTGTTTATTGATACTGATTGGGTATTTGTAAATACTCATTAAATAATTTTTTATGAGACAATTAAAAATAATTAAATCTATTACCAATAGAGAAACGCCTTCGCTTGATAAATACTTGCAGGATATTGGTAAGGAAGAGTTGATTAGTGCCGAAGAAGAAGTGCTGCTCGCACAACGTATCAGGCAAGGCGATCAGAAAGCGCTTGAGAAGTTGTGTAAAGCCAATCTTCGATTTGTTGTTTCTGTTGCTAAACAATACCAAAACCAAGGACTAAGTTTACCTGACTTAATTAACGAAGGTAATTTAGGACTTATAAAAGCTGCACAGCGTTTTGATGAAACCAGGGGATTCAAATTTATATCCTACGCTGTTTGGTGGATACGTCAAAGCATTCTTCAGGCATTAGCTGAACAATCTCGTATTGTCAGGCTCCCATTGAATCAGGTCGGCTCACTGAATAAGATCAAGAAGGAATCTTCAAGGTTAGAGCAGAAGTTTGAACGAACCCCATCATCTGATGAGATTGCTGCTTCTCTTGAGATACCTCAATATAAAATAGATGCTGCATTGAAGATATCTACCCGATACATTTCAATGGATGCTCCTTTATCAGAAGATGAAGACATGAAGTTTATTGATGTCTTTGTTGATGAGGACACGCCGGTTACTGATGCCGGATTAATGAGAGAATCATTGGCACGTGAAATACAGAGGTCACTTTCAACCCTGACTGAAAAAGAACGGGATGTGGTTAATCTGTATTATGGAATTGGTATGAGCCACGGCCTTACGCTGGAGGAGATAGGCGCTAAGTTTGATCTGACTCGTGAACGAGTACGGCAGATAAAGGAAAAGGCTATCAGAAGACTTAAACATACTTCCAGAAGTAAGCTTCTTAAGTCATATCTGGGACAATAATTAAAAAAAGCTTTCTTTTGAAAGCTTTTTTTATGATTCGGTATTACCTTTCTGCTTTTTGATGATAAACATAGTGCAACTCTCTTTGCACAACTCATAATTCTACCGGGAAATGGATGATACAATTAACATACTCATAGCTGAGGATAACCGACTCAACCAGAAGATTATTTCCATCATGATTGAACGACTCGGGTGGAATTATTTTATGGTCGATAACGGGCAAAAGGCTGTTGATGAATGCATTTCGAAGGACTATGATGTAGTGCTGATGGATATTGATATGCCGGTAATGAATGGATGGGATGCGACCATTGAAATAAAGAAAATAAAACCCGACCTTCCTGTTATTGCACTTACTGCTTATTCAGAAGAGATATTCAGACAGAGAAGCTTTGATGTCGGGATGAATTATTTCCTTGCTAAACCCTATAACTTAAATGAAATTGAGAGGACCATCTTAAAAAGCCTGGAGAAGGAATAGTTGCACGGTTCTTTTCATCCCCAATAAATTTATTTAAATTAATAGCTTCTTTTTGGCAGTAGCTTTGTATTTTTGTAAAATTAATCTCTGCAAACATACCGCCTGAGTATTATTTGATTTACATAACGAGACAAATGGGAAATAACTTAACACCGGTTTCTTCTGCAAAATATATTTTTGTAACGGGAGGGGTAGCCTCCTCTTTAGGTAAAGGAATCATTTCAGCTTCTTTAGCTAAATTGTTGCAGGCAAGAGGATTCTCAGTGACTATTCAAAAACTGGATCCTTATATTAATATTGATCCGGGTACCCTTAACCCGTATGAACATGGTGAATGTTATGTGACCAATGATGGCGCTGAAACAGATCTTGATCTGGGCCATTATGAACGTTTCCTGAACGTGCCAACTTCTCAGGCAAATAACGTTACTACCGGAAGAATCTACCAAACAGTTATTGACCGTGAACGTAAAGGTGATTTCCTGGGCGCAACTGTTCAGGTTATCCCTCATATTACCGATGAAATTAAACGCAGGATCAAATTGCTCGGTCAGAAGAAAAAGTATGACTTCGTGATTACTGAGATAGGTGGGACTGTTGGTGATATTGAATCCCTTCCTTATATTGAAGCTGTTCGTCAGTTAAGATGGGAAATGGGTACCGACTGCCTTGTGATTCATCTTACGTTGGTTCCATACCTTAAGGCCGCCGGTGAATTGAAGACTAAACCAACGCAACACTCTGTAAAAGCTTTGCTGGAACAGGGAGTACAGCCTGATATTATAGTTTGCCGTACTGAAAAGCACTTGCATGAGAGCATGCGTAATAAGATTGCTCTTTTCTGTAATGTGAATCCTACGGCTGTTATTGAATCAATGGATGCTGATTCTATTTATGAAGTACCTCTTAATATGCTTGAAGAAAAACTTGATATTGAGGTGCTCGAAAAAACAAGGATGTCAAAGGATACTATACCTGACCTTGCTAAATGGGAGGAGTTCCTGTTCAAGCTTAATCATCCGAAAACGGAGGTTACAGTAGGATTGGTTGGAAAATACGTTGAACTGAAAGATGCCTATAAGTCAATTTATGAATCAATTGTGCATGGGGGAGCTGCGAATGCTTGCAAGGTAAATGTACGGTCTATTCATTCGGAAAGTATAACGCCCGAAACACTGTCAACATTGGAGGGCCTTGACGGCATGATTGTTGCACCGGGTTTTGGTAATCGTGGCATCGAAGGTAAAATACTTGCCATTCAATATGCAAGGGAGCATAACATTCCTTTCCTGGGTATTTGCCTCGGAATGCAATGCGCTGTTATTGAATTTGGTCGTAATGTACTCAAGCTGCAAGGCGCTCATTCTACTGAAATGGACGCTGATACTCCTTATCCGGTTATTGACATTATGGAAGAACAAAAAGGTATCAGTAATAAAGGAGGTACCATGCGATTAGGTGCTTACCCATGTCATTTAAAGAAAGACAGCAAAGCCTTTGAAGCATATCAAACAGAGAATATTGAGGAACGGCACCGGCACCGCTATGAATTCAACAATAAGTATTTGAGTTTATATGAAGATGCCGGTATGATACCTACAGGCATAAATCCTGTGAATGACCTGGTGGAAATTTTTGAACTTAAAAATCACCCATGGTTTGTTGGTACACAGTACCATCCTGAATATAAGAGTACTGTGGCTAATCCACATCCTTTGTTTGTCCACTTTATTGAAGCTGCCATAAAGTACCGGGAAAAATAGACTGTTACCTTATATTATTAAGGTTTTTAAGTAATTATCTGATTCTTCATGATCAGATAATGCTTTTGTTACGTTCCTTTTAGCTAAATTTGTGCCCTCATAATCATCTTACATAATGCTGTATGAATAAGAATACCATCATTGGAATTGTAATAATTTTTGGCCTTATGATAGGTTACACTATTATGATGTCGCCATCAAAAGAAGAACTTGAAACCAGAAAAAGGACACAGGATTCTATATATGCCATCCAAAAACTTAAACAAGATAGCGTAAAAGCACTAAAAGTTGTTCAGAATGCAGGGCAGGCTGAACAGACTCCCACTGACACAGCGCTGGCAAAACAACAGCAACCCGTCGATTCTGCCAGGTTGGCAACTTCTCTCAATGAAAAGTACGGGGAATTTGTATCTGCTGCAAAAGGTGAGGATGAAGAGTATGTTATTGAATCTGATCTGTTCAAGATAACCCTTATCAACCGGGGAGGCCGGATTGGCAGTGTTGAATTAAAAAACTATAAAACTTTTGATGGAAAGCCATTAATTCTTTTTAATCCTGATGCATCGCAATTCAACATGGGCTTCTTTGCAGGTGTTCGTCCTATTAATACTCAGGATCTCTATTTTACTCCTTACTGGTTTGATAAAAACCTGAAGGGTAAAAAGAATATGAACATTACCGGGAAAGATTCCTTACAGTTTGCCATGCGTTTATATGTAAGCTCTGATGATTCAACTATTACCGGTGATCAATACATAGAGTACCTCTATACGGTCAAATCTGATAATTACATGATTGGTTATAAAATCAATTTTGTAAATATGGGTGGTGTGATCGGTCCTAATACCAAAAATATCAATATAGATTGGGCAACCCGGTTATTAAGGCAGGAAAAGAATGTTGATAATGAACGGAATGTCAGTAATATATACTACCGGCATTCAGATGGGGAGGTCGACAACCTGAAGGAACGTAAGGATGATGAAATGCAGATTCCCACATCCATTAAGTGGGTTTCATATTCACAGCAATTCTTTTCTAATTCTTTCATTGCTGATGACCTGTTCCAGGGCGTCAGTATGACAAAAGTGAATGAACCTAAAACAGAAAGCAAGTATCTGCAGAAAGATGCCACGGCTCTTTCAATACCCTATAACTCATTAAAAGATGAAACTTATGGCTTTTCATTCTACTACGGTCCTAATAAATACAATATTCTGCGTAAATATAAAATGGACTTTGAAAGGCAGATACCTTTAGGTTGGGGTTTCTTTTTAATGCAGTGGATCAATAGGTTTGCTGTAATTCCGGTGTTTAACTTTCTTGAAGGTAAAATCCTTAATTATGGTATTATCATTTTGATACTAACGGTACTTTTGAAGATTGTGCTATTGCCGATTGCTTATAAAACATACATATCATCGGCTAAAATGCGTTTGTTGAAACCGGAGATAGATGAGATAAGCACCAAATTCCCTAAGCAGGAAGATGCCATGAAGAAGCAGCAGGCCACCATGACCTTATATAAGAAGGCGGGGGTTAATCCTATGGCGGGATGTGTGCCGATGCTGCTGCAGTTCCCTATCCTGATTGCCATGTTCCGGTTTTTCCCTTCGTCAATTGAGTTGCGGCAACAGTCATTCCTTTGGGCATCTGACCTGTCAAGCTATGACTCTGTTTGGAATATGCCGTTTACGATTCCTTTTTATGGTGATCATGTGAGTCTATTTACCTTGTTGATGACTATTTCAACCATCATCTATACCAAGATAAACAATGACCAGATGGCGACAGGTAATCAGATGCCGGGAATGAAGACCATGATGTACCTGATGCCTGTGATGTTCCTTGGGTTCTTTAACAGCTATTCAGCAGGTTTGAGCTACTATTATTTATTGGCCAACTTATTCACCTTTGCCCAGATGTTTATCATCAGGCGGTTTGTAAATGAGGATAAACTTCATTTGCAACTACAGGAAAATAAGAAAAAACCCATTAAGAAATCCAATTTCCAGAAGAAGCTGGAAGAAATGTCCAAGCAACAACAAGTAAAGCGCTAACATTTATCAGAGCATGGAAGCTAATGATCAAACGGGAAGAGTAACCGGTATTGGGGGCGTTTTTATTAAATATGATGATCCTGACAGCATCAAGCAGTGGTATGCTGATCATCTGGGGATTAAAATGGAAGAATATGGCACCAGCTTTGAATGGCGAAACAGTCAGTATCCTGAACGGAAAGGATATACTTTATGGTCGCCATTCTCACAGTCGAGTGAGTATTTTGATCCTTCTAAAAAGATGCTGATGATCAACTTCAGGGTGGATAACCTTGATGCAATACTGGCAAAGCTTGCTGACCGGGGTATTGAACGTTTGGCCCCGATTGAAGAAACAGACTATGGCCGGTTTGCTCATATAATAGATCCGGAAGGGGTCAAGATTGAGTTATGGGAAGCTGATGATGATGCTTATGAAAGGATGATGGAGGAAAATAATAGCTTATAGGTAGCTCAGAAGCGTCATCTAAATTAGAGAATTTTCATTGAAAATTAATTAGTTAGTTATAAGGTATTAAAATAAATTTAGTACTTTTGCACCCCTGTTTGGTCGGCCCGCATCTTTTGGTATAATAGAAATGTGCGGTACCTGTCTGACCTTTCATTGAAACAAACATAGTATTAACCAGGTTCCTTTTAGGAACCACAAAGCAAAATTACATGACGAACAACGAATTGCCCGTCAATGATGATGAATTATTAAATTCAAATCCAGCACCAGAAGAACAACCTACTGAAGACAAAAAGGAAGTTGAAGCTACTGAAAGCACAATCACTGAACCCGAAGTTATTACACAAGAAACCATTACTTACGATGATGATGACGAACCTACCGTTGAAAAACTTAAGGCTCCTCTTGTAGCGCAAATATCTCTTGAAAACTTCGATTGGGATGCCATAGGGAAAAAACACGAGAACTATTCTGTTGAAGAAAGAAGTAAACTCGAAGGTTTGTATGACAAGACTCTAAGCTCCATCGTAGAACATGAAGTAATTGACGGAACAGTAGTAGCAATGAACAGCCGAGAGGTTGTTGTAAATATTGGATTTAAATCTGATGGCGTCATCCCACAATCAGAACTCCGTTATAATCCCAATTTAAAGATTGGTGATCAAATTGAAGTATATGTAGAAAGCCAGGAAGATATGGGCGGCCAGCTCATCCTGTCGCATAAAAAAGCACGTATCCTGCGCTCATGGGAACGTGTTAATAAAGCATTCGAAACTGAAGAAATTATCAACGGTTATGTTAAATGCCGTACTAAAGGTGGTTTGATTGTTGATGTATTTGGTATTGAAGCCTTCCTGCCCGGTTCACAAATTGATGTTAAACCTATCCGTGATTATGATGTCTATGTAGACAAAGTAATGGAATTCAAGGTGGTTAAAATCAATCAGGAATATAAGAATGTCGTTGTTTCACACAAGGCACTTATTGAAGACGAACTCGAACATCAGAAAGCTGATATCATCAGTAAACTTGAAAAGGGACAGATACTTGAAGGAACTGTTAAAAACATTACTTCGTATGGTGTATTTGTTGATCTTGGTGGTGTTGATGGTTTGGTTCATATCACAGACCTTTCATGGGGCCGTATCAATCATCCGGATGAAATTGTACAACTTGATCAAAAAATCAGTGTTGTTATTCTTGATTTCGATGAAAATAAAAAGCGTATTGCCCTCGGTCTTAAACAACTTACCCCTCATCCATGGGATTCACTTGATGAAAACATCAAAGTGGGTGACCAGGTTAAAGGCCGCGTAGTTGTAATAGCTGATTACGGTGCATTTATTGAAATCGCCACCGGAGTGGAAGGCCTTATCCATGTGTCAGAAATGTCATGGTCACAGCACCTCCGCACTGCTCAAGACTTCCTGAAAGTGGGTGATGAAGTTGATGCTGTTATTCTTACCCTTGATCGTGAAGAACGTAAGATGTCATTAGGTATCAAACAACTTATTCCTGATCCATGGACCAATATTCGTGAAAAATATCCAATTAACTCTAAACATGAAGCTACTGTTCGCAACTTTACCAACTTTGGTATTTTTGTAGAATTAGAAGAAGGTGTTGACGGATTAATCCATATTTCTGATCTTTCATGGTCAAAGAAAATTAAGCATCCTGCTGAATTTACCAAGATTGGTGAAAAGATTGATGTTCTTGTATTAGATGTTGATGTTGAAAACCGCAGGTTAAGCCTGGGCCATAAACAACTTGAAGAGAACCCATGGGATGTTTTTGAAACTGTATTCACTGTAGGTTCAGTTCATAAAGGAACAATCACAGGAGCAAGCGATAAAGGTGTTGTTGTTGCATTGCCATATGGTGTTGAAGGATTCGCTCCACTGCGTCATATCATGAAAGAAGACAATACACAGGCTAAAGTTGATGAAACACTTGAGTTTAAAGTGATTGAATTCTCAAAAGAGAACAAGAAAATTATCCTTTCACATTCCCGTATTTTCCAGGATGTTGTTGCTGAAAAAGTAAAAGAAACTCCGGCTAAGGAAAGTGCTGAAACTACCACAAAGCGTGCAGTTAAAAAGCTGAAAGATAACCTTGAAAAAACCACTCTCGGTGACTTAGAGGCATTAGCTAATTTAAAATCTGATATGGAACAATCAGAAAAAGCTGCTAAAGAAAAAGGTAAGAAAGCTGAATAATCTTTTGTCCTTATGATAAAAAAAATCCCCTTTATGGGGATTTTTTTGTTAATTAGCATTTAGTATCGCTTTTATTGTTTTTAGTAAGGCTCGTTATCCTGCTCACTAAAGCAACATACTCAAACAAACTTAAATAATGAAGGAATTTTCAGTAACTGTTCTTGGAAGTAGTGCTGCTATTGCAACTGAAGGCCGTAATTTGACTTCGCACCTGGTTAATCACTCCAATAACCTGTACCTCATTGACTGTGGTGAAGGAACCCAGTTCAGGTTGCAACACTTAAAAGTCAAGACCAACAGGATAAAAAATATTTTTATCAGTCATTTACATGGTGATCATTTCTTTGGGCTTGTCGGGCTAATATCAACCATGCACCTGCTTCACCGAACTGAACCACTTCATGTTTACGGCCCTCCGTTGCTAAAGGATATTATTGAATTGCAACTTGAATCAACGGCAACGGTTGTTGGCTACCCCTTGACCTTCCATTCCACTCAGGATGATCATGAAGAGGTAATATATGATGACGGGCGATTAACCATAAGCTCATTTCCGCTCACTCACCGGGTACCAACTACCGGTTTCTTATTTCGTGAAAAAGAACAACCATTCCATATTAATAAAGAAGCTATTGATAAATATGGTGTTCCTGTGGTTTATTATGCTGCTATTCGCGGTGGAAAAGACTTCATTACCGATGACGGGGAAGTTATACCAAACAGCCTTTTAACTCTTCCGCCCGACCACCCTCGCAGCTATGCTTATTGTTCTGATACTATTTATAAGGAGGAACTTATTCCGATAGTAGAAGGGTGTGATCTACTGTATCATGAATCCACATTTGCACATGAGCTGGTTGAAACAGCCGCTCTGAAAATGCACGCAACTAACGTTCAGGCAGCTACTCTGGCCTATAAAGCCCATGTAAAACGATTAATGCTGGGGCATTTCTCTGCACGATATAAAGATTTATTGCTTATGCTGGATGAAGCAAGAGCTGTTTTCCCTGAAACCTTTACTGCCGTTGAAGGGCAAGTGGTCTTTATTTAATGTCCTGTTGATACAGTAATCCTGAAAACAACTTAATCAACGTTTTTTTATCATAAGGTTTAGCCACATAGTGCGAACAGCCGCTTGAAAGCAGCTTTTCCCTGTCACCTTGCATGGTGTAACCGGTTACGGCAATGATTGGAATGCTTTTATAGTGTTCCAGGGCTCTGATCTCCTGCGCAACATGAATTCCATTAGGGCCTGCACCCAGGTTTATATCCATCAGGATTGCATCATAATTCTTGCTTTTTATTTTATTCATCGCTACATAACCGTTCTCGGCCATGTCGATGTTGCAGATCTCCCGCAAGTATAAAGCAGCTAACCTGCGGTTGATTTCATTGTCTTCAACAATGAGCACTTCAGGTACATTGCCACGTCCCAGCCTGACAGTATTAATAACTTCAGTCTTTTCAGGTATAACCGGAGTTTGTAATTGTGAAGGAGAAGCAGAGGGTAATGCAACATAAAAGTCAGAGCCTTGCTCAGGTACACTTTCAACCCATATTCTGGCATTGATTAGTTTCGCTATTTTTGAAACCAGAGACAAACCAAGCCCGCTGCCTTCAAAGTTCCTTGACAGGCCTTCACTCACTTGCCTGAATTCTTCAAAAATAAGTTTGTGATGCTGGGGAGCTATTCCGATACCGGTATCACTAATTTTAATGACCACCTCTGTTGTTCCCCTGGCTCCCGAAAAAGCACTGATTGAAACACCGCCATCAATAGTGAATTTGATTGCATTATCAAGTAAATGATGAAGCAGTTGCTCAAGCAGCTTTTCGTCAGCCATTACATTTATTTGTGGAGGTAATGCTGTTCGAAGGTACAGCCCCTTGTCACTTGCTATTGTATAGGCATTTTGCAGGAGTGGTATGAACGAATTTTTCACATTAACAGAGGTGAGCGTCAGGCTTGTACGATTTGACTCAATAGCCGACAAGTCCATAATTGAATTGAGGGTAGTCATCAGCCTGTTAGCTGATTTATAGATGGTAGAGGCCATGTTTTTAAGCCGGCTTTCCTCCAGTTCTTCATGTAATATTTCAGAGAAACCGAGTATTCCCGTCATAGGGGTTCTCAGTTCATGACTCATATTGGCTAACAGAGATGACTTTAACCTGCTCGACTCTTCAGCTTCGTTTTTAGCTTTTATTAATGCCTGCTCATCTAGTATTCTTTGAACAGAAAATGAAATTTGCTTCGACAGGTAAATAAGTTCTTCCTTATGCTGGTTGCTGTAACTGAAATCAGTTTGAACCTGTTGTAAGGCAATTACTCCGATTGTTTTTTCATGGGTTACCATGGGCACACCCAGCCAGTGAGTAGGGAATGGAACCGGTTTGCTGATCACTTTTTCCTGTATCATCAATTCAATGCCTGACTGTGATACAATCAGTGGGGACTGCATTTTATAAACATAACCTTCCAGGCTGTTTTCAGGTATCTCATCTGTAAGTTCAGACGGACTATCTTTTATTTCTACCAAAGCGTTTTTGTTGTTCTCACCGTCAAACATGGCAAAAGAGATCCTCTCAGCATGAAAGAACTTGAATAGTATCTTTCTGATTTCTGTCAACAAGGCAGGCAGCGGCAAGTTAAGTTGGCTTAACTGTGAAATACTGAATGCAATATTTTCAAGGCTGACATTCTGTCCTTTTCTCTCCCCTGATTCAATGGTCTTTCCGGGGAAGTTCATACTGTCGTATTGCAACCCGGTGAAAATATCTGTAAAGCTTGTAAGAAGAAATACGGATTGCTGAATTTTATGGTCATCCACAATTTCTGTCTGTTCAATTGCATTAACGGCTTCTTCGTAAGTATATCCGCTTTCCACTGCTTTGCGAACCAGAGATTCTTTATGGCCGTTTGCATTGGCAAGGTATATCAAAGCCCAGTTTGCCACATGCTTGCCGTCGACAATAATCGGGTTCACGGTGATGGTAAGTCCACATTCACATAATCCGGTAATATCTTTTCCACCAGGGACCACATTCCTGCATAATTTTTTAAGGCTGGTGAGGCAACAATGCCATATATTCCCACTCCCCTGCGCATGATTAACAAAAGGAACTGCCAAATATGGACTGATCAGGTTTTCACCCTCAATAGAAGTTAATAGTATAGTTGAATTTAGTGATTTCCCAAAATCGTGTTGCGCCTTCCGGAAAACTTCCATTCCGGGGATGTAGCTTTCTTCAAATGCCATATTCTTTAACAGGGATGAGTTTAGCATCAAATCAATTTTGATAACTGATTAATCATTTCGAATGTTAACAGTAAAAGTATAAAATATTTGACCTTCACCTTACAAGGAAAGTAAATAAAATGCAAATGTTAAAAGAAAGCAAAGAATCAAAACACAGATGTTTCTTCAAATGCTGAAATTATTTACTCATTAAATCTTTTATTACTTCTGCAGCGCAGTAACAGCCGAACATGGACGGCATATAGGAGATAGTACCGACGGTTGATTTCTTGTTCATCTCACCTTCCAGAAGTGCGACTGCCTCCCTTGAAACCACTTCAGGTGAGTAAACAGCCTTGAACCCTTCCCATACACCAAGCTTATGCAACCGTTTACGCATGTAATAGGCAAGCTTGCAGTTATAGGTTTCTGAAATATCACATACTTTGATCTGCGAAGGATCAAATTTCCCCCCTGAACCCATTGAACTGATCAGTGGTATTCCCAGCCTGACTGTGTGATAGATCAGATAGACCTTTGGTGATAAGGTGTCAATAGCATCAATCACATAAT
>Ga0172378_10002793_pt1 | contig 16390 bp, 12 predicted proteins | sample GrowelOW332metaG_FD_119755 | JGI IMG/M metagenome (GOLD analysis project Ga0172378, IMG submission 119755) | Groundwater microbial communities from an aquifer near a municipal landfill in Southern Ontario, Canada - Pumphouse #3_1 metaG | ecosystem: Environmental > Aquatic > Deep subsurface >... | reverse complement strand
CCTGATGACGATTATTTCTTCCTCAAGCTCTTTGATGCCAGCAGGAAAGACTATGTAAGGAACCCTGCGGCTGAGAGAATCCCACAGGATTTATGATTGAGCCATAAAAATCAAAGGGGCATACTCATCAATAATGGTAAATGCACGAAACTCATTCACATCCAGGGGCCTGTGCGTATTGCCACGAACAATGCCATTCATCATTACAACAATTCATGCATCAGTTATTGCAGTTCTCAATTTTCTAAAAGAGTCTTCAGCATTTTTGGTATCTTCGAACCAGTTGTCTCCTAAGCCGAGAGACTCCCGGATGTACAGGGTAAGAGCGTCAATATCTGTGATATCCTTTAGCTTGCCAACAACAGAATTTTTGTCATCACCTTCCGCTTTGAGATTATCCTTTGTCCACTCAATGATCTGTTCCATTTCTTCAATGGTGTCTACCAAATCTCTACTTGGTTGGTCAAATTTCTGATTCTTGATTGTTCTGTATTCGAGCAGTGTATTTTTTTCCACGGGCGGAGTCTTAAGGAAAAAATAGCCTAAAGGAATACGAGTATCCTTACTTACTGCTTCAATCTGATTGTAGGTCGGGACTTTAGTGCCTCTTCGCCATTCCTGAATCATTGGCAAAGTTTTTAGATGAACGCTATCTGGAGTAGTCTGCTTAACCACCCAATCGAGGATGTCTTGGGATATATGGTAAGTAACCTGCATTTTAAATTAACTCCATTAAAATCAGACAAGAACAGATTTGAAACTTACTCATAGGATGAAAAAACTATCAAATCTTCCTCTTCAATTATAACATACTTCCGATTCTTCAAGGGAAAAACAAGAGGAAGCGACTTAAAATTGCAGCCCATCCCTGGACGTCACCCTAATATCGTTTCTAAAATAGAGGATCGTCTATTATAAACCGTCCTCGAGAGAACCCAGCGGCAAAATCATCCTCTATCGTCAAAGTTTATGGGTTTCTCTCTTTCCACGTTAATAGAGGTCGCTGAAAATATAATACCTCAAGCATCCAAAGAAGAGGTGTTGGGTATTTTCTTCTCCATATCATCCATGGCAGAACAAGAGAGGGTTGTGGATTTTTTTTATATCTATCGGCTCTATTCCTAAACGGTCCCAATAAATACGAAGAAAGCCAGTCGCCTCTATTCAAAGAAACAACCGGCTTTTCTCCTTGTATCAAATACAACCAACAACGTTACCCAGGACGGGGCTTGAACCCGTACGCCTTATACAGGCATAAGATTTTCGTACTACTATAACTTTCGTTACCATCGCTGTTTGTAGTCTGGAGTACGCCTTTACCCTGGCCTTGCGGCTGTAGGTAGTCGCCATCTACTCTCTACACCTTCCCAATCTCTTGGGCTTGGCTCGGCGTTGCCATGTTACAGGGTTCACCGACTTTGACGACATTCACTCACCAGTTTCCCGAATAAGTGCTCAAATTTTCTCAAGTCTCATGTGTCTACCAATTCCACCACCTGGGCTCAAGGACTACTATATCTTCAATCGCTAAGAAAAATCAATCATTTTCGTCAGGGGAATCAATCTTGTCGGGAAGGACGGAAGCATCAGTCTTAAGAGGAATGAGCCTGCGTATGAAGGGCTGGACTCCGATATAGGTCTTTTGGAACTCGTTCTCGCTCTCCTTGAGCGCCGCCTGCCATGCTGCTCCGAATCCGGGGCTGTTGATGGTAAGCCTGTCCACTGCAAGCTGGTATACATGCAGACGGGCCAGTTCCCTTCTTCCTGGCTTCTGCGAGTAGGTACTGACGGTGATACGAAGATTCTCGTTTGCTTTTTTCAAGTCCTCGTTCTGGTCCTTGAGCTTGGACAGGCCTTCGCTCTCCAAATCCATACGGTCGGTAACCATCCGCTTGTATTTGTCTTTTTCCGCACTAACAGTAAGCAATTGCCTATGATGCTTCACAGACATTGCTATGGCGATTACCAAAGCCAATACCGCGCCAATGCCAAGGCCGATGAAAAAGTTCTGCATGTCATTACCTCTTGTGCAAAAGATTACCGAAAGCCCTTCCAATAGTAAAGCCTAGGCATTGAAATGCCTAAGCATCGCCTCAATGCTGTTTTCAATGGCATCGGGGATTGACGCACGGCCTGCAAAGGCTTTCATGTCTTTGAATCCTATGCCGGTAAGCAAGGCGCAGACAGATACCTCTTTTCCTTTTTCCCTGATAAGGTGCTCCCTGTCCTGGACCAGGGCTGCCCAGGCGCAAGCCGCAGCAGGCTCCACAAACACGCCGCTGTCATGCACCAGCTCCATCTGCGCATCAGAAATCTGTTGGTCGTCAACTTCGACGCTCCAGCCTGCGCATTCCTTGAGGTAGCGTACTGCCATCCGCCCATTGGCGGGATTCTCCACGCTGATACTGTCCGCCATGGTCGTTGCGCTCTTGATTGCATCAAAATTGCCATTGACGAAGGCCTGGCTGATGGCATTGCTTTGCTTGCTTTGGGCACAGATGACTTGGGGAAGTCTGTCGATAAGACCGGCCTCAAGCAAGTCAATGAAACCTTTCACCACACCGCTATAGATACACCCATCACCGACAGGCACGTATACCACGTCAGGGGCCTTTCTCCCCAATTGTGCAAACAATTCGATGGAAACGCTCTTTTTCCCTTCAATGGTCATGGGGTTGTATGCGGTATTGCGGTTGATCCCCCCGAAATGCTTGGTATACGCAATGGACAACTTGAACGCATCATCATAGGTGCCTTCCACGGGTATGACATCCGCCCCGTAGAGCACGCTTTGCATGAGTTTGTTCACAGGCGCGCTTTTGGGGACGAAAAGGATGATGCTCAGGCCGTATGCAGCTCCTGCGCAGCTCATTGCGGCCCCCGCATTGCCAGTGGAGGCCAAGGCTATCCTGTTTTGATGATGGTACAAAGCCTGGGCGGCAACAAGCTGGCTCGCCCTGTCCTTGAAGGAACCTGAGGGAAGGGTGCTGTCCATCTTGAAGAACAGATTCGGCAAATCGTATTTTTTGCAGAGCCGTGTGGGCCTGACGATTGGCGTATCCCCCACCGGATAACAGGCCCTGTCAACGATAGGATAGGGGAAGAAGTCATAGAAGCTCACCTGCTCTTTTCTTGCAAGCATGGACAAGTCGTCCTTGTTATACTTGACAACAAGGTTTCCCTTGGGGAAATAACGGTCATTGTTGTCCTTTGCACAGTCAGGGCATTGGTACATGACCTCATCTGTGCTGAAGCTCCTGCCACAGTCGTTGCAAACATACGTGAAACGCATATGATTCTCCCCCTTTGCTATTACTATAAGAAAAAGCGGACAGATCCCCTCTGCCCGCTCTTTAAAAAAACCGTTTTATCTGGCGAGTACTTCCTTGTCGAAGGCCTCAATCATCTCATCAATCTTTGCCGCCATCGGAGGTATCTGCTTCCAGTAGTTCCTGTCATACCATTGCTCGTTGAGCTCCTTGTAGGTCTTGCCCTGTTGCTCCACCCAAGTGTAATACTTCAGATTGTGTATCCTGAGTTTGTCATAATAGGTCAGCTCCATGGCATTCTCGATCCCTTGATGCTTCAGTGCGGAGGCAAGCACTTTTGCAGCCTCGATTTCGTCGAAGGCACCCTGTTTCACATCAAGTTCCGATAATCGGGAAGTGTACATGATGCTGCTGTCGGTAAGGATGGTGAACACGACATCATTCTCATCCATCTCATAGTATTTTGCCATCTTGATGGCCCCAAGCAGATTGCCGATGCCACTGATGCCAAACAAAGAGAGGTTGTCGATATCCTTGTCGGAGACACCCATCTTCCTCAGATAACTAAGGCCTGCCGGTTCATTGAACAACCGATAGATATCCATGCAATCCTGATCGTCAATAGCAAGGACCATATCCGTGTTTTTCACATTATGGATCCATGGCACATGCTTGTCGCCAATACCTTCAATACGGTGTCCGCCGAAACCATTGCGCGACAAGGTCGGGCATTGCAAGGCTTCACCGCTTCCAATCTTGATGTTGGGATAGACGTCCTTCAGGTGATCTCCTGCGGCCAAGGTCCCGCCCGATCCAGTTGAGGAGACATATCCACGGACATTCTCGTCCTTCACTCCCAGTTTCCTCAGCACCTCGAGCATGGCCGAACCGGTTACCACGTAATGCCAAAGATAATTCTCGAATTGCTCGAACTGATTGAAAATCACGATGTGCTTGCCCCTTTCAGCATCAAGCTCATGGCACTTGTCAAAGATCTCCTTGACGTTGGATTCGCAACCAGGGGTGGCAATGACCTCGCCAGCCACCTTTTTAAGCCAGTTGAACCGTTCCTGGCTCATCTCCGCGGGGAGGATTGCGATGGACTTGCAGCCAAGAAGGGCGCTGTTGTATGCACCGCCACGACAATAGTTACCGGTTGATGGCCATACGGCTTGCTGATCAACGGAATCGAAATTCCCTGTCACCAAGGCTGGTGCCAGACAGGAGTAGGTCGCCCCGACCTTGTGCGCACCAGTGGGGAAGAACTTGCCCACCAGGGCATAGATATGGGCTTTCACCCCTGTGATCTCCCTGGGGATCTCAATGTAATTGACCCCACCGAACTTGCCGCCTTTCTCCACTGGCTCGTTTTTCCATGTGATACGATACAGATTGAGTGGATTGACATCCCAAAGGCCAACGTTCCCAAGCTTCTTCTGTGTTTCCGCAGGGATGGTGGAAGGGTCACACATCTGCTTGAATGTGGGCAGAAGGATCCCTTTCTCCCTGCAGAGCTTAATGTTTTTCGCCCTGATTTCAGGGTTTGTGTTCAGATTAATCAGCATATTATGCCTCCAAGACTCGATTAGTTGTTCCAGTATAGCAAAATTGCTAAAAAAGTAAAGAAAAATATTCTATATATTTCGCTTTAAGCGATTTTTTTTGAGTTATACATCATTTTGCGATTTATTTTTATATTTGTTGCAAAGTGTTGCATACCTGATTGACTTACTCCAAAACTGTTTTACAATATAAGCAAGGTCTTCTTGGCCTCAGGAGTGAACATGTCGGATATAATGCATCCCGTACCATTTGCTGAGTTGGTCAACCGAATCATTGGAGAATACAGGCTCCACCAGTCAATTTTTGGAATCCCTCAAGCACAGTTTTTCAAAGATGATGAGAAACATCATATTACCATTTTTGGCCGTCAGGCGCATACAGCCCTTGGCCCGGCAGCGGGTCCCCATACCCAGCTGGCGCAAAATATCATCACCAGTTATCTTGTTGGTGGTCGTTTCATTGAACTCAAGACCGTACAGCAGAAGGACGATTTCGCCCTCACTGGTGCGGTGGGCAAACCTTGCATCGACTGTACGGACGAGGGATATAATGTGGAATGGTCGAGTGAGTATACGCTTCCCAAGGCATGGGATGAGTATTGCAAGGCCTATATCATCCTTTGCCTGCTGGATGCATTATCAAGCAATGGCAAGTTCGAGGAACCTTCCTTTATTTTCAACATGTCAGTCGGCTATACCCTGGACGGGATCAAGACACCGAAGATGCAGAAGTTCATAGACTCGATGATCGATGCGAAGAAGGACCCTCGCTTTAGCCAGTACCTTGCGGATCTTGATGCGCTGTTGTTGGATAATATCTTTGAAGGTACCTCCTGGGAAGGAAAGGAAAAGAAACTCTCAGGTCTCACTGCCAAGATTGATGGCCATATCTGCAACAACGTGACAATCAGTACCATGCATGGGTGTCCTCCCAAGGAAATCGAGGCGATTTGCTCATACATGCTTACCCAAAAAAGGCTGCATACCTATGTAAAGCTCAACCCGACGCTACTTGGCTATGATGCGGTACGGAAGATTCTGGACACCAATGGCTTTGCGTATATCTCGCTCAAGCGCGAGAGCTTCGAGAAGGACCTTCAGTTCAATGATGCCCTTTCGATGCTACATCGGCTTTTTGACCTGGGAAAGAGCCTGCATCTGGAATTCGGGGTGAAGCTTACCAATACCCTGGGATCAATCAACAATCTGGGTCGGCTTCCCGGTGAGGAAATGTACATGTCCGGCCGTGCCCTCTTGCCTATCAGTGTCACCGTGGCCGCCAAGTTGTCAGAAGCATTTGGAGGGGGACTCCCCATTTCCTATTGTGGAGGCGTCTCGTCTTTCACAGTTGAAGAACTATTTGAGGCAGGTATCCGTCCTCTCACCTTGGCAACGGACATGCTCCATCCCGGTGGATATGCCAAGTTGCTCCAGATGGCCAAACAGCTGGGCAAATCGAAAGCCTGGGACAAGACAGGGGTTGACTCGAAGGCGCTTGCCCTCCTGAGCGAGAAAGCCTGCAGCGGTAAGTTCCGTCCCGTGATCAAGGCTTCCAGGAGTAAGGAGCAACTGAAGATCGGGAGGGATTTGCCGTTGACCGATTGTTATATCGCTCCTTGTCAGGTTGCTTGTCCTATCCATCAGCCTATTCCTGAGTATGTGCAACTTGTAGGGGAAGGACGATACAGCGATGCGTTGGCCCTGATCTACAACACGAATCCGCTACCGGGAATCACCGGCTATATCTGCGACCATCAATGTCAGGAGCAATGCACTCGTAACGAGTATGAGGGGGCTGTCCAGATTCGCGAGATGAAACGTATCGCCTTGGAGAAGGGCTTTGCCGATTATAAGAAGGAATGGGAAGGTCCTACAGAAAAGAGCACCATCAAAGCTGCAATAATCGGAGCAGGCCCTGCAGGTCTTGCTGCGGCATTCTTCCTTGCCCGTAGTGGTTTTGATACCACTGTCTTTGAGCGGGAGAAGGACGCCGGGGGTGTGGTCCGTCACGTGATTCCTGGTTTCAGGATTCCCCAAAAGATTGTAGAAGACGATATTTCCTTCATCAAAGCCCATGGAGTCCGTTTTGTCTTCTCAGCCAAGAAGGAACAGCTAGGTATAGCCTCTTTGAAAGAAGAGGGGTATTCCTACATCTTTTATGCCATCGGTTCCGAAAAGGACAATGATATTGGTATCAGCGGGGATGGGGTGACCACTTCCCTTTCCTTCCTGAATTCGTATCGGAAGGATCCCTCAGGTGTCAGGTTGGGAGGTTCTGTGGTGGTTGTAGGTGGGGGCAATACCGCCATGGACAGCGCCAGGGCGGCCAAACGTCTCTCTGGGGTCACTTCCGTGACCATTGTGTATCGCCGAAGTGAAGAGGAGATGCCTGCCGATCATGAGGAATTTGAGGCTTGCCTCTCGGAAGGAATCAAGTGTATCTTCCTTGCTAATCCAATAAGACTGGAGGAGAAGAAGCTTCTGCTGTCAAAGATGAGGCTCGGGGAGAAGGATGCCTCGGGACGCAGGATGGCTACCGCCACTGAGAAGACGATAAGCATTCCTTGTGATTCGCTTATTACCGCGATTGGCGAGAAAGCCGATACCGTAGCATTGAAGCAGTTCGGACTGCCTGTCACTTCAAAGGGGTGGCCTGAAGTGGATAAGGAGACGATGAGGACAGGTCTTGAAGGGGTGTATGTCATAGGAGATGCCCAAAGCGGTCCGTCCACGGTCGTATCTTGCATAGCTTCAGCCCAGAAGGCTGTGGATGATGCCATTGAGCATGTGCTCGGCCCTGATGATGAGCATGAGCATGAGCATGGACACTGCGACTGCGAGGACCCTCATCACGGTGATGACGATGAGTGCGATGAAGATGAAGAGGAAGAGGACCTGAGTGCGGAAGAGTTGGAACAGCTCACCGCTGACGAGAATGCATACTTTGCTGAGCTGTATCAAAAGAAAACAATCATGAGAGAGAGCAAGTCCTTCTCTTGTACGGATTTTGCTGCAAACGAAGCAAAGCGTTGTATGGAGTGCTCATACCTCTGCAACAAGTGTGTGGATGTTTGCCCGAACAGGGCGAATGTTGCGGTTGATGTACGCAATTGTGCAGTATTCGATAATCCTTTCCAGATAGTCCATATCGATGCCTATTGCAACGAATGTGGCAATTGTGAGACCTTCTGCCCTTATAGCGGGGGGCCTTACAAGAAGAAATTCACCATCTTCAGTAGCCAGGATGATTTCGAGAAGAGTGAGAATGATGGTTTCTTTGGGGAAGGTGAGGATGTGACCATCCGCCAAGGCGGCAAGGTGTACCAGGCTGCTTTTGACAGCGAGGGTAATCTGGGCGGGGAGGAAGGGGTGACCGATGAGGTCGCGGCTCTTATCGAGGAGATTTATACTTCTTATAGTTACTTGCTCGGACCTGTGGAGGACTAGGAGAGAGAAATGACAATCGTAATCAAGAATACAACCGTCATGCAGACAATGACCCCTGTTTCCGTAAAGGAGAATCAGGATATTGTCATTAGGGATTCGCTTATCGAGAAAGTGGGCAAGGATGCCGCCAAGGACATTGTCGCCGATAAAGTCATCGATGGGACGAACAAGGTGGTCATTCCTGGAAATGTATGCGCCCACCATCATTATTATAGCGGGTTGTCCCGGGGTATGCTCATCTCTGCAGGAGCGCAAACGGATTTTATCCAAGTGCTCAGGCAATGGTGGTGGCGCCTGGACCGTGGTCTGGATGAGGAGGCTTGTTACTACAGTTCCCTTATTTGCTCGCTTGACGCCATAGCAAGCGGTACGACCAGTTGCATCGATCATCATGCAAGTCCTCGTTTCATCAAGGGAAGTCTTGATACCATTGCCAATGGCATGGAGGAAGTCGGAATCAGGGGCATGACCTGTTACGAGGTCACGGACCGCAATTTTGGCATGGAGGAAGTGGAGCAGGGTGTCCAGGAGAATGTCGATTTCGCCAAAAGCAGCAAGAACCGGAGACTTGTCCGTGGGATGATAGGTGGACATGCCTTGTTTACCATTCCTAACGAGGGCCTGCTTCTGATGGCAGAGGCCATGAAGGAGACCGGGGCGGGGACCCATACCCATGTGGCTGAGGATAAGTACGATGTGGTGTATAGCCATCATCGGTACAATATGGATATCATCGACAGGCTGGAGAGATTCGGCATGCTTACCGACAACTCACTGTTGGTCCATGGCCTATGGCTCAATGATCGGGAGATTGAGAAAATCAACCAGCATGGTTGTTTCTTCGCTCATAATGCGCGAAGCAATATGAATAACCATGTGGGGTATTGCCAGCATATTCAGGATATAAAGAACCTTGTCATTGGTACCGATGGGTGTGGTGGCAATATGTTTGAGGAGCTTAAGATTGCTTTCTTCAAGCATAAGGACCAGGGGCTTTCCTGGTGGCCCTCTGATTTCCTGAACGCCCTGACAAGAGGCAACCTCCTGATGGAGAAATACTTTCCAATCAAACTGGGGCGTATTGAGGCAGGATATACCGCCGATCTGGATATTCTTGATTACCATAGTCCCACACCGTTGGTGACAGAGAACTGTGCGGGGCATTTTGTATGGGGCATGAGTTCCAACTGTGTGGAGTCGGTGCTGGTCAATGGCAGGCTTGTGATGGAGAACCATCGGTTCCCCTCCCTTGATGTGCCTGCGATTTATGCAAAGGCCAGGGAAGTGGCCGCCAGGGTTTGGAAGACCGTTGATAAGATCGCTCCCTGAAAGAAGACAGGGGAAGCGACTGGATAGTACATTAGGAGAAAAACACAATGGATAAAAAGCAACAGATTCTTGAATTGGCCGCGAAGTATCGGGATTACACCGCACAAAACCTCTCTAAGCTAGTGAAGACCAAAAGTTATAGCTCAAAGGAAGAGGATGTCTGCCATCTTATCGTGGACCTTTGCAAGGAAGCAGGGTTTGACGAAGTGCGTATCGATGATTTGGGTTCTGTCATCGGCCGTGTTGGCTACGGTAAGAAAGTCCTGGCGTTTGATGCTCATATCGATACCGTCGAGGTGGGTAATCTGAGCAATTGGAATTTCGACCCGTTCTCAGGGGAAATAAAGGACGGTAAGGTATGGGGCCGCGGGACCAGTGATCAGAAAGGCGGTGCCGCAAGCATGATTACCGCGGGAAGGATATTGAAGGAACTTGGGTATGGAGGTGAGTACAGTGTTTATTTCACCTTCACAGTCATGGAAGAGGATTGCGATGGTATGTGCTGGAAGTATCTTATCGAGCAGGAGAAATTCACACCGGATTTGATTTGTTCCACCGAGCCTACCAGCTGCCGCATCTATCGCGGACATCGTGGAAGAATGGAGATCCGCATTATCCTACGTGGTGTTTCCTGCCATGGTTCTGCTCCAGAGCGAGGGGTGAATGCCGCATATAAGGCTGCCAAGGCCGCCTTGGCCATTGAGCAATTAAATAAAGACCTGCAACCGGATGCGGAGAAGTTCCTGGGAAAGGGGACGATTACCGTTTCGCAGATGGATGTCAAGGGTCCCTCCCAGTGTGCTGTCGCCGACTATGCAATGCTCTATTGTGACAGGCGCCTTACCTGGGGAGAGGATGAGAAGCTTGCCATACGCCAGGTCAAGGAGTATGTGAGCAAGGCTACGGGGGATAGTGAGGACCAGATTGTTGTTGAGATGCCGAACTACGAGAAGGTTGGCTGGACCAACAAGCCCTATTCCCAGGAGTTATATTTCCCGACTTGGAAGCTGGACAAGGATCATCCTTTGGTAAAAGCCGCAATCAAGGATTATGAGACGCTGTTTGACTCTGAACCGGTCGTGGATAAATGGACATTCTCTACAAACTTGGTCGCAACCACCGGCAGGCATAAGATCCCCGCCATCGGCTTCGGCCCTGGTGATGAGGCTCAGGCCCATGCGCCGAACGAGATCACCCGAGTGAAGGACCTGGAGATCTGCAGCGCGTTCTATGCCATGTTGCCCTACCAGCTTGAGGGGAAATAGTCGGAAGTAGGGAAGATTGGTGAAGTGGCCACAGGCGAAAGCTTGTGGCCCTCATGTATCAAGCTTCATTGTTCATGTCGATGGATAATGGGAGGCCAAACCGGAATGAAAGAGAAAGAGATCGCCAATCCTATCAGGCGTGTGGATGCAATCGCCAAGTGTACTGGTAAACAGAAATACTTGGCCGATTACCATTTTCCTGGAATGATTTATGCTCGTATGGTACGCTCGACCATCGCCCGTGGCAAGATTATCGATATTCATGTGCCATCCTTGCCTGATGGGTATTATTTTATCAGTTACAAGGACATCCCTCCCGAGGGAAAGAACGAGCTTTGGATGATCCAGAAGGATTGGAAGGCTTTCGCTGAACACGAAGTCCGGTATGTGGGTGAGACTATTGGTCTTCTTTGTGGTCCCGACAGGAATATGCTTGCGGCATTGCGAGAGAAAGTTGTCATTGATTATCAGGAGACGGAGGCTGCGATCTCAATAGAAGAGGGGCTTGCATGCAAAGGCGGGGCGTTTGTAGGGGAGAATAATATCTTTTGTGATATGACCACCAATAGTGGGGAAGACGTCACCAAGGTGTTTGCACGTGCGGATAGGGTGTTTGAGGAAACCTACAGGACAGGTTTTCAGGAACATGTGCACTTGGAGCCCAATGGGGCAGCGGTGATCAAGGAAAACGGGCGCTTTGTGGTATATGCATCCGCCCAGTGTCCTTTCTATATCCGTAAATCAATTTGTGGGTTGCTGGCCCTGAAGCCCGAGGATATCATTGTCCGTCAGACCTCTACGGGAGGGGCTTTCGGGGGTAAGGAACACTTTCCCGATGTGCTTTGCGGGCCCTTGCTGGTTGCCTGCAACAAGATAGGCAAACCTATCCAGCTAGCATTTGACCGAAGTGAGGACATGGCTTTTTCGGTCAAGAGACATCCCTCGAAGACAACCATCAGGACAGCCTTGGACAAGCAGGGGAATATCATGGGGATGGACATCGATATCTTGTACAATGTTGGTGGGTACCTTTCCTGCTCGTTTGTCGTGTTGCAACGGGGAGTGTTCCATGCCACCGGTTGCTATGCTATCCCCAGCACCCGTATCAGAGGCCGTGGTGTTGCGACGAACACCTTCCCCAGCGATGCTTTCAGGGGATTCGGCGCACCGCAGACACTTTTTGCAATTGAGCGGCATATGTGCCATCTCGCCACATTCCTTAACATGGAGCCTCTGGAGCTCAAGAAGAAGTATTTGATAAAGCAAGGGGACAGGACCAATACCAATGGCAAGATATTCGAGGAAGTCAAATTACCTGAGATGATCAGGCAGATCACCGATGCTTCCGATTACTATAGGAAAGTGAAGGAATACAAGCCGGGGTGTCTGAAGGGCATCGGGCTTTCAGTCTATAATCATGGAGGGGCGTTCACCGGCAATGGCGAGCAGGTATTGATCAAGGCCCATGTCAAGCTTCATAAATACAGTGATGGCACGGTGGAGATTCTCATCGGCTCCACTGAGATGGGGCAGGGCTTTCAAAGTGCCTGTCGCAAGATTGTCAGCCAGATCCTGGACATCAGCATCGACAAGACAATCTATGAGAATCCTGACACCAGCAGGGTGTGTGACAGCGGTCCGACAGCTGCCAGCCGCTCAACGATGATTGTGGGGAAACTTGTCCAGGATGCAGCCGAGCAGATGAGGGACCGGTATGCACAGGAGGATGACTTTGAGGTTGAGACCGTCTACAAACATCCTGAGGGCTTTCCGTGGGACCAGGAGAAATTCCAAGGTGATGCCTACATCGCCTATGGCTGGGGAGCTGCGGTGGTCGAGGTCGAGGTCGATCCCCTTACCTTTGAGGTGGATACCAAGGGCATTTGGGTAAGTCATGACGTAGGGCATCCCCTGGATGAGCTGGTGATCCACGGACAGGTCAACGGAGGGGTGATGCAAAGCCTCGGGTATGCTTCCATGGAGCTTTTGGAGAATAAGAAAGGGTACTTCAAGCAGGATTCCCTTTCCGATTATGTCATTCCAACCTCAATGGATTTTCCTCCGATGGAGAGTTTTCTTGTGGACAATCCCTATCCTTTTGGACCTTTTGGGGCCAAAGGCATGGGGGAGTTGGTATTTAACGGAGCTGATTCGGCATATGTGGAAGCGGTGAGCAAGGCGATAAACCGCAAGATTTGTGAGATTCCTATTCCGCCCGAGACGATTATGGAGTTGATGGAACATGGAAACTAAGATTGATTTTACCCTCAATGGGAAAAAGGTGAGTGTGACATCCGACCCGATGCGCCGTCTTGTGGATGTGCTACGGGATGATTTCTCCCTGGAGGGCACCAAGGAAGGTTGCGGCGAGGGCGAGTGTGGAGCCTGCTCGGTGATCAAGGATGGTCTTTTGGTGACCAGTTGCCTTGTTCCTATCGGTGCGGTTCAGGACTCAGAGGTGCTGACCATCGAAGGTTTGAGCGAGACAGAGAGAGGCAAGTGCCTGAGCGAGGCCTTTGCCGATGGGGGAGCCGTGCAATGTGGGTTCTGCATACCAGGCATGATGATGGCGGCGGATTATCTTCTGATGGGCAATCCTCATCCGAGTGAGACTGATATTCGTCTCGGCATCAGTGGGAACCTGTGCAGATGTACAGGATATGATTTGATTGTCGAGTCAATCAAGTTGGCAAGTGAAAGGGGGCAGGGCTTATGGTGAGCACTTTTATTCCCAGGACCTTGCAGGAAGCCTTGGCCATCAGGCGTGAGACAGAGGCCCATCCATTTGCCGGTGGCACTGATTTGATGGTTGCCTATTACAGGGGCGTGGGGGTGACTCCGGTTTTTCCCTGGCCTGTGATGCTTATCAGCGGATTGGAGGAACTAAAGGGGATACAGAAGGACACACAAGGGAATGTGATAATCGGGGCTTTGGAAATCAGTGCCCATATTGCAGAGAATCCCCTGGTCCCCTGGCATGTGAGGCAGGCGGCCGGCAGAATGGGAGCCATATCGCTTCGTAATCAGGCGACAATCGGGGGCAATATCGGCAATGCCTCCCCAAAGGGGGACCTGCCTGCGACATTGATTCTTCTGGATGCTATGGTGGAATTGCAGCGTGTTGGGGCAAAACGTCTGATGAAGGTTGATGATTTCATCCTTGCAGCCAAGAAAACCCAGCTGGCTCCTGACGAACTGATTACCAAGGTGATAATTCCTGAACCTCAAAAGGAATTCACCTATGTCTGGTACCGGAAGATTGGCACCAGGCGTGCGAATGCCATCAGCAAACTCAGTCTTAGTGCGGCAATCACCCTGTCTGAGGAGGGTTTGATTGAGGATTTCAGAGCCAGTAGCGGAGCCGCAGGTCCGAAGGTCGAGCGATCACGCGAAGTTGAGAAGTTGCTGATCGGCAGGGACATTCATGACATTGAGAAATTACTTCCCTCTTTTCTTGATGCGTATGATACGGTGATTTGTCCTCATGCCATGCCTGAGTTCAGGCGCCTTTCCACAAGGAAGATGCTGCAATATTTCCTTTTGCAGTGTGTCAAACGTCCACAATCGCAGATTATCATCTAGGAGGTTCCTGTGATAACACAATTTTATCGTCCTAAAACAGTAAAAGAAGCTCTTTTGATTCATAAAGAGAAACCTGTATGTGTCTATCTAGCTGGTGGCACGGAAATAAACAGGCTCAATAGTACCATTGAGGCCAAGGCTGTCATCAGCTTGCAGGATTTGAAGCTTAATGACATCAGTGTTGATGAGCATGGCCTTCACCTTGGTTCCATGGTCACCTTCACTCAAGCGTTGGAAAGTCCCTTGGTTCCTGATTTCCTTAAGGATGCTCTTCTTTTCTGTGGTTCAAAGACCAAACGGAACATGGCCACGATTGGGGGGAATGTCGCCTTATGCAGCGATGATTCCTATCTGATGTGCACATTGCTTGCGTCAAGAGCACGTGTGGTCACCCGCTCGATGGCGGAGGATTGTAGAATTACCGAGGAGAATCTTCCTCTTCGGGAGTATCATGCCTATTACGAGCATTATCAAAATGTCCTGCTGGTGGCTCTTGAAATTCCCGACTACCATCGCTATGTGTTTTCCCGTCGTTTTGCCAAGACGATGGAGAGTCATAGCAGTGTTGTCTGCGCTTTTGGTTGTGAGGATGAAACCATAAGGAGATGCTCGGAGGTTCGCATGTATGCAGCGGTGAAAGGGACAGGTGTGCAACGTTTCAAGAAAACGGAAAACGCCTTGGAGCAAGGTCCCGTGGATAGGGTGGAGTTCCACAAGATACTTGAAAGCGAGATACAGGCCACTGATGACTTGTCTGGAAGCGCTGCCTACAAGCGCTATCTGGTTGAGGAAGCTCTGTACCAGATGTATGAGCAATACAGGAAGGAGAAGAAGGCATGAAGACAATTACCTGTACTATCAATGGTGAAAAGAAAAAAGTATCTGTCGAGGTGGGATTGACCTTACGGCAGATGCTTGTATCCCTTGGACATTTTTGTGTTCGTGATAGTGACAATGGCGAGGGGTTTGCAGGAAGTGACACCGTGCTTGTCAATGACCTGCCTGTCTATTCCAATCTGATGCTTGCTCTCCAATGTGACGGTGCAGAGATTCGTACTCCTGATAGCTTGGGTGATAGTCGGCATCTGACTTTTGTGCAACAGGCGCTCATCGACGCCGGTGTGGTGCAAAGTGCCTATAGCGAGCCCGAGGCGGCGCTTATCCTTACGTGGTTGTTGGAGCATAAGAGTTATCCGTCCCATGAGGAGATAAAACAGGCCTTAAGCGGTATCTTCATCAGGGATGCAGGGTACGAACGTTATTATCTTGCGGTTCGTCTTGCTACTGAGCTTCGGGACAAAGGTGCCTACAATGAGAGGACAGCCCCTTCCTTCAGGGACAATCTCACCTATGTGGGAAAACCGCTTGGTAAGATTGACGGCCCTGTGTTGGTCAGCGGGGAAAAGTGTTTTGTAGAAGATCGAGTGGATGAGGGATATTATTCAATGTTTGTGCTCTCCAGTCCCTACGCTTCAGCTTATATCAAGAGCATTGATACAAAAAAAGCAGAAGCCATGGAGGGAGTGGTGAAGGTCATTACCGCAGCAAACTGCCCTGATGTGTTCTACATGCAGGCAGGACAGGGCAATCCCGAACCAAGTCCTCATGACCGGCGTCTTTTTAACTGGCATGTGCGTTTTGTAGGTGACAGGGTGGCTGCAATCGTTGCGACAACCGAAGAGATAGCACGCAAGGCTGCAAAGATGATAACTGTGGAATATGAGGTGCTCAAGCCGATTTTTACCGTTGAGGAAGCAATGGCCGAGGGTGCTCCTTTGGTTCATAACGGTCTGGTTGAATACCGTAGCGGGGCACCTGAGGATTTGGACGAATATAACAAGCATTATGAGAAACGTGATGGGAAGGTCATCTACCAGTTCCCTCTGCATGGTGATATCCGGCACAACATCGCCAGCCAGGCCCATGGATTCATCGG
>Ga0172378_10002792_pt1 | contig 16392 bp, 9 predicted proteins | sample GrowelOW332metaG_FD_119755 | JGI IMG/M metagenome (GOLD analysis project Ga0172378, IMG submission 119755) | Groundwater microbial communities from an aquifer near a municipal landfill in Southern Ontario, Canada - Pumphouse #3_1 metaG | ecosystem: Environmental > Aquatic > Deep subsurface >... | reverse complement strand
TCGGTGGTGCATCATAGATTACGCGTCCCCATAAGGGGCGCAAGTACTCCAAGCCAAGGGAGAACTGCAAGCCTTCGTAGGAAGTCTGGATAAAACGCAGGCCGATACGAAGATGGTCAACCCTGCTCTCATAATTCAGGTACTCCAAGTAGGAAGCGTCATACCCGACACTCACCTCTGCCTCGGCGCCGTCCCCAAAGGGAACCAGGATTGCATTGCCTACTCCGTAGAACCAGCCGACAGGATAGGAAGAAACATCCACATCCACTCCATCAGAGACCAAAGAAAGGGCTTTGGTAAAACCGCCGAAGAAGGTGAAAGCATATACATCATCTACGGTACTCTTGCTGGTAAACAAAAGCTCTGCCTCTTTGCCCTCATAATCTGAACGCGACATACCAATGAGGGTTGTCCCGCTCGTGTTTCGATAGAGCGCCTCCATACTGAGGCCGCTTCCTGCCCAAGCCGAGACAAGGACTATACTGAGATACAGAAGGATCAGTACAATTCTCTTCATAATTAGCTATATACTACGAGAGGGAGTAGGACACAAGAGTCTGACTCTGCTAGACTATGCATATGTACGATGTAATCATCATAGGAGGAGGAGCTGCCGGCCTTTTTGCCAGTGCAAACCTCACAACAACCAATGCACTTTTGCTCGACCACGCTCAAGAGGTGGGTAAAAAATTGCTGATCACCGGAGGGGGGATGTGCAATCTTACCAATACGCTCCCTGTTGAGGCTTTTCTCTCACATTTCGGAAACAAGCAACAACGCAATTTCCTGTTGCCGGCATTACAAAACCTCCCCACGGATTCTGTATACGAATGGTTTGAACAACGTGGGCTTCGCTTGCTCGTCCGTGAGGACGGTAAAGTGTTTCCCCAGAGTCTTGATGCCCACGATGTGCGCGATTTTTTGGTCAGGCATTCCAAGGCACCTATCGTCACAGGAGTTCAGATTGCAGCCATCACCAAGCAGGACGTGGGCTTTCTGATCAAAACAACAAGCGCTACCTATGAAACAAAGAATATTATTTTGGCCACCGGGGGCATGAGTTATCCAAGAACCGGTAGTGATGGCAGTGGCTATGAACTGGCAAAAGCCTTGGGGCACAGCATCGTACCACCAAAGCCGGCTCTGGTCGCCGTCAGCATTGAAGCCTACCCCTTCAAGCACCTGGCAGGAAACTCGGTACGTAATGCCTGGGTTTCTTTCTACCACAACACTGAGAGCACAGCCTATGACCAGAGGCAAAAAGACGTCCTGTTCACCCACGACGGGCTTTCAGGACCGGCAATTCTCAGCGCCTCGCGTTTGATTGCCAAGCAGGATCGTATCAAGCTTTCCCTGATCACGGCAGAGAATCACAGCGAGGCCGAACAAGCAGTCCTCAGGGCGCTGAATGCACCCAAGAAACTCATAGCCAATGCACTGAAGGAAACAGGAATGGTTTCAAGTCTTGCACAAACATTGGTCGAAATGGCAGGCATTGATAAGGAAACCACTACCGCGACACTTGATAAGACAAGGCGAAAAGCACTGGTTCAATTGGCATCCGCCATGGAAATGACGGTATCCAGTACAAAGGGTTTCCAGTCAGCCATGGTCACCTCGGGAGGCGTGGACCTTGCACAAGTCAATCGAAAGACCATGGAGTCGAATCTCACAGAAGGTCTCTTCTTCTGTGGCGAAGTACTTGATTACGATGGAGAAAGCGGGGGCTTCAATATTCAGGCAGCTTTTTCTACTGCCTATCTTGCTGTCAAGCATCTACATGATTAGGAGGAACGTATGCACTTTGTATGGGCAACAGTGACAGTGGCCGACATGGACGAAAGTTTGGAGTTTTATCAGAAGGTCGTGGGACTTCCCCTTGTAAGGCGGGTCAAGAGCAATGAGTTCACCGAACTGGCCTTTCTGGGTACATCCGAGACCCAGATTGAGTTGATTCACCGCTCGAATGCAGAACCGCAGCCTATGGGCAAAGGCATCAGCCTTGGGTTTGCCGTCGAGGATCTTGAGGTGATGATGCAGACCGTCAAGGACTTGGGTTTGGAACTCTATGAAGGCCCGATCGCTCCCAATCCACACGTTCGCTTCTTCTATGTCCTTGATCCCAATGGCTTGAAAATTCAATTCGTCGAGAGGCGCTAACTATACTGCGAGCCGGGATTTCTCCCGGCTCGTAGTGTGTAAACGCTTAAAAGTACTAGCTTATTTGATTCTCTTGGCTGCAGAATCGAGCAGCTCGTCAAGTTTTGCAGAGGGGTTCTGGAACTTGGAGAGGAAAATCATGGAAGCAATGATGTACGGCTTGAAACTGGCTTCCTTGTAGAGGGGAACCAGATAGCGGTCGAACACAGAGGCCTCAACTTCGCCTTCCTTGCAGGAGACGCCGCTGATGTCGGCAGGAAGACAATGCATGTACAAAGCCTTGCCGTCCTTGGTGGTCTTCATCAAATCCTCGGTGCAGGTCCAATCCTTGAACTTGGCGTTGTTGGCAAGACAGCTCTTCTCAAGAGCCTTCAGAGCATCCTGGTCGCCATGCTCGACAATCTTGGTCCTCTCTTCCATAACGGCAAAGGGAGCCCAGCTCTTCGGGTAGACAATATCTGCATCCTTGAATGCCTCAGCCATGGAACCGACTCGCTTGTAGGAACCACCGCTCTTCTTTGCATTCTCTTTGGCAACTTCCTCAACATCAGCCATTACATTGTACCCTTCGGGGTGGGCAAGTACGACATCCATCCCAAAACGGGTGAACAATCCGATGATGCCCTGGGGAACGGAAAGCGGCTTACCGTAGGAGGGGCTGTATGCCCAAGTCATGGCAATCTTCTTGCCCTTCAGATTCTCGACTCCACCGAAATGATTGATGACATGCAGCATGTCAGCCATACTCTGGGTCGGATGATCGATATCGCATTGGAGGTTCACAAGGGTGGGTCTCTGCTCAAGAACGCCATCGTCGTAGCCATCCTGGACAGCCTCGGCAACCGTCTTCATGTAGGTGTGGCCCTTGCCAATGTACATGTCGTCGCGGATACCAATGACGTCGGCCATGAAGCTGACCATGTTGGCCGTCTCGCGGATGGTCTCACCATGGGCGATCTGGCTGGTCTTTTCGTCCAAGTCCTGTACTTCAAGACCCAGCAGGTTGCATGCGCTGGCAAAACTGAAACGTGTTCGGGTGGAGTTATCGCGGAATATTGAGATTCCAAGGCCACTATCAAACACTTTGGTGGAAATATTGTTCTCGCGCATGGCACGCAGAACTTCCGCTACCTGGAACACAGCTGCAATTTCGTCATCAGACTCCTTCCAGGTATGAAAAAAGTCATTGAGATACATGTTGTCGGTTTTGAGGGTCTTAAGCTCCTCAATCATCTGCTTAATAGTGGCTTTGTCCTTCATGTTGTGGAACCTCCATTGGTTTTGTTCATAGAAAAATCCAGACAATGGCACTATACCATGACGGTGTGCCGTTGTCTAGATTTAATGTTGCAGTTTGTTGCAAGAATCCCCTAGATTCTTCCCATCTCCTTCAGGATTTTCTCCGGTGTGAAGGGCCAATTTCGCATCCAGACACCTACTGCATCATGGATTGCGATGGCTATGGCGGGCGCTGCTCCGTTGGTGGCGATTTCACTGATGGATTTGGCTCCATAGGGGCCTGCCTCATCATTGATATCGATCAGGATCGCCTTGAAATCCTCGGGCTTCTCACTGATCATCGGAACACCGTAATCACCAAGCGTGGGATTGAGGCACACACCATTCTCATCCAAGATCATCTGTTCGTAGAGCGTATGACCGATGGACTTGAGAGCCGCACCATACATCTGGCAGAGTGCAAGTTCCGGGTTGATCGGGGTTCCCGCATCCTGCAAGGCGTAGAACTTCTGCACCTTGATTTGTCCTGTACGCACATTGACGGCGACCTGGGCAAAATGTGCTCCATAGGGAATGGAGTTGTGGTTTGTGGTGAAGGAAGCCTTTCCCATCACCTGACCACGCCCGGTACCGGTAAGTGCATCGTGGCTGAGTTTTGCATAGCTGAGCGTCTTGCCCGTCTTGGTGCTATACACCTCACCCGGAGCACGGACGACCAAATCTTCGGCGTTCTCCTGCATCTGGTAGGCAGCCTCATCGAGCAGATTCTTCTTCAAATCCTGGGCAGCCTTGTATGATGCCCCGCCGCTGAAGTAGGTTCCACTGGAAGCATAGGCACCGGTGTCGAATGTACAACTGTCTGTATCGCCACTGGTTACCGTCACCTTGTCCAGGGGTACGCAGAAAGCCTCGCTGATCATTTTGGCACTGATGGTATCCAATCCGGTTCCAAGGTCTGCACCACCGCTGAAAATCTGGAAGGTCCCGTCGGTCAGAAGCTTGGCCCACGCATTGGAGTGGTCGAGGCCGGGAAGTCCGCTTCCCTGCTGAATCATGGCAAAGCCTTTGCCGATCTTCCAGTCGGGATCGCTCGATTTCTCCTTCTTGCCCCACTGTATCATCCGGGCACCCCTCACCAACGCTTCATCAAGACCGCAGGAACCAACGGGAACAACCGTGCCCTCACGACCTTCACCCAAGCCCTTGAGGATTTCAAGCATGTACCCGGGTTCGACTTTGTTCTTCATGGCCATCTCGTAGTAGTCAACACCCAATTGGTCGGCAAGCTCTGCCATGCACATCATCAGGGCATAGCTGCCCTTCGGAGCGCCGTAGCCCTGATAGGCACCGGTCGGAGCAATGTTGGTATAGTACGTAATGACATCGAACTTCATGTTGTCGACTTTCAACAGAGGAAGCGTCTTTGAACATGCATTCATCGGGACGGTGAGGCAATGGTTGCCGTAGGGTCCGGTATTTGCACGGACATCCATGTACACTGCAGTAATGGAGCCATCCTTCTTGCCGCCCATCTTCACCGTAACACGCATCGGGTGGCGGGTGGAGTTTGCAATGAACTCCTCCTCCCGGGTATTTCGGTAAAGAACCGGCTTGCCGGTGATCCATGTGGCATACCCAACCAAATCCTCAACCAGGATATCCTGCTTGCTGCCGTATCCGCCACCAACACGTTCCTTGATGACACGTATCTTGTTCTCGGGAATCTGACATACCCAGGCTACAATGCGCCGTACATGGTAAGGCACCTGGGTGGAGGCATGCATAACCAACCTGCCACCGTCAATTTTTGCATAGCAAATATGCGGTTCAAGCGGGGTACACTGAATCTGGCTGGTCTGATAGGTTCTTTCCACTACCACGTCAGCTTCCTTGAAACCCTTCTCGACATCACCGATATGCCCATGGGCGGCACTTGCGACGTTGTGATGGATATCCCCATGAAGCGGGAACTGATAGATTACCTTTCCATCCCTCGGGTCGGCTGTCTTGTTGTATTCGTCCAAGTCCTTGGGGGCCCCTGCGCGATACTCAACGATGCCGTTGTGGATCAAGGGGGCACCTTCAGCCATAGCCTGCTCAACCGTCAGGACAGGCTTGAGGACCTCGTACTCCACTTTGATTGCCGACCGTGCGGCACGGGCCTGCTCGTCGGTCTCTGCAACGATGGCGGCAACACGGTCGCCGACATGGCGGACCTTGCGGTTGAAGAGCCTTCGGTCGTGCGGACTGGGCTCAGGATTGCCCTGTCCTGCCTGCATATAGAAAACATCAGGACAATTCTCATGGGTGATGATGGCAATTACGCCTTCCATCTTCTCCGCTTCGCTGGTATCAATCGAGGTTATGTAGGCATGGGCATAGGGACTGCGCAGGACAACCATCGAGTAATATCCAGGAAGCACCCTGTCTTCCACGAAGCAGGGCTCACCACTGACTAGCTGCGGTCCATCCACTTTCCCCTTGGGCTTGCCGATATAGGTCAGCTCATCCCTGAAGGAAGGGGCGATTTCGCTTTTGTAGGAACCGGTCTGCATGCGTTCCACTGCCAGCTTGACAGCCAAATAGTAGTGTTCATAGCCGGTATCACGGATAAAAATGCCACTGAGCACCTCGTCGATCTGTGCCTTGGTGGGATTGCTCTGTCGTTCGAGCAGCCAAGTCAACAGCAAAGCGGCAGCCGGAGCATTATAGGCACTCTGCACCACTCCCGCATCAATAAGGGCCTGCTGAACGACGTTGAGGCTTCTGCTTGTTCCCAAGCCTTCTGCGGTGCGGATAGTCGCACCTTCTGCCTGCGATGCAAGCATGAGGTTGGCATACATCGGAATGTCGTTATAGATAATTGTGTCGCTTCCAGCAAAACCTTCTCGATCATCGCTGTCCCGCACGCTGGTGTACCCCAGACGTACAAGCACTGAACGCAAGTCTTCAGAAGCCTCGCAGGTTGTCGTATGGTTCTTGCCGTTTACCGTAAAGGCAATCTTGTTCATTTCGCGCCTCCTTTCAGGAAATCGGCAAAGAGCTGGCCGATGCCTTCGCTGGCGATATATCGTTTGTATTCTGCGCTGCCGACGCTGTCGTCGATGGCCTTCACTGCATGTTGCACAGCCAGCTGGACATCCGAGCGACTCGTCAACTCTCCGTTTTCGATGGCATTCTCCACATCACTGAGGCGTTGCACTCCACTTCCATGGACAGCGGCAAACACCCGTACATGGTCGATGACTTGCTCACTGTTGAGGGTTGCCCCGAATCCTACATGCACGGCACTGCGATTCTGCACACTGGTTGCATATCGCTTGGAGGCTACAAAGCGCACATCCTTGGAAAGACTTACAGCCAAAAGGAGCGTTCCGCTGAATTGCTGATGATACGTATGATATTCCCTGATGGGAATATTATCTTCGCTGTACGCCCCGCCTTCTGTGAGGTTTGCCGTAAGCAGGCGACAACGTGAGGCAAGCAAAGCAGCACACAAATAGGAGTGATCACTCATCAGTGAAAGATTGCCTCCGATGGTGGCCATATTCCTGCGGGTAAAGGACCCACAGGTCAAGGCAGCATCCTTCAGCCACTGGGGAACCAGATCCGATTCGATGAGTTGCTGAAACGTCACCATGCTGCCGATGCGAATGGTGGAACCTTCATCGGTGATGGTATTCAAATCCAGCTTCGCAAGGCTTATGGCAATCTTTGCCTCTACGCCTGAATTGAGCCGGTTGATCTCCGTCCCTCCGGCATACCATACGCTTTTGGCTTTGTTGCGCTTCAGTCTAAGGGCATCTTCTGTATCCGTTGCAATGAGAAATTCTTGAATCATACGACTTCTCCTCTACCAGCTTGTTCCATCATCCGCTTGCTGATCGCATTCGCTTTCTGTGCAAGCTCCTGTTCGTCATACCCGACCAATTGGCCATGGTCGACTACCACTTTTCCATTGATGATTGTGTAATCTGTATTATGGTTGGTTCCGCAGAACAGCAGACTGGCCACAGGATCGCTCTGGCTTCCTGCATACGGAAGTGTGGACACATCAAAAATAGCCAAGTCGGCGGCCCATCCTTTCTCCAGTCTTCCGACCTTTCCAAAGTTAAGCAGCTTGGCACCGTTCTCGCTTGCCATGCTGAAAGCCTGGCTGGCAGTCAGCGCATCAGAGCCATAGCGGACTCTCTGCAGCAGCATGGTCTGGCGAACTTCAGCAAGCATGTCGGAACTGTCGTTGCTTGCACTACCATCGACGGCAACCGCTACATTGATGCCCATTTCCAACATCTCCTTGACCCGGCAAATACCGCTGCCAAGACGCATATTGGAAGAAGGACAGTGTGCGATATGGGTCTTGGTCTGCTGAAGGATTTTCAGCTCCTCATCATTGAAGTGAATACCGTGGGCATACCACACATCCTCTCCGATGAGACCGCACTCCTGCATCAAGGCAACCGGTCTCATGCCATACATCTGTTGGCAGAAGTCCGCTTCATCATAGGTTTCACAGAGGTGGGTATGCAGGCGCACACCATATTGACGTGCCAGCGTGGCAGTATCTTTCATCAGACTCTTGGTGACACTGAAGGGGCTGCAGGGAGCCAGGGCAATTTTATGCATGGCATCAGGTGCACCATCGTGATAGGTCTTGATGCAACGTTCACTGTCACGCAAAATCTCGTCTTCAGTCTGCACAACACTATCGGGAGGAAGCCCGCCATCTTTCTTGCTCAGGCTCATCGAACCACGGGTGGGGCTGAAACGCATGCCCAGCGTATCGGCAGCTTCAAACTGCAGACCCATCAAATCCCCCTTGAAGGAGCGGGGATATAAATAATGATGATCGGTGGTAAGGGTGCATCCCGTTTTCATCAGCTCGGCCATAGCCAAGAGGGATGAGTGATACACTGCATCCTCATCGACGTATTTCCAAACCTCATAGAGGAACTTCAACCAATCGAAAAGTTTTGCATTCTGAACTGCAGGATGATTGCGGGTAAGTGTTTGGTAAAAATGATGATGGGTGTTCACCAAGCCTGGAATTACCACATGCTTGGAACAATCGATCGTACGCACTTTTCCTGTAGCTTGCAGATTCCCGTTGGGGGCAATCGCCTCTACTTTATTCCCTACGATCAAAAGGTCGGCACCATGATACTGTGGTCCGTCGAACGTGGGTTGGAGGCAATAGATATTTTTCAATAGAAGCGAGGAACTCATGCCTTCGAATCTCCTTTGATGAGCAAGGATCGGCTTTTTCCAATGCTTTGGGAAACGATGGACAGCCGGTCTTGCTGTAACTCGGCTTCGGCATGCGGGCTGTTCCGCAAGGAAGGTGTGGAGAGTAAGGGGTCCCTTCCACTACCTTGGTTCAATCGATGGCACCTCTCGGACAGAGCCCCTTCTGCATCCTAAAGGCGGGGTAATCCTCCATTGCGTATTTTATAATACAACGGAAGAACCCAAGGTTCAAACAGCCACAAGGCAGATGCCCTGTGGCTGAAGTATACCATAACACGCTTACCGATAATACCGGTGTGCTTACTTCTTCTCCAGCGAGTAGGGAAGCATGGCATAGAACGCTGCACAAATCTCCAAATCATCAACTCGGTTGATTTCATTCGGAGCGTGGGCCTGCGATTCATCGCCGGGGCCGAAACCGATGGCAGGGATCTTATGGCGGCCGGTGGTTGCAACCAAGTTGGTTGAGAAAGTCCACTTATCCACCACTGGCTTCTTGCCGAACAAGGCTTCATGACCGGCAACACCAGCTTTCACCAACTGATGATCGGCATCAATCTTCCAAGTCGGGAAGTAGAGCTCTTGGGAGTACTCCTTCTTGGTCCAGCCGATTTTCTCATAGTTGGGCATCTCTACCACAAACGAGGAAGGATCGTCGCCGGTTGCCTTGCTGATGTAATCGCGAACCTGGCTTATGGCCAACTCTGCATCCTCGCCCCAGGTCAAACGGCGGTCGAGATACAGCATGGCATAGTCTGCGACTGCACACTGGCTGGGTCCCTTGACATCCATCTGGCTGACAGTGATGGTTCCCTTACCGAGGAATTTCTCAGCATCGGGTTGCAGATCCTTGTTCAGTTGTTCCATTGCCAAGGCTGCCTTTGCTGCCTTGTAAGCTGCGCTGACGCCGCGTTCGGGGGCGCTGCCATGGCAGGAAATACCCTTGAGAATTACCCGGATCTCCATACGGCCGCGATGGCCACGATACAGTCTGCAGCTGGTGGGTTCGGTGGAAACTACCAAATCGGGGCGGAATTTCTCTTCCTCGATCAGATACTTCCAGCACATGCCGTCGCAATCCTCTTCCATGACGGTGAAGGTAAAATACACTGTATACTCACCACCGTAGCCGAGTTCCTTGAGAATACGTCCGGCTGTGATCATGGAAGCAGCACCACCCTTCTGGTCGCTAGATCCACGGCCCCACACCTTTCCGTCCTTGATCTCACCGCTGAACGGATCGAAATTCCAGTTCTTCAGGTTGCCGACTTCAACGGTGTCGATATGAGCATCAAAGGCGAGTTTCTTCGGACCATTACCCACGCGTCCGATAACTGAACCCAGACCATCAATACGCACTTCATCAAACCCGGCTTCTTCACACAGAGTAACGATAAGGCGGCAAACATCCTCTTCCTGTGAGCTATAGCTCTTAACCTGTACCATCTTTGAGAGATTGAGAGCCGTATAATCACGGTACTCGGCTGCCTTTGCCCTGATCTGTTCGTGAATTGTCATCTTCCATTTCCCCTTTGACCATAGGTCATATCATCATTCTCGCCCGCTCAGGGAGCGATTTTGTCTACTTTTTCCCATACGCGCTTGGCAACCTTGGCTGCCTCGGCGTAGATTCTCGGTACATCGAGGTGAGGAAATTGTCGATTTTCCATCACCAGCTTTCCATTCACCATAACACTCTCAACACAGTTGCTGCTCATGCCCCAGACAAAATGACTTGCAGCATTGCCCGCAACCAAGGGGGTGGGAGCATGGTAATCACAGATGGTCAGATCGGCCTTGTACCCGGATTCAACCTTTCCGAATTTTCCATCAAAATACTTTTCCACCAATCGGTTGCCGCGGTTCAGAGCTGCAACATAATCACTAGGCCACCAAGAGCCTCCCTGATCCTTATGCTTGAAGAAAGCAAGCTTGAGCTCCTCGAACATATTGCCGCCGCAGCCATCGGTACCGATGACCAGGTTCTTTACGTTCTGGATATGCTTGCAGTACCCCACATTGTTGTTCATGTTGCTGCGACCATTGTGGGCAAAGAAACAGTTGTGCTCATTGAGTTTCTGAATCTCTTTCTCATTGAGATGCAGCCCGTGTACCAACAGGGTGTTATCGGTCAACAGGTCGAACTTCTCCAGTCGGTCGATGATATCCAGATGGTACTTGTGATGGCTGAATACGACATCGTACTTGTCTTCCGCAACATGCAGATGCATACCGGACTTTGACTCGCGCATGGCTTGAGCCATCATCTTCAATCCCTCATCGGGGATGGTGAAGGGTGCATGACCGCCGATCATGCCGCGGACCAAAGGTCTGCTTTTTGCCGACATGGCGAAGCGCAGGTTCTCTGCAACGCCCGCCTCAACTTCATCCATGCCACCGTTTCGGTCCGTCACCTCATAACAGGTGGAACCGCGGACGCCTACTTCCTCCATGCCGTTGGCAATCGTATCGAGGCTGCCGCCGATATAATTGGGACTCGCATGGTGGTCGATGCAGGTAGTGGTTCCACTGGCGATTGCATCGATGGAACAAATCAGGGAGCTGTAATAACAAGCTTCCTCATCAAGTCCGCGATCAAGACGCCACCACCACTCCTTCAGCACCTGGATGAAATCCTCCTGGGGACCTGCTGAAATAAGCATGCCTCTGGAAAGCCCCGAATAGTAATGATGATGAGAACAGACATTGCCAGGGATGACGGTCTTGTTCCTTCCATCGATAACCTTATCAGCCTTCAGGCCTACAGAAGCATCCTTAGCCACCTTGGTGATGACATCATCGACGATGACGATGTCAACACCTTCGGTTACGGTAAAAGGGCTCTGGGTCTGCATGACTGTCGTATTGGTAATAACAGTAGTAGCCACAGCGTTCTCCTAAATTATGCTTCCACGTACCCGAGCAGGTAGCTGTAGGAAGTATAGATTTCCTCGATCAGGGCGGCCACCTCATCGGTAATGCCTTCCTCATCGCCTGTCAGAATTCCATCACTGTCCAGAGAGCATTCGTATATCTTGCCATCGAGACGAACCAGAATATCCTCGCCCTCGGCATAGAAACCACTGTTCTGTGAATTCTCGAAGTCCTCTTTCAAGCTGAAAAGCGTAAACTTTTTACGATACGGACCGCCATCATACGGACAGAATGTTTCACAGTTGCCGCATTCATTGCAGTAGGCATCGAGGTGCAGTATTTGGAATGGGTCGGCAAAGACACCTGTATTGCGGACATCGATGGCGACATTTGCACGGTTCGGACAGACATCGACGCATTTGTTGCAAAGGTAGGAGCATTCAAGACATCTTGCAGCTTCAGTAGCAGCAAACTCTGCGTCCCCAAACTGTTTGGAACTAAGAATTTTGCTCTTCTTCCCGGCTACCTCGGCAAAGAAGGCGTTCTCGTCGTTTTCGAGTTCCACCCGCTCTTCGTCGGACATCTCTTCCTCTTCCTCGTCTTCGTCATCGCAATGACAGCCATCTTCACAGGTGCACTCGTGGTCATGGTCGTGATCGTGGTCGTGACCGCAACCGCAGTCATCTTCCTCTTCCTCAGGACCCAGGACTTTGTCGATGGCAGCTTCAACCGCGCTTCTTGCGCTGGCAATACACTGCACCACCGTGGAAGGACCGCTTTGGGCATCACCAATGACAAATACGTTCTCGACCTCGGATTCCTTGGTCTCTTCATCAGCCTTGGGCCAGCCCTTCTGATTTACCGGAACCCCGTACCAGGTAAGCTTATCGGAGTCGGCATGTTCCCCGATGGCGGTGATCATGGTGTCGGCTTCGATGGTGAATGTCTGATCGGTTGCAACCGGTTTTCTTCTCCCGCTGGCATCCTTCTCCCCAAGCTCCATTTTACGGACGGTAAGAATGTTTTTGTCAAAACTCTCAGGATTTGCAAGGAAGATGAACGGAATATTCTCTTTCTTTGCAAGTGCGTATTCTTCGTGGTCGGCGGGCATTTCAGCTTCGGTTCGTCGATAAATAACCGATACCTTCTCAACTCCAGGAACACGAAGGGCTGCACGTGCACTGTCCATGGCGGTGTTTCCACCTCCGACAACAACGACGTTTTTGCCAAGGCTCAGGGAAGACGGATCCTTACGGAAAGCGGAAAGGAACGAAAGCGACGGCCTTACTCGGCTTCTATCACCGCTCAAGGGAATATCGTTGTCCACTTCACTGCCGATGGCATAGAAGATATACGAGTATCCCTCATCCCTGAGGGCCTGGACGGTCATCTCTTTTGTGTCAACACCAAAGTTGAACTGCACCCCATGAGCCTTGATGAACTGGATATCACTCTCAATGGCTTCAACAGGAAGCCTGAATCCGGGAATGACATGACGGACCACGCCACCGGCACTCTCTTCTCGTTCAAAAACTGCGGTATCGAAACCGGCACGGGCAAGGAAGTATGCAGCAGAAAGTCCGGCAGGTCCTGCTCCGACGACGGCGGCTTTGACCTCTGTCTTATCAGTCGGACCTTCCCATTGTTTCTTGAACTCCTCGAAACCGTTCTCCACGGCAATGCGCTTCATATCACGAATTTTCACAGCACCTTCATAGTCCATGCGGGTACAATGCAACTGGCACTGATGGTCGCAGATATGAGCAGTGATGGCGGGAAGAGCGTTCTTATCGTATATAAGAGCGAGTGCATCGCTGTAACGACCCTGGCCGACGAGCTGGACATACTCAGGTACATCCTGATGAATGGGGCATGCCACCTGACAGGGAGCGACATAGCAGTCAAACATCGGCAGCTTCTCGCCAATCTTGATTGTGTCATCCCCTCTGAAATCCTTCTCGATTTCATTGAAGGAACCAGAGCGTGCATCATTGGAAAGTTTCTCAAGCTTAGCAAGGTCGATACCACTCATATCCCAAGCCTTGCTCTTCTCAAGAGTCTGCACCATTTGCGTAAGACGGGTGTATCCACCGGGTTTGAGCATATCAGTTGCCAAGGTAATCGGCCTGATACCACTTTCAAAGAGACCCTTGACGGTAAAGGCGGTAGCCCCACCACTGTAGGAGACGGGAAGCTTTCCCGCAAACTCCTTGCTCAACAGTGTTGCAACCGTGGTTGAAATCGGCAGCAGCGAGCGGCCGGACATATACATTTCATTGCCGCCCAACACACCTTGGTCATTGACTGACCCCAGGGTATTGGTCAACTTGACACCAAATCCGCGGCCTTCCTTTTTCGCAAGGTCCACAAGCCGGTGCAGCATTGCAATGGCATCGCCATACTGCAAGTCATGCTCAAAGTTTTCCCGAGTCAAGGTAATATAGGTGTAGCCGAGGTCATCCAGAATCTTGCGAACCTGGTCGTAGCCGAGGAGCGTCGGATTAAGCTTGACAAAGGTGTCGACCTTCTTTTCGGTGAGCATGTAGGTACAAATGGCTTCAATTTCCTTGGGAGGACAGCCATGCATGGTACTGAGTGTGGTGGATGGGCTGATGGTTGCACTGATTTTTGTGCTCAAACCCTTCAGTTTCTTTTCCAGTCCCTCCCACGGGGTACCCTCGAAAATACCTTCATCGAGCAGGGCTTCCATTTCAGCAAGGTATTGATTGAACCGCTCGTCCTTATGGGCATCAATCATGCTGTCGATGTACTGTTGCATCTTCGCCGTCTTGATGCCTTCGAGATTGTAGCCTACAGACATATTGAAAATGAACGAGGGTTTCTCGAACTTTCCCTTGTGCATTGCTGCTTCCAAGAGATGTAGGATAATCCATGCTTTGGCATACTCATCCCAAGCTTTGGGAAGCGTGAACTCCGTCGACCACTCGACGTTGTACGCTTCATCACGGGCATCAATGCAAGGCTTGTCGATCTCCAAGGTATCCATGACCTGTACAGTCTTCAGCTCCATGAATCGACCGCCGACCAAGTAGCTGGCGATAATGTTCTGGGCAAGCTGGGTATGGGGACCGGCTGCAGGGCCGAGGGCGGTGCTGCAACTCTGATTGAATACCTTGATGCTCTTTTTCCCTGAATCCTGATAGAATTGCTCTTCGGCAATGCCAAAAATAGAATGATGATTTCGGTATTCACCGATAATACGACTGATAAGTTCCGAGAAGGGAACGGGGCGCATGATATCTCCCATACTGACTCCTTCCTAAAAGGTTAGTCGGGCATGCATCCCGACCCTTATTCATTCTAATCTAGATTGAAGAGAAGTCAATAAAAAATGCAACATTTCGCAACAAATTATGCGTATATTTGTCTACAAACAGTTTGTGATACAAGTGAGTGGCTCCTCTTCCTTTTTGGAAGAATATCAAGGCACTCAAGGCGTTGAAAATAGAAATCCACTCTTCCAAAAATCGTACTTTTCGATAAAATAACAAATTCATACTACCACTTAACGCAAATTATATTCCAAAAATTCAACTTTCACGAATTATCGCTTTACATTTTACTTCTTTACGGTATACTTGATTAATCGGAAAAAGCAACACAGTGTCACCACGGAGGATAAGACATGCTAATCAATTTGAATGTCAATAAAGAAGTACGGGCAAAAAATATCGAACGCTGCAGAGAAAAGGGAATTCTGCTTCCCACGTTCAAGCAGATGGTTGATCCCTCTACCGTACCTGAGGATGTCAAGGCAAAACTCTCCCATGTAGGTTTGTGGGATTTGGACAAGTCCAACCTCTTCAGGATTACCTGGAAAAACGAACCCACCAAAACCGGCGGTACCTTCGGTGGTGTCAACTATATTGAAGTTCCTCATGAACTAACCGGAGTGAAAGCTAGAATTCTGGCTCTCGTGGGCAAGTGGTTCCCAACCGGAGCTCATAAAGTCGGTGCAACCTATGGCTGTCTCGCCCCTGCCTTGGTCAGTGGCAATTTCGATTCAGTGAACCAGCAGGCTGTATGGCCTTCCACCGGCAACTATTGCCGCGGCGGCGCCTATAACAGCGCTCTTCTTGGTTGCAAATCCATCGCAATCCTCCCCGAGGAAATGAGCCAGGAGCGTTTTGCTTGGCTGAAGACGGTAGCCGGCGAAATCATTGCCACCCCCGGATGTGAATCCAATGTCAAGGAAATCTTTGACAAGTGCCACGAACTGGATGCAGAACGCGGTGCACATATTGTAATTTTCAACCAATTCGAAGAGTTCGGCAACTACCTCTGGCATTACACCGTAACCGGCGGCTCAATTCTCGAGGTTCTTGAGAAGGATGAACAAGTGGCTGCCCAAAATGTGCGTGGCTTTGTTTCAGCAACAGGTTCTGGTGGAACCCTTGCAGCCGGCGATGCCCTGAAGGACAAGTATCCACACCTTAAGATTGCAGCTAGTGAGGCTTTGCAGTGCCCGACGCTGCTTCGCAACGGGTTTGGCGGTCATAGGATTGAAGGTATCGGCGATAAGCACGTGCCTTGGGTCCACAACGTAAAGAACACCGACATGGTCATCGCCGTTGACGATCAGGACTGCATGGATGTCTACCGCCTCTTCAATGAGCCGACCGGCATCGAATACCTGAAAAAGATGGGCGTATGTGAAGAGGATATTAAAAATCTCCCCCTCTACGGTATCAGCGGTATCGGAAACGTACTCGCTGCCATCAAAATGGCCAAGTACTACGAGATGGAAGAGGATGATGTAATTTTCACTGTCCTGACCGATAGCTCTGAGATGTACACGTCCCGCCTCGCTGAACAGAACGAGATCCAGGGAGCCTTTGATGAGTACGCTGC
>Ga0172378_10002791_pt1 | contig 16394 bp, 17 predicted proteins | sample GrowelOW332metaG_FD_119755 | JGI IMG/M metagenome (GOLD analysis project Ga0172378, IMG submission 119755) | Groundwater microbial communities from an aquifer near a municipal landfill in Southern Ontario, Canada - Pumphouse #3_1 metaG | ecosystem: Environmental > Aquatic > Deep subsurface >... | reverse complement strand
GGGAAGAACTGGTATTTTTCACCGGTTTTTCCCAATACAGAATAACATTCGCTTCTATGGTACGCTTCATACGTGCCGCACAGAGGATAGCTTCTTGCTTTACTGGGGATATTGAAGGTGAGGCTTTTATATGCTGATAGCAAATCATCTTCTGTATGTATGGTTTGTATGTGTATTTGTTGGTGAAGAAACCAATGCTTCTGTAGAACATTTGGTAGCTGTATAAGAAATTCCAGCGAATTGGGAAGCAAGAGATAGTCGAGCAGGATGCCGTCTTGATTCTGAACCCAAAGATAGGTCTTGAGTAAAAGATGTTTTGCTTCCTGTATAGTATGAAAAAGCACATGTCCAGACATCAAACTGATTTTGAAATACATGGCACCCTCTTGTGTATAGAGAGTGCGAAAGTCATGCATTGCTTCACGTTCTAATAGAAAGATACTCCAAGATCTTTAAGTTTTTCTTTGCTCAGTTTCAATAAACCCTCAAGATTTTCGGATTTTTCTGCGATGAGCAATGGTTCAATGGTATAGATTTCCAGTCCTACTGTTTCGTACTCTTCTTGTAGTGCTTGGTTGTGAAAAACACCGAGGTCAAGATCGAAACGGATTTTTTGGATGTCTTTGGTGAGATCTTCACTTACCAGAAGGAGCGTTCGGTCTGTCTGGAGATTGCAGATTCTTATGATTCCCCGAAGGGAGTTGTTCGTAAAAAGATATTTGTTGAGCGATGAGTTTGACATAGTTGAAAAATATAAACGATATGAGGATGGTTGTATACCAATAAATGAAAATTGTCCGATCGTTCTCCTTGATCGTAGGTGATTTCCTTTTTTTGGGACATATTTCGGTCAAATGTTGGTCTACATGAAAAAAATAGCAAAATGAAAGAAAAAGTTTTCTTTATTATTGTAAAAAAATTTAGTTGTGAAATAATTTAAAAAATTCAAGTAATTCGGATATGTATTCGATTACATTGGTTAATAACATGTTCCTATTCATATAAACTACGTCTCATGAGGATGGTAACAGAGAAAATATTGATCAGTAAACAAGAAACTTGTTGAATTTTCAACAATTGTAAGGGATAATTGCTGGAGTTTTTCTGGTGATGGGAATTTTTGGTTTGTTGCATAACAATCGATATTCCTTTATCATTATCAGCTATTACAAGGTAGGAATTCAGATGGCTCAACAAATTCAGGATTTGGTTGCTTCCATTCGTAAGGATGGAATTGAGGTTGCCCAAAAAGAGGCAGCTCAGATTATTGCTGACGCAAAAGTCCAGGCTGATGAGATTATTGTACAAGCACGAAAGAGTGCTTCTCAACTCATTGAAGAAGCTCAGAAAGAAATGGATGTTCGAGACCAAAGTGCTCGTGCCAGTCTGCAGCAAGCGGGTAGGGATGTACAGCTTTCTCTGAAGAAAGCAATTCAAGCTCAATTAGACAACCTGCTGGTAGAAAAGCTGGAAAAAGCTTTTGAAGGCAAGGACTTGATTTCTCTCATCACCAGTGTTGTCGGAAACATTTCAGACAGTGCAAATTTTGAGGTTCAAGTCAATGAGAAAGATTTCAAGAAACTTGCAGATACTTTGCAAAGTGATCTCTCACAGAAGATCAAGAAGGGTCTTGAAATCAAGGCTGTCCCCCAGGTAAGCAATGGATTCCGTATTGCTGACAAAGATGGATCAGGTTTCTATGACTTCAGTGCAGAGGAGACGGCCGCTCTGATGGCTCCTTTCCTCTCCCCCGCCATTGCAGAAATCGTCTTCGCAAAAGCGAAGTAAGGAGAGGCGTGTGGCTTCCTATTATTATCTGGTAGCAACGTTGCCTATGCTGCGCTATGATGGCGCCCTTCCTTTTGATACGGATTCATTTCTTGATATTTGTAAGAACAAGGTAAGCAACGCTGATTATCAAACCCTTTCTGATGCACTTATGGGAAAATCTTCCAGTCATCTTTTTTTGAAGAAGTGGCAGAAGTTTTCTTTGATGGTGCAAAATGAACTGAATGAACAGCGGAGCAGGAAACTTGGCATCTCTTCAACGAAGTATCGAAATGAGGGAGAGAAAGAGTATCGGATAAGTGAAGCTGTTCGTCATGCTTTGAGCAATGAGAATGTACTTGACGCTGAGATTTCCTTATTGGTGCTCAAATGGAAATTCCTTGATGAATTATCAGCATTGCATGTCTTTGATCTTGAAGGCCTGCTCAGTTATGCCATCAAGTTACAGTTGTTGCAGCGAAAGAGCCTCTTTACATGTGAGGGGGGCAACGCCGAGTTCAAGCGTCTGTTCTCCAATATACAGTCTGAAATAGAGAAAATTTAGTGGAGTTGGATATGGCAAATACAAGTGGGCGTGTTATTGGCGTCAACGGCAACATGGTTTCTGTTCAGTTTGATAGCGCCATCTCAAAAAATGAAGTGGGTTACATCCGAGTCGGAGATGTCCGTCTGAAAGGCGAGGTCATTCGAATCAACAAGGATGTGGCTTCCTTACAGGTCTTTGAAATGACCAACGGTGTGAGTGTCGGCGACCTCGTTGAATTTACTCATGAGATGCTCAGTGTAGAGTTGGGACCTGGACTTCTTCAGCAGATTTATGATGGTTTGCAGAATCCTCTTCCAGAGTTGGCCAGTCAGTGCGGATTCTTCCTTCAAAGGGGAGTGTATCTCGACCCAATCCCCAATCAGGACTGGGAGTTTACTCCTGTGGTCAAGGTAGGGGATGTCGTTCGTCCTGCTGATACCCTTGGAACCGTCCCTGAAGGTCTGTTCACTCACCAAATCATGGTTCCTTTTACTCTCGCAGAGACTGACTGGAAAGTAGTGTCCATCAATGCACAGGGGACATACAACGTACGCGATACGATCGCTGTTCTAGAGGACTTAAAAGGCAACAAGAGAGAGTTGACCATGGTTTTCACTTGGCCGGTAAAGAAAGCCATCTCTTGTTATGAAGAGAGACTGAGACCAGATGAAACCCTTGTCACAAAAATCAGGATCATCGATACCTTTTTACCTGTAGCAAAAGGTGGTACATACTGTACTCCTGGTCCTTTCGGAGCAGGAAAGACCGTTTTGCAGCATATGACCAGTCGTAATGCTGATGTGGATATCGTTATCATTGCTGCATGTGGAGAACGTGCAGGTGAGGTCGTTGAGGTCTTGAAGGAATTCCCTGAATTGACCGACCCCAAGACCGGTAGGTCCTTGATGGAAAGAACGATCATCATTTGTAATACTTCGTCCATGCCGGTCGCTTCTCGCGAAGCTTCCGTATACACAGCCGTGACGATGGCTGAATACTATCGTCAGATGGGTTTGAACGTCCTTCTGCTTGCTGATTCGACCAGTCGTTGGGCTCAGGCAATGCGCGAAATGAGTGGACGTCTTGAAGAGATTCCTGGTGAAGAAGCTTTCCCCGCTTACCTTGAGAGCAGGATTGCAGAGTTCTATGAAAGAGCAGGCAAGGTCAGACTTAAGGATGGAAGAATCGGATCTGTCACCATTGGTGGAACGGTCAGTCCTGCAGGTGGTAACTTTGAAGAACCTGTTACTCAGGCTACCTTGAAGGTAGTAGGTGCTTTCCATGGATTGAGTCGTGAACGAAGTGATGCCAGAAAGTATCCAGCGATCGACCCTCTTGGGTCTTGGTCTAAATATACGGGAGTAATCCCAGGAAAGAAGGTTGAATTCGCCCGTTCCATTCTATTCAGGGGCAGCGAAATCAACCAGATGATGAAGGTTGTTGGTGAAGAGGGTACTTCGGTCAATGACTACATCACCTATCAGAAAGGTGAATTGGTTGATGCCTGTTATCTGCAGCAGAACTCCTTTGATCCCATCGACTCTTCCGTAAGTATTGAAAGACAGCGATACACCTTCACCCTTTTGTTCAAGATTCTTTCAGGGATCTATGATCTTGAGGATAAAAAGCAGGTACGCTCATTCTTCAATACCGTACGGCAGAAATTCCTCGACTGGAACAATATTGAGTATAAGAGTGAGCGATTCTTCCAAATCGAAACCGAATTGGAAAACCTGTACAAGGGCAAGATGACCTCCTTTGATCCTGATGCTGAGAAGTTGATGTAAGGGGTAAGTGATGCAAAAAGTATATTCAAAAATTGAGTCCATTGTAGGAAACGTCATAACGGTTCGAGCGAATGGGGTAAGCAACAGCGACCTAGCCATCGTTACCTCGCCCAACTCCCAAAGTTATGCAAACGTCATCAAACTTGATGGAGACTTGGTTTCATTGCAGGTATTTTCTGGAGCTCAGGGTATTTCCACGGGTGATCAGGTACGATTCCTGGGAGTGCCGATGCGTGTCTCATACTCAGAAAACCTTCTTGGTCGTGTGTTTGACGGTACAGGTACACCTCGAGACAAGGGACCCGCACTGAGTGAGAATATGATCGATATCGGTGGTCCTGCAGTTAACCCGGCCAAGAGAATCATTCCGAGGAATATGATCAGAACCGGTATTCCTATGATTGATGTTTTCAACACGTTGGTGGAAAGTCAGAAATTACCGATTTTCTCTGTCAGTGGTGAACCCTATAACGAGCTGTTGGCCCGAATTGCCATGCAGGCTGAGGTTGATCTGATTGTGCTTGGTGGTATGGGTCTCAAGTATGACGACTATCTGTTTTTCAAAGACACCTTGGAGAACAGTGGAGCCATGAGCAGAACCATCATGTTCGTTCATACTGCCAGTGATCCGACGGTAGAATGTATGTTGGTGCCGGATTTGGCCTTGGCAGTGGCGGAACGTTTTGCCTTGGACGGTAAGAAAGTGCTTGTCCTGCTTACGGACATGACCAACTTTGCTGACTCGATGAAAGAAATGGCCATCACCATGGATCAGGTACCTTCCAATCGTGGGTATCCGGGAGACTTGTATAGTTCACTTGCTTCCCGCTATGAGAAGGCTGTTGACTTTGAAGGTGCTGGTTCATTGACCATTCTTGCAGTCACTACGATGCCTGGTGATGATGTCACCCACCCGGTTCCTGATAACACAGGGTATATCACTGAAGGGCAGTACTACCTCAAAGGCGGTCGTATCGAACCATTCGGCTCCCTTTCTCGATTGAAGCAACAGGTCAACAAGGACACCCGTGATGACCATCGCGCCTTGATGGACGGTATGATCAAGCTGTACGCTTCCTATCGAGAGTCATTGGAAAAGAAATCCATGGGTTTCATGATGACTGAATGGGACGATAAATTGCTGAAATATGGGCGTTTATTTGAGAGCAAGTTGATGGACCTTTCTGTCAATATTGCACTTGAACAGGCCTTGGACCTTGGTTGGGAGATTCTCAGTGAATGTTTCGAACCGAACGAGACTGGATTGAAGAGCGATCTGATTCTCAGTCGTTGGCCGAAGAAATCGGCTGACTAAGGGGGGACGATGGCCGTCAAACTGACGAAGAACGAACAGAAGCTGCAGAAAGATCATCTTAAGCAGTATCAACGATATTTACCGACCTTGCTGTTGAAAAAACAACAGTTGCAAATGGTTATCCGGCAAATTGAAGTTGAGGTTGCTTCGTTGCGAAGAAAACAGAAACAAATTGTAGAGGATATGCAGAATTGGATAGCCGTCTATAATGAAAATTCGGTTTTCAGTGCTGACTATAACCTTCAAAACCTGATCAAGGTGGATAGGGTGGTCAAGGCTCGGGGAAATATCGCCGGGGTTACCATTCCTGTATTCAAGGAGCTCACATTCGTTCCTATTGAATATGATCTCAATGATTATCCTTTGTGGGTTGATAGGGCATTGGAGAGTCTTCGAGACTGTGCACGGTATGATGCTTTGATTTCAACTCTGGAACAACAGATCAGATTGCTTGGAAAAGAGCTCAGAACCACCAGTCAACGGGTGAATCTTTTTGAGAAAGTTAAAATTCCTGAATCGAAGGAGAATATCCGACGTATTGGGATCTACCTAGGAGATCAGCAGACTGCTGCTGTTGTTCGTGGTAAAATTGCTAAGAAGAAATTGGTTAAGGAGGTCTGAGATGATTGTATCGATGAAAAAAGTTTCCGTCATTGTTCAGGCCCATAACAAGCATTCGATGTTGAGAGATTTACGCAAGGCCGGTGTTTTACATGTTTTCACAGAGAACACTCGTACTGAAAAAGGCGAAGAACTGAAGAAAAGGTATGATTCGTTGTTTCAGGTGCGAAGTGTCATCTTGGATAAACAGGATAAAAAACATCCAATGGTGCAAGAATCTGTCTCTGAAGAAGTGTTTGTTGAACTGCATGATCGATATAAAGATCTTTTGGATACAAAGAAATCTTTGGAAGAAGAGATTGCTAAAAACAATACATTGATTGAAGCTGTGCAACCATGGGGAGATTTTAATCCTCAGGAAATTGCATCACTTCGTGAAGAAGGTATCAGACTCTCCTTCTATACGCTTTCAAAAAAGGATCTATCGTTACTTGATGCAGATGTATCCTACATCCCTCTTGATCCTATCGGTCCGTTGCAAGCCATTGCCGTCATTGGCTCTGAATTGGATAGTTCCATTCCTGCAACAAGGTTTTTCTTGCCGGAACAAGGTTTGTCAACGTTGTTGGACCAACAGAATGCAGATACTAAGCGTCTTGCAGAAATTCATGCTTCGTTTATCGATGCCGGTAAATATCTGGATGCCTATGCCTATCAGATGAAGCGAATGGAACAAGAAATCCGTTTCGATCAGATAGCAAATGCGACTGATGGTGGAGAGGATTTATGTTGGGTCACTGGATATCTTCCTTCCACTGAAGAATCAGGTTTTTCTAAGCTTGCTTCACAACATGGATGGGGCTTTATCATGGATGATCCGACAGAAGAGGATGATCCTCCTACGCTCATCAAATACCCAAAGGGTGTGGGCATTGTTAAACCGATTTTCGATATTCTGGGCACCGTACCAGGGTATAGGGAAAATGACATCAGTCTTTGGTTTTTGTTGTTCTTCACTCTTTTCTTTGCGATGATCATTGGCGATGCTGGTTATGGCTTGGTATTCTTGCTTGCAGCCGCTGGCCTTCATGCAAAAGCGAAAAAAGCGAATACTGCAGTATTGTTGGTGTACGTTTTGAGTATTGCGACGATTGTCTGGGGTTCGCTGACCGGCACTTGGTTCGGTTCAAAAATGGTTCTTGAAACTCTGCCTTTCCTTCAGAAGTTGGTGATACCCTCTATTTCCAACTATCCTGAACTTTTTGGACTGTCAGCGGTTTCAGCACAGAACCAGGTCATGAAATTCTGCTTCATCATTGGAACGGTACAGCTATCCTTGGCTTGTGTTCTGAATATCGTACATAAAGTACCGAAAAAGGACTTGAGTCTTTTCGCTGATATCGGCTGGATGATTGATGTTCTGGCCCTCTATTTTGTTGTCCTGCAACTGGTGGTAGGGAGACCAACCAATCTTGGAGTGGTATTTGGTGCTGTAGGAACCGGGTTTGTGTTGGTATGCGTCTTTGGAGCTCAAGGGCCTGGCATTCCTTTTGGAAAAGGTCTCGCTTCTGGTCTCGGAGGGTTTTTCACCACATTCCTCAATACCATCAGCTGTTTTTCAAACATCATGAGCTATATCAGATTGTTTGCGGTCGGTATGGCATCTGTTGCCATAGCCCAAAGCTTTAATAGTATGGCTGGCGGAATGATGGATGGATTTGCAATGGTAGCCGGTATTCTGGTTTTGATTGTTGGACATTCACTGAATCTGGTTATGGGTATACTTTCTGTCGTTGTCCATGGTGTTCGTCTGAATCTCTTGGAATTTTCCGGCCAGCTCGGAATGGAGTGGACTGGAATTTCATATGAACCGTTTTCACAAACGGTTAAAGAAAACTGAATCGTTGTTTGGAAACAACTAAGGAGAAAAAAATGGCTAATTTGGAATTTATCGGAATGGCTTGTGCCTTGTCTCTTTCAGCACTTGGATCCGGTCTTGGCGCCGGTGCCGCTGCACAGGCTGCAGTTGGCGGTTGGAAGAAGTGTTATGCTAACGGCAAACCCGCTCCGTTCATCATGGTTGCTTTTGCTGGTGCTCCTCTTACACAGACCATCTACGGCTTTTTGCTGATGAACTTCATCTCTGCAGCAATCGCTGCTGGTGCTTCGTCTTCTTTGGCTCTTGGCGTTGGAATCTTCGGTGGTCTTGCCATCGGTCTATCAGCCTGGATGCAGGGAAAGACCTCAGCTTGTGCTTGTGATGCTCTCGCAGAGACAGGGAAGGGTACTGCAAACTACTTTATCGTAATCGGTATCGTAGAAACCGTAGCTCTCTTTACCTTGGTCTTCAGCTTGCTTGCCCTTCAGTAAGAAAGCTACCGAACAACGGTTTTCAATACAAAAAGCACTTCCTTCGGGGAGTGCTTTTATATTGAAAATCCTTCTTGTGTAAAATTATCGATATTTACGTTCCAACTCCAATAGCTTCTGCTTGAAGGAAAGCCCTCCTGCATACCCTACCAAAGAACCGTCTTTTCCTATCACACGATGACATGGAATGATGATTCCTATCTTGTTTCTATTGTTTGCAAGACCTACGGCCCGAAATGCTTTTGGATTGTCGACCAGGTATGCAATATCTGCATAGCTACGTGTTTCTCCATAAGGAATCTGTTGCAACTGATACCATACTTTTAGTTGGAACTCTGATCCGATAGGGTTAAGAGGTAAGGTAAACTCCTTCCTCTTCCCTAAGAAGTATTCGTCGATCTCTTTTCTTGCCTGTTTCAGAAGAAGGATATCCAAACGATTCTCTCCTGTCAGGGTGCCAAACGAAAGACTGGTTAGCGCTTCATTATCACAAGTAATGACAATTGGACCCAAGGGAGACAGATATTCGCACGAATAGGTGTCACTTCGCAGCTTTGGATGCTTCATGGTAGTAATCCTCCTTAAAAGATACTCTCATCATAGAATGATATGAGGTGATTTGAAAAGGTTGCATTCAACGTACTGTTCAAGTACAAGAATCTTGTTTTAATGATAGAAAATGGTACAAAGAATTTGGAAGTATATGTACGCTATAATTTATCTAGATAAATCATCAAGTCGATAATATAGCAATTAATATCCGCGTTAACGATAAACATTTCTTGACAATGAGGAATATCGATTTATACTGACAATACAAAAGGAACAATATAATTGTTTTTAGAAGAGTTTGTTTTACGCAAAAGGACAAGAATTCTGTTCTTAAAAAGGAGATTGCTATGAAAAGAATTTTGCTGCTCATGGTATTGGCCATCAGTATGGTCAGTATGGTCTTTGGCGCAGGTAGTGCTGAATCAGCAAAACCTGAGGCTACCAAAGCTACTGAGGTAAGTCTTTGGACATTCCAAGACATCCATCTTCCATTCTATGAAAAGATGGCAGAGAAGTGGAATGAACAGAACCCAAATCGCCAGATCAAGCTGGTAGGTGAAGTCCTTCCGTATGAGGATATGCACACTAAGTTGCTCGTATCCCTGCAGGCAGGTACAGGCGCTCCTGATATCGTAGATATCGAGATTGCCAAATATCCGAACTTCTTGAAAGGTGACATTCAGTTGGCTCCTCTCAATGACTTGATTGATCCAGTACGTGACAATTTCATCACTGCTCGTCTAGATATCTACAGCAAGGATGGAAAGAACTACGGTTTACCGTTCCACGTAGGTGCTGAAGTCATCTATTACAACATGGATATCTTGAATGCCGCTGGCGTTGATCCCTATAAGATCAAGACTTGGGATGACTACATGGCTGCTGGAAAGATTGTAAAGGCAAAAACCGGCAAACCGATGACTACCCTTGAAGTCACGGAACACTGGTCATTCTGGCCTTTGATTGCTCAACAAGGTTCTGATTTGCTCGATAAGGACGGCAACGTCATCCTTGACAATGATATCAACGTAAAGACCCTGCAATTCTTGAAAGACATGATGAATAGTGGTGTTGCAATTGCTGCTCCTGGTGGTTTTCATCACGCAGAAGAATACTATGGTTTCATGAATGACGGTGGAGCTGCTTCAATTTGGATGCCAATGTGGTATATGAACAGATTCACTGACTACATGCCCGATCTTGATGGAAAGATTCTCATTCTTCCTATGCCGAGATTTACAGAAAATGGTGCTCGTTCCGCTGGAATGGGTGGCACAGGAACTTCTGTTACCTTGCAGGCTAGGGATCTGCAGCTCTCCAAAGATTTCCTCATGTTCGCAAAGGGTTCTGAGGAAGGTAACATCCTTTTGTGGGAAGATCTTGGATTCGATCCTCCACGTTGGGATGTATGGGACGATCCTGCAATGAATGCACCTAACAAATTCACAAAATTCTTCATCAATGACGATATTTTCGGCATGTTGCTGGAAATCAAAGATGAGATCATGGGTGTAAACATCAAGGAAAAACTTCCTGCAGTAATCGACAGATTGAAATCTTCTGTCATGATTCAGTCTCTGCAACAGCAGAACAAGACTCCTTATCAGGCTTTGAAAGAAGCATCTGATTTATCTCGCTAATTTTTCCAATGAGGGTACGCCGGTAAAGGTATTATCGGCGTATCCATCTTGTTGAGGAGGAATGATGAGTGCCAAGCGTATACATACATCGATGCAGATTGCTCCTTATGTATTTATCCTGCCTTTTATAGCTTCTTTTCTTATTTTTTATCTGTATCCCATCATCAGTACTTTTATCATGGGATTCCAACAGGTGTATCCTGGACAGGTCGAGTTCATCGGTTTGCAGAATTATCAAAAACTGAACAATCCAGAGTTCAAGGTAGCGCTGTTCAACAGCTTCCGCTATACGGTCTATACCATAGCGTTACTCATTCCCATCCCTTTGTTTTTATCGGTATTGCTCAATTCAGGAAACAGGAACATGAATACCGTGTATCGATCGATACTCTATATTCCGAGTCTTGTATCCATCGTTGTTGCAGGAACCATCATGCGTTTGCTGTTTGCTTCAAGCACCAAAAGCATTGTCAATACATTGGTTGTTTTTTTTGGTGGTGAAGCCCGTCAATGGCTTCTCGCAGGCCCCTCCCAAGCAATGATACTCCTTCTAGTCTTGGCCTTATGGCGATGGGTAGGCGTAAATATCATTTATTTTCTCTCTGGCTTACAATCCATACCAGAAGAACTTTATGAAGCGGCAGACATTGATGGTGCTTCCTCGTTCCAGAAATTGAAACGTATCACCATTCCTCTCTTAAAGCCGACTACCATATTTGTCACGACAATCAGCATTTTCGGAGGCTTTGCAATGTTTGAAGAAAGTTTCATCCTCTGGGCAGGAAAGCCTTCACCAAACAACGTAGGGCTCACCATGGTCGGGCATTTATACAACAAAGGTTTTCAAGAGGGCGAAATGGGTATGGCATCCGCAATCGGCATCATTCTCTTGATAATCGTTTTTTCCTTAAGTCTTACATTCTTGAAAATGTTCGGCTTCTTTGAAAACGAAGGGAGGCGATGATGGCAAGAATCTATATGGGCAAACGAAAAATGCTTGGCAAGCACGTTTTGCTGATTGTTCTCTGCTGTATATATCTCATACCTCTCTATTCATTGACTCTTGCAGCCTTCAGGCCGGGTAGAGATTTGTTGAGATATGGGATTACCCTCAAGACATTGATTCCTACTGATTTACATCTTGAAACCTTCAGAGGGTTGTTTACCATCCGAGACGGAATCTATTTTACTTGGTTTGGAAACAGTGTTGTCCTTATGTTGATTCAGACTGTTTTGGCGTTGTTTTTTAGTTCGTTCGTAGCATATGGACTCTCAGTATACCAATTCAAAGGAAAGAAGATCGTCACTACCTTGGTAATTTTCCTCATGTTGGTACCTATACAGATATTGATCCTGCCCTTGTACAAGTTGATGATAACCATCAATTTGATTGATACCTTTTTTGGGGTGTTCCTCCCCATGATAGTTTCTCCTTTTGCTATCTTTTTCTTCAAGCAATATATTGATGGCATTCCTCGGGATCTCATTGATGCCGGCCGCATAGATGGTTTATCAGAATACGGAATCTATTTTCGCATTGTCATGCCTATCATGCCTCCTGCTTTTTCAGCCATGGCTATTTTCATGTCCATGCAGAGTTGGAACAACTTCCTATGGCCATTGATCGTGTTGAGAAGTGGAACTAAATTCACGCTTCCTATAGGTTTGAACACCCTTCTTACACCATATGCAAGCGGTTACGATCTGCTCATAATCGGTGCATTGGCTGCAACACTTCCCATCATCATCGTATTCATATTCTTTCAACGATATTTTATTTCTGGTTTGACATCCGGCGGTGTCAAAGGTTGATGCTGATCAAACTTAGAGGAGTACATAACTGTGAAATGTACAGTAAGTGCAAGTAAATCTTTTGTACGGGGAACTGTCGATAAACGATTGTTCAGTTCATTTGTAGAACAGCTCGGTCGTGCCGTATATGGTGGAGTCTATGAAAAAGATCATCCTTTAGCAGATGAACAAGGCTTTCGTACCGATGTAATGGATCTGGTTCGTGAATTGGACGTCCCCATGGTTCGTTTTCCTGGGGGTAACTATGTCTCAAATCATAATTGGGAAGATTCTGTAGGTCCAAAAGAAAAACGTCCGATGCGACTTGATCTTGCATGGAAGGCTCTCGATCCCAATCAGTTCGGTATAAAGGAATTCATTGAATGGTCGAAGAAAGTGGGTACTGAACCCATGATGGCCATCAATTTGGGGACACGAGGGATCAGTGAGGCAAAAGATCTTGTTGAGTACTGTAATCATCCAAAAGGTTCCACCTTAAGTGATTTACGTATTGAACACGGATCAGAAGAACCCTATGACATCAAGATGTGGTGTTTAGGAAATGAGATGGACGGTCCTTGGCAAGTAGGGCATAAGACGGCTACTGAATATGGGCGTCTTGCATCAGAAGTAGGCAAAGCCCTCAAATTGTTCGATCCTTCTTTGGAATTGGTAGCCTGCGGCAGTTCGAATGCTGACATGCCGACCTTTCCACAATGGGAAGAAACGGTATTGGACCACACCTATGAAGTTGTTGATTATCTGTCCATGCATATGTATTTCAGAAACGATGAAGATGATATCGCAACGTTTTTGGCTTCCTCTTTGAGTATGGATTCTTTCATTGAAAACGTAGTCCATGTCTGTGATTATGTCAAAGCAAAGAAACGTTCAAAGAAGACGATTTATCTTTCTTTTGATGAATGGAATGTTTGGTTTCATTCAAACGAGCAAGACAAAAAACAGAAAGAGTGGATTGTTGGTCCTAAGCTTTTGGAAGATGTGTATACATTTGAGGATGCACTGGTGGTCGGTTGTCTTCTCAACAGCCTTCTGAGGCATTGTGATCGAGTTAAGATTGCATGTCTTGCTCAGCTGGTTAATACAATAGCCCCCATCATGACAGAGACAGGAGGGCCGGCTTGGAAACAAACCATTTATTGGCCTTTTTATTATGCTTCTAAATATGGTAGGGGAGAAGTACTTGATGTCGTATGCGATGTTCCCACCTATGAGAACAAGCGGTATGGTACAGTCCCGTATGCAGATACCGTGTTGGTCTATCATCCTGAAATTGGTGAGCTTGATTTTTTTGTAGTGAATAGAAACCTCGAAGAAGACCTTTTCTTGGATCTGGATTTCTCCGGGTTTTCAAAAACTCCGACACTTTTAGAGCAAATCAGTCTCAAGCATGAAAATCGTAAAGCTGTAAATGATAAAGACCATCCGAATGAAGTTCATCCCATTGTTACAGAAGGGAAAAAGCTTTTTGCTTCAACCTTGCAAGTATCAAAAATGACGTGGAATTTATTCAGGTTTTCGGTAGTTGATTAGTTTGCAGCCTGTAAATGTTTGTTATTGACGTCGTTTGTGATAGGATACGGGCAATGAGCAAACGTGAGAGGGTATTAGGATGCTGAAAGAGATTTATCTTGATTATTCAGATAAGGAGAAAATGCTGGTTATAGCGAAAGCGATTGCCAATGAGGCTAGAATAAACATTCTTGAACTGTTGAATGAACGAAGCCTTAGTGTGAACGAGATAGCAGAACAGTTGAAGCTCCCAACCTCAACAGCTGCCCTGAATGTAAGGATTCTTGAAAATGCAGGTCTCTTGTTTACTGAAGCCCAACCTGGAATCAGAGGTTCAATGAAAGTAAGCAGCAGGGTGGGGGATCGGGTCATTTTCAAATTATTGTTGGAAGACATACAGGAGAACAAGGACAATTCAATTGTTCTGAATATGCCGATAGGAAATTTTGTCAATTGTGATATCCATCCAACGTGCGGGCTGGTCAGCGAGAAAAGTGCCATTGGTATTTTCGATCAGCCTTGCAGTTTTTATTATCCTGACAGAACCAATGCACAACTGCTCTGGTTCTACAAAGGATTTGTAGAGTATCGTTTTCCTAATACTGTCGTGACAGTGGGGACTCCAAAGCAGTTTGAGCTCTCCTTCGAAGCTTGTTCAGAAGCACCGTTCTTTAGAAATGATTGGCCAAGTGACATTACTGTTTGGGTGAATGATGTAGAAGTGGGTACTTGGACCAGCCCTGGTGATTTAGGTGGACGCAGGGGAAAATATAATCCTTCTTGGTGGCCCGAATCATTGAATCAGTTTGGGGTGTTAAAAAACTGGAAAATCAATTCATATGGTACGTTTCTTGACAATGAACGGATATCAGATCTCACAATTGACGGATTGAAGATGAATGAAGATTGTTTCATCAGTGTAAAAATTGGAATCAAGGACAATGCACGTTTTGTAGGTGGAGTGAGTCTTTTTGGCGAACATTTCGGTGACTATCCCCAAAATATCGTCCTTAAAATAGATTACGAGATGCATTGAAACAACAAGGGCAAAACCTTTTGCCCTTGTTGTAAACACCCTTTGTTCATCAGTTGTCAGTTATAAATGCTCACACGATTCTCAATAGGTATGAACTCTTTTTCGCCTGCAGGGGTTTCGATGGATCCGAAAGGCATTTGTGCGATCAAAGACCAATCCTTTGAGAGGTTCCAGGTTTTCTTGACCTCATCTTCAATCAAATTACCATAATGCTGCAGAGAGGCTCCAACACCAATATTGGCCAAAGCTGTCCAAACAGCATATTGGCTTATTCCTGTACCATGATGACTCCACAAGGTAAAATTATCAGCATAGGTTGGCATCATCTCCTGTAATCCACGAATAACCGACATATCTTCAAATATCAAGACGGTACCGGCACCAGAAGCAAAACTGTTGATCTTTTTTTCAGTTTCAGAGAATTGATCTTCAGGAACCAGACTTTTCAAGGTTTTTGCGATGATATCCCAGACTTTTTTACTTTCATTTCCATACAGTATGATTGCTCTGGCTGATTGTGAATTGAAAGCAGAAGGGGCATACATAAGTGCATCTTTGATTGTTTGGTTGACTTCATCCTTGCTTACAGGAAGGGTGGATCCCAAGTGATAAATTGATCTTCTCTTTTTCATGCTATCGATAAATATGTTTGACATACATTAATTCTCCTTGGACACAATATAATTGAAAACAATATTAAAGTAAAGGCCTTGGGACAGCTTGTACGTCTTCTATAAAATCGTATACTTATGACAACGAGGTACTAGATGATTTACGACATGGTTTCAGCGCTTGATCAATATGCTCCTTTGATTGAGCATCTCTCAATAGTCAAGCAAGTACTTGAAAACGAGAATCTATTGGCTAAAGAGAGTGGTATGTATACTACTTCCCATCCTCAGGTGCGATACATGATACTTTCCTATGAAAATTCCGGTATACCGAGAAGCTATGAGGTGTATGCGGAAACCACCTCCATCCATGTAATCCTTAAGGGAAAAGAGCTGATGGCGTTCTCTTGGAGAGAACATGCAACAGCGCTTGCGATGGATGATCGAGGCATGGCCCAGCTGGATGCAGATCCAATAGGGGTTGTTTATGCCAAAGAAGGCCATATGGCTATTTTCCTTCCCGGTGAACCTCATACGTATGCGATGAAAGCTGAAGATTCAACGTCGAACGTTAAAAAAGTTGTCTTTCTTGTGGCAGACAGATAAAAGTACTACACAATTGTTTACCAAACACTTAACAAACCAATGAAAAAGCAGTACAGTACAGTAACTGTTTTGGAGGGACCTTCATGTTCGAGAACCATATATCTACCATCGGAAAGCATATCATTGGAAAAGGATATCCTATTCTTGTCCAAACAATGTATGATAATGCCATCCCTCACGATCAGGAAGAACTTGATGAGTTGTTGAGAAGAATTGGTACATTGAATGCCATGGGATGCGATATTATCCGTTTTTCCTATCCTAGTGATGATGATCAT
>Ga0172378_10002790_pt1 | contig 16395 bp, 9 predicted proteins | sample GrowelOW332metaG_FD_119755 | JGI IMG/M metagenome (GOLD analysis project Ga0172378, IMG submission 119755) | Groundwater microbial communities from an aquifer near a municipal landfill in Southern Ontario, Canada - Pumphouse #3_1 metaG | ecosystem: Environmental > Aquatic > Deep subsurface >... | reverse complement strand
TTCTCACGGATAGCTGCAAGACCTACTATGGCAAGCAACCAACCAATACCTGAACCAAGAGCGTATGTTGTAGCTTCACCAACATCTAAGAAATGACGTTGTTGCATAAACAATGATGCACCCATGATAGCACAGTTTACAGCTATGAGTGGCAAGAATATACCTAGAGATGCATAAAGTGTAGGACTGAATTTTTCAACCGCCATCTCAACAAGCTGAGTGATAGCTGCGATAACGGCAATGAAAAGGATAAAGCTCAGGAAGCTCAAGTCAACACCCTCAACGATAGCATTAGCTTTTAATACATAATTTTCAAGAAGGTAGTTCACTGGAAGAGTTACAACTAATACAAATGTAACCGCAATACCAAGTCCTAACGCTGTCTTGACATTTTTCGATACTGCCAGGTAAGAACACATTCCCAGAAAGTATGCGAAAATCATATTGTCCACAAAGATGGACTTTACAAACAAACTTAAATATTCCATATTCTTTTCGTTTTACTGGGATTAATTATTACTCTCCTGAAGTTCTTTATGCTTAGCACGCTGATACCAAATGATGCAAGCAAGAATGATAAGTGCCAAAGGTGGCATAAGCATCATACCGTTGTTGATATAACCAAGATCATAAAGAGATTGTGGTATTACCTGGAAACCAAATAGTGTTCCGGCACCAAACAACTCACGTATAAATGCTACAATTACTAGAATCTTAGCATAACCTATACCATTACCGATACCATCAAGGAATGATTCCCAAGGGCCATTCATCATTGCAAAAGCTTCAAGACGACCCATAAGAATACAGTTTGTAATAATCAAACCTATATAGACAGAAAGCTGTACACTTACATCGTAAGCAAATGCTTTCAATATTTCACTTACTATAGTAACCAGTGTAGCAACGACAACCAACTGAACGATGATACGTATACGGTTAGGTATTGTCTTACGCAACAAAGAGATTACGAAATTCGAAAAACCTGTAATGATAGCTACAGACAACCCCATTACTACTGCAGGTTTAAGCTGAGAAGTTACTGCTAGTGCAGAACAGATACCAAGTACCTGAACTGTTACCGGGTTATTCATTCCAAGTGGAGTTAAAAGAACTTCTCTATTCTTTTTAGAAAATAATTCGCTCATATTCTATTGTTCCTCCTCTTATTGTTTAACATTTAAAAAATTGGTATACATCTTAAGACAATCCTTTATCATGGCATTAACACCATTTGAAGTAATTGTACCACCTGAGATACCATCTACCTGATGCGCCGCATCTGTCACCTTACCAAATTTTGCTACGCCAAGAGCAATATTACCATCACCCATGACTTTCTTATCGGTAAACTGGTTCTGGAACTTAGTTGTTGAGATTTCAGCTCCAAGTCCCGGAGTCTCACCCTGATGAGAGAAGTATACACCATAAACTGTATCCTTATCATCATTAAGTGCTACATAACCCCAGATAGGGCCCCAAAGTCCTGCTCCATATACAGGGATAACATATTTGGTAGCACCGTCTACATCACATACAAATACGTGAAGACGGTTATTTGCTAATTCAGATTTATAAGAGGTCTGGAAAGATCCTTCGTTCTTAGCCAATGTTCCATCAGGCTGAACCAACATATCTTCCTTAACATGTTTCTTGTAATCTGCTTCTGCATTCTGAACCTCTTTAAGATTAAGAGCAGAAAGAATCTGCTTCTTTGTATCCAGTTCAATATTCTTGTACTGAACATCTTTCAAAGATGATGATACAAAAGCAAGAAGGAATGCAACGATAACAACCATTACCGAAGCATAAATTATAGTATATACATTACTATTAGTATTCATGATGTTTCGATTTATTAGTTGTTGATTGAGTTAGCTCTCTTCATACGTGCTGTGATATTCTTCTGAACCACAATATAGTCGATAAGTGGAGCAAAAATATTCATGAGAAGAATTGAAAGCATCATACCCTCAGGATAACCAGGGTTAAGCACGCGGATAATGATTGCCATTGCACCGATAATGAATCCGTAAATATATTTACCTGTTTCAGTACGTGCTGAAGTAACAGGGTCGGTAGCCATGAATACTGCACCGAAACAGAAACCTCCAAGTGCTAGATGTTCAAACCAAGGAAGTTGAGACATCACATTTGCCTCAGATCCGAATAGGTTGAATGTGATTGCCATTACGATACCACCTGCAAATACAGAGAACATTGTTCTCCAACTTGCAATACCACTCCAAAGAAGTATTATTGCTCCTATAGCGATTGCGATAACACTGGTCTCACCTATTGAACCGGGTATGAAACCTAAAATCATATCCGAAAGTGATGCCTGAGTACCGTCAACATTGATAAGTTCAAGTGCACCTGTTGATGTAGCAGCCTGTCCAAGCATTGTTGCACCTGTGTAACCATCAACTAGCTGACCGCCACCGATACCGAGAATACTCTGTGTGCTTACCCAAACAGCATCACCCGACATCTTAGCAGGATATGCGAAGAATAGGAATGCACGGGCGATAAGTGCAGGGTTGAATACATTCATACCTGTTCCACCAAATACCTCTTTTGCAAAGATTACTGAGAATGCAACAGCAATGGCAAGAATCCATATTGGACACTCAACAGGAACTATCATAGGGATAAGAAGACCTGTAACAAGGTAACCTTCCTGAATCTCCTCCTTTTTCCATTGAGCTACTACAAACTCAATACCAAGACCTACTACATATGAAACAATGATTTTTGGCAATACAGCGAGGAAACCATAGATGAATTTCTCAAAGAATCCTGCTTCCTGACCTACTGCTAGAAAATGCTGGTAGCCTACGTTGTACATACCGAACAGAAGTGCCGGCATCAACGCAATAACTACCATCGTCATGATACGCTTACTGTCTATCGCATCATGGATATGAACTCCTGATTTCGATGTTGTATTTGGAGTGAATAGGAATGTCTCGAATCCATCAAATACAGATCGGAATGCGTGGAGTTTGCCACCCTCTTCGAAGTTTGGCTTTATCTTGTTGAGATAATTTCTTAACGCTTTCATTAATTATATTAGTTTTTTATTAGCACATTTCTTTGCGAAGCATGTCAAGACCCTGACGTACTATACGCTGTAATTCCAACTTAGAAGAGTCGACAAACTCACAAAGAGCAAAATCTTCTGGAGCTACCTCGTAGATTCCAAGTGCTTCCATCTTGTCGATATCACCGGCAATGATTGCCTTGATAAGATATTCAGGGAAGATATCCATAGGGAACATCTTGTCGTATTCACCCGACATAATCATATGTCTCTCACCACCTTTAACACGAGCATCGATAGTATACTCCTTCTTAGGAAAGAGCCAGCTGAAGTAGCTATGGTTTAAACTGAACTGATTGCAGCGTGGCATAACAAAACCAAGGAATTCACTGATGTTGTCACCCTCAGGGATTACTGTAAGTGATGTTGTATGTGCACCAAGATATCCATTAGGTTTGATCTGCCTACCTGTAAGTACATTGCCGTCAATGTAACGAAGAGATTTTGATTCATCAACATTAGCAGCAAACACATCAGTCAGCATAGCTCCAACTTTAAGCTTGCAGTATGCAGCCTTCTTCACTTCAGAACCTGTAAGTGCTATTGTACGTGATAAATCAATTCTACCTGTATTAAATAGACGACCGATGAATATAACTTCTTCAGCACCAAGTGTCCAAACGACCTCACCCTTATTGATAGGGCTGATGCGGTTAATCTGTACGCCGACATTACCTGCAGGGTTAGGACCTTGGAAAGCAGTTATTGTAACATTCTTGGCATCTGTAAGTGCCTTACTCTTTTGGCAAACGCAAATATTTAGATATGTCTTTGCTATCTTAGATAGTGCATCAAGACCGGTCTGGAAATCAGATTCCTGTCCTTGAAGAACATATTCAAAATCTGGAGCAAGAGGATTTTTGTCGAAAGCGGAGATAAAGATACCTTTAGGAGTAGAATTAGGATCAGCAATCACGCTGTAAGGACGTTGTACGAAGAAAGCGAACAAACCAGCCTCCAAAAGGGCCGACTTAACATCTTCTCCACTCATTGTCGATACATCTTTTTTGCCAAATTCCTGATAATCCTGTTCGGTTGCCGCTGCCACAGAGATACACATTACTTTTCTTCTCTCTCCACGCTCAACACTTGTAACAACACCACTAACGGGAGAAACGAATTTAATTTCGGGGTTATTCTTATCAACAAAGAGTGGTCCCCCGGCCATAACATATTCCTGTTCTTTTACCACCACTTTAGGAGTAACTCCATAAAAATCATCTGGAATCAATGCATAGATTTCCGGCTGATTTACTTTGATAATTTCCTGTGATGGTTTACCTTTCAGGTTGATGTCTAGGCCTTTACGTAATTTAATTACATTTGCCATATTTGGTTATATAAATGATTTTTAAATTTAGTCGCAAAATTAGATAAAAAATATATGAAAAAAGAATTTTAATATCACATTATGGAAAAATTTCTTCAATTAATCCATAAGTGATTATCAACCTTATAATAATTAAACATAAAAGTCGCTGAATCAGACAAAAACATATCATTATTCTACTTAAAAAGTTTATCTTTTTTCCTCGTAATCATATTATGCCAAGGCAACCTATTATCGTCTTCTCTCCATCATCCATAATAGTACCACAACCCTCTTATTATTGCTTTCGTTATGCTACTATTCCCCTTCGAATTGATAAGATAACATAAAAAGGAGTAAAAATTGATGAATTGTTTTGGGCAACATCGCACTATATTACTACTTTTGTTAACCAAAACAAAAAATGGCTTTAAAATTCTCTTATAAGAATCTGTTTAGGATATTTGTAGTCTCAATACTGGGAACCTATATACTTTTGATTGCTCTTTTGAATATCCCGTTTGTTCAAAAGAGATTGTCCGGTTTTATAGCCGACGAACTCAGTAATAAGCTGAAAACAGAGGTAAAAATAGGGAATGTAGATATCGGACTACTTAACAGAATTATAATACACGATCTTCATGTAAAGGATCAAAAAAAGGGTAACCTTCTTGATGTATCCGACCTCTCTGCTAAATTCAAAATTATGCCTCTTTTTGAGGGCAAGATTGTTATCAGCAGCGTGCAGATATTCAATTTCTATCTCAACGTCAACCGAAAAGATAACAACTCCCCTACAAATCTGCAGTTTATCATCGATGCTTTATCAAGCAAAGACAAGAAAGCAAAGAGTTCAAAAATAGATTTACGAATAAACTCCCTTCTTATACAGAATGGAAACTTCAAATACGATGTTATATCATTGCCAAAGACAGAGGGAAGGTTCAATACATCACATATCGATGTAAGCAATCTCTCTGGAATAATTTCTCTTAAAGCATTAAGAAATGACTCTCTCAATGCCAGAGTCAGACGCCTGCAGTTCAAAGAGAAGTCAGGCATAGACCTGCAACGTTTCTCATTCAGAGTAATAGGCAACAAGAAGAAGCTTAGCATAAGCAACATAGACATAAAGTTACCTTCATCATCATTAAGACTTAACAATATTGTCTTCACATACAATGAATTGAAAAATCTCCCTCGCTTCTCGGATGATGTGCGCTTCAGCGGAAATGTCATTGCTCAGATCAGTCCTAATGACCTCTCCTCCTTCGTCCCTGTAATGAGTAACTATAGAGATGATATCAATATCAGCATTCGTATATCGGGAAACAATGATAAGGTTGTATGCTCACGCTTTAATATGACCGATAAGTTAGGTATGGAGATAAACGGCGAGGCATATATTGACGGGCTTAAGAGCAAGAATCCGGAGGTCTCACTTACTCTGTTCAACTCAAACCTCACTAACAGCAATATTAATAATATTGTAAACAGTTTCAGAATATCCCTTCCTGCTCCTATTACCGAGAGAAAGTTCATTAATTTCAAGGGAGAAATAAGCGGTGTACTCAGCAACCTTGCACTGAATGGTATTCTACAGTCCGATCTTGGTATAGTGAATACCAAAATTGTGATGAACAGAAACGATAATGGTATACGTTCATACTCAGGAAACGTAGATTGCAAGGAGTTCTCACTCTCCACACTGCTTAACAACACCGACTTTGGTAATGTTGACTTCAATGTTGAGTTGAAAGGTTTCAACTATAGAAACAAATTCCCTGAGTCGTACATAGCAGGCAATGTAAACTCATTTGAATACAAAGGTTACAAATACTCAAATATTTCTGTCGACGGCAACTTCAAAAAGGGTGGCTTCAATGGAAAGTTCAATATGGATGATAAGAACTGTAATATAAATGTAGACGGCGGATTCAGCTTAGAGAATAAGACCCCTGTCTTCAATATAATAGCAAAAGTAAAAAACTTCTCTCCAAACAGACTCAACCTGACTGATAAGTATGCTGACTCAGATTTCTCATTCAATGTCAATGCTAATTTCGTTGGGAAGACTATTGACGATATCGATGGAACAATCTCTGTAGATAGTCTTACACTGAATGCTCCAAAGGATGGTTCATACTTTGTCGATAACATATCTGTAAATGCAAACCATAATGGAAAAGCTAAAGAGATAACATTGTCCTCATCATTTATGAATGGTATCATCTCCGGAGAGTTCAACTACAACTCACTCCCTCAGAGCATCATATCTGCTCTGAACAGATATATACCTTCACTGGTAGCAAATAAGAAGGCTGAGCAGTCACACAACAACTTCGATTTCAACTTCAACATTGAGAATGGTGAATTTTTCTCGAAGATGCTCTTCTTGCCTATCGAACTCAATAAGCCTGCCCGCATAAAGGGATTCCTTAATGATGATGAAAACAAGTTCAGAGTAGAGGCATCGATGCCGCAGTTCAAATACAACAACTCCCAATACGACTCGGGCGTACTACGCTGCGAGAATAGTGGAAATGAGATATTTTGTAATATCTATGGCTCAACACTGCTCAACAGCGGTGTAATGGTCAACCTCTCAGTAAACTCCTCTTTGAAGGATGATAAGTTGAAGACCACACTCAACTGGGGAAACAACTCTGCAAATACCTATGGAGGTAAGTTCACCACAGTAACCGCCTTCTCAAAGTCAACAAAAAGCAATAATATCAATGCTGATATAGATATCCTCCCTACAGAGGTGATAATAAACGACTCTATATGGAACTTACGGCCATCATCTATCTCAATAACAGATGGTGATGTCGATATAAACAATTTCGTCTTCGAACATCGTAATCAGCATATCATAGTCAACGGACAGCTGACAAAGAATGATAATGACTCATGCGATATAGATTTGAAGGATATCGACCTACACTACCTTCTTAATATAGTTAAGTTCGATGATGTGAAATTCGGCGGTATGATAACTGGTAATGTAATCTTGAAAAATATAATGAAGAGTCCCGACATGTACGCACTCCTCGACGTTAAGGATTTCTCTTTGAATGATGCTGTTCTTGGTAGAGCAGATATAAAAGGAGTATGGGATAAGGAGAAAGGTGATATCCGACTTAATGCCGATATCAAAGATAATGAAAAGCATACCGTAGTCACAGGTTTTGTCTCTCCAAAACGAGCAGATCTTGACCTAAAGATAAAAGCCGACGGTACCAACATAGCTCTACTATCACCATTTGTCAAAGGTATCTTCAGTGATATTCGTGGTGGTGTATATGGTGATGTACGACTATTTGGCGACTTCAAGCATCTCGACTTCGAGGGTGATGCCAAGGCAAACCTTGAGGCAAGAGTGGATGTGCTCAACACCTACTTCCGTATAGTAAACGACTCTGTACATATCCGACCGGGAGAGTTTGCATTCAACAATGTACATATACAGGACAGAGATGGAAACGACGGATATGTCACAGGTGCCCTGCGTCATACAAAACTAAAGAACCTTACCTACCGCTTCAACATCAATGGTAACAACTTGCTTATGTACAACACAGCACAGAGCAGCTCATTACCATTCTTCGGAAAGGTGTATGGAACTGGAAATGTAGTTATCGACGGCGGCAACAATGCCATGAACATAGATGCATCAATAAGGACATCCCGCAATACCACATTTACATATCTTACATCTATGCCAAACGAGGCGACAAACACACAATTTATCACCTTCGTCGACAAGACTCCTAAGAGAATTCATGATGTTGTTGAGACAAACCTCTATCACCCTCTCAACAAGAAGAAACAGAAAGAGGAAGATGGACCTCCTATGGATCTCCATATCAACATGGCAATTGAGGCTACTCCTGATGCAACAATGAGGATTATCATGGACCCTATTTCAGGCGATAACATCTCAGCTACAGGTAATGGAAATCTGCAGGTGAACTACTATAATAAAGGAGATTTCAGAATATTCGGCAACTACATCATCGATAAAGGTATGTATAAACTGAGTATGCAGGAGATTATACGCAAGGACTTTACTCTGAAACAGGGTGGTACAGTGACATTCAGCGGAGATCCCTATCAGGGTAATCTCGATGTACAGGCTTCATATACGGTGAACTCAGCATCACTTAGCGACCTTGGCGTAGGTGTATCCACCTCACAAGGAGGACAGAGCACAGTTAAAGTCAACTGCCTCATGAACCTCAACGGCAGCATCTCAAACCCGACAATAAAATTTGATCTCGAGTTGCCTAATGTCAGCGAAGAGGATAAAGAGATTGTGCGCAGCGCCACACGTACCGAGGAGCAAATGAATACCCAGATTATATATCTGCTTGGTATTGGTAAGTTCTACACATACGACTATGCCAACAATGCCAACACCCAGTCATCGAATGCGACTAGCTCACTCGCCTTCAGCACCCTGTCGGGACAGCTCAACAACATGCTCTCACAATGGATGGACAACAAAAACTGGAATATCGGAGCAAACCTCTCCACAGGTGAGAAGGGATGGACAGATGTAGAGGCAGAAGCAATACTCTCGGGAAGTCTTCTTAACAACCGACTACTGCTGAACGGAAACTTCGGATATAAGGATAATGCCTTGGCAAATACCAACTTCGTAGGAGACTTTGAGGCTATATGGCTTCTTACAAAAAATGGAGACTGGCGTTTGAGAGGGTACAACCAGACAAATGATAGATATTACTTGAAATCAACTCTTACCACTCAAGGTATCGGCATTATGTACAGAAAGGACTTTACTAAATGGAATGACCTTTTCAAATGGGCTTTGTGGTGGAAGAAATCTGATAAGAAAAAATAGATGACTATGAATAGACCCTTTTTACCTGCTGAATGGGAAGAACAGGCCTTCATTCAGCTTACTTGGCCACATAAAGAGACTGACTGGAATTATATGCTCGATGAAGTTGAGGAGTGCTATATAAATATTGCACGTGAGATACTCAGCAGAGAGAGATTGATAGTCGTCACTCCTGAACCGGAACATGTGGAACAGGTACTGGCTAAAGCCGGCATCTGCTTAGACAACCTCACCCTTGTAAAGATTGAGACCAACGATACGTGGGCACGCGACCATGCTTTCATAACCACCATCGACGAAGATGGCAATGCAATGCTTAATGACTTCTGTTTCAACGGATGGGGAATGAAGTTTGCAGCAAACCTAGATAATCAGATAAACAAAAAGCTGATGAAAGAGGATCTGTTGCAAGGGAAATATGTCAGCCGACTCAATTTCGTTCTCGAAGGCGGTTCTATAGAGAGTGATAGTGATGGCACCCTCCTCACCACAGCTGAATGTCTTCTTTCCGACAACCGCAACGATACCTTGTCGCGTGAGGAGATAGAAAAATATCTCAAGTCTGCATTCCACGTTGAGAAGGTATTATGGATTGAGAATGGTTTTCTCGAGGGTGATGACACAGATAGTCACATTGACACACTTGCCAGACTCTGTCCAGACAACACTATAGTTTATGTGAAGTGTAACGATAAAGATGATATCCATTATTCAGCCCTCAAGGCTATGGAAGATGAACTTTTTCAGTTCACAAACTGCAGAGGTGAGCACTACAGACTGCTCCCTCTCCCATTTCCTGATGCTGTTTATGATGAAAATGATGAGAGACTTCCTGCTACTTATGCAAACTTCCTTATTATGAATGGAGCCGTTCTCTGCCCTGTATACAACCAGGAGGAGAATGACAAAGAGGCTTTGAAGGTTCTTAAGAGTGCCTTTCCTGACCATGAGATTATAGGAATAGATTGCAGTCCGCTAATACGTCAGCATGGTTCATTGCACTGCATCACCATGCAATATCCAAAATGTGTTCAAAAATAAATCTATATTAAGTTATGGAAAGAAAAGTGATAAAAGTCGGCATCGTTCAGCAGTCATGTTCTGCTGACATCAAAGGTAACATAGAGAAGCTGAAAAACAATATAAAGGATGTTGCTCAGAAAGGAGCTCAGCTTGTTGTACTTCAAGAGTTACACAACTCTCTCTATTTCTGTCAGGTTGAAGATACCAATATGTTCGATCTTGCAGAGAGCATACCTGGACCATCAACAGACTTTTACGGAACACTAGCAAAAGAGTATGGAATAGTGCTCGTTACCTCTCTCTTCGAGAGACGTGCACCGGGTCTCTACCACAACACAGCAGTTGTCTTCGAGAAAGATGGCACCATAGCCGGCAAGTACCGTAAGATGCATATCCCTGATGACCCTGCATATTACGAGAAGTTCTACTTCACCCCTGGCGATATAGGTTTCGAACCTATAGAGACATCTATTGGTAAGCTTGGTGTTCAGGTCTGCTGGGATCAGTGGTATCCGGAAGGAGCACGCCTTATGGCACTCAAAGGTGCTGAGATACTTATATATCCTACAGCCATAGGCTGGGAAAGCAGCGACACCGATGATGAGAAAGCTCGTCAGTGCGATGCATGGACAACAGTACAGAGAGGTCACGCCGTGGCCAACGGACTTCCAGTTATCTCTGTAAACCGTGTGGGACATGAAGATGACCCATCCGGTCAGACTAATGGAATACAGTTCTGGGGAAACAGTTTCATAGCGGGACCTCAAGGTGAGATATTAGCAAAAGCATCCAATTCTAAAGAGGAGAATATTGTCATAGAACTCGATATGCAGAGAAGCGAGAATGTTCGCCGCTGGTGGCCATTCTTAAGAGACAGAAGAATAGAAAAGTTCGATGATCTGACAAAACGATTTATCGATTAAGCCACATAGTCACATATAGTGATGATGTAATAAAGCTTAAGCACCGAAATTGTGATGGAACTATAAATTATTGATTGTCTGATAAGACTTAATAGCTGAAATTTAAAACTTAAGTTCCTCAAATTTTGATGGAGCTATAAGGCTAAAACCCCGCATAGTTATAGTGCAATAAAATATTGATGCTGTAAATTCAGCTTAAGTACCTCAAATTGTGCTTTCGCAATTAAACAATTTATTATAAAATAAGAATAGCCCTGTAATATTAACTATTACAGGGCTATTCTTTATATCTATTCAGATTATTCCTCTTTGATATCCACTATCAGGTTAAGTTCGTCAAGCTGTTTCTGCTCTATTGCTGCAGGTGCATCAAGCATCACATCACGACCGCTGTTATTTTTAGGAAATGCTATACAGTCACGTATGCTATCCAATCCAGCGAAGAGAGATACCCAACGGTCAAGACCGTAAGCAAGACCACCATGAGGAGGAGCACCATATTTGAATGCATTCATCAAGAAGCCGAACTGCTCCTCAGCCTTCTCTGCTGTGAATCCCAATATCTCGAACATCTTAGCCTGAAGTTTTGGATCATGGATACGTATAGAACCACCTCCTACTTCTACACCATTGACAACCATATCGTAAGCATCTGCTCTTACGGCTGCAGGATCTGTATCAAGAAGAGCTATATCCTCATCTTTAGGATGAGTGAATGGGTGGTGCATAGCCATAAGTCTGCCTTCCTCCTCGCTCCATTCGAACATAGGGAAGTCAATAACCCATAAGCAAGAGAACTTATTCTTGTCACGAAGACCAAGTTGACGTCCCATCTCAAGACGAAGTTCACAAAGCTGTTTACGACACTTCATAGTGTCATCACCGCTGAGGATTAGGATAAGGTCACCCGGTTTAGCACCAAATGCCTCTTTCATCTTCTGGAGAACCTCCTGTGTATAGAACTTATCTACGCTTGATTTCACATTACCGTCAGCTTCTACTCTTGCATATACCATGCCCTGAGCACCAATCTGTGGTCTCTTAACGAAATCAGTAAGCTGATCTAACTGCTTACGTGTATATGTTGCGGCACCATCTGCACAGATACCACCGATATATTTAGCATTGTCGAATACTGAGAATCCATGACCCTGCATGATATCCATCAGTTCAACGAACTTCATTCCGAATCTTGTATCTGGCTTGTCGCTACCGTAATATTTCATTGCATCCGACCAAGACATTCTCTGGAAAGGCTCATTAAGTTCCACACCTCTCAACTCTTTGAACAGATGTTTAGCCATACCCTCGAAAGTCTCGATTATATCCTCCTGCTCTACAAAACTCATCTCGCAGTCTATCTGAGTAAACTCAGGCTGACGGTCAGCACGAAGGTCCTCATCACGGAAACATTTTACTATCTGAAAGTAACGGTCGAAACCTGAAACCATAAGAAGTTGTTTCAATGTCTGTGGAGATTGTGGAAGAGCATAGAACTGTCCCGGATTCATTCTTGATGGAACGACAAAGTCGCGTGCACCCTCAGGTGTTGAACCGATAAGCATAGGAGTCTCAACCTCTAGGAATCCTTTTTGGTCTAGGTAACGGCGAACCTCCATTGTCATTCTATGACGTAGTTCAAGATTCTTTCTCACGCACTCGCGACGAAGATCCAGATAACGGTATTTCATTCTCAGGTCATCACCACCATCACTGTTCTCCTCAATTGTAAAAGGAGGAGTAAGAGCGCTGTTCAACAAGTTGAGTTCAGAAACTATTATCTCAATATCACCTGTTGGGATATTCTTATTTTTGTTGGAACGTTCGCTAACCTCACCTACAACTTGAATCACAAATTCACGTCCAAGTTTGTTGGCACGCTCGCATAATTCCTTATTAATTTCTTCATTGAAAACTAGCTGTGTGATGCCATAGCGATCTCTCAAATCGACAAATGTCATACCACCCATTTTTCTAGAACGTTGAACCCAGCCGGCAAGAGTTACTTTTTTGCCTGCATCACTAAGTCTTAATTCACCGCAAGTATGATTTCTAAACATATATTTTTTGTATTATAATCAATTGATTGGCAAATTTAGTATATGTTTTTCACTTATCCAAAGCAGTGAATCTTTAATATAAGTTGCCGGGAGCACATAATTATTCTTTAATAATATTCTATCGGGAGTTTATTAAATAAAAGGTCCCGAAGATTACTATCTTCAGGACCTACTTCTCTCTTCATGTGTGTGTCTTGCTCGAAATTTTCAAGCTAAACTTATATAATATTTATTACTACTCTCTCTGAGCCGGCTCTATAAATCCCTTTTTTCATGTCATTAATCTTTAATAATTCATATAATAGAAGCATCACAAAATGCTTTGCAAATCTATGATAACATGCACCTCCCTCTTTAGTGAAAAAGTTGATTGTGATACATAATGTAATTCATAATTGTAGTAAGTATATAATAAATATTCCAAATTTCAAATATTTAAGGTTGCTTTTCTTGGTGTTTATGGAAAAACTCGGATATTTCATATTACTTCTCAAAAAAAATCTGCCATAACCACATTGTCTTTACGGCAACATGACTATGGCAGAATATCTAAACTAAATATATCTCTTACCTGCAGAACATATCCTTCGGAACTTCGTAATTCGAGATCTTCAACTGAAACTCCTTCATCTGTTTCAGGTCATGGACAGGTCTTTCCATCTGCTCAGGTATCTCCATATTCGAGAAAGTCTGGAAATAGAGAAGACAAGCATCTCTCCACCACACAGCATCTCTCGACTGAATCTTAAATCTCCTCTGGATATCTTCAAATTGATCTTTGTCTACATATCCCTTCATCTTATCCCATACACCCTGGAAAGTACGAACCTGATAGACACCTTCGTTGTATTTGTCGCAGAGATTAAACCACATTGTCTTTCCATTCTTCATAGTGTAATCCCAAGGCACATGATGGAACCACAGAATATACTCCTCTGGACAACTCTTTATATCATCGTAAAGAGTGTTGTAAGGAGAAGGATATTGTGCAGTAGCATAGCTACCTGTTGCTGTTCTGTCGAAACCGAGACCTTTAGCATCTGCCCTGTGATAGTATGAAGGCAACCAGTCAGCTCTGGCTCCAGGTATCTCACACCATGGCTGAGGTCCGTAGTGGTGTCCCCAAGCAAAGATATGATGAAGACCAAGAGGCATCATATAGTTTACTACTGCCTCCCTGCTCTCAAGAAGCACATTAGTCATTGGTTCAACAAATCCTTTATCTTTTGTGAATGTCTGTGATAGCCACTCCTTGGCAATAGTCTCGCTTGAGAGTGATGTATCCCATGACAGACGGCCGAAAGCGTACCAGTTCGATTGTGCCAGATCATTACCGCACCAATTTTCATCGTCGCCTATGTTGGCAACGCCTGCAGCAGCAGTGAGAGACTGAGGTTTCACATGACTGTAGAACTCCTTCCACATAGGAGCAAGAAATGCAAGATGATTAGAGAAGCCCAGATACTCCTGTGTAATCTGGAACTCAACCATCGACTTGCTCTTGTGCAGTGCAGTGAAGAGCGGACTGAATGGTTCACGTGGTTGGAAATCTATAGGTCCGTTCTTTATCTGAATTATCACATTATCTCTGAACTGTCCGTCAAGAGGCTGGAATTCAAGATAAGCCTGTTTAGCACGGTCATTATCTGTAGGGTTATAGACAAAAGCTCTCCACATCACGATACCTTTATAAGGTTTCAGTGCGTCGGCAAGCATGTTGGCACCGTCAGCATGAGTCCTGTTGAAGTCGCATGGACCAGGCTGACCTTCCGAGTTAGCCTTTACAAGGAATCCTCCGAAATCAGGAATGATTGAATAGATCTCCTTAACCTTGCTTCTCCACCACTTTATAACATCCTTATCAAGAGGGTCGGCTGTCTTCAGTCCCGCTAGCTGCATAGGTGATGCAAAGTTTATCGACAGATAGACCTTTATTCCATAAGGACGGAAGATATCTGCCAGCACTTTCACCTTGTTAAGGTACTCATCCGAAAGAATCAGATGAGATGCATTCACATTGTTTATCACCGTACCATTTATACCAATTGAGGCATTTGCTCTGGCATAAGCCTGGTATCTGTCCGAAACCTTACCGGGAAGTTCCTCCCATTTCCATAGTGATTTGCCTGCATAGCCTCTCTCTATAGTACCATTCAGATTATCCCAATGATTGAGTATTCTGAACTGATATGATGGATTACTTACCTTATCTTTAATTATGCCATCACTCTGCTGCATTCTCAACAGTTCATACACTCCATAAAGAGCACCTGCATCTGTTGTAGCCAGAATCTGTACAAAACCTCTTTTGTCGGCAATCTTAAAGCCATCCTTTTCAAGACCGTTCTTCTTGCTGACATCAATCTTTACCGGTTTGCCATTCCAACAGCCTTTTATCTCCTGCATAGCAACAGAGATGACAGGTGATTTCACATTACATGCAACCTCACCCTTATTGCCGTTAAAAACAGGAAGCCAGAGTCGGCTTACTTTGCCGACACTGACTTCTGTTACAAACATTAATAAAATAATTATAAAAAATTTCTTCATTATCCTTCTCCGTCGATAGTAATTATATTTCCATCATTGTCGTATTCCAACTCACAAACCTTAAGGCTTCTCAACCAAGTCTTTCCGTTAGATGGAACACAGTCGTGATGGAACAGATACCATTTTCCTTTGAACTCAGCAATAGCATGGTGAGTTGTCCATCCCACAACAGGAGTTAAGATCACACCTTTGTATGTGAAAGGTCCGTAAGGATTATCTCCTACAGCATAACATAGGTTATGTGTGTCACCTGTTGAGTATGAGAAGTAGTATTTACCATTATACTTATGCATCCATGAAGCTTCGAAGAATCTCTTCTCGTTCTGACCTGCAGTAAGAGGCTTGCCATCTTCACCAAGGATTACTATTGGTTTTGGCTCCTCAGCAAACTGAAGCATGTCATCGCTCAGTTTCACAACTCTTGAAGGGATAGCTGCCTTGTCATCATCTTCAAATTTAGCTGACTCAAGAGCTTTATTATCTCTGTATCTCTGAAGCTGACCGCCCCAAAGACCTCCGAAGTACATGTAGTAGTTGCCATCGCCATCATCAAGAATAGC
>Ga0172378_10002789_pt1 | contig 16398 bp, 12 predicted proteins | sample GrowelOW332metaG_FD_119755 | JGI IMG/M metagenome (GOLD analysis project Ga0172378, IMG submission 119755) | Groundwater microbial communities from an aquifer near a municipal landfill in Southern Ontario, Canada - Pumphouse #3_1 metaG | ecosystem: Environmental > Aquatic > Deep subsurface >... | reverse complement strand
TTTCCTGTTCCAAATGTGTCAACCATAACAGAAACAGGATGTGCAACACCAATTGCATATGCCAATTGAACCTCACACTTGTCAGCAATACCCGCTGCAACAATGTTTTTAGCAACCCAGCGAGCAGCATAAGCAGCCGAACGATCCACCTTTGTTGGATCCTTCCCAGAGAAAGCACCACCGCCATGACGCGAATAACCGCCATATGTGTCAACAATTATCTTGCGTCCTGTAAGACCTGTATCACCCTGAGGCCCACCAATAACAAAGCGACCTGTCGGATTAATATAAACTTTAGTGTTTTCGTCCCACATATCTTGTGGAACAACCGACAAAATAACCTTGTCCAAGATATCTTTACGAAGTGTTTCAAGAGATACATCACTGCTGTGCTGACTTGACACAACTACTGCGTCAACACGAACCGGCTTATCATCATCATATTCAATAGTCACTTGTGTTTTGCCATCCGGGCGAAGATAAGACAATGTTCCATCTTTTCTGACGTCTTCAAGCTTTTTAGCCAACTTATGTGCCAAGGAAATCGGCAAAGGCATAAGCTCAGGTGTTTCATTGCAAGCGAAGCCGAACATCATGCCCTGATCCCCGGCACCGTGCAGATTATATTCATCATGTTTTCCGGATTTTTGCTCAAGTGATTCATCGACACCCATTGCAATATCGGGTGATTGCTCATCAATAGAGGTTAAAACAGCACATGTATTACCATCAAATCCTTGTGAATAGTCGTTATATCCAATATCGTTAATAACTTTTCTGACTATTTTCGGAATATCCACATAGCAATTTGTGGTGATTTCTCCCATTACTGTTACCATTCCGGTGGTACAAAAAGTCTCACAAGCAACACGGGCCATTGGGTCTTGCTCAATAATAGAGTCTAAAATTGCATCAGAAATACCGTCACAAATTTTGTCTGGATGGCCAGCTGTAACTGATTCAGATGTAAATAAATGTTTTGACATAATAATACCTAACCTTTCAATAATATATAATATTTGCACAAAAAATACCCGCCTATCTAAAGCGGGTATAGAGCAACCTCATCTTTCGGATAAACCGCAGGATTTAGCACCTTAAATAAATCAGGTTGCTGGGCATCACAGGGCCTGTACCCTCCGCCACTCTTAATAAGGATAATATTTAATTTAAATTAATTATACTAAAACAAGCTTATTTTGTCAATGGTTTTTCGCTTTTTCTATATTTTTCTACCTTTAATAATTGGAGAAAGTGGTTTATAAATGAAAAATGTAATAATAGCGGAAAGTATGCCCTTGACAAAGGTAAATGGCATATTGAATACAAGTAATGCTTTCAGAAGCGAATCGACTGACGGAAGAATTGCCTGATACATTGCTAAAATTGCATCCATAGGCATGAAAAGCGAGTAGGCTGGATATGTAATAAAATAATTTGTTATTACACTTGATAATGCCATACAAACAGCTCCGATAAACGCTCCAACTATTGCACCCTTATGGCTCTTGTGCTTTTTGTAAATCATTCCTGCCGGCAAGACAAACATTGCACCCAACATAAAATTGCAAAGTTCCCCTACCCCACTTGTCGTTGAAAACATCAAGTTTATTATATTTTTAATGAAACAAACCATAACACCCGAAACGGGTCCCAATGCAAAAGCTGCAATTAGTGCTGGAAGTTCAGAAAAATCCATCTTTATAAATGATGGCATAAGCGGAAAATTAAAGCTTAAGAACATAAGTACCGTCGATACCGCCGCTAACATTGCTGTGATTGTTATTTTCCTCGTGTTGAATATTTTTTTTTGCAATTTCATAGTGTTTCTCCCTTTCGCAGTTGCCAAACAAACAAAAAACGCCCCCGTGAAAAGATTCACAAGGGCGTGGTGACACATTTTAAAATAGCTTGTGTCGCTCTTCTTTCATCCGGACTATAACCGTCGGCTTTGGAATCACACCAAATCAGCCAAAATGGCTCGCGGGCTAGCACGAAAAAGTGCATTACCGCCGGTGGGGAATCAAACCCCGCCCCGAAGACAACTGAATTAAATTTAACTTATTATATTATATTATAACAGTTTTGTCAATATTCATAATAAAATTAAGTATTTACTGTGAAATTAACGTGACAAAATATTGAAAAATACCAGTGTATTCTATAATAACAGTTAGCTATACTGTATTGAAATATTATATTTAGGGTGATATAATAGCAAGCAAAGACATTTTTAAGATATTTTGTTCTTTTTTTGAAAGGAAGTAATTCTAATGCAAATATCAATTGAACATACTAAAAGTCCAAAACAAAAGCCGCTTGACCAAACGAAGCTTGGTTTTGGCGTTTATACTACTGATCATATGTTCATTATGAACTATGATGATGGTGAAGGTTGGCACAATCCCCGAATAGTACCTTATGCACCTGTTGCTCTTGATCCAACCGCTATGTGTTTGCATTATGGTCAGGAAGTATTCGAGGGAATGAAAGCATATCTCACAGAGGACAAAAGGATTTTGCTTTTCAGACCTGACAGAAATATGGCTCGTTTAAATTCATCAAATGAGAGACTTTGTATTCCGCAAATTGATGAAGAGTTTGCTGTTGAAGCAATAAAAGAGCTGGTTAAGGTTGATGCTGATTGGATTCCAACTGCTCCTGATTCTTCGCTTTATATTCGCCCATTTATTTTTGCAACCGATGCTCGCCTTGGAGTTCATCCGGCACATCATTTATTGTTTATGGTTGTTTTGTCACCTGTTGGCGCATATTACCCTCAGGGTCTTAATCCTGTTAAGATTTATGTTGAAAACAATTTTGTTCGTGCTGTCAGAGGCGGAATGGGATTTGTCAAGACTGCTGGAAACTATGCTGCATCATTAAAAGCACAGGACGAGGCAGAAAAGAAAAATTATACTCAGGTTTTGTGGCTTGATGGCGTTGAAAGGAAATATATTGAAGAAGTTGGCACAATGAATGTTTTTTTCAAGATTAACGGAGAGCTTATCACGCCTTCACTTGATGGTGCAACACTTCCCGGTGTTACTCGTATGTCAACCATTGAACTTCTTCGCAGCAATGGTTTTACAGTCACCGAACGCAAAATTTCTATTGACGAAGTGGCTGACGCTGCTGCAAATGGCTTGTTAGAAGAGGCTTTTGGCACTGGTACTGCTGCTGTCATTTCACCTATCGGAGAACTTCTGTATGGCGAAAACAACATGATAATCAACAATGGTGAAATCGGAGTTGTTTCTCAAATGCTGTATGATGAACTAACCGGAATCCAATGGGGTAAAAAGCCCGATAAATTTGGCTGGACTGTTAAAATAATATAATTAATATTATAAGATTTTTATTAAAGGCAGGTTTTCACCTGCTTTTTTTTATGGTATAATATATAAGGAATAATTAGCATAAGCTGGCAAGGTAAAGGTTGCTTATAGGCATATAAACATTTATCATTTTTCGCACATTATGATAAATGCTGCTGTCAGATTAATTTTTGGCGAAAATGAAAGGAGCAATTTATGGACAAAATTATTACAATCGGTCGTCAGTTCGGTAGTGGTGGTTGGGAGGTCGGAAATCGGCTGTCCATGGCATTGGGTGTCCCTTTTTATGATAGAGAAATCATTAATCTTGCAGCGCAGGAAAGCGGCATCAGTAAACAACTATTTGAGGATTATGAAGAAAAGCCAACTAACAGTTTGTTGTATTCTCTGACTTTAAGCGCGTATCCTTTTAGTCCGGCAGGTGTTGCGCTACAGGTTCCCATCAGTGACAGAATATTTTTTGCGCAAGCAGATATTATCAAAGACAAAGCAAATGAGGGGCCATGTGTTATAGTGGGGCGTTGTGCCGATTATATTTTGCGCGAACGCAAGGATGTTTTGAACGTCTTTATTTACGGAAACATGGATATTCGTATTCGACGCATTATGGAACGTGAAAATTTATCTGAAGAAAAAGCTATTGATAAGATTAAAAAATTCGATAAACGTCGAGCCTCATATTATAATTATTATGCTGACAGCAAATGGGGAGATATGACTTCATACGATACGTGTATTAACAGCAAAATTGGCATTGTTAATGTTGTAGAGATGTTAAAAGATGCAGTAAAGTAAAGTTTTTAGACCTTAAAATTCAAATATTTAATATTTTGCACCCCTTTTTCGTATTTTGCGTATTATGTAAGTATGAAAGAGGGGGTGTAATTTGAAAAGAATAACGACTCAAAGAAGCAGAAAGCTAAAAAAGATTAAGTTAATGACAGTTTTAATTTTAACACTTTGCATAATACTACTGCTCTTTACGGACAGTAAGTTAAGACCAATACTTACGGATTATGCCGTAAATAAAGCCAGCATAGTTGTTAATACTGTGATTAATGAAACAGTTTACAATTTACTTGCTAAAGAAGGACTGGAATACAGCGGAATTTGCAATATATCAAGAAATTCAGATAATGTAGTAAGCTCGGTGGAAATTGATACTGTAAAGGTTAATATGATTAAAGCCAACATAATTAGCAAAGTTCAACAAATAATATCTGAGGAAGAAAACATTGTAATAAGTGTGCCAATAGGAACTGTTTCAGGTAATGAATACCTTATTGGCAGAGGACCTAATATTACTGTGAAAATGCAAATCGGGTCGGCTGTTTTTTCAGATATTGTGAGCTCATTCACCTCTGCCGGAATAAATCAGACACTTCACCAGATAACTTTAACGGTTGACACAAATGTTTATTTAGTGATGCCGTGGTACCGCAGTTCGACTGTTGTTTCCACCAATTTCATTCTAGCACAAACAGTTATTGTGGGCACAGTTCCTGATGCATATACAAATGTTATAGAATATCCAAACAGTAATATCGCAGGCGAACTTTTTGATTATGGCGCAGAAGAACAATAATGGAGAATTTTATGAAACCTCAGGAGGCAAAAACATATCATGTGTTTTTAGCTTAGCAACTGTCAAATAATTAAAGGGCATCTCTAAAATGATTTACGACTTGTTACCAGAAAATATAAGAGTGTCTCTTTTTTATAGGAAGTGATTTAGGTGAATGAGAATATGGATGATAATAGGGATAGAATTGATGACCTTGTAAATAGATTGAATCAGGCATCTGATGCTTACTACGGTGGCCAAGAAGAAAAGATTACAAATTACGAATGGGATTTACTGTTCGATGAACTGACCGCCCTTGAAAAAGAAACGAAGTATATTCGTGAAGATAGCCCCACTCAAACAACAAGTCATTCAATTAAAGAACTGAGTAAAGAAACAAATGGAGACAAGGAACTCCATGAATTTGCAGCCTTATCACTTGCAAAGACGAAAGATGTCAAAAAGCTCAAGGAATGGGCAGAAGAACGTGACATTTGGCTTAGTTGGAAATTGGATGGAATTACGCTTGTCCTGACATATGATGGTGGTAAGCTGGTGAAAATTCTGACTCGCGGGAATGGAGACATAGGCACCAATATCACATACATGAAAAATGTTATCAAAGGCTTCCCTTTGAAACTTTCAGATGCAGGGCATTTAGTGATTCGCGGTGAAGCAACAATTTCTTACACTGATTTCGAAGCCATCAACGACACTCTTGATGATGTGGATGACAAATATGCCAATCCAAGAAACCTTGCTTCAGGTACGCTGGCTCTCGACAAGACTAATCTGGAAAAGGTGAAAAAAAGAAACGTAACCTTCAATGCGTTCACTCTTGTCCATACGGATAAAGTTATAAAATCCTGGGGAGAACGGATGAACTATCTTGATTCTCTCGGATTCGTTACAGTGGATAGGGAACTTATCAATGCGTCTGGCATTCCCACAGCAATCGAAAAATGGACCGAAAAAGTAGACAGCAGAGAAATTGATATTCCAGTAGACGGTCTGGTAATCACTTACGACGATACCGATTATGCTGCAACTGGCAGCGTTACTGGTCACCATGCAACCAGAGCCGGATATGCGTACAAATGGCAGGATGTTTCTGCTATTTCAACACTTGACCATATTGAGTGGTCTTGTGCGACCTCAGTTATCACGCCTGTTGCTGTTTTTGACCCGGTTCAGCTTGAAGGGACAACCGTTTCAAGGGCTTCGCTTTGCAATATCAGCGAATTGGAACGACTGGGTATCGGGGCAAATAAAGAGACTAAGCTCGAAATTATTAAAGCGAACAAGATTATTCCAAAGTGTATCTCTGTGATTCAAGCTCATGGAAATTTTTATGTCCCATCAGAGTGTCCTGTATGCCACGCAAGAACAGAGATTAGAGTCAGCGAAAATAGCGGAGCTAAAACATTACGCTGCACAAATCCAGATTGTCCCGCAAAGCATTTAAAACGTTTTGTCCGTTTCGTAAGCAAGACAGGTATGGATATTGATGGTTTGTCGATACAAACGTTGCTTGCGTTTGTCAACAAAGGTTTTATCCATGAATTCTCAGACATATATTGTCTTGATGAGCATTTAGATGAAATTATAAGCATGGATGGAATGGGAAAGAAGTCATGTGAAAACTTGTTGGCCGCCATTAAAAAAAGAAGAAAAATCAACCCGGTGAACTTCATATTTGCACTATGTATTCCCACGATTGGAATTGATGCTGGTAAAAAAATTGTTGGTGCGATTGGCAGCAAGGGCTTTCTTGAGCGTGCGACGAATAATCAAGCCTTTGATGATATTGACGGCATTGGTCCTGAAAGGTCAAATGCAATTATCAACTGGTTCAGCAACCCGGAAAACAAGACAGTATTTTTGCACCTTTTAAATAAAATTGAGGTCACAGAGGTTGCTCCAAAACAAAAATCAGGTGGTAAATGCACTGACTTGGTTTTTGTTATTACTGGTGATGTTCATATTTTCAAAAACAGGGATGCTTTTAAGGCATACGTTGAAAGCGAAGGCGGATCTGTTACAGGAAGCGTTTCAAGAAAAACGGCTTATCTAGTCAATAATGACGCTAATTCCACATCTTCAAAAAACAACAAAGCTAAAGATTTAGAAATTCCCGTTATTTCGGAAGATACTTTTGTCACAATGTTTGGTGAAGAATAAAAAACAGCTATGATAAACAGGGCCGTCAGCATATCTGCTGACGGCCCTGTTTTTATGGCTGACTCAGACGAGCCAGCTTTAAATAATGTTTTAGTTTTTATTGAATATATCAAGAACATCAATATATCCATCATCATCTGAATTTGATGAACCATTAAGTATATCTTGAAATTTGTTTTCTGTATTATCTTGTTTTTTAGTATCGTCACCAAGACCTGTTGCAACAACAGTAACACGCATTTCATCTTCAAGACTATCATCAAGTTGAACACCCCAAATTATGTTTGCATCTGGATGAGCCATGTCAGTTATTATTGTTGAAGCAATATCCGCCTCTTCAAGACCAATATCTGATGAAGCTGTTATACTAATGATAACACCATGTGCATTGTCCATAGATGTTTCGATAAGTGGGCTTGTAATAGCGGCCTTAGCTGCAAGTTCTGCTTTATCTCTGCCTGATGCAATGCCAACGCCCATGTGTGCATAGCCAGAATCCAACATAATAGCTTTAACATCAGCAAAGTCAAGGTTAATCATGGCTGTGCAATTGATAAGCTCTGTGATGCTCTTAACGCCCTTGCTTAAAACATCATCAGCAATTTCAAATGCATTTTTAAGAGTAATCTTCTGTTCTGAAACAAATTTCAAACGCTCATTAGGAATAACAATCAAGCTGTCAACATGTTCTCTAAGAGCAGAAATGCCAACTTCCGCTTGGTCCATTCTCTTTTTACCTTCAAATGCGAAAGGCTTTGTAACAATACCAACAGTTAGTATGCCAAGCTCCTTTGCAATTTGTGCAACAATAGGTGCTGCACCAGTTCCAGTGCCACCGCCCATTCCTGCTGCAATAAACACCATATCCGCACTGCGAATTGCCGAGGCAATTTCATCACGAGACTCCTCTGCAGCACTTTGACCCTTATCAGGACTTGCGCCTGCGCCTTGACCTTTCGTAAGCTTCTCACCTATTTGAATCTTATGTGTTGCTTTTGAAAGATAAAGAGCAGCTTTATCTGTATTAATGGCAATAAATTCGACGCCGCCAACATTAGCATCAATCATTCGGTTAACAGCATTACCGCCGCCGCCGCCGACACCTATAACCTTAATCTGTACTACATCTGCAGTATCATTTGCAATTTCAAATGACATTTTTATCAATCCTTCCGCTTTATATATAAAATATACTTAGAATTTTTTATAGCAACTATTCAATAATGATAATAACATGGTTTTAAACAAATTTCAATATAAATAATCACAAAAATTCAATATTTTATGAATATATTATTATTTTATATAATTTCGTTGCTAAAGTCAATTACTGTCCATATTGAGTTATATCCTCATTACGAAAATACGACTCTGGTTTGTTGTTGGACCATAACTTTAGGTTTATTACACCAGTTGATGTTACGTCCATTTGTTTCAGCATTTCTGAAAGATGTGCAATCTTATACGTCAAATCTGATGATGAGCCAAACTCAACAATTAAACGGTCATCAACTTTAGCAATAATATTAACAGTATCCGTCAAATCAACCATCTCTGTTTGAATATTATGCAATCTCAAATCGTTTAATATTTCTTGTGAAAGTGCAGATTTAGTGTCATCTTCAAATTCGAGTGGTTCGCCGACTATTTCAGTTTGTGATTTTATGCCCTTCAGCAAAGTAACATCATCAGGTATTGTGGTCAACTTTTCAAGTAGCTTTGAATTATTGCTTATCAGCAAATACCCGTCATCAACTTGATAACAAGCTGTAGCAGTTGCCGGACTGACAACGATTTTAATAGAACCAGGAAATACTATTTTAACTGTTGCAGATTCGATATATGGCAGAGCCTTTTCGATACGCTGCGAGACTTCACCTGTAGGCACTAAAAACAAATTTTGTCCATCGGGTATTTCAGCCTTACTGATTATTTGTTCCTGATTGTAAATGCTTTCTCCCGAAACTGATATTTTTTGAACAGGAAACCAAATTGTAAGAGACAGTGCTACAACTGTTCCAATAACCATCAAGAACAAAAAGCCAATAAATGTTTTTTTGATCTTTCGCCTTTTTTTTCGGCTTTTTTTGCCAGTTTTCAGAACAGCTTGCTCTCTATCATGCAATTTTCTCGAATCTGCCATTCTATTTTCCCTTTCTACATCCTGCTAATTTACTCTTATAATATTTGCGCCGACATTACTTAGAACTTTTTCAATTGATTCATAACCACGGTCAATATGATTAACTGCACCCACAACTGTTTGACCATGTGCTGCAAGACCGGCAACAACCAATGCTGCACCACCTCTTAAATCCGTCGACATAACTGCTGCGCCGGAAAGAGATTTGACTCCTTCAACAACTGCAACTCTGCCAACAACATCAACCTTTGCACCCAGTCTTTTAAGTTCATCAACAACCTTGAATCTATTGTCAAAAATGTTTTCAACGAACATAGAAGTTCCATCTGCAATAGTTGTCATAGCCATTATTGGCGGTCCTGCATCTGTTGGAAATCCTGGATAAGCAAGCGTATTAATCTTCTCAATGCGTTTCAGTCTATGATCTGTTTTTATTCTTAAAGCATTTTTATAATATTTAAGTTGACACCCCGCAGATTCAAAGCTTGAAAGCACCGGTATTAAATGTTCTTTGAGAATATTTTTAATCAACAAATCACCACGCGTTATTGCACCGGCAGCCATATATGTTGCGGCAGTTATTCTATCCGGAATAACTGTGTGTTCACACGGGCTTAACTTTTTAACACCCTCAATAACTACTGATCCTGTCCCTGCGCCATAAACTTTAGCTCCGCATTTATTCAAAAAATCTGCTAAATCAGATATTTCAGGTTCTCTTGCGGCGTTTTGGACTATTGTGATACCTTTGGCAGTTGCAGCCGAAAGCATAATGTTCTCGGTTGCGCCAACGCTCGGAATTGACAAAGTAATGTCAGAACCTTTTAATTGATCTATGATTTTACAATCCAGTAATCCATGATCTTCATTGATATACATACCCATTTGACGGAGTGCCATCAGATGCAAATCAATTGGCCTGGGGCCCAACTCACATCCACCAGGGCTACTCAATTTTGCAGCGCCGCATCGTGCGGCAATGGCTCCGAGAAAAACAATGGATGATCTCATTTCCCTCATAAGATTTTCAGGAATTTCGCAACCGTTAATATTTGATGTATCAACAGTAACGGTGTTCCCTTCTCTTTTATATGTACAACCAAGTCCTGCTAAAATTTTCAAAGATGTGTCCACATCACTCAAACGTGGGCAATTGTTTAAGACACATTTTCCACTGCACAGTATAGTGGCTGCAAGCAACGGCAGTGTGCTGTTTTTAGCACCGCCTATCATTATTTCGCCTACAAGCCTATTTCCGCCTTCAATAATTAAGTTAGACATAGCATGCACTCCTTTAAGCAGCAAAAAACAGCGATAAAATTTAGCACTGTCTTTTCAGTCCATACTATGCTATGTGTTGAAATATGTGATTGTCATCTATTTTTAAGTAAATCCATTATTACATCATATATTCGCTTGTTAGAGTCAACTATTGCTGTTTTTTTGGCATTTTGAGACATTTGGTTCAATCTGGGCAAATCATTCAAAAGTTGCTTAACCTTTGAAATTAGTGCCTCACTTGTTAAATCTTTCTCTTCAATTATTTCTGCAGCACCGCATTCAACCAATGACATTGCATTATAGTATTGATGGTTTTCCGCAACATACGGTGACGGTATAAGAATGGATGCCTTTCCGCAAACCTGTAACTCCCCAAGCGTAATAGCACCTGCTCTACAAATAACTAAATCTGCTGCTGCCAAAAGCACATCCATATTGTCGATATACTCCGTTACATGAATTATATTATTGTCAAAATTAAAATCGATTTCTTTCAGCATTTGATTCATTTTTTCCACACCAGATTTTCCAGTGCCGTGAAAATGATAATAACTACCGCTGTTTTGATGCCATTCGATAAGTCCTGCAACCGCTTGATTAATTGCTCGGGCACCTAAGCTTCCACCGAAAGATAGAATCATCGGTCGGTTATCTAACCCCAACTGTTTTCTGGCAATATCACGATTGGCTTTTATAAGCATTTGCCTGATTGGATTTCCAGTGATAATCGGTTCTTTGTGCAATTTTAAATATTTTTTTGCAGCCGGAATTGCAAGCATGACCCTGTCAACCTTTGGTGCCAACATTTTTGTTGTAACTCCCGGAAAGGCATTTTGCTCATGAATTGCGGTTTTAATTCTAAGTTTAGTTGCTTCCCTCAAAACAGGCCCACTTACATATCCACCCGTTCCCACAACAACATCCGGTTTAAGCTCTTCTAAAAGCTTTTTTGCAGCTATTGATGAAGTGACTGCTTTGCAAGCGGCAGAAATGTTTCTTTTCACATTTTTTAGTGTTATTTTTCTTTGAAATCCCGCAACATCAATTGTATAAAAATCATATCCCTCTTTTGGAACAAGACGGCTTTCTAACCCGCTTTTTGTACCAATATAGCTGATTTTTACATCATCATTATGTTCTTTTATATATCCTGCAACCGCAAGTGCCGGGTTAATATGACCGGCTGTTCCGCCTCCGGCAAATAGTATATGCATAATATCCCATCCTCTCTAATATTAATTCCAACTAAAAATCATCCAATCTTTGAACGCTTTTTTATTGGGATTAGTATAACTATGGTTTTTGAAGGGTTGAAGAACGTGAGATAGCTAACACTATTCCCATTTCTGCAAGCAATATCATAAGTGATGTTCCACCATAGCTGAAAAACGGCAAACTGATACCTGTGTTAGGTATTGTGTTTGATACAACCAATATATTAAGAGCAGCCTGAATTCCAACTTGGAAAGTCAAGCCCAGCGCCAAAAGTGAGCCGAATTTATCGGGTGCACGCATTGCAATAACAAATCCACGCCAGACCAAAAGGCAAAATAGCAGTATTATTAACATTGCGCCAACATAGCCAAGCTCTTCACAAACAATTGCAAAAATAAAATCGTTATGTGGTTCAGGCACCCACAAATATTTTTGCCTTGACTGTCCCAGCCCTCGTCCCAAAAATCCACCTGAACCAATTGACAAAAGTGATTGAATTGTTTGGTAGCCATCTGCTGACGGGTCGCTCCATGGATTCAGCCAGCATTGAATTCTGCTCGAGCCGTAGCTCACAACACCTGACAAAATAGCTATTGCGCCAATCCCAACACCACTCATTGCCCCCATTAATACATAGCGTCGTTTTATTCCCCCAACTATCATCATGACAATTCCGATAGCAAAAATCAACAGTGTTGCCGAAAGGTGGGGTTCCAAAACCACAAGCACGCACACCACTATAAGCAATCCGCCCAAAAACAAAACACCGAAAGAGAACTTTTCCATGTTTTTATAGTTAAGTGAAATTAAGTGTGCAAATAAAAGCACAATTGCAAATTTTGCAATTTCAGACGGTTGAAAATTTATGGGTCCCAAAATGAACCAGCGTTTATAATCAACGCCTGAAATCATAGGTGGCAAAATCAACAATGTGACAAGCAACCCAATTGCAAGGGCAAAAATGGCCCATGAAAATTTTCGATATTGATGATAGTCAATTTTAGATGTAATCATCATCAAAACGACACCAGCACAAGCTAGCACAAACTGCTTTTTTATAAACTTATAGCTATCTCCAAAATAAGTATATGCATATGCATAACTGGCTGAAAAAAGCATTATCAACCCAATTGTTAATATTATTGCTAAAAGTGTTAAGAAGGTTAAATCCATCTTCCCTCTTTGAATAAGTTTATATTTATTTTTCAGGACATCCGACTGTCTTTTTGTTTGGCCTTTTTGCATTAAATCATCTCCCGAAAAAAACTACCATCTTAAAACTATTGGTAACAAAGCTAAAAAACATCCTACAAATGTTACAGCGGAAAAAACAATAACTATTTTTTCTTCGCTCCAACCACTAAGTTCAAAATGATGATGCAAGGGACTCATTTTAAATAATCTTTTCTTAGTTTTTTTATAATATGCAACTTGCAAAACAACAGAAAATGCTTCTATCAAATATATAATACCTGCAAATAGCAGCAAAATTGGTCGACCTATGCCAAATGCCAATGCAACTACCAATCCACCCAAAAACAAAGATCCGGTATCTCCCATAAACACCTTTGCAGGATGTGCGTTCCAAAACAAAAAGCCTACACATGAACCGGCAGACGCTGCTGCAAGTGTGTTAATTCCCTGATAATTCAAGAGTCCTGCCGCCAGCATAAACCCACAACAGACAATCATTGTAACTGACGATGCAAGGCCATCTATCCCATCGGTAAGATTAACCGCATTGGTAAATCCATAAATAAAAAGCAATGCAATTGGCCAGAACAGCAAGCCAAACGAATGCATTATATCTATATCACCTATAAAAGGAATCCATGTGGTCGACATTCCGCCCAGATTCAAGCTTGTAAGATATGATGCGGCTAAAAGCAGTTGCAGAAATGTTTTTTGACGTGCTGTCAGGCCTAAATTTTGCTTTTTAATAACCTTTATATAGTCATCCAAGAAGCCAATCATTCCCATACCCAAAGCAAGGCCCATGCCAGCAAAAAGGAATGTCATTTTTATTGGATTTTTTGTTTCGTTAATTAGCCCACTACCAGTGAAAGATGAAGCCATGAACGACAATGCAACCGCAACTAAAACACCTACAATAATGATAATGCCGCCCATTGTTGGTGTTCCTTCTTTTGATTTATGCCAAGATGGCCCTATATCACGTATAGTTTGACCAAATTTCAATTTTTTTAATATTGGTATCAACGGATAACCTAAAATTAAACTGATTAAAAAGCCAAAAATGGCTGCAAATAATGGTATCAACCCCTGCATTTTTTTGCCCCAATCCGCCGTTGATAAACAACAACCTTTTATTATTTTAAATTGCTTAGTGCTTCGGCCAATACCTCTCGTTCATCAAGATGAATTGTACCATCTTTCAAAACTTGATATGTTTCGTGGCCTTTGCCTGCCAAAATAATTATATCACCGCTCTGAGCATTGGCAACAGCAAATTTAATTGCTTCCACACGATTAGTTATTACTTTATACGGTGTTTTATAACATTTCATGCCCTCTAAAACATCTTTAATAATATCATCGGGTTCTTCACTTCGTGGATTGTCGCTTGTAACGATACAAAAATCTGCCAATTGTGCGGCAATGGCTCCCATTTTCGGTCGCTTTGTTCGATCACGGTCGCCACCGCATCCAAACAAAGCAACAAGACGATTTTTTTCACACGCTTTAAAAGTACTAAGGATATTTTCAAGCCCATCAGGAGTGTGAGCATAGTCAATAATTATAGTAAAATCTTTATCGTTTGGCACAACCTCTGCCCTGCCCTTTACTCCCTTTAGTTTGCCCAGAGCACTGACAGTGCTGGAAATTGAAAATCCCATTTCTATTGCACAAGACGCCGCACACATTGCATTATAAACTGTAAATTTGCCCCCCGTCAACATTTTGACACGGCTGATTAATCCAAAGCCAACAAATTCAAAATCCACACCATCAGGCTTATACACAATATTTTTAGCTGTATAAGTTGATTCATCACTTTCTGCTGAATAGGTTTTAATTTTACAATCCAGATTTTCTATTAAACGTTTATAATATTTGTCATCATAGTTTACAACAGCAATTTTACATGATTCAAACAGCTTCCGCTTTGCTATCAAATAATTATCCATTGTTTTATGATAATCCAAATGATCCTGTGAAAGGTTCGTAAACATTGCAACTTCAAACTCTATTCCATAAACGCGTTTTTGGTCGAGAGCGTGTGATGAAACTTCCATAATACAATATTCACAGCCTGCACTTTTCATGAGAGAGAGCATTGAATTCAGTTCGTAAGCGCTCGGTGTTGTGTTTTTTGCCGGCAACACTTCATTATCAATCATGTTTTGAATTGTTCCAATAAGTCCGCACTTAAAACCGTTATTTTCAATTATAGCCTTTAGCATATAAGATACAGAGGTTTTTCCGTTGGTTCCCGTAACACCAATTATTTTGATAGCCTTCGCTGGATTACCAAACCATTCTGCACAAATTTCTGCATATACCTTACGAGTATCATCAACTATTATCTGATTTTCAAGTCCTAAATCACGCTGTACAATAATAACAGCTGCACCTTTTTCGTTGGCTGTTTCAGCATATTTATGACCGTCTGTTTTAACGCCATCAATGCAAACAAATGCACTGCCTTTGTTAACAAGGCGAGAGTCACAAACTATACCCGATATTTCTACATTTGCCAAATTTCCGGATTTTTCTTTTAATAGCTTAAAAAGCTCCATAATAAGCTCCTTTTCTCCTCACTAATTACCATTTTTATTGTCTGCATTGAATTTAATAATATTAGTATCATTAAATTATTATTCTGCTGTTTCCAGAGTTCTAAAATAAACTTTAACCACCGTTCCGGATTCTACTTTTTGTCCCTTTTCATAATCTTGTCGATATGCCACGACTCCAGATGTAGTTAAATCCGTTCCTGAAAATTCAATATTTATACCCGCATTTGTTGCAGCCGTATTTGCGGCAGAAATCGTTAGCCCCGTGAAACTTGGAACCAAAGCGGTAGTGGATGAATCAGTTTTATCAGTATATAGAAAAACAACTCCGTTTTGGTATATTGATTGTGTTGATGTTGGCATTTGCCTTGTTATGGTGCCTCCGGTGCCAATAATTTTATATGTAAGATTAGAAGAACTGATTGTCGATTTTGCAACGCTTGTAGAATTTCCAACGACATTTGGAACCGCAATTGCAAGTGTTTTAAGCTGATCTTCAGTGTATTGAGGCTCATAGCCAAGATATGGCAGTATTTCAGATAAAATCTGTCCGACCGCCGGAGCAGCAATTGTTCCACCATAATAAACATCGCCCATGGGTTGGTCAAGCATAAGCAAAACTGCAATTTCCGGATTATCCATTGGTGCAACACCGACAGTAGAACCAATGTAAAGACCTGTTTGACCGGTTGCTAACATTTCTGCAACCTTTTGTGATGTGCCTGTTTTTGCACCGATTCTATAACCTGCCACATAAACATTTTTACCACCACCACCATCAACAACAGCCTCAAGCAACTGACACATTATTTTTGAAGTTGCAGATGAAATAACCTGTCGTTTTATTGTTGAACCAACTGATTTAACAGTATTTCCATCATTGTCGTTAATTTGGCTTACTACATGAGGTTGAACCAA
>Ga0172378_10002788_pt1 | contig 16399 bp, 12 predicted proteins | sample GrowelOW332metaG_FD_119755 | JGI IMG/M metagenome (GOLD analysis project Ga0172378, IMG submission 119755) | Groundwater microbial communities from an aquifer near a municipal landfill in Southern Ontario, Canada - Pumphouse #3_1 metaG | ecosystem: Environmental > Aquatic > Deep subsurface >... | reverse complement strand
GGAAAACAATAATATCATGATAAAACACTTAAGCATCATCTCTTTGCTCCTCTTGACCCTGACTATAAACAGGGGGTATGCTCAGGAGCAAATAATTGATGAAGTAGTTGCGGTGGTTGGAGCCAATTACATTCTTCAATCAGACGTTGAAACCCAGTACCTTCAGTACAGGGCACAGGGTGAAGTAACAGATGCCAGAGCGTTAAGATGCCGCATCTTTGAAGATTTGCTTTTCCAAAAACTGATGCTTAACCAGGCAGAGCTTGATAGTGTTCAGATTACGGATGACCAGGTAAACCAAACTATGGATGCAAGGTTTCGGTATTACATTCAGCAGTTTGGATCACAGGAAAAGCTGGAACAATTTTACAAGAAGTCATTGCTTGAGATCAAGGAGGAATTCCGTACTCTGGTTAAAGAGCAACTGATGATTGAACAGGTTCAGCAGGGTATTGTAAAGGATGTTAAAGTAACGCCGGCCGAAGTGCGCCGCCTGTTTAGTGAATTACCTAATGATAGTATTCCAACCATTGCTACTGAATATGAGGTAGGCCGGATTGTAAAAGAGCCTGCTATTAGTAAGGAAGAGTTGGAAGCAACCCGTAACAGGCTGAAGGCTTTGCGTGAGCGTATCATGAATGGTGATAATTTTAACGCCATGGCAGTGCTCTATTCTGAAGATCCCGGTTCAGCCAGGAAGGGTGGTGAGATCGGATTTGTTAACCGTGGACAGCTTTACCCTGAATATGAAGCTACAGCATTCGGCCTTAAGAAAGGTGAAATATCTGATATCATCAAAACAAAAGCAGGCTATCATATTATCCAGCTTATAGAACGGAGAGGTGAACAGATCAATACAAGGCACATCCTCTTTATTCCCAAGGTGTCGGATGCTGAAATCACTAAGGCTTCCATACTTTTAGATAGCCTTGCAATGCTCATTCGCAATAAGAAATTGACATTTGAAGAAGCTGCTTTGAAATATTCAGATGACCCGGATAAAATAAGTGGCGGATTAATGGTGAACCCATATACGGGTAATACACATTTTGCCAGTGAACAACTTGACCCCAAGATATTATTTGCAGTTGAAAAACTTAAGGTGGGTGATATTTCAAAACCAACTGCTATTACAAATGAGGAAGCCAAACAAACGTTTAACCTGTATTACCTGAAATCCATTACCCCATCACATAAAGCCAGTCTTAAAGAGGACTATAATTCGATTCAGGAATGGGCTATCAATAAAAAGAAAGCGGAAACCGTTGATAAGTGGCTGAGTGATAAAATAGCAAAAACCTACTTCAGAATAAGCCCTGTTTACCAGGATTGTAAATTTATACATTCGTGGGAAGTTAAGTAACCATTGAATATCATGATGTAATTATTGTGTAATTTAGCATGATAAAAGGGTGTAAATACAATGATGGTCAGCCCTTTTTTATATAACATAGCCGGCTTTGAATAGTACTGTTATGTATATATTCAATTAATGATTAAACCTTTATTATTACTGAAAAATGGTCTCTTTTAAATCGGATGTTGAAGCTGTTGATGCTTTTGTTGCGAAATACCAACAACTTACTGCTGAAATAGGCAAGGTTATTGTAGGACAAGATGATGTTATTAAGGATGTGCTAATTTGCATTTTCAGTAAAGGACATGCCTTGTTGGTAGGGGTGCCCGGACTGGCCAAGACACTTTTGGTCAATACTATTGCCAAGTCGCTCGGTCTTACCTATAGTCGTATTCAATTTACGCCTGACCTGATGCCCTCTGATATTATAGGTACGGAAATACTTGATGAAAGCAGGAAATTCCGTTTTAACAGGGGACCTATATTTGCTAATATCATATTAGCCGATGAAATAAACCGTACTCCTCCTAAAACACAGTCTGCCTTATTGGAAGCTATGCAGGAGAAAGCAGTAACAGTGGCCGGTGAACGACATGTACTCACTGAACCGTTTTTTGTACTTGCTACGCAAAACCCTATAGAACAGGAAGGGACTTACCCGTTACCGGAAGCCCAGCTTGACCGTTTCATGCTCAATATTTGGCTTGATTATCCTACCTTCGACCAGGAAATAACGGTAGTAAAGAACACCACCACTGAAAAATCAACGCAGCCCACTATTGTATTGGATACGGATGAGATTATATTCTATCAGAACCTGATACGCCGCATACCGGTTACTGAAAATGTGTACCAATATGCTGTAAAAGTAGCTGCTCGTACGCGCCCGGGAACTCCAATGGCCCATGACTGGGCCAACAAATACCTTACCTGGGGAGCGGGCCCGAGGGCTTCACAATACATGATTTTGGGAGCCAAGTGCAACGCTGCTATTCGGGGTAAATATTCACCCGACATTGAAGATGTACAAGCTGTTGCAACCAACATACTCCGTCATCGTATTGTCAGGAACTATAAGGCTGAAGCCGAAGGTATCACAGTCAAGCAGATTGTGAATGAAATGTTGGCAGAAAACTAATTTTCGCATAAAAAGAAATATTCCCATATACTCAATAATTAATTAACTTTGTCGTTAATAGAGTAATTGTTACAGATCTATTTAACAAAAATATTGAAATACATATGACTTTCCCTTCTAACGGCCGGAAATTTTGGGTTATTCTGATCCTGATTATCCTGGCAATTGTAGGTTCCTCTTATTACTTCACCAGAGGAGAAAAATCAACTGATGCGCTGATTTCAAAAGTTGCCTTCGGTAATTTTAGTATTGATGTCACAACCAGTGGAGAGCTTGAAGCCAAGAATTCGGAAAACATCTTAGGCCCTGCGGGAATGCGGGAAGTGCGTATCTGGCAGGTTCAGATCTCTGATATTATTCCTGAAGGCAGTCTGGTTGACTCAGGGCAATATGTTGCTACTCTTGACCGAACAGAGATTACCAACCGAATGAAGGACCTTGAAACTGAACTGGAGAAGTTAGAATCACAATTCATAAAGACGAAGCTTGATACTTCAATGGAAATGCGCTCGGCTCGTGAGGAACTTATTAACCTGGAGTATGCCCTTGAAGAACGCAACATAACAGTTGAACAGTCAATTTATGAACCTCCTGCAACCCAAAGGCAGGCTAAGATAGAACTTGAAAAAGCACAACGCTCCTTTAAACAAGCTGAAAAGAACTATAAGCTGAGATTGGATAAAGCTAAAGCTAATATGCAGGAAGTAGCGGTTTCATATACGCAGGCACAACGCAAACTGGTGCAGATACAGGATGTGTTGGGTGGCTTTACTGTAACAGCTCCTAAATCAGGTATGCTCATCTATAAGCGGAACTGGGACGGCACAAAGATGGGTATCGGGTCAACTATGAGCTCATGGGATAACATCGTGGCAACACTTCCTAACCTTAGGGAGATGATTTCAAAAACTTACGTGAATGAAATTGACATCAGTAAAGTAAAAACAGGGCAAAAAGTTAATATTAGTGTTGATGCATTCCCTGAAAGGAAATATACCGGCACTGTTACTGAAGTGGCCAATATTGGCGAACAAATGCGTAACTCAAATGCTAAAGTATTTGAAGTAAAGATAAAAGTGCATGAGTTTGATAGTATACTGCGGCCGGCAATGACCACTAAAAATATCATTATTACCTCTGTGATACCTAAAGTGTTATTCCTCCCTATTGAATGTGTTCAGAATTCCGACAACATCTCCTTTGTTTATATGGTGCGTCATAAAGTTAAGCAGCAGGTAAAGACCGGTTTGACTAATGAAAATCAGATTATTATAAAAGAAGGACTCAAACAAGGGGATGAAGTTTATCTCTCTCCACCCGAAGATGCTACAAATTGGCATTTGAATAAATTATAAACAGGATAAGGTGGAACGACGTCTCTATATATTAGAAATTGCATTGGATGCTGTGATTGCCAATAAATTCAGGTCAATACTGACTGCATTGGGAATTATATTTGGTGTTGCGGCTGTTATTGCTATGTTGGCTATTGGTAGTGGCGCTAAACAGGAGATCCTTGATCAGATGAAACTGGTGGGCGTTAATAATATCATTATCATGCCTAAAACTGAAACGAAGCAGGAAGAGCAGAAAGATAAAGACAAGGCCGGTAAGCAGTCAACCGAAAAGTACTCACCCGGACTGTCGCTGAGTGATGCTGAAAGTATCAAAGAAATTATCCCATCGGTTCAACGGGTAAGCCCGGAAGTTATTTATGAGTCTGCCATTATATCAAAAGGGGTCAACACGTTTGGTAAAGTGAGTGGTATAACTCCTGATTTCTTTGAGGTATTTAACCTTGAACTTGAAAAAGGTGAAATGTTTAACCTGGAGCAGATGAACGAGGGTAAAGCAGTCTGTATATTGGGGGCAACCATAAAGAATAAACTGTTCCCAAAGAGTGACCCCCTTGGCCAGTATGTAAAATGCGGAGCTGTATGGCTCAAGGTTATCGGGGTGTTGAAAAACCGTGCAATGACATCTGAGCTTTCAGAGAACATGGGTATCAGTGATTACAACAACCAGGTATACGCACCTATACAAACGCTGCTTTTGCGTTATCGTGACCGATCTGTTGTTACTACTTCAATGGTTAGGGGAGGAGAATCCTCTATGGCTGTGATGGGTGATGATATGATATCGTTTAGTTCCTCCTCAACCGAGGGAGATGATACGCACAATCAAATTGACAAGATTGTAGTGCAGGTTAAAGAAACTGCATTGATTAACCAAACAACCGAGGTCATTACACGTATGCTTAAGCGAAAGCATTCAGGCGTAGATGATGTGGTTATTCAAGTGCCTGAATTATTGCTGAAGCAGGAACAACGCACCAAAGACATATTTAACATCGTATTGGGAGCCATTGCCAGTATATCACTCATTGTGGGTGGTATTGGAATTATGAATATCATGCTTGCTTCAGTTATGGAGCGAACCAAGGAGATAGGTATTCGTATGGCAACCGGTGCTACAAAGAAGGATATTAAATTTCAGTTCCTCACAGAAGCCACTCTGATCAGCCTTACCGGAGGTATTATAGGTATCATTTTGGGAATATCGCTTGCACGTATTATTACCGGATTTACCGGTATATTAACCATCGTGTCAGTGACTTCAATCCTTATTTCTTTTGGAGTGTCAGCTTCAGTAGGGATTGCCTTCGGTTATATGCCTGCACGGAAAGCTGCTTCGCAGGATCCTGTAACTTCACTTCGTTATGAATAAATTTGTAACCGGTTATGAGTATAACTAATAATGTTATTGCGAGTATCAGTAAGTCATTTTTCCTGATGGTGATTACCTTTATCGGTTTCACTGCGCAAGCTCAACAAGTACAAGATCATAGCTTGACTTCATCTAATGCTCAAGCGCTTGCTGCTAAACAAGATCATTCATCCGCACTGGTGTTAACACTCGATGAAGCCATCACGATAGCCCTGCGGCAATCGCCTGATGCCTTGACCGCAATGCACCGATTCAAGAGCAGTTACTGGCAGTATCGTAATTATAAAGCCAGTCTGATGCCTATGCTTGCATTAGATGCTACCATACCCAGTCTCAATAAAGGCATTGAGAAGATTACCAGTTCAACAGGTGATTACTTTTATCCACGAAACTCTGCTGATTATAATGCCGGATTGTCATTGACCAAGAATTTGGGATTAACCGGTGGCCAGTTATCTCTCAACTCAAGATTGTATCGCTTAGACAATTTTATCATGGAGAGTGATTCGAGTACATCATTTCGGTCAACACCATTAAATATTAGCTTGCGGCAACCGCTGTTTGGATATAATCAATTTCGCTGGCTTAAGAAGACTGAACCTCTGCGTTATAATGAAGCAGAACGCACTTACCTTGAAGATCTTGAAAAGGTAAGTATTAGTGCTGCGAGTGCTTTCTTTAATCTGCTTGATGCACAGATCAGACTAAAAATTCAGCAAACCAACCTGGCTAATAACGATACGCTTTATAAAATAGCAAAGGGAAGGTTTAATATTGGCACCATTGCTGAGAATGAATTATTGCAAATTGAGCTTAGTTTCCTGAATGCACGTTCTGCTGTGGAAGAGGCAAATCTGACGGTTGAAATGCGTACCTTCGACTTGCGCTCATTCCTGCGTTTGCCTGAAGATGAAGCTTTAATCCTGCAAGCACCACAAGCGCCTCCTTTAACACAGGTTGAGGCGCAGACTGCAATTTCACATGCCAGGAAAAACAGAGCTGATGCATTGGCTTTTGAACGACGTGTAATTGAAGCGGAAGGCTTGGTGAATAAAGCTAAGGCCGAAAACAGGTTTAGTATTGATTTGTATGCAGAATATGGACTCACTCAAAGCAACTATGATTGGCAGGATGTTTACCGTAATCCGCAAGATCATCAGGTACTGGAAGTTGGTATAAATGTTCCTATCCTCGATTGGGGACTTGCCAAAAGCAAGGTTAAGCTGGCCGAGTCAGAGATGGAAATTGAGAGGACCTCTGTACAACAGGACATCAAAGACTTTGACCAGGAAGTCTTTATCAAGGTAATGCAGTATAACATGCAACCATCGCAGTATGCCATTGCTGCAAAGAGCGACACCATTGCATTGAAACGATATGAAGTAACCAAGCAGCGTTACCTGATTGGCAAAATCGGGATCACTGATCTTAATATAGCACAGACTGAAAAGGATAATGCCCAACAGGGTTATGTAAGCGCTTTATCAACCTATTGGCTCAGCTATTTTCAGCTACGCAAACTAACCTTATTTGATTTCGTCAACAACCGGCCGATTATCTTTAACATTGATAATATCCCCGATATTAATTAGCCGGATGATATTCATGATGCTCAATAGACTTTAGAAGCTTTTTGCCAGTGGAATTATTACCTTTACGGTCAAGCTGAATGTTCATTCATCAGGAAGGTTGATATTGCTCTATCTGTAAAATGGAATGTACAAGCATCAGGAAGGTTGATATTGCTCTATCTGTAAAACAGAATGTTCAAGCACCAGGAAGGTTGATATTGCTCTATCTATAAAACGGATTGTTCATTCAGTTGTTAGCTGAATGTTCATTTAATGATTGCAGCAATTAAAGCAGTTGAATTGCTGGTTTCATTTAAATATCATTTTTCTTTTTCCCTTGTTTATTATTGATAGTTCAAGCGGTGTTGCATATTCATAATGACCGTTACTTACAAGGAGACTGCGATAAATGGTCATAAAAATGAAAATATTATTTTTGAACAGCTTAATTATGTATGTTTGTACTATAAATAACCATTTAATCAGACCATGTCAGTATTAGTAGGTAAAAAAGCACCTCTTTTTGAAGCAGATGCAGTCATTGACGGTGAAGAAATTATTGAGAAATTCTCACTCAGTCAATTCATTGGGAAGAAACATGTAGTCTTCTTCTTTTATCCACTTGATTTTACTACTGTTAGTCCGACGGAAATATGGGCATTTCAGCACAAAATGCCTGAGTTTGAGAAACGCAACGTTGAAGTGGTGGGCTGCTCTGTTGATTCAGCCCATTCGCACCATGCCTGGCTAAGCATGGAACCATCAAAAGGAGGAATTAAAGGGGTTACTTTCCCATTAGTATCTGACCTTTCCAAGACCATTGCTGAAAACTATGATGTTTTGGCCGGTACGTACGAATATGATGATGAGGACAACAAGATGGACTTTGACGGTGATCCTGTTGCCTTTGGAGCACTTTTTATCATTGACAAGCAGGGAATCATCAGGCACCAGGTGGTTAATGACCTTCCTCTTGGCCGAAGCATTGATGAAACCCTGCGTATGATTGATGCACTCCAGTACTATGAAGAAACGGGTGAAGAATGCCCGGCAGACTGGAGGAAAAGTAGTTATTAGTCAAACTTTTTTGCTTCATTCCAAAGTACATCAAGCTCGGCTAACGACATGTCATGCATTGAATCACCGGCTTCATTCACTTTTGCTTCCATGTACTTAAAACGTTTCATGAACTTACGATTAGTACGTTCAAGGGCATCTTCAGGGTTGATGTCAATAAATCGGGAATAGTTGATCAGTGCAAATAGCAGGTCACCGAATTCATCTTCAACTTTGTCATGTGAGCCATTGATCTTTTCATACTCCAGTTCACCAAGTTCTTCCTGTACTTTATCCCATACCTGTCCTGCATTTTCCCAGTCAAAGCCTACACCACGGGCTTTTTCCTGTATTCTGTATGCTTTAACCATTGCAGGCAAGGAAGTGGGGACACCACTGAGGACAGATTTACGGCCTTCGGTCATTTTTATCTTCTCCCAGTTATTCTTGACAGTTTCAGCATCATCGGCAATTACATCGCCATAAATATGAGGATGCCGGCGGATTAGTTTCTCGCAAAGAGAGTTAATTACATCACCTATATCGAATGCATTTTGTTCAGAAGCAATTTTTGAATAGAATACAAGGTGAAGCATTACATCACCCAGTTCTTTCTTTACCTCTTCCATATTCTTATCCAGGATGGCATCACTCAGCTCGTATATTTCCTCAATAGAAAGATACCGGAGGGTATCAAAGGTTTGTTTTTTATCCCACGGGCATTGAGCTCGCAGTTGATCCATTATAGTTAGCAGTCTGTCAAAGGCTTCAAGTCTTTTATCCATGTGATAATAGTTTTTGCAAAGTTAATAAACCAATCCAGCCCTTTTGTATTTTTGTTACGTCAACATTTTTCAATCAGAACCATCAGATTACATCAGAGCAAATCAGAACAGTACTGATTAAAATTGGAATATCAAAACATATCAGAACTTTATTTATCAGAACATTGAAATCATCAGGTCCAAACAATATTAATTTACACGTACACTCTTTCAGTCTGCCGGACTGTGTGTTGGTGGTTATGTTGTTGATGATTTCCGGGCTATTATCTGCACAGGGGATACATAAATATCAGGCACCGAACCTGATGGTTGAAACTCAGGCAAACTATGGTTTCCTTATTGCTCATCACCTTGAAATGGAAGTGTTTAATGAGCATTTCCCTTCTTTTGAAGTTAGCATTGCCCGTTCTACCTATGGCAAACAACAATGGGAAACGCTTTATAATTACCCTGTTACAGGTATTAACTACTGGACGGCCTGGCTGGGGGATAAGGAGACACTTGGTCAAGCTCATGCTTTGATGCCTTACATTTCTTTTCCTATTGTGAAAAGTGAAACTTCTGAATTTAACTTTAGGCTGGCCGCGGGTTTAGGATACCTCACTAAGAGGTTTGACAGACTTGATAACTACAAATACATTGCTATCGGTTCTCACTTAAACGCTGCTATTAACCTGAAGCTTGAGTATCGGTGGAAACCGATTAATCACTTTCAGGTTTTTGGAAACATACAATTGATGCATTTTTCGAACGGTTCTATTAAAACTCCCAACTATGGCTTAAATATACCATCACTTGGCGGGGGTGTCGCTTTTAGAATCAACAAAGAAAATCCATATATACGCAGAGCCATCAGACCTTCACTCACTATGTTTGAGTTTGATGGAAGGCAATTCCTGGAAGTTAGGGCAGGTACAGCTTTTGGTGTAAAGGACATAGGTGAAGCAATTCATTCAAGGTATAATGTTTTTGCAGGATATGTGAGTGTGGTCAAGCAGTTTGGATATAAAAGCAAAGCAGGTGTGTGTTTCGACTTTTCGTATGATGGTTCTGATGCTTTGTCAGTAGGAACTAAGGGTGTGGATTATAATCATGAATACCAATTGATCAAACCCGGGGTTGCATTGACTTATGAAGTAGTGCTTTCCCGATTATCATTCCCGCTTGCCTTAGGTTTCTATACAGGAGGTAAAAATATGGGTGAAGGTATTTCATACTATAAATTAGGTATGCAATATATCATTCATCGTAACCTGTTCACTTCATTAACGCTGAAGACTCACTATGCAAGAGCTGATTATGTGGCTTTCGGGGTTGGTTACCGGTTTAGCGTGAAATATTACAATTGGCATTGAGTTGTTTATCCCAAAAAACGGATATGGTTAGAATAAGGATAGGGAAAGCATTAGAAGAAAAAGGGAAGTTAAAGGATAGGGTAGGGGTGTAATAAGGATAGAATAAAAAGAGGAAAGGGATAGGAAGAGAATAAGGATAAAGAATCAGGTATTAGAACTCAGGAATATTTTATAATGGATATATTGTTTAATAAGCGTTGCTTCAGGATCGACCGGATTAGCTTGCCGGTTGTGACAACTCTTGCTATCATGATGGTTTTTACTGTTTCATGTAAACGTGAGAACCTTGATGACTGCTATACCAACACCGGAGAGGTTACAACTGAAACCCGGCAAGCCACTTATTTCAAAAAAATAGAGTTATATGACAATGTTAATCTGGTAATCGAACCAGGTGACGGACATTTCTTGCGGGTGGAAGCTGGTAAAAACATACTGTCGTCTATTAAAACTGAAATAGTTGACAGCGTTCTGGTGATCACAAATACCATGAAGTGCAACTGGGTCAGGAATTATAACCATGAGATGACCGTATATGTCTCTTCAAACAACCTTAATTCCATTCGTTACGAGGGTTCGGGTGATATTACAACAGCAGGAACCTATGAATTCGATTCCTTAGAAATAAACGCATGGGGCGGTGCCGGGTCAGTGAATATGGATGTTAAATGCAACAGGATTGACCTTGGACTCCACTATGGTACGGTTGACTTCAATGTTACAGGCACTTCTCAAATGACCACTATCTATTCAAACAGTTACGGACCATTCCATTGTGGCGGACTGAAATCAGACATCGTGTATTTACACAGCAACAGCACCAACGATTGCTATGTGAACGCGAAATATATTCTTGGAGCTGAAATTACTTCTGTTGGTAATATTTATTACTCAGGTGATCCGTATGAGCTCAATTGTAATATTAGTGGCAGTGGGAAACTGATTAAAATAGATTGACATTATGTGTTGTGGCATGGCCAATTTATAAAGTCTTCGACTAGTGGGAAACTGATGAAGTTAGATTGACATATAGCAAGGTATATCCGTATAAACGCTTTTAAATAGAAACAAAAAGGTGCAATTATTGCACCTTTTTGTTTCTTCCAGTATTTTTAAGTAGAAGGCACTTGCTCAAATAACCCATAGGTATGAATAGGCTTTGGCAAAGAAAACCTTATTGGATTAGTAGGCTCGGGCAAAAATAACCCTCTTATCTGATGGCTTACCGGTAAGGATACATTTACCTTGTTCAGGTTTAGCATCCAGAGGAATACATCGGATAGTAGCCTTTGTCAGGTCTTTGATCTTCTGTTCGGTTTCAGTGGTGCCATCCCAGTGAGCCAGGATAAAGCCACCTTTATTGTCGAGCAGATCAACAAACTCTTCCCAAGTATCAGCTTTAGAGGTCATGTTTGCACGAAAGTCAATAGCTTTCTGGTAAAGGTTTTCCTGAATGCTTTGCAACAGATGCTCAACCTTTGTATCAATATTTGCAATTTGATACGTTGTTTTCTCAAGTGTATCACGGCGGGTAACTTCCACAGTTCCATCTTCAAGATCGCGCGGCCCTATAGCCAGTCTGACAGGAACACCTTTGAATTCGTATTCATTGAACTTCCAGCCCGGCTTGTAGGTTTCACGGTCATCATATTTAACAGAGATGCCTTTGGCTTGCAAGTCCTTCTTAATCTGATTTGCTTTCTCAGATATAAGTGCCAGTTGATCAGTGGTTTTATAGATAGGGATGATCACTACCTGAGTAGGAGCTAGTTTTGGAGGTAATACCAGTCCGTTATCATCAGAATGAGCCATGATAAGAGCTCCGATCAAACGGGTGGAAACGCCCCATGAAGTAGCCCAAACGTATTCGAGTTTATTTTCCTTACTCAGGTATTGTACTTCAAAAGCCTTGGCAAAATTTTGACCCAGGAAGTGTGACGTGCCGGCCTGTAAAGCTTTACCATCCTGCATGAGGGCTTCAATGCAATAAGTTTCAACAGCACCAGCAAAGCGTTCATTAGGTGATTTTATCCCTTTGATAACCGGTAAGGCCATCCAATTCTCGGCGAAGTCGGTGTATACGTCCAACATACGTTCGGTTTCAGCCAGGGCTTCTTCAGCGGTAGCATGTGCGGTATGCCCTTCCTGCCATAGGAATTCAGTAGTACGTAAAAACAGGCGGGTGCGCATTTCCCAGCGTATTACATTTGCCCATTGATTAATAAGCAACGGTAAATCACGGTACGACTTAATCCATGAGCGGTATGTATCCCAGATAATAGTTTCAGAGGTTGGGCGTACTATCAATTCTTCTTCAAGCTTCGCCGTTTCATCAACAACTACCCCTTTGCCATTAGGATCGTTTTTTAGCCGGTAGTGAGTTACTACAGCACATTCCTTTGCGAATCCTTCAACATGACTTGCTTCCTTACTGAAGAAAGACTTTGGTATGAATATTGGAAAGTAAGCGTTTTGATGACCAGTATCCTTGAACATTTTATCGAGGGCAGCCTGCATTTTTTCCCATATGGCATATCCATATGGTTTAATTACCATACAACCCCTAACTGCTGAATTTTCAGCCATATCGGCTTTTATTACGAGGTCATTGTACCATTGAGCATAATTTTCACTCCTTGATGGAAAATCTTTAGCCATATTGATGTTTGTGGTATAGTTTTTGTTACTAAACTAATAAATATTAATAGTTCATTGATGTTGCAAAATTAATAATTTTACCGAGTTATTGATCGACAATCACAATACACATACAGCATAACAAAAGGGAGGACCTTAAAATGAAAACCTTATTCGCATTTCTTGTTGCTACAGCTCTGATGCTCTCGGCCTGTACAACACAATATCGTACAGTGGGCGTAGTTGACGATGTTTATTATTCGCCGAAGGACGCTGTTGTATACACTCCTGAACCTCAAGCTGAAGAACCAGCCTATCAGGATCAGCAGGCTACTCAAGAGCAGGCGGTTGAGGATAATGCTGTATATGAGGATCAAGGTCAGTACCAGGACAATCAGAATGTAACTGATGAACAAAATATAACAGACGAACAGTATGTTACAGAAGATCAGTACACCGATCCTTCTACAGGTAATACTTACATTACCAATAACTACTATGATCCGGATGACTATTATGATTATGCTTATGCAGCCCGTTTAAGAAGGTTCCATACCAATAGCTACTATGATAGCTACTATGCCCCTTATTATACAAACCTGTATTGGTATGACTACAATCCTTATAGCTGGGGTACCAGTATTTACATGGGATATAACTGGTGGTATCCAGGATATACCGGAATTTACTGGGGTAACAGATGGGGATACCCGGGTTTTGGGTATAATTCATATTGGGATTATCCTTACTACGGTTATTACGGATACGGTTACCCATACGGTTATGGACAGGGTTACCATCAGGGATACCATCATGGATATCATGATGGATACAATGGAGAGCCTTATGCATGGTACTACAATAGTAAAGATGATAACTCTTATTATTACGGACCTCGTGGTTCATCATCAGGTGGTGGCAGATCATCAGGTAATTCCCGCAACAGTTCATTTGGTGAGAGATACCAGGAAGCAATCAGAAGTGGTGAACTGGATAAAATATCAAATGAATATAAAAATACCCGTACAGTAACGCCAACCCGTCAGGTTCCTAATAACAATCGTACAGTTACGCCAACACGTCAGGATCCTACTAACAACCGCACTGTAACGCCAACACGTCAGGATCCTACTAACAACCGCACCGTAACGCCAACGCGTCAGGAACCTACTAACAACCGTACCGTAACGCCAACGCGTCAGGATCCTAATAATACCCGTACTGTTACGCCAACCCGTCAGGATCCTAATAATACTCGTACTGTTACGCCAACCCGTCAGGATCCTAATAACAACCGTACTGTAACGCCAACCCGTCAGGATCCTAATAATACCCGTACTGTTACACCAACAACTCCCGAGCCTAAGAACAATGGTACTGTTACACCTGGCCGTCAGTCAAATACGCGTTCAACGGTAGTTACGAACAGCAACGGACAGCGGATGAAATATAGTACTCCCCAGGGACAAAAACAACCGGCAACTGTGAAAGAAACCAGGGCACCGCAAACATACAGTGCACCTAGCTATAGTAAACCCAAGTCAAGCAATGAATACACAAGTCCGCGTTACAGAAGTATTCGTGAAACCGGCGTAAAGACTACTACTCCTGGTGAAAAGAACAATACCAGGTCAAGGAGTACTTATTCTGCACCGGTAAAAAGTAGAGAGAGCCAGCCGAGATATTCTGAACCATCAAAAACATATACAGCTCCTTCCAGGAGTTCTGAAAGTTATTCAACACCATCACGTAGCTCATCGTCCAACAGCTATACACCCTCGCGTTCATCATCATCTTCAAACTATTCATCAGGTAGTTCTTCAAGCTCAGGTTCGTCGAGGTCCTCATCATCTTCATCATCAGGTAATTCCAGATCATCTTCAGGACGGAGGTAATCATAACTATAAATATAATACACTATGAAAAAGACACTCATCGCCATCATCTGCCTCCTAATAGGATCAGTGAACCTTTATGCTCAGAATGAAATAGATGCTTTACGTTATTCACGTCTTAATCAATCAGGAACTGCTAAATATATGGCATTAGGTGGCGCCTTTACAGCTTTAGGAGGTGACTTTACAACACTGAGCCATAATCCGGCAGGTATTGCCATCTATAAGAATTCAGAAGTGACTTTTACCCCCTCCATATTCATTGGTAACACTCAGGCTACCTATTTTGGTGAGACTAACGAGGATTACAGATACAACTTCAATCTGGGTAACATTGGGGTGGTAATGGTTACTAGTCCTGCATTGCGTAATCCTTCGTCACCATGGAAGAATGTACAGTTTGGATTTGGATTAAACAGACTGGCTAATTTCAATAACAGGGTAGTTATTGATGGCTTTAATGAAACATCAAGTTATCTGACTTCTTATATTGATGATGCCGATGGACTTGCACCCGGTGACTTGGATAATTTTGGTACAGGGTTGGCTTATGATACAGAATTGTTGTATGAAATTGATACGTTGAACCATCATTATTACATTGACATGCCGAATGGTGGTGTACGACAGAGGAAAACCATTGATTCCAAAGGCTCAATCAATGAACTGGTGTTTTCATTCGGTGGTAATTACAATGATCGGATATACCTGGGTGGTACTATTGGAGTTCCATACATAAAGTATAAGGAAACATCCATATATTCAGAAACGGATGAACTGGAAAGTAATAACTATTTTAAGTCATTCACCCGTACCGATAAACTTGAAACATCAGGTACCGGTCTTAACCTGAAATTAGGAATGATTGTCAGAGCTGCAGATTGGCTTCGTGTTGGAGGTGCTATTGAAACACCTACTTTCTATACCGATATGAGCGACACCTACAGTACTACCTTCAGAGCAGTTTATGAAACTTCAGGAACAAAAAGGTCATCTGCCGATGGTTTCTTTGAATATGAATTGAATACCCCTTTCAAGGCTTCTGCAGGGATTGGACTGATCATTGGAAAAGTTGGAATAATCAGTGCTGATTATGAATATCTTGATTACTCCACAGCACGGTTAAGATCAGAAGAATATGATTTTGATGCAGAGAATTCTGCTATTAAAACCAGCTACGTTAAAGCACATAATATCAGGTTAGGAACCGAATGGCGCTATGGATCACTGAGTTTCAGAGGTGGTTATGGTATCTCTGATAACCCATACAAGTATGGTACCAATTCAGTGATGAGTTCCTACTCTGCAGGTTTGGGTATCCGTACAGGGAATTTCTTTGTTGATATGGCCTGGGTTATGAGTAATATGGATGATGAGTATTACCTGTATAGTGCACCTGCCGGTACCGACCCTGCCATTGCTGATGCAACCATAAACAATAACATGTTTTTAGTTACGCTAGGGTTTAAATACTAGTATTACTGAACTCAAAACAGACTCATTTTTGGTAGCTAAAGTATAAGGCTGCTTGTAAAAGCAGCCTTATACTTTAGGCTTCACGGGCAAGCTATTAATCCTGATACCCATAATAGGAAGATTCAACTGATGCTGATTACGCTAAGTTCTTCATCTGTGAACTTCTTTAATACCTATAACAGTATGGTTCAGCTCATTCTCTTGATCGCTTCCATAGGCTAAAAATTACTTAGTTTAGGATTGCTTCTGTAGTTTCCTTCTTTATTCATGATGGCGTCTATATGCAATTGAGCACACCTGAATTCTATTGCAAGAGGATAACTGTATTTGCTGCCATCATGTTTCCCTTTCATCCATTACACTAGACTATTCTTTTAAACCTTCTTCTGTATGGAGTTCATT
>Ga0172378_10002787_pt1 | contig 16399 bp, 13 predicted proteins | sample GrowelOW332metaG_FD_119755 | JGI IMG/M metagenome (GOLD analysis project Ga0172378, IMG submission 119755) | Groundwater microbial communities from an aquifer near a municipal landfill in Southern Ontario, Canada - Pumphouse #3_1 metaG | ecosystem: Environmental > Aquatic > Deep subsurface >... | reverse complement strand
CACCTTGCCAACATCGCTTTCAGCCACTGACAGCTTGAGGACAACTTCATTGCCGTCCCCACCCTCAGCTACGCTGACCTGGTCAGGATTGTCGACCAGGGCCTTGGCAAGGAATTCTACCAGTTCCTTTTCCATTTCCATTACTGAGCCTTGCTCGGTGCAAGACTGATGCCCTTCCTGTTCAGAAGGCCCTTGACTGTTGTGCTTGGGACTGCACCCTTTGCAATCCAGTCTACAGCCTTGTCGGCATCGATCTCGATCTGCTTGTCTTCAGCCTCTACAGGATGATATAAGCCAATCTCGTCGATGACCTTTCCGCTGATAGCCCTATGGCTGTCCATGATGACGACCCTGTAGTAAGGTCTCTTCTTGGTGCCGAAGCGCTTAAGTCTCATGCTTACGCTCACTTGTTCCTCCTACTCAGGTTTCACGCCCATTTGCTGCAAGAGCGCTGCCTGGTACTTTTTATTCTTGGCGATCTTCTTCATCTGAAGCCGCAATTTCTCAAATTTCTTCAATAGCCGGCTTACATCGCTGAGGTTGGTTCCGCTTCCCTTAGCAATTCTCTTCCGACGAGCCGGACCTATTATATAGGAATTCTTCCTTTCAGAAAAGGTCATTGACTGGATAATTGCCTTTTCTTGGAGCAATTCCTTCTTGTCAATGTCATCTTCGCTTATAGAGGCGCCCCCAGGAAGCATCTGGGCAAGCTTCTCGATGCCTCCCATCCTGGTCATGCTCTCCAGCTGCTCAAGGTAGTCCCCAAGATCGAAGGCGCTTTTGGCCATCTTCTCCTGAAGCTTGAGAGCCTTCTCCTGGTCGAAGGTCTCCTGGGCTTTCTCAACCAGGCTGACTACATCTCCCATCCCAAGTATTCGGCTTGCGATGCGGTCTGGATAGAAGATCTCAAGATCCTCCATCTTCTCTCCGACTCCAATGAACTTGACCGGCTTGCCGACAACGCCCATGATGGACATGGCCGCTCCGCCTCTGGTATCAGAATCGAACTTGGAAAGGACCACTCCGGTTATTCCCACCTTCTGCTCGAATTCCTGGGCTATGGTGACAGCATTCTGGCCAGTCATGGCATCGCTGACAAAGAGCTTCTCTTCGGGCTTGATGGCGCTGGCTATGTTCACGATCTCAGCCATGAGCTGGTCGTCAAGGTGCATTCTTCCGCTTGTATCGACGATCAAGGTGTCATACTGGCCCTTTCTCGCCTTTTCAAGAGCGTTGCGTGCAACCTTTACCGGGTCCTTGGCTCCTTCCTCGCTGTAGAGCGGAACCTTCACCTGGTCCGCAAGGATCTGAAGCTGAAGCACTGCTGCTGGACGAACCAGGTCGCAGGCTGCCAGCATGACTCGCCTTCCCTGCCTTGAAAGCTTGAGAGCAAGCTTGGCTGCAGTTGTGGTCTTTCCAGAGCCCTGAAGGCCCATCATGAGTATGACGCTTGTTACATCAGGTCCCTTCAGCTCCAGGTTCTGCGATCCTTCTCCGCCAAGAAGGCTCACCATCTTGTCATAGACGATCTTTACAAACTGCTGGCCAGGGTCAACGGCATTCAGGACCTTCTCGCCCTTTGCCTCCTCTGCTGTCTGGTTTATGAAGCGCCTTACAACACGAAGGTTCACATCGGCATCTATAAGGGCCGTCTTGATCTCTTCCATGGCGTCGCTGATATTCTTCTCGGATATCTTGGACTTGCCTGAAAGGCTTCTTAAAAGATTGCTGAACTTCTGACTGAGTGACTCAAACATAACTTATAATTTATAAAACAATTTACCCTATTGTGTCAACGAAATGGCAGGCAGGACAAGCTCAGTATCAATATACGCCTTGCATATTCGGCTCGCTTCCAAGACGGAAGCTGACTGAGGTGGACACTCCAGGCTCCTCCTGCACGACTCCAAGCAAGGTAGAGGCTGCAGTGGCTGTAGCCTTGTTATGGGTTATGATTATGAACTGGCTCTTCTCGCCGAACACATCAAGAACCGACATGAAGGCTCCAATGTTCCTTCTGTCAAGAGCTGCATCTATCTCGTCCAGGATGCAGAAGGGAGATGGCTTGACCATGTAGGTTGCAAACAGCAGGGCAACGGCGGTCATCGATCTTTCTCCTCCGCTTAGAAGAGAAAGCGGGTTCATCTTCTTTCCAGGCGGCTGAGCGCTGATGATTATTCCGCTTTCCAGCGGGTTGTCGGGATCCTCAAGCTCCAGGGCGGCCTTGCCGCCGGACAGCAGCTTGGAGAACATCTCCTGGAAGGCTTCGCTGATCTTGGTGTAGGTCTCCATGAAGAGGTCCTCGCTTTGCTTGCGGATCTGCTCAATGACAGTAAGCAGGTCCTCCTTGGCCTTGTTCAGGTCAGCAAGGTTGCCAGACAAAAAGTCGTACTTGGTCTTTGCTTCCTGAAACTCGTCCTCGGCCATCTCGTTGACAAAGCCAAAGGCTGCAATCTTGCGTTTAAGCTCATCCAGGCGCTGCCTTAGCTCTTCCGGATTCTCGCTGATCTGGCGGGATTCAAATTCATGAAGGTTCTTGCCAGTGGAATCAAAGAAGGAGGAATAGGCTGCGCTTATCTGCTCAGCAAGGTTGGCTATGTTGGTTTCAAGCTTGATCTTCTCATTGCCAAGCGTTGTGATCTGGTCAAAGAGAGAGCTCAGAAGGCTGTCATGGCCGCTGATTCTCCTGTTAAGCTCGTCTATCTGGTTTCCGACCTCAGAAAGCAGCTCTCTCTGGCTGGCGATCCTGTCAGCAGAATCAGCCATTTCAGCCTTTGTCTGCCTGATGTCATCAAGAGCCTTCTCAATGTTGGCATCCTCGCTGTCCATAGCCTGAAGGGCTTCGTCATAGTTGTCCCTTCTCTCCTCCAGCTGGCTCTTGAACTCCTCAATGGCTCGCTGGGCGCTTGCACACTGGTAGGAAAGATCATTGTTGGCAATCACCTGGCTTGAAAGCGCCTCGCTCTTTGAGCTTATCAGGGTTTCAAGGCGCTCTATCTCAACTCCAAGCTTCTCTATGGAGGACCTGTCCAGCGCAATCTGGTCTGCAACCTCGCTGTATTGCTTGTCCAGCAGCCTCTTCTGGGCGATGATGCCGCTTGGAGAGAGAAGATCATCTATGAAGTTTGGCACCGTTCCTGAGTATTCCTGGAAAAGGCCGTTGAGCTCGTCTAGGTCATCCCTTATCTGCTCGAAGGTCATGGAAACCGCATTATCCTGGGCATCGGTTCCAAGGACGCCCTTGATGAAGTCCTCCTTCTCAAGGATGGCCTTTCTCATCTGTCCTAGCTTTGACAGGAAGGATCTCTCTGCATCAAGGCGCACCCTTGAGCTGTAGCCGCTTCCCTTCAGCTTCTCATCCAGCTGGCTGACTATCTCGCCGGTAAGAGATGTAAGGCTCATGGTGAACTCGTGCAGCTTTGACTCTCCAAGGCTTACAGACTTCTCAAGCTCGCCTATCTCAGATCTTCTTCTGTCCTTCTGGCTCTTGGATTCTGCAAGCTCGCTCTCAAGCCTCTTCTGCAAGGCCAGGCCATCAAGATATCGGTTCTTAAGGTCGCTGATTCTCTCAAGCCGCTGGTTCATCTGGTCCTGGGCATTGTCCAGGATCTCCTTGTTCCTTGTGACTCTCTCAGCAATCTGGGCCTTGCGCGTCTTGTACTCATAAAGCCTGTCGTTCTGATAATCAAGGGTTCTCTGATAGCCCTTGACCTGCTCATCCAAGGCAGCTATTCGGCTTGTTATGTCGCTCTTGCGATCCTGAGCCTCTCTTAGGTCCTCCTGCTCCTGGCTTGAGGAGGACTTGAAGCTCTCCTGCTTTTCCAAGGCGTCGGCCAATGCACTTGAGGCATCCTCAAGCCTTTTAGCCAAGGAATCCTTAAGCATGCCGTAGGTCTGTATAGTCGAGAGCTGAAGGCTTATCTCGCAATCCAGCACCTCAGCCTTGGCCTCATGATAGGATCTTGTACGAGAGGCCTGGACCTTTCTGCTGTCGTAGGTCCTCTTGACCTCGGCAAGCACGCTTTCAACCTGGAAGATGTTTCTTTCAGTGTTCTCAAGCTTGCGCTGGCTTTCGGCGGTCTGAACCTTGAAGCGCGATATCCCGGCGGCTTCCTCAAAGACGTATCTTCTCTCCTCAGGCTTGTTGGACAGGATCAGGTCGATCTTTCCCTGCTCAAGGATCGAGTAGGCTGACTTGCCCACTCCAGTGTCCATGAAAAGCTCCTTGACATTCTTAAGAAGGCATCTTTGGCCATTGATCTGGTACTCTGACTCGCCGTTTCTGAAAAGGCGTCGCAAGATGCTGACTTCAGGATAGTCGATCTGCAGTATTCCTTCCTCGTTGTCGATGACCAGCAGCACCTCGGCCATCTGCATAGGCTTGCGAAGGGCTGTGCCGTTGAAGATCACATCCTCTCTCTTGGAAGCTCTGAGGCTCTTGATGTTCTGCTCTCCCAGAACCCACTTTATGGCATCTACGACATTGCTCTTGCCGCACCCGTTGGGTCCAAGAAGCGCAGTGATGCCATCGGCGAAGTCGAATCTGGTTCTCTCTGGGAATGATTTGAAGCCGAATAGTTCAAGATACTTTAAGAACACTGTTATTTCCTTTTTCCTTGCTAGGGAATATTATCATAAATAAGAAACGAGGTGTATATGTCTGATGGATTTCTTTTCGATGTGGATCCGGGGCTTGTCTGCGGCAGCGACGAGGCCGGCAGAGGACCCTTGGCTGGACCTGTCTATGCAGCTTCCGTTGTACTGCCTTCTGACTTTCCTGTCGAGATCCTTGGAGATTCCAAGGCCTTGAGCCTCAAGAGAAGGCTCTATGCTGAAGCCATCATAAAGGAAAAGGCTGTATGGGCAGTGAGCTTCTGCACAGCAGAGGAGATTGACAGGATCAACATACTCCAGGCTTCCCTGCTTGCCATGGCCAAGAGCGCACAGAAGGTTCATGAGAAGGCCGCGTTTGACTGTCTGCTGGTGGATGGCAACAAGAAGCCTCTTGTCCCATGGCCCTGCAATGCTATAGTCAAGGGAGATGCAACCATACCTCAGATAATGGCTGCATCGATTCTAGCCAAGTGCGCAAGGGACCGCTTCATGGAGAGCGCCGCGCTGAAGTGGCCTCATTATGGCTTTGAAGTGAACAAGGGCTACCCTACCAAGGCTCACAGGCAAGCTTGCCTTGAATGGGGCCTATGCCCTATTCACAGAAGGACCTTCACTCTTCGTCCGTGACCTTTGCATTCTTCTTTACATAGTCGACGCCCTTGCCAAGCTCTCTTAGGAACTGGCCAAGATCCTCTGGATAGATGATGATCGATTGGCGTATGAACTTGCCTTCGCTCTGCTTGGACTCAACCACGTTGAGATAGATGTCGCCACGGATATTCTCCTTCACATTGAAGAAGTAAGTCCTGTCCCTTGTCTGAAAACTAGAGGAGTAAACCTCACCTCTCTGTCCCATGATCAGCCTCCTGCCTTCTGGCAAAAAAAAATCCCGTCGACCGGGATCTTAGCATCCGACGGGAGTCGAACCCGCGTCTTCAGCTTGGAGGGCTGAGGTAATACCGTTATACCACAGATGCAATACACAAAGCTTTATACAGAAAAGCTGGTTTTTCGTCAAGCCGTTGGGTTGAAGATTATCAAAAATAATCATTTTCCCTGCAATGAGCCTTGTCATTGGTTTCATTAATGCAGCCTGAAGTTGCTTCACCGCATGATCCTTGGCATCGAGCAATTGCCTGCTCTGGCTCTCCTTGATTGCAGTCCAGGGCGCAATTATAGGCGAGGCTCTTAGTTCCCAGTCTTGAAAGTAAATGTTCAAAGCCTTATCCTAGTGCCATGAAAATCAGCTTTGACGATTATTGCTCAAGGGTCATAAAGGACCTTCTCAAGCTTGAGGGCGGAGAGGCCCTCCATATAAATGTAGATGAAGCCAACACGGTCTATGCCTCGCGCCTTGCGCAGAAGGCGGCCAATATCACTGGAGTTGCCAGCCAGCTGGTGATCCTGCAGTCAGGCCGTCCCATGGATGTCATGAGCTTTGAGCCTGAGCTCTTTGCCCCTGCCCAGGCCTTCACCAGGCCTGTCCTGCTGCATCTAAAGGGCGGTGAAAGCTACTTTGGCTCTGAGGAGCTTGGATTCATGGCTCGTCATGGCCATCTCAGCGATCCAGCGGACTTCACCAGGACCATAACCGTTCCCTACTCTGTCCTGCAGGCCTACGACGATGATTTTGAGGGCTTTGCCTACAGCCTTGAGAAAGAGAATGCAATTCAGAGTGCACAGAAGGAGCTGAACAGGCTTGCTATGAGAAGGATCCACATCGAAGGTCCTGGCACTGATTTGGTTCTGGCTCCGCTTAGGGACAGCCTCTGGATATCGCCCTTGATCAACCTTGGCTCCAGGGCTTTCTGGGAAAGCGATGGGAGCTTTTCCCTTCAGATAAGCCTTGACAGCGCCATAGGCGAAGGGCGGGCAAGGCTTAGATCTTCAATCCTTTCCCAGAGCTTTGACCTTGATCTCATTTTCAAGAGTGGCAGGGTCTGCAACTCCCTGCTTCAGGAAGAAGGTGTCAAGGAGTTTCTGAACAGGGATGAGGACCTCAAGCGCTCAGGCTATCTTAGCCTGGAGGACGGCTCTGTGGCTCTTGCCCTGGGCGGTGGGCTTCCCCGGTCATACAACGGCCCAAGCCTTGAGGATGAGCAGGTTCCAGAGGGCTTTAACAGCTGCATCTATCGTCTTGTCTGCACACTTGAGGCCGACAGGATCACTGCAGTCCTTCCAGACAGGTCTGAAAGAGTCATCTATGAAAAGGGCAAGGCTTGCTTAAGCTGAGGAGCTATTATGGATATCAAGAGCATCAATGAGAAGTATGCCAGCCTGGTGCTGGATTTCGGACTTAACCTGGACAAGGGCCGCGGAGTGCTTATTACCACCCCGATAAGCGCCTATGACTTTGCCCTTGAGCTTGCACGCCAGGCTTACGACAGGGGTGCAGGCTATGTTCATATAAAGCCGGAGACTGTTCTTCTTGACAAGTACAGAAGCACCTGCCAGACAAGAGAGCAGATGGCTGAAATCCCAGGCTTCATAGCCGACATGTTCAAGTATATTGGAGAAAATGACTGGGCGACCATTTCAATCGATCCAGTCTCATCAGACAATGTCAAGGCTGCTCTTGACCGAGAAGGCTATGATGCCTACAGGTCGGAGCTTCTGAAGGTCCAGAAGCCTTGGAGAGATAAGGCCATGTGCAACCAGTCTCCCTGGTGCGTTGTCGCCTACCCTGATGATTTTTGGTCCAGCATGATCCTTGGCCAGGACAAGAAGGCAGTCGACCTGTTTGAGAGACTGCTGCCAATCCTGCATCTTGACAGCGAGGATCCAGTGGCCATGTGGAAAAAGGACTCTGACAATCTTCAAGCAAGGCGTGCAAGGCTCACCAAGCTGGGCATAGAGAGCCTGCACTACACAAGCTCGGTGACCGACCTGACAATCGGCCTAGGCAGGAAAGCTGTGTTTCAGGGCGGATCGGCCGACCTTCCAGATGGAAGGTGGTTCAACCCAAACATTCCCACCGCCGAGGTCTTCACAGCCCCTGACAAGTACATGGCTGAAGGCTATGTGAAGACCACAAGGCCAGTAAGCGTCAAGGGAGAGAGCACTCTTGGAGTCACTCTTACCTTTAGAGATGGCAAGGTAATCGATGTGAAGGCAGAGGAAGGGCTTGATGTGATGCAGCGCTATCTAGCCAAGCAAGGAGCAGACCGGATAGGAGAGGTCGCACTGGTCGACGAGTCAAGCCCCATTGCCCAGGCAGGCCTGGTCTTCAAGTCCATCCTCTATGATGAGAATGCATCCTGCCACATAGCCCTTGGAGCTGGATACCCTGACTGCATATCCTCAGCCATAGAGAGCGAGGCTGACTATGAGGCCAATCACCTGAACCACAGCCTTGAGCATACCGATTTCATGATCGGCTCAAGGGACATGGACATAGAAGCCACCACCTATGATGGCAAGACTGTTCAGATAATGAGAAAGGGAAGATTTACAATCTGATCACTGATTGAGCTGCGAAAGAAGCCTTAGGCCGTTGAGGGTATGGTCCCTGTCAACCAGGTCGATCTCGCTTATCAATGAGCTGATCGTGGTTGCAAGCCCGCCTGTTGCAATGACATAGGGCTTCTTCCCTATTTCCTCGGAAGCCCTTCTTATCAAGGCTGACGCCAAGCCGCTGTAGCCTATCATGATGCCGCTGCGTATTGAGGACTCGCTGTCCATGCCAAGAACCCTTGAAGGCACCTTTAGCTCAACCTGCTTAAGCTGTGCTGTATTGCCCGCAAGCGCCTTGACAGCTGTCACCAGCCCAGGCGCTATGGAGGCGCCAAGCACTCTTCCGTTCTCATCCACTGCGCTGAGGGTCAAGGCTGTGCCAAAGTCCATTACGATGCAGGGACCTTGCGGGTGCATGTCATGAGCCTGAGCCAGGTTGCAGAGTATGTCCGAGCCCATTTCAATGGGTATTGTCTCTTTTACAAGACCGCTGTCAAGATCATGGCTGACAATCATTGCATTAAGTGCGAACACCTTATATACAGCCTTGGCAACCGACCTGGTGAGAGCTGGAACTACAGAGGCTACAATGGCCTTGTCTATGATTCCAAGCTCAAGGCCTGTGGAGTTGAAGAGCTCTCTCAAGGAGAGGAAAAGCTCATCTGAAGTGGACGCTGGATCGGTATGGATTCGCCACACATTGATCCAATTGTCGCCATCGTGTATTGCGATGACTATGTTTGTGTTTCCGATGTCTATTGCAAGCAGCATGTGCCTATTATAGCATCACTGTGCCGTTTGAGCCATACATCTGCTGGCGAAGAGCCTTGATTGACTCGTCGGAGAAGTAATCCTCGAAGTTCATCCTCCTGTCGAGGACTCCGCTTGGAGTGAACTCTATGATCCTGTTTGCCACAGTGGATACAAACTCATGGTCATGGCTGTTGAAAAGCACAACTCCCTTGAATTCCTCCAGAGCATTGTTGAGGCTTGTGATGGCTTCCAGGTCGAGATGGCTTGTTGGCTCGTCGAAGATCAGGCAGTTGGCGCCTTCCAGCATCAGCTTTGCCAGCACGCATCTCACCTTCTCTCCCCCACTTAGAACCCTGCAGTCCTTAAGGCTTTCATCGCCTGTGAAAAGCATTCTTCCAAGGAAGCTCCGAATGAAGGTCTCATCCTTCTCCTCTGAGAACTGAGCAAGCCAATCCATGATGCTGATCTCCTGCTGGAAATAGCGGGAATTGTCCTTGGGAAAGTAGCCAACCGATGTGGTGACTCCCCACTCATAGGTTCCGCTGTCGCACTCCATCTGGCCGCTTATGATCTCAAAGAGCACTGTCTTGGCATAATGGTTGGGTCCGACGAAGGCTATCTTGTCTCCAGGAAGGACCTCCAGGTCATAGTCAGTGAGTATGGGCTCGCCATCTATGCTCTTGCTTATGGCATAGCAGTTGAGAACATTCTTGCCAATATCCCTGTTGGGCTTGAAGGCAACATAGGGAAAGCGCCTTGAAGAGGGCTTGATGTCATCAATTGTCAGCTTGTCTATGAGCTTCTTGCGGCTGGTGGCCTGCTTTGCCTTGGCCACGTTGCTGCTGAAGCGCTGGATGAACTCCTTCAGCTCGCTGATCTTCTCATCCCGCCTTTTCTTCTCATCCTTCATCTGCTTGAGGGCAAGCTGGCTTGACAGGTACCAGAAGTCATAGTTGCCCACATATAGCTGAATTCGGCCAAAGTCTATGTCGGCAATATGGGTGCAGACTGTGTTGAGAAAGTGCCTGTCGTGGGAGACAACGATGACAGTGTTATTGAAATGTGCCAGAAAATCATCCAGCCAATGCACGCTTTCCAGGTCAAGGTGGTTTGTAGGCTCATCCAGAAGCAGGATGTCAGGATTTCCAAAAAGCGCCTGGGCAAGAAGGACTCTTACCTTGAGGTTGTCCTCGATGTCGCTCATAAGCTTGTCATGAAGATCGGTGGGTATCCCAAGTCCATCAAGAAGGACTCCAGCATCGCTCTCGGCTTCCCAGCCTCCCATCTCGGCAAACTCTGTCTCCAGCTCGGAGGCTCGTATGCCATCGGCTTCAGTGAATTCAGCCTTCTCGTATATGGCATCCTTCTCCTTCATGGTGGAGTAGAGCTTGGGGTAGCCTTTTATTACGGTCTCTATGACTGTAAAGTCATTGAACTCAAAATGGTCCTGCTTAAGGGTGGCAAGGCGCTCACCCGGGGTGATGATGATCTCTCCGGTATCCGGCTCAAGATCTCCGCTAAGGATCTTCAGGAAGGTGGACTTTCCAGCACCATTTGCACCTATTATGCCATAGCAGTTTCCTGGAGTGAACTTGAGATTCACCTCCTTGAAAAGAACCTGAGTTCCAAAAGATAGAGAAACATTGGCAGCAGTAAGCATTTTGGAGCCTCCATGGCAAAAAAATAGGCAGCCTCAGCTGCCTTATAGTCCCAAGGGGAGTCGAACCCCTGTTTAGAGACTGAGAATCTCCTGTCCTAACCACTAGACGATGGGACCGTCTTTACTCAACTGGGATGGAGGGACTCGAACCCCCAAAGGCAGAACCAGAATCTGCAGTGTTACCGTTACACCACATCCCAAACAACATCGGTAGAATAAAGAAAAGGCTTTTCTTTGTCAATAACAAAAAGTGCCTTGGCAACTTGTTTTTCAATAGCTTATGAGAGTCTTCACATCATAGGACAGAAGATTCTCCTCATATCCCCTGTCCTTGAGGCCGATTATCCCAAAAATGGCCCCAACTGCTGAACCTCTGCCCTCAATGCACTGTGCGGCCGACAGGGCTGTCTTGCCGCTGGCGATCAGGTCGTCCACAATCAAAAACTTCATGTTGCTGTCGATCTGGTCCCTTGGAGTGTTGAGGGTGTAGTTCTCCTGATGAAAAGCATTGTGCAGTGTCTCAAGAAACATGAGGGGAAGATGCATGCGATAGGCAAAAGGGGCTGCAAAGACTACTCCCCTGCCGCTGGAGCATGCAACTGCATCCAGCCTGAGATCGCGGTAGAACTCGCACATCATGTCAACGCAATATGAAAGAGCATCGGGATTGAGGATGATCTTGCGCACTTCATAGAAGACCTGTCCGCTTTCAGTCTGCTTCTTCGCTATAAGCTTGTCGATATCATATGGCTTCATTGCAACTCCTTCACTGCTTCTTGAAAGCAGCAACCCTAGCGCTTGGCTCAAGGTCAAGGCCGCTGGAATATCCATCGCTTAGGTATTTGTATCCTAGTCCTGCAACCATTGCTGCGTTGTCTGTGCATAGCTTAAGGGAAGGAAAGGAGGTTTGCACTCCCCGCTTCTCGAACTGCTTGAGAGAGGACCTGATAAGCGAGTTGGCAGCAACTCCGCCACCTGCTGCAAGCCTCATAAGGCCAGTATCCTTTAGAGCCTTGTCTACTCTTTTGACCAGGATCCCTACAGCGCATCTTTGGAAGCTGGCGCAGATATCCTCTACCTTTACGTTCTGGGCATCCCCGAACTTGGCCAGCTGGTTGATCACCGCTGTCTTGAGGCCTGAATATGACATGTCGTAAGGATGCCCCTTCTTGTTGATGCAGGCGCCTGGAAACATGAAGGCCTTGGGATCTCCGCTCTGGGCGAGCCTGTCAATCCTGACCCCACCTGGATAGCCCAGCTGATAATGCTTGGCAACCTTGTCAAAGGCCTCTCCGATAGCATCATCGATGGTCGTTCCAAGAACGTCGATGTCATCATAGCCATTGACCTGGCATATGACAGTATGTCCGCCTGAAACCAAGACTCCAAGATAAGGGTACTCAAGAGGGTTCTCGATCTGAGACGCATAAAGATGGGCCCTGATATGATCTATCCCAATGAAGGGCTTATCCAAGGAAACTGCATAGGCCTTGGCAAAGTTGACACCGACCAGAAGCGATCCAAGAAGTCCAGGACGGGAGGTCACGGCGACTGCATCCACATCGGCGCTGGTCATTCCAGCCTTTTCAAGGGCTGCCTTTGCAACCTGCTCTATCCATTGGGTATGAAGCCTTGAGGCAATCTCAGGCACAACCCCATCAAAGCACTTATGAAGCTCTATCTGGGTTGCAATGACATTTGAGAGTATTCTATGCCCATTCTCTACAACAGCTGCCGAGCACTCATCGCAGGATGTCTCGATTCCTAGGACTTTCATTTCTTCTTCTTTGCCTTCTTGGCCTTGGCCTGCGGCTTCTCGGTATAGATGATGTCCTCGGTGAAATCCTCAAGATCCTCATCAAGGAAGCTGCCAAGGTCATCAAGCCCATATTCTGCAGGATACTCCAGGCCATCCATATAGGACCCTATAACCTGGCTGGGAATCTGGCTTGGCCTTGGGGCTGTGAACATCATGTGGAGACTGAAGCTATAGGGATATGCAGTCTTCAAAAACCCGTAGGTTTCTAGAGACAAGGGGCTTGAGCTTTGGTAAGCTCCCCTCTTATGCATCGGCTCTTTCAGCGTCCAGTCAAGGGACTTGATCTTTTCATTCATGATTTAAGTAAACGTTTTTTTCAGGCCAAGGTCAATATAGCTGTTGATTTTTTTATGTAGAGCCAATAATATCATTAGAGCGCCAAAATGGCTCAGGGGTAGAGCAGCTCACTCGTAATGAGCAGGTCCTCGGTTCGAATCCGAGTTTTGGCTGAGGCCTTCCTTGTGAAGGCCATTTCTTTTAGAAGAAGAGGCCCTTTCGGGCCTCTTTCTTGATTTGCTACCTTAAAGCAGCCTGGGCGGCTGAAAGACGAGCAATAGGCACTCTGAATGGAGAGCAGGACACATAGTTCAATCCTACCTTCTGGCAGAATGCAATGGTCTTGGGATCTCCACCATGCTCGCCGCAGATTCCCATCTTAAGATTAGGCTTCACGCTTCTTCCAAGCTCGACTGCCATCTTCAGGATCTTCCCTACTCCACCTTCGTCTATTGTTGCAAAGGGGTCGTAGTCGTAGAACATCTTGTCTGGATCGTTGACATAAGGAATCAGGAAGCTTGATGCGTCGTCTCTCGAGAAGCCGCAGGTCATCTGAGTAAGGTCGTTTGTTCCAAAGCTGAAGAACTCAGCAGACCTGGCGATCTCGTCAGCTGTGATGGCGGCTCTAGGAACCTCTATCATTGTACCGATTCTGTACTCAACCTTCTTGCCGGTCTTTTCAAAGACCTCCTTGATGGCTTCCTCTGCCTTGGCCTTGCAGTAGTCAAACTCCTTGTAGTTGCCCACAAGAGGTATCATGATCTCTGGCTTGACAGATATTCCAGCTTCATTGACCTCGATGGCAGCCTCGATGATGGCCTTGACCTGCATCCTGAGAATCTCTGGGTAGACTATTGCAAGCCTGCATCCTCTAAATCCAAGCATGGGGTTGAACTCCATGAGCTCGTTGGTCTTCTTTGCAATCTCATCAACTGTCGTGTTGAGCTTAAGGCTCATCTCATGGCGGCTGGTATGGTCATTGGGGAGGAACTCGTGAAGCGGCGGGTCAAGAAGCCTGATGGTAGCCGGGCGTCCCTGAAGGGTCTTGAACATGGCAACGAAGTCTTCCTTCTGCATGGGGAGAAGCTCATCGAGAGCTCTCTCTCGCTCGATTCGGTTGTTGGCAAGAATCATCTTGCGAATGCTTATGATCCTCTTCTCTCCAAAGAACATGTGCTCAGTCCTGCAAAGCCCGATGCCCTCTGCTCCAAGAAGGATTGCAGTCACAGTATCTGCTGGGGTGTCGGCATTGGTCCTGACGCCCATGGTCTTGTACTCGTCAACATAGCCCATGAACTTGCGGTAGTTGGTGTAGAGATTGCTGTCAGCTTCCTTCATCTGTCCGCGAAGAACCTGCATGATCTCTGAGTCCTTGACCTCGATCTTGGTTGCATAGATCGCTCCAGTGAAGCCGTCGATGGAAACGAAGTCTCCCTTCTTGAGAGTGATTCCGTTGACTTCCATGAGGTTCTCTCTCTCGTTGACCCGGATTGCTCCTGCACCAGAGACACAGGGGCAGCCCATTCCGCGAGCAACCACTGCAGCATGGCTTGTCATGCCGCCTCTGCAGGTGATCACACCGCGGGACACATGCATGCCTCCGATGTCCTCGGGGCTGGTTTCAGTCCTGACAAGTATGACATCATGGCCTTCCTTGCTCAGGGCCTCTGCATCAAGTGCAGTGAAGCAAATCTGTCCGCAGGCTCCTCCTGGTGAGGCATTGAGGCCGTTTGTAACCGGCTTTATGTTGTTTGCCTTTATGCTCTTCTGGTCAAGAATCGGTGCAAAAAGCTTGTTGAACTCAGAGGCTGGCACTCTAAGGATGGCTGTCTTCTTGTCGATGAGGCCTTCCTCTACCATCTCTACCTGGGTTCTGAGCCAGCTGAATATGGTTCTCTTTCCATTTCTGGTCTGGAGCATGAACAGCTTGCCTTCCTGGATGGTGAACTCAATGTCCTGCATGTCGTGGTAATGATTTTCAAGAGTGGTCCTGATCTGGCAAAGCTGATTGTAGACATCAGGATTGATCTTCTCAAGGGTATCTATGGTCTGAGGCGTCCTTATGCCTGCAACCACATCCTCACCCTGTGCGTTCATCAGGAACTCCCCGTAGAACCTGTTCTCTCCGGTGGAAGGGTCTCTTGTAAAGGCCACTCCTGTTCCGCTTGTCAGGCCCATGTTTCCAAAGACCATGCTCTGCACGTTTACAGCAGTTCCAAGAAGGCCGCGGATGTCGTTGAGCTGTCGGTACTTGATGGCTCTCTCATTATTCCAGGAGCCAAAGACAGCATCGATGGCCTTGAAGAGCTGGGTCTCAGGGTCAGTGGGGAAGCTCTCTCCAGTGGCCTTCTTGTAGATCCTCTTGTACTTCTCGACAAGCTTCTTCAGGTCGTCTGTTGTCATCTCAAGGTCCTGGACAATGTTCCTTTCCGCCTTGATGGACTCGATGGCCTCTTCAAAGAGTGCGTGAGGCACTCCCATGACCACATCGCCGAACATCTGCATGAAGCGCCTGTAGGAGTCCCATGCAAAGCGCTCATTTCCAGTCTTCTTGATAAGCCCCTGAACTGAATCCGGATTCATTCCCAAATTCAGCACAGTGTCCATCATTCCAGGCATTGACTGAGCAGCTCCGCTTCGCACTGAAACCAGCAGTGGATTGTCCTTGTCGCCGAGTCTGGCTCCCATAATCTGCTCAAGCTTATGGAGGTTGGCAAGAACCTCCTCCTTCATTCCCTCCGGATACTGTCCCTTGCTGGACGAAAAAAAAGCACAGGCTTCTGTGCTTATAGTGAATCCCGGTGGGACCGGGAGTCCGATTGCGGTCATCTCTGCAAGATTCGCGCCTTTTCCTCCGAGAAGATCCTTCATCTCGGCCTTTCCTTCCGCAACGCCATTTGCGAAGAAGAAAACGTACTTCTTAGAATCCATAAAAACTCCTAACTCTTTCTTTGTAGTTCTTTTTTTGCTTCTTTTCAAAACAGATAGTTGAATTTATCCCCTTTAACCTTATTTGTCAATCTATATAAATCACAGATGTTACTTTTAGGTGATTTTGAAGCGTTTTTTTTCATGTTATGAACAAAAAAAGAGCAGGATCAGCTCCTGCTCTTTCTATATCATGGCATTACCTAGGCTGAATATATCTTCAGCTGCTGGAAATCCTCATCGCTTGCAAGCTTCTTCATCATCTTGCCCTCGATCTGGCGAATTCTTTCCTTTGTAAGGTTATAGAGCTCTCCAATCTCCTTTAGGCTCATCGGATGATTGCCATTCAGCCCAAAGCGCAGCTCAAGTATGTTGCGATCCTTCTCCGGGAACTTCGCAAGAACCTTGTTTATCTCAGTCTTCAGGCTCTGATCCATGACTACATCATCAGGAGCCTTCTCATCGCTTTCAATGAACTCTCCTAGTGAGGAGGATCCAGCGACGGTGGTGATCGGCGCCTCAAGACTTGTCATCTCGCGGCTGATCGATATCAAGGCCCTGACATCATCGCTTTCAAGGTTGCATACTTCTGCAAGCTCCTCAACAGTAGGCTCCTTGCCAGTCTTCTGCTCCAGATGGAACCTGGCCTTCTGTATGTTGGCTAGGTCAGCTCCCTTGTTCATTGGAAGCCTTATCATCCTGACCTTGTCTCCAAGGCTCTTCAGGATCGCCTGCTTGATCCACCATACTGCATAGGATATGAAGTGATAGCCCTTCTCAGGCTCGAACTTGTCTACAGCTGTCATAAGACCTATATTGCCCTCATTGATGAGGTCGATAAGAGGGATTCCCCTCTTCTGGTATTTCTTGGCTATGCTGACCACGAAGCGAAGGTT
>Ga0172378_10002786_pt1 | contig 16400 bp, 15 predicted proteins | sample GrowelOW332metaG_FD_119755 | JGI IMG/M metagenome (GOLD analysis project Ga0172378, IMG submission 119755) | Groundwater microbial communities from an aquifer near a municipal landfill in Southern Ontario, Canada - Pumphouse #3_1 metaG | ecosystem: Environmental > Aquatic > Deep subsurface >... | reverse complement strand
TGGGGGCGCTTCTCGACTACAAGAACGCTCTTGCCCCTTTTCATGGCTTCATGTGCAAAAACTGAACCATAGAGGCCTGAGCCTACAATGAGGAAATCATAATGCTGCTTGTTCATGGCCCAAGCTTATCACATAAGATGGACTTGGGCTATAAGGCCTTGAAGCTGGAGAGGACGGTGACCAGGCAATCAAGAATCTCCTTGAGCTGGTAGTTCTTCTCCTTGGAGAGCACCTGGAAGGTGTGTACGCATCCACCGATGAGGAAGGTATTGCGAACGTCATCGGAGACTGTGGCATCCTCCGTGCTATATGCATCTCGGAGAATCTTCTCGAACTTGTTTGTAAGAGTCTCGGATCTGCCGTCAAACAGGATTGAAAGCTCATGGTCCTGGCTCTTGAAGGCAAGCGGAATGCCCTCCATGAAGGCTCTTGGATCGCTCAGGATCTTGTCCTTGTCTGCGAAGGCCTCAATCACGGACTTCAGGGTTTCGTTCTCAAGCTGGTCAGACAGATCGAAGATGTCCTTATAATGCTTGTAGAATGTGGTCTTGTTGATCAAGGCGAGCTGGCATAAGTCCTTTATCTTGATTTTTTCCAGGCTTTCCTTGGCTCTGAGCTCAAGAAAGGCTTCCTTGATTGCTTTCTTCGTCTTTATAATCCTGAGATCCATAAAACCCTCCCGTGGATAGCTTAAAGTTACAGAAAATTGTTTACGTTGTCAACAAAAAAGCCACCAGATTGCTCCAGTGGCTATTAAGGCTGCATCTTCAGCTAAAACACCCTTAGCTCCGACAAAGTTGCCGACTCTACGGCCTCTGAGCCATCCTTGATGAACTCAACTGAGCTTACTTCAGCTGCAGAAGGGATCTCGAAGATCATGGTGTACTTGACTGTCACTGAGCTTTGGCCTGTGAGGCTCTTGTAGGTTGAGCTGTAGCGGCTCTGAGACAGGGAAGCGGAGAAACCCTCCACCTTTGTTCCGTCGCTGAGCACAAGATACGGAGCATTCCACTTGTCTGAGGAGCTTGCCTTTGCACTGTCAGCGTTCAGCTCCAGCAGGTAGAACTCACCGCTTGTGTATAAGCCCGTCCGCCCTCCTGCAAGCCAGTTGCCAAGCTTCACAAGCTTAGCTTCGCTCCACTGGAGGTTCTTGAACTCAGGGACTCCGGACAAAAGGTATCCTGTCTCCTGGTCATAGGACCTTCTCTCAAAGTACTGCCATGTCCCATCCTCATGAAGGATCACGACCTTGGAATCGCTGGTTGTCACAGCGGTCATGTCTGCAGCCATAGCCACAGCAGTCACCAATGCAATCAAGGCGATTGTCAATAATGCTTTCTTTCTCATCTTTACACTCTCCTAAGCAAAAGGTTTCCAGTTCTCGCTGGTTCTATGCTAATGATAATCACGGTTTTCCAAGCCGTTAAGCCTTTGTCGTCAAACTACATCTTTTTCCACATTCTCAGTACGAGATGTAGCAGAACTGCCAATCCTGGCTGTTGGAGGTCGTAAAGCCTACATTTATTGGCTCCAGTCCATCAGGAACATCGAAGACAATGCTGTAGGACTGGTCAGACAGCTTCTCTGAAAAGCCCTCTATGATGGATCCATCGCTGAGCATGAGAACAGGATCCTCCCAGCTTAAGGCTGACTTGGACTTGGACTGGGATGTGCTCATCTCAAGGCGGTAATAGCACCCCATGGTCATTGTCAGCGAGAAGCCTTCCTGAAGGAACTTGCCGACCTTCACAACATTGGTGCTGTCCCACTTGTAGTTCTCAAAGCGAACATTGTTCCAGACCTCATAGGAGGTTCCATCCTCCTCTATGCTCTGAAGGTTCTCCCATGTTCCATCATCATGAACAATCAGGATCCTCTCGTTTGTTCCTATGTAGGTAGTACCTGCAAAGGCCGCCGCACTGGCTATTGCCAGCATCATAATTGTCACCACTAGTTTCCTTGCTTTCATTTCTTTCTCCTTGAAACTGAATTGCGTCGAGGCTTCTTTCCTTCGACATAAGCCAATCTAAATGCCAAATGTGGAGATAATATGAAGATTGAAGCATCTACATTCTTTCACACACAGAGAAGTAATGTGGAGCGCTTCAACACAAGCAGCCATGCCTTGCCAACAGGATCCAGAAAGCCGGCCGGAAGGTTTTTTGCCCTATCTCAGTTGAGGCAAGAGCTTGAAGCTCCTTGCAGTCAAGAATATTTTGATTTCTTGACAGCTAGTGTTGCTAAATATTGTCAACTATACAACCCTATGTTACTATTTAGAAAAAAGTAACACAAGCGTTGTTTGGGAAGGAAGTTATGAGAAGTCTAGCTAGCTTAGCTGTCGGCATTGCACCTGTTTCTATGATGGAGGTATGAGCGCATGGCTGAGATGACAAGGATGACCAAGATGGTTCTGGAGCTGCAGTCTCGGATGGGAAAGACAGCTGATGATAGAGCCCTTCAAAGCGATCCGGGCTATATAGAGCTTTGCCAAGGCTGTATGGAGTTCATATATTTTTATCCGCAGGCCATAAGGAGGATTGATGGCGAGGATGCCTCTGGCTTCCTTCTTTACGTAATGCCTTCTGTGAAGTCCCTGATTCTTGATTTCACCTATAGGGGAGTGTCTTTCGAATCCTATCTCAAGGCTGTGATCCGCTTTCGCATGTCATGCTACAGCCATTCAAGCTTTGCAGCAGGCCTGAAGGCTTCCATTGCGGAGCGGACATGGGCCATGGGTGAGAGAGCATCATTCACTGACGAAGAGTGTGATGCAGAGCCAGCTGCCTACCATCTTGCCTTGCGCGAAGATGGCGACAACCTTCTCAAGAGCCTTTACCAGGATGCCATGTATAGGCTCAAGAATGCCATGTATCATTCTGCTGTCTGCCGAAAGAGAGCTTCAACAGTGATCTTCTGCCTGCTGCCTGAGGCAAGCCTACTGGAGATGGAGGTCATCGCAGAGCTCCTCGGCTACGACAAGCTGGAGATGAAGAGGATAAAGGAGGTCTTTGAGGGCTATCAGTTCCAGGTACAGGTGAACAGGGAGCACGATAAGCAGCTGCACAACATCTACCTGCTTCATTCCATGGAGCTTGAGCAGAAGATGGGCAGCGCATCTGTTGCTGAGGCTGAAGTCCTGGGGGAGAAGCTTGCACGATGCCGCAAGAAGATGGCAGGAAAGAGAATCCAGGAGAGAGAAAGAATCCGTTTTCCACTGAAGATTCTCATCGACCTGCAGAACAAGCCTCGCGGATCGGTCTCCAGCACTGTAACGCTTGGACGCCAGATGATCCAGGATGCACTTCGAGCCTCCAGAGGCCAGTGCCTTGATGAGAAAAAGGCTTATTCCAGGCATCTTCGCCTTGAAGGCCTTGATGAGAGGCAGCGCAGGCTCATGCTGGATGCTCGCTTCTCATTGCTCGAGGATGTCGGCTTCACCTGCCTTCAGCTGAGAAGCCTGATCCGTGACAATGCTCAGCGCTATGGATTGGTAAGCCTGGATCCTAAATGACAGGCGCTTTTCCATTGGCTCTTTTTTTATTTATGTTTTTATTATAGACTTGGCCTATGCATATTCTATTGGCAAGCAACAATGGCCATAAGAGAGAGGAGCTTGCAGCCCTTTTAAAGGGCGTTGAGCTGGAACTTCCCTCGGATCTAGGCATAGACTTCGACTGCGATGAAACAGGAACAACATTCCTTGAGAACTCCATGCTCAAGGCCAGGAGCCTTTTTTACCTGGTCGGCGGCAGGCATGCGGTGCTTGCGGATGACTCAGGCCTTCTGGTTGACAGCCTTCCTGGTGAGCTTGGCATTCACACTGCGCGCTTTGGATCCCCTGATGGCATCCAGCTCCTCACCGCAGAGCAGAAGAACAGGCTCTTGATCAAGCGCCTTGAGGGCCTGGACAGAAGGGCCCATTTCGTCTGCTGCCTGACGCTGATGGTCAGCGAAAACGAGATATATACAATCCAAAGGGCCGTCAATGGGTCGATAAGCACCCACCTTGAAGGATCTGGAGGCTTTGGCTATGATCCAGTGTTTGTGATCGATGGCTATAATGTGACAATGGCGACTCTTGGCACTGAAGTCAAGAACCGAATCGGACACAGGGCCCTGGCATCCAGGGCGATGCTTGCAGTGATCAATGAGATAGAGAAAGATGGAGGAGATAGAGCATGAGCGAAGAGCTGAAGAAAAGAAGCGAGATTGCGGAATCAGACAAGTGGGACCTGAGCTCCCTTTTTGCAGATGACCAGCAGTGGGAGAAGGCCTATGAGGCATTCAAGGCAGAGATTGCAAAGGTCTCTGGGTTCCAGAAGAGGATGATGGAGGGCCGTGAAGGCCTTCTCGAGACTCTTGGCTGGAGATGGACAGCCATAAAGGAGCTTGACCGCATAGGAAACTACGCCTTCTTAAAGCATGCAGCCGATGGCTCTGATGGTGCCAACCAGAAAAGGCTTGGGATGGCAAGCCAGCTTGAGACGGACTTTGAGTCTGCATTCAGCTACTTTGAGCCTCAGCTCATGAGCATCAAGGATGCTGATAAATGGGCAGACGAGCCTGACTTTGCCGACTACCGCGTTGCCTTGCACAAGACTCTCAGGCTCAAGGATCACATCCTCAGCGAGAAGGAGGAGAACATCCTTGCAATGCAGGGAAGCGTATCCTCAGCCCCTCAGGCAGCCTTTGCAGCCTTGACGAACGTGGACCTGGATTTTGGCAAGATCGACGGAAAGCCGCTTACCAACTCCTCCCTCTCATCCTTCCTGCATTCTGAGGATCCAAAGCTCAGGAAGAAAGCCTACAAGCAGTACTACAAGGGCTTTGACTCAGTAAAGCAGACAATAGCCAGCCTTTATGGCTCCGCTGTCAAGCAGGATATCTTCATATCAAGAGCACGCGGATTCTCCAGCTGCCTTGAGGCGCCCCTCTTCCAGGACAAGGTTCCCTCCAGCGTCTACGAGAACCTTATTGAGACTGTACATGGCGGCCTTGAGGTGCTTCATCGCTTCTACGATGTCAAGCGCAGGGCCCTCGGGCTGAAAAAGCTCTCACACTGGGATGTTTACACCCCGATGGTAAGCGAAGAGAAGACCGACATCTCCTATGACCAGGCTGTCTCAATCATCCATGATGCATTGCTGCCGCTGGGACAGGATTATGTTGGAGTGCTTTGCAAGGGCCTGACAGAAGACCGCTGGGTCGATCGCTATGAGAACAAGGGCAAGAGAAGCGGAGCTTTCAGCGCAGGCGCTCTTGTGGGAAATCCCTTCATACTTATCAGCTATCGTGGAGACACCAACAAGAGCCTCTTTACCTTGGCTCACGAGGGCGGACACTCCATGCACAGCTACTACAGCAACAGGAGCAATCCGGTCTCATGCGCGAACTACACCATCTTTGAGGCAGAGGTTGCATCGACCTTCAATGAGCAGATGCTTGCACGCTATCTTCTGGCCCACACCCCTAGCGATACTGCCAAGGCCTCGATCATCAGCAGCCAGCTTGATGACATAATCGGAACCCTGTTCCGCCAGACCATGTTTGCAGAGTTCGAGCTGAAGGCCCACAGGCTTGCAGAGTCGGGAGTCCCCTTGACCCTTGACTCAATCCGCGAGATCTACGGCGAGCTTTTGAAGGTGTACTTCGGCGATGAAGTCTATCTGCCGGAGGAAAGCTCGCTGGAAGCCTTGAGGATCCCTCATTTCTACAGGGCCTTCTACGTCTACAAGTACTCAACAGGGCTTTCAGCCTCCATCGCTCTTTCCAAGCGCGTCATGGAGGGCGGAGCCAGCGAGCTTGCTGACTACCTTGGATTCCTTAGAAGCGGCGGCTCCAGGTATCCAATAGAGAGCCTGAAGGCAGCTGGAGTCGACATGAGCACACCTGAGCCGGTGAAGACAGCTATCGAGCGCTTTGCAGGCCTTCTGGATGAGTATGAGAGACTGACAGGAAAATAAACAAAAAACAAGTGCGCTGGTATGGATGAACGCAAGCGTTTTTATTATACTAGCGTGATTGAATTAACTTATAAAGAGGAAATAAATGAGTTACGAGTACAAGACAGAGAAGCTGGAGAAATCCGCTCTGAAGCTGACAATCACCGTAGGTGAGCAGGAAATAAAGGATGAGTATGCCACAAAGCTCAGCGATTATGCAAAGAAGCTAGTGGTTCCTGGATTCCGCAAGGGCCATGTTCCTACCTCCATCATCGATTCCAAGTATGGCGATCAGATTCTAAACGAGGTTGCAGCTGACAAGCTTGATGCTGCTGTTGGCTCAGTCGTGGAAGGCCTTGAGGAGGATCTCAAGCCTTATTGGAACAACTCTCCGTCGCTTATTGACGAGGAGTCCCTTTTCCCATACAAGTCCGGAGACCTGGTTTTCAGCATCAAGTATGACATCAAGCCAACCTTTGAGCTTGCAAGCTACAAGGGCAATGAGGTTGAGGCTGCGGTGGCCAAGGTCACTGACAAGGAAGTCGATGAAGCCATTGAGGAAATCAAGAAGCGCAATTCCAGCCTGGTCAACAGGGACGGCGAAGCCGTTGCCGGCGACTATGTGACAATGAACACATGGGAGCTTGATGAGAATGGCGAGAAGAAGGCAGACACTGCCAACGAGGATTTTCTTGAGATCATCGGGCCAGAGGATGGCAAGAAGTTCGGAGAGGCCTTGCTTGGCGTGAAGGTCGGCGATGCCAAGACCCTTGAGGGCAAGCAGGACCACAAGCAGTATGCCATCGAGGTCTCCAAGGTACGCTACCTCAGCATCCCTGAGCTGGATGATGACCTTGCCCAGGATGTGAGCGAAAAGTACAAGACAAAGGAAGACCTCATCGCAGCCACAAAGGCAGACCTTGAGGCCAAGGCCGAGGAGAAGAACAAGAACGCCAAGTTCGACGCCCTTGTGGACAAGCTCATCGCCCAGACCCAGATCGATGTTCCAGACAGCGCCATAGACGAGGCTGGAAACAATGCCTGGGCCCAGATGCTCTCCCAGTACAATGCTCCTGTTGACCAGGTCGAGAAGTTCTTCGAAGCCCAGGGAATGACAAAGGACAAGTACATCGAGGCCAATAAGGACAATCTTCTGAAGCAGGTCAAGGGATCCTTGATTCTCGGAGCCATCATCAAGGCAGAAGGCATCAAGCCAACCGATCAGCAGATTGAGCAATCCATGGCCAAGTATGCCGAGACAACAAAGGATCATCCTGAGTACAATGACTACTTCAAGACCCTTGTCACAGAGGATATCTGCAACGACCTTTGCCAGGACTTGCTGCTGGCAGCCAATACCTTCACTGAGAAAAAGGAAAATTAATTGAAAGACAGTAGAAACGAGAGAAACCAGAGCCTTATTCCGATGGTGGTTGAAAGCACAGGCATCGGGGAGAGATCCTACGATATCTACAGCCGCCTTCTGAAGGAGCGGATCGTCTTCCTTGATGGCGAGATAAACGACGCCACGGCAGACTTGGTCATCGCTCAGCTTCTTTTCCTTGATTCCGTGGATCCGGATAAGGACATAAACCTTTACATCAACAGCCCCGGCGGCGTCATAACCGCCGGCTTGGCCGTCTACGACACAATGTCCTACCTCCATGCAGATGTGAATACCATATGCATGGGTCAGGCATGCTCAATGGCTGCCATCATCTTTGCAGGCGGAGCCAAGGGCAAGAGGATCATCCTGCCATCCAGCAGGATCATGATTCATCAGCCCTGGGGTGGAGTCGAAGGCCAGCAGACCGATGTCTCAATACAAGCGGCAGAGATCCTTAGGCTGAAGAAGCTGACCATCGACTACCTGGCCCGAGATTGCGGCAAGCCTGCCGAGGTCCTGGCCAAGGATATCGAGAGAGACTTCTATCTGGATGCAAAGTCAGCCATCGCCTATGGCATCGCTGACAGGATCCTGGAGAAACGCTGATGGGAAGAGCTCGTGTATGTTCGCTTTGCGGCAGCGCCTATAGCCGCTTGATAACCGCCAACGGGGTGTCTATCTGCGAGGATTGCGCCCATGAGCTCAACCGCCTTTTCAAGGGCGGCGATGCAGAGCAGGGCAGCGTCAATTCCAATCCGCTCACAGGCCCGATTCCCACCCCTCATGAGCTCAAGGAGTTCCTTGACCAGTATGTCATCGGCCAGGATGAAGCCAAGAGAGTTCTCTCGGTGGCTGTCTACAACCATTATAAGAGGATCAAGTATCAGAATGAGCATCCTAGCGACAGCTCAAGCCCTGATATCGACAAGTCCAACATCCTCATCGTCGGCCCGACAGGCACAGGAAAGACGCTGCTTGCACGCACCCTTGCTCGCAAGCTTCAGGTTCCCTTTGCCATTGCGGATGCAACCACCCTTACAGAGGCAGGCTACGTTGGAGAGGATGTTGAGAACATCCTTCTCAAGCTGATCCAGGCTGCTGACGAGGATATCACCACTGCCGAGGTTGGAATCGTCTTCATCGACGAGATCGACAAGATCGCCAAGAAGGGCGAGAATGTCTCCATAACCCGTGATGTATCAGGCGAGGGAGTCCAGCAGGCTCTTTTGAAGATCATCGAGGGCTCAGTTGCCAGCGTTCCGCCGCAGGGTGGAAGAAAGCACCCAAACCAGGAGATGCTGCGCATCAACACAGCGAACATCCTGTTCATCTGCGGAGGCGCCTTTGTTGGCCTGGACAAGGTCATAGAGAAGCGCATAGCCACATCCTCCATGGGCTTTGGATCGGCTTCTGTCAAGCAATCCCAGATCGGTCTTGACCAGATCTACAAGCAGATGCTTCCAGATGACCTGATCAAGTTCGGCCTCATACCTGAGTTCATAGGAAGGCTACCTATACATGTGGGCCTGAATAACCTTGGCATCGAGGATCTCAAGCGCATAGTCACTGAGCCTCGCAACTCAATCGTTCGCCAGTACCAGGCCTCAATGGCCATGGATGGCGTGGAGCTTGTCTTTGATGATTCAGCCATCGACGCAGTTGCGACCACGGCCTATGAGCAGAAGACAGGAGCCAGAGGAATCAGGAGCATAATCGAGAAAGCGATGCTCGAGATCATGTATGAGCTGCCAAGCATGAAGAACGTCAAGAAGGTGGTCATCACCAAGGACGCCATACTCGGAACAGGCTCTCCTCAGCTGCTAAGCCAGGAAGGCCTTGTCCTGAGCTTGCCGGAAAGGTAGGGTCCATGGTTAACGAAGAGCTTCTTGAGCTTATCAGGACGTCCAGAAGCTTCCTGATCATAGGTCATGAAAAGCCTGATGGAGACTGCATCTTCTCTTGCCTTGCCTTCAGGGAGATGCTTCTTGCCTTGGGCAAGGATTCCAAGTCCATCGTTCTAGCCAATCAAGGACCTTTCATAAAGCCTGAGATATCTGAGCTTGAGCACAATTTCATCAGCCACCTGCCTCAGGAGTTCCTGTCACAGGAGCCCTTGGTGTGCATACTCGATTGCGCCGACACCTTCCGAATAGGTTCTGCATTCGCAGACAGCCTTAAGGAAGCCAAGCTGCCTCGCATCGTCATCGATCATCATGGCACAAGAGGCCCGATGACCTTCCAGTCCAGCTATGTCGATCCTGCATCGCCTTCCACAACAATACTGGTCAATGGCCTATACAAGGCCTTTGGCCTTTATCCCTCCAAGCAGGCTGCCCTCTACATCGTCCAGGGCTTTCTTACAGACACTGGCTTCTTTCGCTTCCTCAGAGGCGACCAGAAGGGCTGCCTCACGGCAATTGCAGACCTGGTCGATCATTATGCCCTTGGACTGGACAGGCTTTATTCAAGGTTCTTCCAGCAGAACACAAGAGCTTCCCAGGAGTTCCTGTTCGAGATATGCAAGAGAGCCAGCTGGCACTTTGATGACAGGCTTGTCATTTCCTGGGAAACCGAAGAGGACATGCAGCGCTTTGCTGACAGCGACAGGCCAAGCGATATGTTCTACCAGGAGTTCCTGAGCGTAGCCACTGTGAAGAGCATTGCCTTCATTAAGACAGGCGAGGAACCTGGCAAGTTTGTCCTAGGCTTCAGAAGCAGCCATGACAGCGGCATTGATGTAGGGGCCATAGCCTCGACCTTCGGTGGAGGTGGTCATTTCCATGCCTCGGGCGCAAGCTGCTTTGCCAAGAGCCTGGAGGATGTCATCTCCCTTGTAAAAGGGGAGTATTCAAAGTATTTCAAGTAGAGGCTGTCAGCTTTTCCTGAGCACAGGCTCGTGCTTTGCTGCCTTGGCCATGGTCTCTGCAATGTTTGTGCAGAAATCTCCGATGTGCTCTAGGTGGCGAATTATCTCAAGGGTGAGAAGCTCCTGCTTCACCGCAGAGGTGCTTTGGGCAAGCCTTGTCTCGACGAGGCTTGAGTTGCGGTTTCGCTCATTGTTTATGACTTCCTCAAACCTGTAGGCCTGTGCAAGGTCAGCCTTGTCAAAAGTCTTGCCTATATGGCTTGAGATGAAGTTCAGGTAGTCATTCACCAAGGCTTCGTACTGAAGAATGGCATCCTCTGTCTCCTTGTTGAAGCGCCAGCCTTGCTGGCAGCGGTCGCGGGCAATGCAGGCTAGGTTGTATATGCTGTCTGTCACAGACTCCAGCTCGTCGATGACCCTTATGCAGGCGTTAAGGTCCTCTGCATTTGTTGGAACCTGGGCTTTCTGCACCATGTGAACGCAGAAGCCTATCAGCTGTTCCTGCATCTGGTCTGCATATTCCTCTGCTTTTTTCTCGCTCTCAATGAAGGCATCCAGTTCCTTATGATCCTTGTTGAAGAATGCCCTATAGTCGGCAAGCATGCCCTTAGCCACTTCAGCCAGCTTCTTGACCTCATCCTTTATGACAGGAAGATAGATTTCAGGCGAATCAATGAAGGGATTGCCTATATAGGTGAAGTGATAGGTTCCGCCCTCGTAATCATCCCTTGTTGGTATGAGCCTCTCGATGAGCTTGGCGAATTGCTTGACAAAGGGCAAAAAGAGCAAGGTGTTGACGACATTGAAGGTGGTGTGGAAGGTAGCCAGGAAGGTCGGCAAGGTGCTTGTGAGGCTGGTGCCTGTCATGCTGTAGACATCACCTGGGGTTATGCTGTTGACCAGGTTCATGAAAGGCTTGAATAAGATCAAGGCAAGAACAGAGCCTATGATATTGAAGAGAATGTGGGCCCAGGCGCTTTGCTTGGCGGCAGTGCTTGTCCTTAGCGAAGCCAGCCAGGCTGTTATGGTGGTGCCTATGTTCTGGCCAAGGCAGAGGGCTGCTGCTGCATTCACGCCTACATAGCCTTGATAGGCCATTGTTATGGTCAGCGTCATGGCGGCTGCAGAAGACTGGATGATCATGGTTATGACCATGCCTATGAGAACGCATAGTATCAGGGAAACGGGGCTTCCGCTGTTGAGCTTCTGCAGGAAGGCCAAGACCTCTATATGGCTTGAGAGGTCCGGCATTGAAGCCTGCAGGTAATGCAGGCCCAGAAAGAGAAGGCCCAGCCCCATCAAGAGCTCGCCTGCATTCTTGATGTATGTCTTCTTTGAGAACTGCAGCGGAAGGGCAATGGCTATTGCAAGAAGGGAAAGGGAGGAGATGTCAACGGTGAAGCCTATCAAGGCGACTATCCATGCAGTGATGGTTGTGCCGATGTTCGCACCGAGAATGACTCCTATGCTCTGGGAGAGGGTCATAAGGCCTGCGTTGACAAAGCTGACCACCATGACCGTTGTAGCTGACGAGCTCTGGATCAAGGCAGTGATTCCTACTCCGGTAAGCACTGCCATGAAGCGGTTCTTGGTCATCATCCGCAGAACAGATTTCATCCTTGTTCCAGCCATCTTCTGAAGGCCTTCTGAGAGAATCTTCATGCCGAAAAGGAAAAGCCCAAGGCTTCCCGCTACAAAAATCAAGGTCAATATTGCGGTCATGGCTTAACTCTATCAAAAAAGGCTGTATCTTGAGTAGTGGGTCTTATCTTATTTTTTTTGTGGCGACCTCAGCCAGGCATGCAGTAAACATCGTCCAGGAAGGGGGATGTCATCTAGCCTTTTGAATTGGGATGAACTAAAATGCAGGTATATTTCTGTTTCAGGAGGAATCTTATGGCAAAAGGCAAGAAAAGTGCGTTCTTGACTGAATTCAAGGCTTTCATCATGCGCGGCAGTGTCATAGACATGGCAGTCGGCATCGTCATTGGCGGAGCATTCACGGCAATAGTCCAGTCCTTCGTCGGTGATATACTCAATCCAGTCATCGGCTTGATCGTAGGAAAGGTGGACTTCTCAGATCTCAAGGTCGTGCTAAGCGCAGCAACAGCGACAACTGGAGAGGTTGCCATTCGCTATGGCATGCTTATCCAGAAGATTGTCCAGTTCATTCTTACTGCCTTGGTGCTGTTCCTTGTCATAAAGGGCTTCAACAAGATCAAGGCCCTCGATGAGGCAGCCAAGGCCAAGCAGGAAGCCGCAAAGGCTCCAGTTGAGCCTCCTAAGCCAGTCACTCCTCCAGACATAGCCTTGCTGACCGAGATCCGCGACCTTCTGAAAAAGCACTGAGATGCTTTGGGCCGCGGCAGCCGTCTTTCTAGCTGTAATAGCCATCTGCTTTGCCATGGGAGCCACTGCGGCGGAAATGGCTATACATCCGCATCTGAAAGATAGTGCGTTCATTGTTGATCAAGAGAAAAGAAACGGTTACTGGGATGCCTATGATGCTATGGAGAAGCAGGAGCTTGACCTGGCAAGCTGGGATGGCTATGTGCTTCATGGAACATACCTCCCGGCCTCTCAGCCAAGCAACAAGCTTGTCATCATAACCCATGGCCACACATACAACAGGCTGGGCGGAATCAAGTACGCAGGCATCCTGCATGAATATGGCTATGACTGCTATATTTATGACCTCAGGCATCATGGAGCCAACAAGCGCTGTGAGTGCTCGATGGGCTACCTTGAAGCCAAGGACATAGCAAGCCTGTATGAGTGGTTCAGGGCCAAGAGAGGGGAGAAGGCCATAATCGGCCTTCTTGGCGAGAGTCTTGGAGCTGCATCAAGCATGGTGAGCCTGAAGTACTGCACCCCTGATTTCTGCATCGAGGATTGTGGGTTTGCTGACCTTCTTGAGCTCATGAGCTACCAGATTCATCATACTGCTCAGTTTCCATCTTTCATCCTGCTTTTTGGCTATGCCTATGTGAAGCTGCGCTATGGCTTTCGCTGGAAGACAAGCAATGCCATAGACAGCGTTCGCTTCTATGAAAAGCCAATGCTTTTCATTCACGGAGAAGCAGACAGCTATGTTCTTTGCCAGAACGCCTATGATCTCTATGATGCCAAGACCCTCGGCTACAGGCAGATTGAGATCTTTCCGGAAGCCGAGCATGCCCAGAGCCTTATGAGCGACCCAAAGCGCTATGCAGAGGCGCTTAAAGGCTTCTTGCAGCGCATTGAAAAATGAAGAAAGGCCTCCATGAGGCCTGTTCTGCACGTTGCCGGCGACGGGAATTGAACCCGTACGACTGTTTAGGTCGAGGGATTTTAAGTCCCTTGTGTCTACCTATTCCACCACGCCGACGCATGGCAATACTACTCTTCATATCGGCCGATAGTCAAGAAAGTAAAAGTCAGCTTCCGTGCTTTGAAGCCTGGAAGCTGTTCTCTTTTCCATAAAGTTCGGATATATTTGATTCGGAGGCTTTATGTTCACTGATATTAATATTGCAGAAGACCTGTACTATGTAGGCTCTAGCGACAGGCGCCTTGAAAGGTTTGAGAATGCCTATCCAGTTCCAGATGGAATGTCATACAACTCCTACCTGATCTGCGACACTGATGCAACGGTTCTCATGGACGCTGTCCACAAGTCCGTGAGCAAGGCTTTTCTTGAAAGCCTAAAAAGAGTGCTTGGAACTAGGAGCCTGGACTACATTGTCATACAGCATATGGAGCCAGACCACAGCGCCACTGCAAAGCAGGTGCTTGAGCTCTATCCCAATGCCTGTGTAGTTGCCAGCCAGAGAGCCCTGGACATGCTGGTCGCCTTCAATGACATCAAGCTTGCTAATGTGCGAGCCATCAAGGAAGGCGACGTTCTTAAGACCGCCAGACATGAGCTCTGCTTTATCGCAGCTCCAATGGTCCATTGGCCAGAGGTCATGGTCACCTATGATAAATGCACAGGCACGCTTTTCAGCGCAGATGCATTCGGCACCTTCGGAGCCAGCAGCGGCAACCTGTTTGCCGATGAGTCTGACTTTGACATGGATGAAGCCAGAAGATACTACTTCAATATAGTCGGCAAGTATGGCGTGCAGGTCCAGAGCCTTCTAAAGAAGGCCTCGGGCCTGGACATAAGGATGCTTTGCCCCCTTCATGGACCCATCTGGAGAGAGAACATAGCAAGCTATGTGGAAAAGTACAGCATCTGGTCCAGCTATCAGAGCGAGAAGGACTCTGTCCTGATAGTCTATGGATCGATCTATGGAAACACCGAGCAGGCCGCCCTTGCTCTTGCGGCTCTGCTGGCCAAGCGCAATGTCAAGGGCATAGAGATCTATGACTCATCCAAGACCGACCTGTCGGTGCTCCTTTCCAAGTGCTTCTCCTTCAAGGCAATTGCATTTGCATCGTCCTCATACAATGCGGGGCTTTTCACAAGCATGGAGACCCTTCTTCTTGATCTCAAGGCTCATAACCTTCAGAACAAGACAATAGCGCTCATCGAGAATGGCTCATGGGCTCCCTCTAGCGGCAGATGCATGAAGGAGATCCTTGACAGCATGAAGTCCATGACCTACGTCTGTCCTATGCTTAGCATAAGGTCAAGTCTCAAGGAATGCCAGATGGAGGAGCTTGAGGCAATGGCTGACAGCCTTGCCCAAAGCGTTTTGCCCTAAAAGAAGAACTCAGGCAAAGCATAAAAAAAGAGGAAGCGTCGCTTCCTCTTTGCTTTATATGCGGTCAGTTCACTTCTGCTCCTCAATGGCCTTTGTGTCCACCCTGCCTGGTATCAGGCGCTTGACGAACCCAATGGTTCCATTGTAGATCAGCTTGTGATTTGATTCAGCCTCTGCCAGTGCGCTCTGCCATGCAGCTCCAAAGCCTGGGCTGACGACAACAAGCCTGTCGATGGCCTGCTGGTAGACCTGGAGTCGCTCGACTTCCTTTCTGCCTGGCTTCTGGCTGAGAGTCGAGACTGTAATTCGAAGGTTCTCATTCTCCTTCCTGAGGGTCTCGTTCTCCTCCTTCAGCTTCGACAATCCAGAGCTTTCTAGGTCCATGCGGTCTGAAAGCATCTTGCGAAGCTTCTCGCTTTCAGTCCTGCTTATCTCCTTATCACGCTTGTTGCTTGCATACATTGCAATAAACACTACAAGAGCGACTGCAAGCCCGATACCTAATCCTATTAGCACCTCTGTCATATAATACTCCAAGCCCTAAATTACTCCAAAACGCCTAGCAAGTCCATAGTCATCGCTCAAAGCGCCTGAGCACAGCGGCCTTGCTGTTCTCAATTGCAGGGGGAATGCTGACACGCCCATCGAAGGCGGCCATGTCCTTGAAGCCCGTGCCGGTTAGAAGAACGACCACACATGCATCCTCGCCAAGCTCTTTCTTGATCTTGTCCAGGTCCTTTGCGTAGGCAGCCCAGGCACATGCAGCAGCAGGCTCAACAAAGATTCCAGCCTTTGAGGTAAGCTGAAGCTGTGCATCAAGAATCTCCTGGTCGGTGACCTCTGTTGCCCAGGCCTCTGTCTCGCGAATGTAGTCAACAGCCATGCTTCCGTTGGCAGGAAGGCCTACGCTGATGGAATCGGCTCTGGTAGTCGGGTTCTCCATAGGCACCTTGCGTGATGTGAGGAAGGCCTGGCTTATAGCATTGGACCCTGTGCTCTGGGCGCATATGACCTTGGGCATCTTGCTTATCAAGCCAGCCTGCAGCAGGTCGTAGAAGCCCTTGCAGACTCCTGCGTATATGCATCCATCGCCCACTGCTACATAGACAGCATCAGGGGCCTTGCGTCCAAGCTGCTCGAATAGCTCGATGGAAACGCTCTTCTTCCCCTCTATGGTCATTGGATTGTAGGCAGTGTTGCGGTTGATTCCTCCAAAGGCCTCCGTATACTCAATCGACCTTTCAAAAGCATCATCATAGGTGCCGTCGACTGGCACTACAGTTGCATTGTAGAGCACGCTCTGCATGAGCTTGTTGATTGGGGCGGTCTTCGGCACGAAGAGAACAATCTCCAGGCCGTAGGCAGCTCCTGCACATGACATGGCCGCTCCGGCGTTGCCTGTTGAGGCCAGTGCTATGCGGGTCTGGCCATGAGCAAGCGCCTGTCCCACTATCAGCTGGCTTGCTCGGTCCTTGAAGGACCCAGAGGGCAGGGCGCTGTCAAGCTTGCAGTAT
>Ga0172378_10002784_pt1 | contig 16401 bp, 10 predicted proteins | sample GrowelOW332metaG_FD_119755 | JGI IMG/M metagenome (GOLD analysis project Ga0172378, IMG submission 119755) | Groundwater microbial communities from an aquifer near a municipal landfill in Southern Ontario, Canada - Pumphouse #3_1 metaG | ecosystem: Environmental > Aquatic > Deep subsurface >... | reverse complement strand
TCGACTTTGTCGATTTGCATGGCAAAGAATCCTTATAGTAATATAGCGTGGTACTATAAATACTGCACGACGGAATGAAGGAAGAGGGAGGAGAAACAGAAGTTGGGCATTGTTACCATTGTGGAATTAGTTTTGTGGAGTTCAAAAAATAGTTACCATAGTTACCCAATTTACCATGTTTTCAAAACTTTTTATATTTATTTTCTCAAACCTTTTTTAAAGAGGGTAACAATAGTAACTATAGTAACTATTATAACAATAATTTTGACCCCGAAGAGGTAAAAGGTTTGAAGAAAAATAGATTTAATCTAATCGAATTTATATTAAGGAAAAAAATATTTTTATCAAGGAAAAAAGTTTTTTTATTAAGGAAAAATTTATTTTTAGTTGATGTATTTCGTATCTTTTATTTTAAAAATTATTAACTAAAGATAATGCGTATCATTTTGTATAATTATGCTGTATTTCAGATAGTTTTTGTATCACTTGTAGAGTGAGATTTAAATTGATAAAGTCCACAATTATGAACAAGAAATCTCGCGATAGTAATTTGAAGGTAATCGCACAGAATTTCTGAATCAGGATTTACAGGATTTTAGAATGTGTAGGATTTAAATTATATTCCTAAAAAAATCAAGTAAATCCTTTAATCCTGTAAATCCTGATTCTGAATTAACTGTTAACCATTTTTTTTGCATAAAAAAAAACCTTAACTCGTTAGGGTTAAGGTTTTGGCGGAAAGTGAGGGATTCGAACCCCCGGACCTGTTACAGTCAACGGTTTTCAAGACCGCCGCATTCGACCGCTCTGCCAACTTTCCGTGTGCAAAGGTACTACTTTTTCAATAATCACAAAGTTTTTCAATATATTTTTTTGTTTTTTTTTACTTGCTTGAAAATATTATTATCAATTTCAAATATTTATCTTATATTTGCAGGCTGAATTTAATGTGAAATTTAATCAAAAAATACAATAAAATTATTGAATAATGGAAAAGAAAGATTTATTAAACGAAGTTGTAAAGCACATTGATATTAAAAAAATCAATACTACTGATTTGGTTAATGCAATGAGAGATATGTCATTCTCTTCTCGTGATACTGCCAATGCAGCAGATATTTACGACAGGATGATTAATGATAAGGATTGTTCTATAATCTTAACTCTTGCTGGTAGTACTTCTGCTGCTGGTTGTATGCAGGTGTATGTTGATATGGTTAAAAATAAAATGGTTGATTGTATTGTTTCAACTGGTGCTTCTATAATTGATATGGACTTTTTTGAAGCCTTAGGTTTTAATCACTATAAGGGAACTCCTTTTATTGATGATAAATATTTAAGGTCTAACTATGTTGACAGAATTTATGACACATATATTGATGAAGAGGAACTTCAGAATTGTGATGGAACCATTAAACTAATTGCTGATAGATTAGAAAAACGTCCTTATTCTTCAAGAGAATTTATTTGGGAAATTGGAAAATGGTTGTCTGAAGGTAATGCTAAGAAGAAAGATTCTTTAATTCAAGCTTGTTATGAAAATAATGTGCCTATCTTCTGCCCTGCCTTTAGTGATTGTTCTGCTGGTTTTGGTTTGGTGTTGCATCAGGTTGAAAACCCAGAGAAACATCTAACAATTGATTCTGTAAGAGATTTTAGAGAATTAACTGACATTAAGATTAAGGCTGGCACAACTGGTTTGTTTATGATTGGTGGTGGTGTTCCTAAGAATTTTGTTCAAGACACTGTTGTTTGTGCTGAAATTCTTGGTCATGAGGTTGATATGCATAAATATGCTGTTCAAATAACTGTTGCTGATTCAAGAGATGGTGCCTGCTCTTCTTCAACCCTAAAAGAAGCTTGTTCATGGGGTAAAGTTGACACAACTTACGAACAAATGGTTTATGCTGAGGCAACAACTGTTGTTCCTATGATTGCATCTTACATCTATCATAAGGGAGATTGGCAAAAAAGAGAAGTAAAGAACTTTGCAAAAATGTTCTTAAAATAAATGATTGATTATTGATTATTATATCGTAGAGACGTCGATTTATCGCGTCTCTTTTTTTTGTCTTTTTTTATCTATTATTCCTTTGTTGATATTTTTTTGTAATTTTGCTCCTGACAATAGTGTCAAACTATTCTGTAAATTAGAATAATGAATTGTTATAGAGTTGGATTAGATGTTGGTTCAACAACTGCTAAAGTGGTGGTTGTGGATGAATTGGGTGATATTATTTTTTCAAAATACTTAAGACATTGTGCAGATATTTTTGCAACTGTTATATCCATTTTCAAGGAGTTAAAAACAGAATTACAGGACAGCGAGATAGAATTATCGATTACAGGCTCTGTTGGAATGGGAATTGCTGAACGTTTTTCTTTACCTTTTATTCAAGAAGTTACCGCAACGGTTGATGTTATCAAAAGTAAGTTTCCTGGCATTTCAACAATAATTGATATTGGAGGAGAGGATGCTAAGGTTGTATATTTAAAAGAAGATGGAAGTGCTGACTTGAGGATGAATGGCAATTGTGCTGGTGGAACAGGGGCTTTCATTGACCAAATGACAACTCTTTTGGGAGTTTCGATTGAGGAATTAGACAATTTGGCTATTCAATCAAAAAGAATTCACCCTATTGCTTCAAGATGTGGGGTGTTTTCGAAAACAGATATTCAAAACCTTATTAGTAAGAATGTTGACAAAACAGAAATAGCCAAGTCGGTATTTCATGCCGTTGCTGTTCAAACTGTTGTTACTCTTTCTCATGGAGTTGAAATAAAACCCAAAATCCTGTTCTGTGGCGGTCCCCTTACTTTTATTCCTTCTCTTAGAGAAGCTTTTATTGAGTATTTAAACATTGAACCACAGGATACTATTACTCCCGAAAATGCAAATCTTATTCCTGCCTGGGGAGCTGCAATTCATCAAGAAAAGACTTCCAAACTTAGAATAGATGAGATATTAGAAATTATAGAAAACACCAATTGTGAGGATTTAAAAACAACTCAGAGATTGCCTGCCCTTTTTTCAAGTGAAACACAATATTTGAATTGGAAACAAGAGAAAGCAAAACATTTTATTGAACAAGCTGATATAAAAGATTATAAGGGAGATTTATGGATAGGAATTGATTCTGGTTCAACCACCACAAAGGTTGTTGCAATTGACAGTGAGGAAAGGGTTGTATTTTCTTTCTATAGTCCAAATAGTGGAAACCCTATTCAAACCGCCAAAGAAGGATTAGAGAAATTAATTAGAGATAGTAATGATAAATCTCTAAAAATTAAAGCAAGCTGCTCAACTGGCTATGGTGAAGATTTAATTAAGGCAGCATTTAACCTTGATTGTGGGATTATTGAAACCATAGGACATTATGCCTCTGCAAAGAAAATATCTCCTGATGTTTCTTTTGTGCTTGACATTGGAGGACAAGATATGAAAGCTATGTTTGTTGAGAATGGAGCCTTGAATCGTATGGAGATTAATGAAGCTTGTTCATCGGGTTGTGGTTCATTCCTCGAAACTTTTGCAAAATCTCTTGGTTATAGCATTTCCGATTTTGCTACTTTGGCTTGTAAGGCTCAATTTCCTTGTGATTTGGGAACTCGTTGCACTGTTTTTATGAATTCAAAGATTAAACAAGTACTTCGTGAAAATGCTTCCATTGAGGATATTGCCTCAGGGCTTTCTTATTCGGTTGTTAAGAATTGTTTGTATAAGGTTTTGAAGATAAAGAATGAAGCAGAATTAGGTGAAAATATTGTTCTTCAAGGAGGAACCATGAAAAATGATTCAGTTGTTAGAGCTTTTGAATTGCTGACAGGGTCTAATGTTTATAGGAGTAATATATCGGAGCTTATGGGAGCTTATGGATGTGCTATTTATGCAAAAAACTCCATTAATTCGGAAGGGGTTCTTTTAGAAAACTTAATCACAAACGCCCAATATTCTACTCAGGAGCTACAATGTAGAGGTTGTGAGAATCATTGTGTCATTAATAAATATAGTTTTGAGAATAATAATATTTTCTACTCTGGAAATAAATGTGAAAAGATTTTTACTAATGATGGTGATAAAAAACTTAAGGGGAAAAACATCTATACAGACAAATACAATCTATTATTTAAAAGAAAATCAATTAAAGAATATAACTATCCAATTGTTGTTGGAATACCTCGAGCTCTAAACATTTACGAAAACTATCCTTTCTGGCATGAATTATTTGCAAGTTGTGGCATTTGCACTGTTCTTTCGGAGCCTTCAACCTTTAAGAATTATGAATCAGGGGTTAGTTCTGTGATGTCGGATAATATTTGTTTTCCTGCCAAATTAACACATAGTCATATATATGATCTTATTTCAAAAAAAGTTGATAGAATATTTATGCCTTACGTAATTTATGAAAAAAAAGAAACTAAAAATTCTATTAATAGCTATAACTGTCCTATTGTTTCTGGTTATTCGGATGTGATTAGAAGTGCAATAAATCCTTCAATTCCTATCGACTCCCCTACTTTCAATTTCAAAGATGAGAACCTGCTTAAGAAATGTTGCAAGGACTATCTTCAAACCTTAGGAGTGGATAGTATAACTATAAACAAATCAATTCAAAATGCATTAAATGCTCAGCAAGATTATGAAAAAGAAATTGAGGAAATAAATCATAAGATATATCATCCAAACAAAGAGAAAAAGAAATTAACCATTCTTCTTGCCGCAAGACCATATCATACCGATCCTCTAATTCAACATAAAATTTCGGATATGATTTCGGATATGGGAGTTGATGTAATTTCTGAAGATATTGTAAGAAGTAATATAGATATTCATTTCGACGAAACTCATTATGTTTCTCAATGGGCATACATCAACAGAATTTTAAAAGCCACTCAATGGGTTGCCGAGCAGGGTAATCATATCCATTTAGTTCAGATGACTTCTTTTGGATGTGGTCCTGATGCTTTTCTTTTGGATGAAGTTAAGGCTGTTTTGAAACGTCATGGAAAGAGCCTTACTGTTCTTAAAATTGATGATGTAAATAATATTGGGTCACTAAAACTTAGGGTAAGGTCGTTGATTGAGAGTTTAAAATATGAAAACAATTATATTTCCAAACAAACCCCTTTCCTAACCACCAAAACATTCACTAAGAAAGAAAATTCAAGAAAAATTATTGTCCCTTTCTTCACCGACTTTGTTTCTCCTGTTATGCAATCTTTTTTCAAACTAACAGGCTATGAATTTGAAGTTTTGCCTAAGAGTGATAATGAATCGGTGGAACAAGGATTAAAATATGCCAATAATGAGGTTTGTTATCCTGCAACTCTTATTATTGGAGATATTATTAAGGCTCTAAAATCAAAGAAATATGATTTGCACAAGACAGCAGTTGCAATAACTCAAACAGGAGGTCAATGTCGTGCTTCAAACTACTTGGCTATGATTAAAAGTGCAATGGTTGAATCGGGATTTGAAAAAGTTCCTGTTATTTCTGTTGCCTTTGGAAGTAGTATGAGCAACAATCAATCTGGCTTCTCTATCAACTGGCTCAAATACATACACACTGCCTTAGATGCAATTCTTTATGGCGATTGTATTTCTAAATTCTATTATGCTTCAATTGTTAGAGAAAAAAATATTGGTGATGCCGAAAGATTGAAGGATTATTATCTTGAAGTTGCTAATAATATTATTCTTAAAAACGATAGTAAGGGATTGAAAAAAATGCTCAGAAATGCTGCAAACGATTTCAATAGCATAATAAACCATAACCATAATCTCCCAAAGGTTGGAGTTGTTGGTGAAATTTTTCTTAAATTTAATTCCTTTGCCAATAAAGAAGTCATGAAATGGTTGACAGATAAACAAATTGAAGTTATCCCTCCTATGCTTACTGATTTCTTTATCCAAACTTTTGTTAATAATAAGGTAAGAAAGAAAGAAAACTTGTCAAAATCCTCAATGCCTGATTTCCTAATGGATAAAATCTATGATTTAGTTCATAAAGAAATTGAAAAGTTTGACAAAATCTCTTCTGTTTTCAAACACTACAATCCATTTAACGACATTTTTGAAACTGCAAACAACGGAAAAGAAGTTATATCTCTTTCAGCTCAATTTGGAGAGGGATGGTTGCTCCCTGGTGAAATTGTATCTTTTGCCAAACACGGAATAAACAACGTAATAAGTCTTCAACCTTTTGGATGTATTGCAAATCATATAATATCGAAAGGAATAGAGAAAAAGATTAAAACCCTTTATCCTCAAATGAACCTTTTGTCCTTAGACTTTGATAGTGGAGTGAGTGATGTAAATATCACAAATAGACTTCATTTAATGATAGATAATATTAAATAATTTTGGAAAATGGAAATATCTAAACACTCCGAAAGCATGGAAACTCAAATTATTGAGGTTGCTAAGCAAATGTTTTTAGAATATGGTTACAAAAATACTAATATGTGTGATATTGCCTCAAATATTGGCATAAACAGAACCACACTCCACTACTACTATAATACTAAGGAAAAACTATTCCAAGCAGTTTTTGGAACAATAATTCAAACCTTTCTGCCAAAAATTCAAGATATTTTAATAAACGAAGAACCTTTCTTTGATAAGTTAGGTAAGGTGATAGATATATATTTTGATATATTTTTAACAACACCCTACCTTCCAAAATTCATTATTAGTGAAATAAACAGAGATGTTAATCAATTACTTAATGTTGCTTATAGCGTTGGATTTGGAAATTATATAGAATTAGTGTCTAAAATAATCAATCAAGAAATGGACAAAGGCAACATGAAGCGTGTTGAAATTCATATCATACTGATGTCCTTTATAAGTCAATTAACTTTTCCTTTTATTGCAAAAAACTTAATTGAAGAAATATTAAGAACAGATAACAAAAAATTAGAAGACATTATTCAGCAATGGAAAGAAGTTATAATGATGCAAATGAAAGCATTACTAAAGGTAAATAAATAAGAGGATAACCTGAAAAATACTAACCTTAATTTATTAGTATTGAAATATTAGTAAGAAATAGTTTAATACTCATTGCAAGAAGAATAACTCCAAAGAATTTTCTAAGAATATAGATTCCAGCTTGACCTAAAAACTTTTCAGCTAAATGAACCTTTTTTATAACAAAATAAACTAAAATCATATTAAGGGTCATTGCAATAATAAGATTAAGAGTTGAAACCTCCGAACGAAGAGAAAGAGTTGTTGTTAGAGTTCCAGCACCAGCAATAAGAGGAAAAACCATAGGAACAATTGTAGAGTGTCCCTTAGGACCATCGTTCTTGAATATTTCAATATTAAACGTCATTTCAACTGCCAAAGCAAAAAGAATAATTGCCCCAGCAATAGCAAAAGATGCAATATCAACATTAAATATTTTCAAAAGCCCCTCTCCCAAAAACATAAACAAAATCATTAACCCTAAAGAAATCAAGGCAGCCTTTGCAGCATGCACTTTCTTCCCTGTTGTATTCAAATCAATAATAATTGGAATAGAACCAGTAATATCAATAACTGCAAACAACACCATAAAAGCCGTGAAAATCTGTCTAAAATCTAATGTTAAATCTAATGGCATAAACAAGAAATATTAATATAGTTTGAAAGTGCAAAAATACAAATAAATAATTTTATTATAACACAAAAGCAATAATTATCTTAACACTCCTAACTTTGTGTGTGATTACTCTTTTTTGAGTTAATAGCAATTTCAAATGCAAATACACTAAAAATTATTGAAAAAGCAAGAAAGTTTTGTTGAAATAGGGGAAACAACTATTATCTTTGCAAAAACTTTTTTTAAACTTACGAAGATGAATTGGATTATAAACTTATTTACTGAATCAAGCATAGGACATTCAATAATGTTACTTGCCCTGACTATTGCTTTAGGAATATTGTTGGGTAAAATTAAGATAGCCAATATCTCCTTAGGCATAACTTGGATTCTTTTTGCAGGAATTGCTTTAAGTCATTTTGGATTAAAGGTAAATCCAAACATACTTAGTTTCACCAAAGAATTAGGGCTTATTTTCTTTGTTTATTCAATTGGATTGCAGGTTGGACCAAGTTTCTTCTCCTCTCTTAAGAAGGGAGGTATAAGACTTAATATGTTAGCCATGGCAATTGTTCTTTTGGGTGCAGTGACAACCTATTTAATACACCTTATAACAAATACCGATTTAGCCACAATGGTTGGAATTCTCTCAGGAGCCGTTACCAACACACCTGGATTAGGAGCTGCTCAACAGACTTTTAAGGAAACCTTTGGCATAGAAAATCCAAATATAGCCTTAGGTTATGCCGTTGCCTACCCATTGGGAGTTGTTGGAGTTATTATTAGTTCTATCTTAATTAAAAGTATTCTGAAAATAAGGATTGGAAAGGAGAATGAAACTAAACAAGATAATAATAAGGCCTCAATGGAAACAAGGCTATCCATTATAATTAAAAACCAAGGTGTGATTGGACGTAGGGTTGAAGAAATAATATCTTTATTTGATAAGCCAGTGGTTTTTACAAGGGTTAAGCATACTGACAAAACTGTCGAACTGGTTACTAATAATACAATTCTTCAAAAGGATGATACATTAAGAGTTGTGGTTGAGAAATCGAACATTGAAGCTCTTGTAATGCTTTTGGGAGAAAAATGTTTAACTCAGGAGCAAGATTGGGAGACAGAAGACCATGACTTAATCTCCAGAAGAATTGTAGTTACTAAGCCTTCCCTAAATGGACAGAAAATTGGACAACTTAAGATTCGTTCACTCTATGGTGTAAACATTACAAGAATAAACCGCTCTGGAATTGAACTTATTGCAACCTATGACCTCCAACTCCAAATGGGAGATAGAGTAACGGTTGTGGGAAGAGAAGCAGATATAGAAAAAGTTGCACTCCTCTTAGGTAATTCTATGAAACGCTTATATCAACCTAACCTTATGCCTATATTTCTTGGAATATTTATAGGAATAATTGTAGGGTCCATACCTTTAGCTCTACCAGGATTAAGTCAAAGTGTGAAATTGGGACTCGCAGGAGGAACACTTATAGTTGCTATCTTAATGGGAAGATACGGACCTTACTATAAATTAGTCACCTTTGCAACAACCAGTGCCAATATGATGATAAGAGAAATTGGTATTTCCCTGTTCTTAGCCTCCGTAGGACTAAGTGCTGGAGAAAGTTTCATTAAAACCATAACAGAAGGAGGATATGTATGGATACTTTACGGTTTCATCATAACGGTTTTGCCAACACTTATAGTGGGTTTGTTTGCACGGATTCGTTTTAAGATGAACTTCTTCACGATTATGGGTTTGGTTGCAGGAGCCTCTACCAACGCCTCAGCCTTAGCCTTTGCAAACAACCTTTCTCCTAACGACTCCCCTAACGTTTCTTATGCAACAGTATATCCTTTAACTATGTTCCTAAGAGTTCTTACATCCCAAATACTAATTATAATGAGCCTTTAACAAACCCAAAAAAAAGATTAAACATGGAAACAAATATCTTATTTCCTCTTGCACTTACACTATTTGCTGGCCTGTCAACAGGAATTGGGAGTTTAATAGCTTTCTTTGCTAAAAAAACAAACAAAAAGTTCCTTTCCTATTCCTTAGGCTTTTCTGCTGGAGTAATGATTTATATCTCCTTTGTTGAGCTATTTGCCCAATCGCAGTCAATTTTAATGCAACAATATGGAGAGAAAATGGGAATGAGCTGGACTGTTGTTTTCTTTTTCATAGGCATACTATTTATTGGTATAATCGACCGCTTAGTCCCTTCAGTTGAAAACCCACATGAAGTACGCTCCATTGAAAGTATGAAGGACAAACCCAAAACAAACGCAAAGCTTATGCGAGTTGGTGTAATGACCGCCTTAGTGATAGGAATTCACAATTTCCCAGAAGGAATAGCAACCTTTATATCGGCAATGGAAAACCCTAAATTGGGAATTGCCATAGCAGTAGCAGTAGCTATTCACAATATTCCCGAAGGAATTGCAGTATCAATTCCAATATATCAGGCAACTGGAGATAAAAGAAAGGCATTTCGCTTATCCTTCCTTTCAGGACTTGCAGAACCCATTGGAGCAATATTAGCTTATTTGGTGCTTATGCCATTCCTTTCTCAAGTTCTGCTGGGTTTCGTTTTTGCATTGGTTGCTGGAATTATGGTATTCATATCCCTTGATGAACTGTTGCCAGCTGCAAGAGAATATGGAGAGCATCACATTTCAATATACGGACTAATTAGCGGAATGGCAATAATGGCTGTTTCACTAATCCTACTCTAAGTATTCGGATAGCTCAATCCAACGCAGTTCTTTTTGCTCAATCTCTGAATTAACTTCCTCATAACGCAAGGAAAGTGAGGTTAACTCCTCTGGCAAAAGCACTCCACCTGAGAGTTTTAAGGTTATATCCTGCTTTTCTTTTTCTAAAAGAGGGAGCTGGTTTTCAATTATTTCAAATTCCCTTTTCTCATTGTAGGAAAGCTTTCGTTTGCTTTGAGCTTTTGGAGAAGAAGTGTTAGAATTAGTTTTATCTTGTTGAAGTTTTGTTTTATCTTGCTGTGACTTTGCCCTATCCTCTTGAAGCTTAGTTTTTTCTTGCAGGCGTTTCTTTTCAACATAGTCGGAGTAGTTGCTATGATAGTCACTTACCTTTCCTTCACCCTCAAAAACAAAGAGATGATCTACAAGGTTATCCATAAAACTCCTGTCATGCGACACAATTAATAGACATCCCTTATACTCTTTCAGAAAGTTCTCCAAAACTCCAAGATTGTAGATATCAAGATCATTTGTTGGTTCATCAAGAATAAGAAAGTTTGGGTTGGAAATCAGAACCTTTAAAAGATAAAGCCTACGACGCTCCCCACCAGAGAGGTTAGCATAGTAATTGTACTGAATGTCGGTTGAAAAACCAAAGTATGTTAGGAAAAGAGAGGCAGATAACTCCGTTGAATTATTTAACTTAATGCTTTCTGCAACTTCCTTTATTATATCAATCACACGCATATCTTCCTTTTCCTGAAGTCCATTTTGAGTGTAATAACCATAACGTATGGTTTGACCTGTGGTTACTTTACCAGAATCAGCCTTCTGTTGTTGGGTTATAATGTTAAGAAAAGTACTCTTACCTACCCCATTACTTCCCACAATCCCTATCTTCTCTCCCTTTTTGAAAACGTAAGTAAAGTCATCCAAAATCACCTTATTGTCAAACTTCTTTGAAATATTGTTAATCTCCAGCACCTTTCCCCCTATCCTTTGGCTAAGAATTGACAACTCAGTCGGCTTATCCTCAAACCTTACCCCTGCCTTATCCTTCAAATCGTAAAAAGAATCAATCCTTGCCTTACTCTTTGTTGAGCGAGCTTGAGGCATACGACGCATCCACTCAAGTTCCTTACGGTAAAGGTTCTTTGCTTTGTCCACCTCCTGACGATAGATAGTATCCCTCTCTTCTTTCTTAACAAGGAAATAATTATAGTCACCCTTATACTTAAAAACCTTACCCCTATCCACCTCATAAACATCAGTACACACATTGTTTATAAAGTATCTGTCATGAGTAACAACCAGAAGTGTAAGAGAACCACGCGTTAGAAAATCTTCCAGCCATTCTATCATAGTAACGTCAAGGTGATTTGTAGGTTCGTCAAGGATTAGTAAATCACACCTCTCAATTAACACCTTACTCAGAGCCACCTTCTTTCTTTCTCCTCCCGAAAGGGTGGAAACTTTCTGCTCCAGATTAGTAATTCCAAGTTTCGAAAGAATTTCCTTAGCCCTAGATTCATAATCCCATGCAGAAAGCCTGTCCATATTATTCATTGCTTCAATTAACCTGAGCTGATTTTCCTCATTGTCCGTTTTTGAGGCATTATACACAGCCTCTTCGTATTCCCTTACAGCCACCATTGTTGGATTGTCGGAAGTAAAGATAACTTCCAGAACCGAAAGCGTGGAATCCAAAAGCGGATTTTGCTCAAGGTAAATATAATGTATATCTTTTCGAAACGAAACCTCCCCATTGTCAGCCTCCACCCTCCCAGATAGAATGTTAAGCAGAGTACTTTTTCCTACCCCATTACGAGCCACAAGTGCCACCTTCTGCCCCTTATTCACCCCAAAACCAATTCCCTCAAAAAGAACTTTATCTCCAAATGATTTACTAAGATTATCAACCGTTAATAGATTTTCTGCCATCAAACTTTTATTTTAATAAGTGGCAAAGGTAGTTAAAAAAATTATGAGCATTTTTTAAGATGGTATTAATTATTTTATCTTTCTAATTCACTTTGACTTATCCCCTCCACAATTTCAGGGATTATACCTGTTTTATTCTCATTTTCCTTAATATTTGATTTTATTCGTTTTATGTAGGGATTAAGAAAAAACAAAACTAAAAGAGAAATTATACCTGAGATTGCCATTATTGTTTGAAGACTATAAAGACCAGCAAAATAACCTAAAATTAAATTGCCAAGTGAGGATCCTCCAATAAAACATATTGTGTAATAACCCATTATTCTTCCCTTCATTTCAATTGGAGTAAGGGATTGAATTAGGGTGTTGGTTGAGGCTATAGCAATAACCATACTTAGTCCTAAAATAAGGCTTAGAAAATGAGAAAGGATTGGACTGGTTACATAAAAAAAAGGTATTATTATAATTGAAGCTGTTAGTATACCTATTCTTTGAATAATATCTAAACCACCAATTTTTGTTCTACTGGCAAGCAAAAGAGCTCCACTAAATGAGCCAATACCCAAAAAAGACATTAGGGTTCCCAACATTTGGCTACCTCCCGACAAACCATCCTTTATATATGCTGGGAAGAAAGTGGTTATAGGTAAGATAAAAAAACTGATAAAGAAGCTTATAGATAATAATACTTTTATTGAAGGATTCTGTTTAATGAAAAAAATTCCTTCCTTAGTATCCATTAAAAGCTTGAGTTTTTTTATTGAAATTTTTATTATAGGAAGTTTAATTTTTAAAAGCGAAAGAATTACGAAGATATAACTTATAGTATCTATAAGGAAACAACCCATTTCTCCAATATATACAATCAGAAAACCACCAATTGCAGGTCCTATTAGTCTACTTCCATTAATTATTGCTGAATTAAGTGCAATAGAATTTGTAAGCATTTCTTTAGGGACTAAGGATGTGTAAAAGGCTTGTCGAGTGGGTTGGTCAAGTGCGTTTACTATTCCAAAAAGTAGGCTTAAAAATAAAATAATCCATACATTTTCGGAACTAAGAATATTAAAAAAAAGTAAGAGAGTAAGAGAAAGTGCATGAAGCATGAAAAATGTTTGAGTCAAAACTAAGATTTTTTGTTTACTTACTCTGTCAATTATGGAAGAAAATAATGGAGTTATTATAAATGTTGGAGCTTGTGAAAGAAAAACAATAATACCTAAAAGTGAAACAGAATCAGTCAATCTATAGACTAACCATCCCATTGCAACTTGCTGAATCCAAGAGCCAGTTAATGAGATACATTGTCCAAAGAAATATAGTCTAAAATTTCTGCAAGAGAGTGATTCAAAGAGATTTAGTTTAAGATTTTTCATCTAATAGTATCCGTAATTTATTTCTAATCTATTTTTTTTACTTTTTTACTTGCTGCAAAGTTCATATTGTTATATCTTTGTGTTATCAAATTTAAATTAAAGTATGAATAAACTTATTTACCTTTTGCTTGCTTTTAGTATATCTTTATTTTTTTGCAAATATACAAATGCTCAGGATTATTACAATAATTTTGCCAAACCAATTACAACACAAAAAGGTCAATTTATTTACCTTGAGCTTCCTCCAATTAAGTCAGAGGCTGGTGTACTATATTTTCTCGACCGTAATCTCGGAGCTTCTTCCACCAATGTTGAGGTTTCAGATTCTTGGGGTGATTTATATCAATGGGGCAGAGAAACTGATGGTCATGAAAAAAGATTTTCCGACACTACTCTTTTATATTCAAAAACTCAAGAAGCTAATCACAATCTTTTCATTGTAGATCAAAAGAAATCAAACGATTGGCTACTTAGCTCAGAGAATGATCTTTGGCAAGGTTCAGAAGGAAAAAACAATCCTTGCCCTTGCGGATATCGCCTACCTACCCAAAAAGAATGGAGAGCTGTTCTTAATCTTGGATATGAAGTAAAGGCTACTCCTTCTGGATACTACTATCTATCTGTGGCTAATGGGCAGTTAATTCTTCCTTGTGCCGGACTTCGTAGTGCTTACACTGGACATTTCCAGCATATTGGTACTCGTGGCTACTATTGGGCGAGCGATGCCATAACTAAGGGCACCTCTGGTTGTATTGACTTCAATAAAGAGGAGCTTACTACTAATATAAGTATTTTTGGATTTCGTGGTTTTGGAAGAAGTGTTAGATGTATGAGGAGCGAATAGTATTTTCTTGAAGAAAAGGCTAAGCAAACAAAAGTTTTTTTGATAATTGAACTAAATTATAATAAAATATAACAGAATATGATTTTATTTTCAGCTAAAGATATTTCTAAAACGTATGCTAATCATAAGGCTTTGGATAAGGTTTCTATTGAAGTGGAACAAGGCACTGTGTTTGGACTTCTTGGTCCTAATGGTGCAGGGAAAACTACTTTGATTAGGATTATTAATCAAATAACGGCTCCTGACGAAGGAGAAATTTTCTTTATGGGAGAGAAACTAAAGGCTGAGCATGTTCACTCGATTGGTTATCTTCCTGAGGAAAGAGGTTTATATAAGAAGATGAAAGTTGGTGAGCAGGCAATATACTTGGCAGAACTTAAGGGTATAAAGAAGGCTGATGCAAAGAAACGTCTGGAATTTTGGTTTGCTAAGTTTGATATTCTCTCATGGTGGGACCGCAAGGTGGAGGAGCTTTCGAAAGGGATGCAACAGAAGGTTCAGTTTATAACAACGATTCTCCACGAGCCAAAGCTTTTAATTTTTGATGAGCCTTTCAGTGGGTTTGACCCAATTAATGCTAATCTTCTTAAACAAGAAATCCTTGATCTCAAGAGTAAGGGAGCAACAATTATCTTCTCTACTCACAATATGGAATCGGTTGAGGAGATTTGCGATTCGATTGCTCTAATCAATAAGTCAAAGAAAATTCTTGACGGAAAAATGATTGATATTAAGCAAAGGTTCAAGAAAAATCAGTTTGAGGTAGTTATACCCAACCAAAAGAACATTAAACATCTTCTGACCGAAGGGGTGGAACTTATAAGTTCATTTGAGACTCCTCACACTCAGGTTTCGACTCTTAAGATAGAACAAGGGAAAAATGCGGAATTGTTGAGCAATATTCTTTTAAACACTGACCTTATTTCCTATAAGGAAATTCTTCCTTCAATGAACGAAATTTTTATAGAAACAGTAAGCAATGAATAAGATAGGAATTATAATTAGACGTGAATACCTTACAAGGGTTAAGAAAAAATCTTTCCTTGTGATGACCTTTTTGGGACCAATCCTTATAGCTTCTTTGTGGATTATCCCTTTCTTCTTGGCTATGAACTCAGAAACTCAGAGTAAGGTTTTAGTTGTTGACGAAACTCTTGTTGAAAACAATGGTGTGAAATCTTCCCTTTATCTGGAAAAGTTTAAAAATGATAAGGAGCTCACCTTTGAATATGGTTATGATATTACGGAGGCTCAAAATAAGTTGGAGAATGGTAAGTATGATGCAGTTTTGGAAATTGTTAAGACAAATGACATGCCCCCTATTAAGGGTTTCTTGTTTTATAGTGAAAATGAACCTTCTCTTTCTGCACAAGAGGCTATTCGTAGTCAATTAACAAATATTCTTAAGGATCACGTTCTTGTGTATGATTATGGAATGACTGAAAAGGATTTGGAGTGGTTTAATAATCCTAAAATAGGGTTCTATTCTAAGGACATTCGCTCTGGGAAAGATTCTTATAAGGAAATCAAAACTATACTCGGAACTATGTCTGGTTTTTTAATCTATATGTTTATTTTCCTTTTTGGCGGACAAGTTATGAAATCGGTTTCGGAAGAAAAAACCAACAGAATTGTTGAAGTTTTGGTGTCTTCAATTAAGCCAATTCAATTGCTTATGGGTAAGATTGTATCTATTGCTTTGGTGGGTTTAACTCAGTTTATTCTATGGGTTGTTCTTTCAGGCATTCTTATCGCTGGACTCCAAAGCTTTTATCCTCAAACTTTTACTGAACCTCAAAAGGAAAATATTACTATTAACGAAAGGGTTATAAGTGTTGACAAGATTGATAATATTTCTTCCTCCGCTGGAGAAGTTAATCAAATGGTTCAAGGACTTTTCTCAATAGACTATGCATTGGTTATTTCAATG
>Ga0172378_10002783_pt1 | contig 16414 bp, 12 predicted proteins | sample GrowelOW332metaG_FD_119755 | JGI IMG/M metagenome (GOLD analysis project Ga0172378, IMG submission 119755) | Groundwater microbial communities from an aquifer near a municipal landfill in Southern Ontario, Canada - Pumphouse #3_1 metaG | ecosystem: Environmental > Aquatic > Deep subsurface >... | reverse complement strand
GCAGGAACAGCAAAAGCAGCAGGAACAACAGGAACAGCAAAAGAAGACAGAGGATGGTTGGACTTGTGTATGCGGAACAGCAAACACTGGTAAGTTCTGTCAGAGTTGCGGTAAAGTAAAGCCACAGCCTGTAAAGACCGATGATGGCTGGACTTGTGCTTGCGGTGCAAAGAATAGTGGAAAATTCTGCAGTGAATGTGGAAAGCCACGTCCTACTGATGGTTCTTGGCTCTGTTCAAATTGCGGTAAGAAAAACACAGGAAAATTCTGCAGTGAATGCGGAACTCCCCAAAAATAGATTCTATATTTAAGTGCGGCATTACATCGGGAATTTTAAATTACTGTATGTATGCCGCATTTGTATAATATATAATTTTAGAAAAAGGAACGTTTTGTTATGAGTGATGCAACTGTTACATATCAATGCCCAAACTGTAATGCAGGGTTGGTTTTTGATGCGGCAAAACAAAAATTTTGTTGTGAATTTTGTCTTTCTGAGTTTACTGAGGTTGAGCTTAGCAATACTGCTTCAAAGTCAACAGCAGATAAGCAAAAGCTGGAAGATGATGAATTCAACGAGCATATGTGTGAATATCACTGTCCAAACTGTGGTGCTGATATAGCCGTTGAAGAATCTACAGCAGCAGATTATTGTTATTATTGTCATAATCCTGTTGTTCTTACAGGAAAACTGTCAGGACAGATGAAGCCACAAAAAATAATTCCGTTTAAATTCGATAAGGCTTCGGCTGAGGAGAAATTTCTCAAGTATGCTAAAAAGAAAAAGTTTGTTCCGAGTAATTTTTTCTCAAAAGAGCAAGCGGAGAAAATCAAAGGAATTTATTTTCCGTTTTGGGTGACTGATGCAGACACAGACTGTAATATGCAAGCTAAAGCTACCAAAGTGCGGGTTTGGCGAGTGGGAAATACAGAATATACTGAAACTTCAAGATATGATATTTTCCGCAAAGGAGATATCCATTTTGAGGATATAGTTACCTCCGCTTTTTCGGAGGAAAACAAAAAAATGCTTGAGGGTATATTGCCTTATCCATCTGATTCTTTGATTGGCTTTTCTATGCCGTATCTGCTTGGATTTAACGCAAAGAAACGAAATATTGAAAGAGAAGCTATAAACGGCGAGGTAAATGGACGCATGAATAATTATGCGGGACAGCTTCTCAAAGGGACAGTTAATGGTTATAATGCAGTTACTAATATATCAACAAAAGTATTTGTGCAGTCAAGCAACTGGGATTATACTCTTATGCCAATTTGGATTCTCACATATATTAGAAAAGGCAAAACAAAGGCTAAGGATAAGACATTTACATTTGCAATGAACGGCTATACCGAGAAAATATACGGAGAACTACCTATAAGCTTTGCAAAGATAGCAATATTGTTCGGCTCAATAATATTGGGTGCTACGGCAATTCTTACTATTTTGGGAGGGCTGTTGCTATGAAGAAATTTGTTTTAAAACGAATAGTTGCTCTTTCGATTTGTATAGTATTAGTTGTTTTTTCTGTAGGACTTCTTGGGGCATCGGCTACAAGTGGAGGTCAGGTTATTGATAACGCTGGGCTTTTTGATAGTTTGGAGTTGCAAACAATCAGCAATTCTATATCAACGGTTAGCGAAACGGAAATATACATTGTTACAACAAATGATTATATCTTTGGCGATAGTGAGCTAAAAGCGTTAATAAACTCTGATAATTTTGTTGCTTTGACGATTAATATGAATACAAGACATTATGACATTTATACTTATGGTCAGGCATATAATAATATCACAGACAAGGAAATCACAAGGCTTGAAAATGCTGTTGAGGATAAGCTCGCAAATGGGGATTACTCAGAAGCTGTAATTTCTTTTATAGAAAAAGCAGACAAAGCTTATAATGGAAATCTTGGCCCTGATATGCTTTTTATTTTAGCTGTATCAGCTATAATCGCTTTTGCTGCTGCTTTGATTAGCTGTATTATTGTTATATCAAAATATAAAATGAAAATGCGTCCCACAAATTATCCGCTTGATAAATATGCAAGAATGCAACTTCGAGACAGACAGGATATTTTTACTGGTAATATAGTAACTACCCGCACTATTCAGACAAACACTTCTTCAGGTGGAGGAAAAAGTGGTGGAGGTGGTGGCGGCGGTCACCGTGGAGGCGGTTCGTTCTAATTGTTTCCAATAAAGTAAATTTAATAAATATATCAATTTGAAGTATCTCAATACACAGAAATATCTGAATGGTTATTGTAGGTGAATTCAAATTAAAAAGGTCACAACAGCCATTCCGAAGCATGAGTTGTGACCTTTATTTTATTTAGTAGGCATTATATTTGAGCTTTATTGTAAAAATTAAGGCACTTGTTTGTTAGATTATATGCAAGTTTTGCAGCGTCGATACAAAGTTCGTCGGGCATATTGTACATATAAGTGTGTGCTTCGAGAACAAAATCACCCTTGTAATTGATTTTTTTGAGCGTAGGCATTATATTTTCCCATTTGATATCTCCGCCTATAAAGGGGACAAGGTGTGAATCCTTTTTACCGTTATTGTCCTGAACATGTGTGGATTTTAGACGATTGCCAATGCATTCAAGCTCACGTGACTGGTCTTGGTGTCCCATAATTCTGCTGTGACCGAAATCCCATGTTACGCCAACCTTATCGGATTTGTAGCTGTCTACAAGTTCACAAAGTTCTTCTGCTGAAGCGCAGTATCTTCTTCTGAGACGGTCTCTTTGGTTAATTACAATGTGTGCAAACATATTTTCATAGCAGACACCGATATTATGTGCTATTGAAAAGTCTATAAATGGTGCATAATATTCTTTGGTTGAACGGAGATTTACTTCGTTGTTGAATTCATCGTGAATATTGTCGGTTAGAGGGTGAATGGTTGCCCATTTTACGCCTAACATTTCACTTGCAAGAATTGTACGGTAAGTCATTTCCTCATAAAGTTTTAATGTTTCTTTGTCAGGTGTTTTGCCCTTTACAAATACAGAATCACAAAAAGGTAGGTGTGATTGCGAAAATTCCGCTCCGAGTTTTGCGGATTCATTTGCAAGATTATAAATGGTTTTTTCCCAATTGTCCTTGCTTAATTCATCCTCAGCTTGTGGATTGGTAGAAAAGTAACCGCAAAAGTCAAAAACCTTGAAACCCGCCTCGCAGCAGAATTTTAGCTGTTCAATATAAGGTCTGTTTTTTTGCTCTCCGCGTTTTCTTAAATAAAGACTTGTTGATGTGCCGATTCTCATTTTTTCTCCTTTGTTCTTTATACTGGTATCTATAGTATTGATTATGTAATGTATTATAACACAATAGTGGAGAAAATGTCAACAAAAATAGATGAATAAAAACATTGCATTGTGTATAATTGATATGTAAATAACATTTTTTATTTGCGTATACAATTTACTGTGCATATTGCATAACGTTATTATGTAAAATTATGTAAATATGTGAAAATTAAATTGTATTAATGAAAGCAGGTGATTGAAATGATACGTTTATCTACAATGACGAATTTAATGTATCAAGATCGCGCAGATGGCAAGGGATTTTTGAATTCTGTAAAGAAAACTAGAGAATGCGGATTTCAGGTTATGGATTTCAATATGTGCCCTATGCAGAGAAATGAAACAGAACTTGTACGTGATGATTGGAAGAAAACTGTATATGAAATTGCAAACGAGGCAGCGAAATTAGGTGTAACCTTTTCACAGTCGCATCTTCCATATTCAAAACCAGTTGTTCGTAGAAAGACCCCATTTGACGATGGATGCGAACAAAATGAATTTTTTGAAAAAATGACTTTTCGCGCAATTGAAATCAGCAAAATGCTTGGGGTAAAATGGGCAGTTGTACATCCTGTACAAGATATCATACCAACAGAATTGCATTCGACAACAGATATTGCATACAATCATTTTATTTATGATAAGTATGTAGAGGCTGCAAGCCGTGGTGGTGTGGGACTTGCTTTTGAAAATATGTGTGACGTTGACGGAAGAAGACGTTTTGGGGTAACAGGCGAAGAACTATGTGAGCTTATCGATTCATATAACAGTGAGTTTGTGAAGATATGCTGGGACTTCGGTCATGGAAACAGAACTTTCGTTGATCAAACCAATCAGTTAAAGCTTGTCGGAAAATATTTGCGTGCAACACATGTTGATGATAATATTGGCAAGGATGATTTACATACCTTTCCTTATCTTGGAAATGTAAAATGGGAAGATATTATGAAAACTCTTGTTCAGATTGATTATCAGGGAGATTTTAATTTTGAACTTTCGGTCATGAAAAAAATGCCTTTTGAACTCAGTGATTCTGTTGTGAAATTGGCATATGAAATTGGTAACTACTTACTTAGTTTAGCAAAATAATTTAGGAGGAATTTATGAAAACGCTTACAAAAATTTTATGTCTTGTTATCTCTTTACTTATGGTTTCAGGTATTTTCGTAAGCTGTATCAAGAAAGATACAACTGAAGATACCACCGCAAGTGGAGTAACAGACAACACGACAACACAAACAATAGCCGAAACAGTAACGCCGATAGGTATTTCGTCGGATGTTAATTTCAACAACAAGGACGTCAATATTCTTGCATGGGAAGACTATACAATGCAGGAATTTGAAGCTGAAGCAATTACAGGCAATGAAATTAACGACGCAATTTACGAGAGAAACAATACTATCGAGGAAAAGCTTGGCGTTAATTTGATTTATACTTATACATTGGGAAGTTCAACCAATTCTGCAAACTACATTTCAAAAGTAAGAATTGATGCCGGTGCAAGTGGCGCAGGTGAATATGACATATTTGCAGCATACAGCCAGATTCCAGCATCTCTTGCTATGGAGGGCTTGCTTGCAGACCTTCGTTCAACAGAGTATCTTGACTTTTCACAGGCTTGGTGGCCTGCTGAACTTGTTGAGGAAACAACAATCAATGATAAGCTTTATTTTTGCTCGGGTGATATATCAACAAACATGCTTTGGATGATGACCGCTTGTTTCTTTAATAAAGACCTTATTGATTCTTATAATCTTGAAGATCCATATGATCTTATAGATAACAATCAATGGACCCTTGACAAAATGATGGAGATGTCAGCAGGAAAATATGTTGACAATGATAACTCAGGCACAAAGACATCAGCCGACACATATGGATACATGACTTACTATATGAATATTGATGCGTTCTTTGCAGCAAGTGGGTTACGTTCTATTGAAAAGAATAGCGACGATGAGCTTGTTGTATCTTCTTTGTATAATGGCGATAAAATCACAGGGCTTATTGATAAGCTCGGTGGATGGTTTAGCAGCGGCGGAGAAGCATATCAGAATACAAGCACTTCAGTTCGTGATGTGTTTTTCGAGCAGCGTTCTATATTCACTATGGATCGTGTGTTCATCGTTGCAGGTAAAGATAATTCTGCGGATCAGGATAGCATTGATTTTGATTTTGGCATTTTACCAGTTCCGAAATATGATAGCGATCAGTCAAGATATTATACAAATGTAGGCTATCCTTTTACAATGTATTGCATTTCATCCGCTCTTGCAGATACCGATGCTGCTTCTGCAGCTTTAGAGTATCTTGCATATGAAAGCGCAATGCTTGTTACACCTGCTGTTTTTGAAAATGCTATGAAAATTAAGTATGCAAGCGATGAAATTTCATCTGCAGCATATGACCTCGTTAGAAACAGTGTTACATTTGAGCTTGGTAGAATATTTACAGTTCCACTAAACAATTATGCAAGCTCACAGTTCCGTACTTCTGTTATTTCTAATAGTGGAACATGGTCATCAAATTATCAGAAAATAAATTCGGCACTCAATACTTATATCGCTTCAATAATGGATAAATTTGAATAATTATAATTACAGGTAAGAATAATTTATGGAAAGGGGAAAATCTACGCAAGTAAATTTATTTACGGTAGATAGCAAAATAATATGAAAAAACAAATTATCAGAATTATTGCAATTGCAATTATTTCAATAATGGTAATAGCTGTTCTTCCCATAGCATCATCAGCAACTTCCCTCTCAACGTGGGATGGCTCTGCAAGTACAAGTTTTGGCGGTGGTGACGGCTTAAAGGACACACCTTATCTTATAACAACAGCAAATGAACTTGCTTACCTTGCAAGTTCCTGTAATGCTGGAGAGACATATGCACAAAAATATTTTAAACTAACCACTGATGTTGATATTTCAAGCAATCCGTGGATAGCAATTGGTTTAGATGCAACTCATCCATTCTCAGGTATTTTTGACGGAGATGGACACACTATAGCAGGGCTTAATATTGAAAATCAAGCAGATTATGCTGGATTATTCGGCAGATGCGACAGCGCTGTTATTATGAATTTCAATGTAACTGGTACAATTGTTAAATCACTTAAATATTCAGGAGCTTTTGTAGGTTATGGTACTAATTCAACAGAATTGATTAATCTAACATCAGATGTTGATTTGGTTTCCGGTTTGGCTGTAGGTGGTATTGTTGGGCGTACTGCTTCTGGTGATATAAGTAGCATTATTGGATGCTTTTCATCGTCCACTGTTGTCGGTAATGCTTTGGGCTCTTGTTTTGCAGGTGGTATAGTAGGTGCAGCAGGTAATACAAAAATTTCGTATTGTGGCAACACCGGTGACGTTTCGATAGAACAGCTTTTAAGTGATTATCATTTGGCAGGCGGTATTGTTGGTTGCCAAGGAGCTTCAAGCGCTTCAACAGATGTTGATAATTGCTTTAACTCAGGTAATATAATAACAACTCCGGGTAGTAAAGTTTATTTTGCCGGTGGTATTTCAGGGCGTGCTTCTCATGTTGACTTCGGAAGTGTAAAGAATTGTTTTAGTATTGGTACAGCTTCTGTTGTTTGGGGCGATGCAACTGAACAACCTGAAGGACATTTTGGTGGTTTGTATGGAAATGTTTTAAAGCTTGTAACTTTTGAAAACAATTATACAAGTTTTTCCCCTGTTGTTGGTACAGATATGGCGAGTGGACCTCAGGCTACAAACGATAATTCAAAACTTATTACCACAGCGGAAATTACAGGCATAAATGCAGTAGCGACAATGGGACTTAATGCAAATATGTGGTATTCCGTAGCAGGTGAAATTCCGGAAATTAATTTTGAAGCAGTTTATGCTGCTTACTTAGAAAGTTTGATTCCTGTGGAAACAACTGTTGTTGAAGAAGAGACCACAGCTGTTCCCGATGACACAACTGTTCCTACAACAACAGTTAATGATACAACTGTTGCATCTACTACTATAGTAGCAGGAACAACAAATGCTGTAACAACAGAGTCTATCGAAGATGAAGGCTGTAGCTGCGGCGGAAGTGGAATTATTGTTGCTGCTATTCAGTTTATCGCTATAATTGGCGGAGCTGTGACATTTGTCATAATCAAAAAGAAATAATATACAAACGGTAATTTAAGATTAATTAATAATCAATAAAAGAGCTATTGCAAGTTAAAAATGCTTGCAATGGCTTTTTGTTTGTACTATTATGAATACAAGATATTGCTTTTTGAAAAATGCAATAAAAATTATGGAACCTTTTCTCTGTTCTCACGTCATAATAAGTGATGAGTAAAATTCATCAATACATTTTGAAAGGATTGGTATTCAAAAATGAAAAAGAGGATTATTTTTATAATTTGTGCGGTATTGATTTCAACTATGTTGTTTGGATGCAACGGAACTGATAAAAATGAAGGTATTTATGATGGTTTGGTTCAATACGATTATAAGAGCAACGTTGAAGACAACGATGAGGAATACACAGAAATTGAAGAAAACGATTTTGTTCTCACGGATATTGAGCCATTTTCTACATTCAGCGCAGATGTTGACACAGCATCATATTCAAATTTACGCCGTATGATTAATGCAGGATATTTGATGAGAGATATACCAAAGGACGCAATTCGCACGGAGGAAATGTTGAATTATTTTTCTTATGATTATAAAGAGCCAAACAGTGGAGAGGTCTTTGGTGTAACAGCCACAATAGGTAATTCTCCGTGGTGTGAAGATACCAAGTTGCTTATAGTTGGAATATCTACTGCGGAAGTTGATTACAGTGAGATACCCTCATCAAATTATGTGTTTCTTGTTGATGTTTCGGGTTCAATGGAATCGGAAAACAAACTTCCTCTGTTAAAACAATCCCTAATATATTTGACAGATCAACTGAGCGAGGACGACAGAATATCAATAGTCACATATGCGGCAGGCGTTAAAGTGTTACTCAATGGAGCAAGTGGTGACGAAAAGAGTACAATTAAAAAAGCAATAAATGATCTTTCTTCAGGTGGTTCAACAAACGGTGAAGCTGGCATGGAAAAGGCATATGAGCTTGCTAGGGACAATTATATAAGCAGTGGAAACAACCGCATCATTATGGCATCGGACGGTGACCTCAATGTGGGAATAAGCTCTGAGGACGAATTACTTGAATTCATTCAGACCAAGCGGGACGCGGGAATATATTTATCTGTGCTTGGTTTTGGAGATGGCAATTATAAAGACAGCAAGATGGAAATTCTTGCGGACAATGGAAATGGTAATTATTATTATATTGACTGTCTTGACGAGGCAAAGAAGGTATTTGGTAGGGATTTGTGCGCCACTCTTACCACCGTTGCAGAAGATGTGAAATTTCAGCTTGAATTCAACCCTGATTATATCAAAGGTTACCGCATGATAGGATATGAAAACAGAGTACTGACAAATGAGGATTTTGAAAATGATGAGCGGGATGCTGGTGAAGTTGGAGCAGGGCATTGTGTGACTGTTGCATATGAGCTTATAATGACAAATTCGGATAAGGCAATAGATACGGTTTCAGTTTATGAAACTGCCGATACACAGACTGTCTTTGCGGCAGATGAATGGATGGAACTTAATATACGCTATAAAAATCCTAGTCAGAGCGAAAGCAAGCTTATTGAACACAGAATTGGAAAAGTTAATTTCACAGAGACACCGAGTGACGACTTTAAATTTGCGGGAGCTGTTATTGAGTTTTCAATGGTTTTAAGGGACAGCAAGTATCTTGACAACGGAAGCGTTAAACATGTGTTACAGACACTTGAGTCAATAGCTCTTACTGACTCTTATAAAACCGAATTCAAATCTCTTGTATATAAATTGGATGATAACAGCTAAATAAAAGTGCAAAAACTGTGGATAAAATATTCCACAGTTTTTACTTTAAATATAAAATAGCAAATATAATGTGACAAAATTATACAAAGCTGGTATGCTACAATATGTGTACAAGCTATTTTTAATCTGAATAGTCCCTAAATAAGTTTGAAACAAAATAAAAGAAAGGATGCGAGCAATAATACTTATGTTTTATGTGAACTTGATGCAGGTATTGGAAGCCGCACTATGGAAATTATGATAAAAACAAACGGTAAATTTGAATGTATCCAAAATGAAAATCAGATATGCTTTCAGTTGAGTGGGGAAATAGACCATCACAATGCAGTTGCTATGCGGAGTGATATGGATAAAATACTTATTTTAAATCATCCGAGTGAGCTATGTCTTGATTTGTCGGGAATTGATTTTATGGACAGCTCAGGGCTGGGACTTATTATGGGCAGATACACCATAATGAAAAAACTTGGCGGTACAACTGTGATAAAAAATCCTTCAGCGAGAGTTAAAAGAATACTTAAGCTGTCAGCAATAGAACGGATTATTAAAATTGAGGAGGACAAGTAAATGAAAACAAACAATTTTCCTAAAAACGTTAAAAATGAAATGAAATTGCAACTTCCCTCATTGTCTGTCAACGAAGGTATGGCAAGGGCGGCTGTGGCTGCTTTTTGCGCTCAACTCAACCCTGATACCACTGAACTTGCAGATATAAAATGTATAGTGTCTGAGGCAGTTACTAATTGTATTGTTCATGCATACCGTAACACTGTTGGTGTAATTTACATACGAGTTAGACTTTACACGGATAATATGGTTGCTGTTCAGATAAAGGACAGAGGCTGCGGTATACCTGATGTTAAGCAGGCAAGGGAACCCCTTTATACTACTGATGCTGGGGGAGAAAGAAGTGGCATGGGATTTACCGTTATGGAGAGCTTTTCTGATCGCGTGCGAGTATCTTCACGTGTAGGTGTGGGAACCACCATAACTCTGTATAAGAAGTTAAGAATGTATTAAATGAATAACGAAAGGTTCGGCTATGAACATATGCAGTGAATCTATTACAACCAAAGAAAAAGATGAAAGTGTTATCATTGATCAAAAATATTCTGTAAATGTTGGGCTTGTAAGAGCAGCACAAAGCGATGATATTGAAAAATCCGAACAGGCAACTGATGAGCTCGTTAGGCTCAATATGGGACTTGTGCGTTCTGTTGCAGTAAGATTTCGAGATCGGGGAACCGAATATGAGGACCTTATTCAAATAGGCTTATTGGGTATGCTCAAAGCTATAAGAAGTTTTGATTGTGAGAGAGGAACACAGTTTTCAACATATGCGGTGGTACTGATAAGCGGAGAAATTCGCCGTCATTTTCGTGATGATGGAATTATCAAGGTTAGTCGTTATCATAAAAAATTAGGTGCAGAGCTTGCAAATGCAAAAGCTAAAATTGCAAGCGAACAGGGAAGAGAACCAAAAATTGAAGAAATTGCAGCGCTTTGTGGAGTGTCTGTTGAAGAAGCGGCAATTGCTATTGATGCTATGGCGCCCGTTTGCTCATTGACTGAAAGCCCTGGGGACGATGACGAGGGGCTTTCCCCTATTGATAAAGTGTCAGACGGGGAAAATGAGATGGAAAAGCTATGCGACAAAATAGCTCTTTCGCAGGCAATTTCAAAAATGCCTCAACAATGGCAAAAAATCGTGCTTTTTAGATATTTTAGAAATATGACTCAACAGCAAACTGCTTGTACGTTGGGCCTTTCACAAGTTAAAGTTTCACGTGAGGAAAAGAAAATTCTTGAGTTTTTGCGTCAAGAAATGACGTAATATATTAAATTTTTAATAATGTGATATTTTTCGATAAAATTTATAAATATATATTGAAAATATACCTAAAATGCTGTATAATTATTAGTAAATATATTTATAAACATGATTTATATACTGTGTTTTTGGATGACTATTTGACACAGTGCTGTAAAAGGAAGGATATTACAAATGATTAAAGAAGCTATTGCGCAAATTGCAAAGGTCGATCCTGCTGTTGCCGAAGCAATTAATGCCGAGTATGTCCGTGAGCAGGACGGAATTGAACTTATCGCATCGGAGAATGCTGTTTCCCCTGAAATTATGCTTGCCGCAGGCTGCATAATGACTAACAAATATGCCGAAGGTTATCCCGGAAAAAGATATTATGGCGGTTGCGCATGCGTTGACGTTGTCGAAAATCTTGCGAGAGACCGTGCAAAGAAGCTTTTTGGAGTTAAATATGTGAATGTTCAGCCTCACAGCGGCTCACAGGCAAATACAGCTGTCTATTTTGCTCTTCTTCACCCTGGAGACACTGTTATGGGTATGAGCTTGGCTCATGGCGGGCATCTTACCCACGGAAGCCCTGTTAATCTTTCTGGTAAATATTATAATTTTGTTCCTTATGGCGTAAGCGATAAAACTGGAAGAATAGATTATGACGCAATGGAGGCCACAGCTCTTGAATGTAAGCCGAAAATGATTGTTGCAGGTGCTTCAGCATATCCAAGAGTTATTGATTTTGAGAGAATTTCAGCTATTGCTAAAAAAGTTGGCGCTTACTTTATGGTTGATATCGCTCATATTGCTGGACTTATTGCAACAGGTTGCCATCCGTCTCCTGTCGGCTATGCTGATATTATTACTACAACAACACACAAAACTCTACGTGGCCCTCGTGGCGGTATGATTATGTGTGATGATGAAGAAATCGCAAAGAAAATTGATAAAGCTATATTCCCAGGTATTCAGGGCGGACCACTTATGCATATAATTGCAGCAAAAGCTATTTGCTTTGGTGAAGCATTGAAACCTGAATTTAAGGTTTATCAGCAAAAAGTCGTTTCTAACGCTAAGGTGCTGGCAGAGGCATTCTTGAAGGAAGGCTTTAATCTTGTTTCCGGTGGCACTGATAACCATTTAATTTTGGTTGATTTGCAACCTATGAATATCACTGGTAAGGAAATGGAAAAGCGCCTTGATGAGGTTCATATTACCGTTAATAAAAACGCAATTCCTAATGACCCTCAGTCTCCTTTTGTTACCTCTGGCGTGAGAATCGGTACCCCAGCAGTCACTACTCGTGGCTTTGGTGCACCTGAAATGATTAAAATTGCGCATCTCTGTAAACTCACAGCAACAGACTTCGAAAATAGCGCAGACTATATCCGCGCCGAAGTAGCTAAAATGTGTAAGCAATTTCCACTATACGCTGAATAAAAAGAAGAGTTTGTGGGGCTTTGCCACGCTGGTATACGCTGAACAAGAGTTGTGGGGCGTTGCCCCACCGCCCCAGTTAAGAACTTTTTGAAAAAAGTTCTTAACAATCTCAAAAACTTTTATAGAATTTTATATAAAAGTTTGTGGAGGTTTCATTGAATCAGCGCTATTTCAAACACTTTTAGTCAATAAATAATAATCTATAAAAAAGTTTTGCGGAGCTTTTACAAAAGCGACCGTATCCCTCGCATCCCCAAACATACAAAAGGCGACCCATTCGGGTCGCCTTTATTGCTGATATAATTAGGTTGCGGAGCTTTCAATAAATCAACGCTATATCAAACACTTTTAGACAATTAAATAATAATCTACAAAAAGTTTTGCGGAGCTTTTTCAAAAGCGACCGTTTCCCCGTGCCCCCGTTCCCTTCGTTCCTTCGTGCTTTTATTTGAGTTGAGTGAGGGTTAGGAGGACGCCTGTGAGGTTTTCTTTATACTTATCAAGTTTAAGGCGTTCGCCCTCGACCACTTCGGGTGGAGCTTTTGCGACGAAGCCAGCGTTATTAAGTTTGTTTTCAAGTCTTGATATTTCGCCGAGGAGGCGTTTTTGTTCGGTGAGAAGGCGTTCACGTTCTTTTTCGGTATCAACTATATCCGCAAGGGGGAGATAGAGGACTGCGGAATCTGTAACTATCTGAACATTTTCGTCTGGATTGATGAATTTTTCTTCAAACGATTGTTCAACAATAACTTCTGAAGCCGACGCAAGTTTTGTAAAGAAAGGAGCGGTTTTTTCATTAAAGCTGTCACTATATTTTGTTGCAATATACAGTTTTGCTTTGCGTGAGGGGAGAACATTCATTTCGTTACGACGTGCGCGTATAGCTTTAATTGCTGTAATTACTCTTGATATTTGGAGGGATTCTTCCTCATAGCATAACGAGGGGTTGAATTCAGGGTATGAGCAAATCATTATGCTTTCGGACTCATGGGGAAGTGACTGATATATTTCTTCCGTGATAAAGGGCATAAAAGGATGCAAAAGCTTGAGCAGACCAATAAGAACATAAGCAATTACATTTTGAGCTGTCAGATTTGCAGCGATTTCTTTGTCGGAAAGACGAATTTTTGAAAGTTCAATGTACCAATCGCAGAAAACATCCCAGATGAAATCATAAAGAGCGGAGATAGCAATACCAATTTCGTATTTGTCAAGAGCTATTCCTACATTTTGCGCAAGCTTGTTGAATTCGCACAAAATCCATTTGTCCTCAGTTGCGAGTATGCTTTCATCGGGAAGCTCAATTTTTTCTATCGTCAAATTCATGAGTACAAATCTTGAAGCGTTCCATAACTTGTTTGCAAAATTGCGAGCAGATTCGATTTTTTCATCTGAGAAGCGCATATCATTTCCAGGTGAATTGCCTGTTGCGAGCGAAAAGCGAAGCGCATCAGCACCGTATTTATCAATAATTTCAAGGGGATCAATACCGTTACCGAGTGATTTTGACATTTTTCGCCCTTGAGCATCACGCACAAGACCATGAATGAAAACATGGGGGAAAGGCTTTTCACCCATAAATTCAATGCCCATAAAAATCATCTTTGAAACCCAGAAGGTGATGATGTCATAAGCTGTTACAAGAACGCTTGTGGGATAATATTTTTCAAGCTCTTTTGTGTCATTTGGCCAACCGAGTGTGGAGAAGGGCCAGAGAGCAGAGGAAAACCATGTGTCAAGTACATCCTCTTCCTGTCTCATATTGTGAGAACCGCATTTAGGGCAAACGGTAACATCATTTTCGCTTACCGATATTTCACCACAGTCGTCGCAATAATAAGCAGGTATTCTGTGTCCCCACCATAGCTGACGTGAAATGCACCAGTCACGGATATTCTCCATCCAGTTGAGATATATTTTTGAGAATCTTTCGGGGATATATGAAACGTCACCGTCCTTAACTGCTTTAATTGCAGGATCGGCAAGAGGTTGCATTTTAACATACCACTGTTTTGAGGCGATAGGCTCAATTATATTTCCGCAACGGTAGCAGTGAGCAACGTTGTGAGTGTGGGGTTCAACTTTGACCAAAAGGCCGAGTTCTTCAAGGTCAGCTACTATTTTTCGGCGTGCATCAAAACGGTCAAGACCACAATATTTGCCGCCGTTTTCGTTGATTTTTGCGTTGTCATCAAATATAATTATTTGCTCAAGACAGTGGCGAAGCCCTGTTTCGTAGTCGTTAGGGTCATGTGCAGGAGTGATTTTAACGCAACCTGTGCCAAAGTCTTTGTCAACGGCAATATCTGCAATTACGGGAATTGTACGCTCAGTAAGGGGAAGCTCCAGCATTTGCCCTACAAGAGAGGTGTATCTTTCGTCATCAGGGGAAACCGCAACAGCGGTATCTCCGAGAAGAGTTTCGGGACGTGTTGTAGCGATGACAACATATTCACCTTTTTTGCCTACAATAGGATATTTTATGTGCCAAAAAGCACCTTCTATTTCCTTGTACTCAACTTCGGTGTCGGAGAGAGCAGTCATACAGTGTGGGCACCAGTTTGTAATACGCAGACCTCTGTAAATAAGTCCTTTATCGTAAAGGTTAACGAAAACCTTTTTAACAGCAGCGGAGAGGGTTTCGTCCATGGTAAAACATTCTCTTGTGAAATCGCAAGAGGAGCCCATCTTTTTAAGCTGATTAATAATTCTACCGCCGTATTGCTCTTTCCATTCCCATACACGTTTAAGAAAAGCATCGCGACCGAGATCGTGACGGGATATGCCTTCATTTTTTCTTAGATATTCTTCAACTTTTATCTGCGTTGCAATACCTGCATGGTCAGTTCCAGGAACCCAAAGTGTGCTGTAACCCTGCATACGTTTGTGCCTTATTATAATATCTTGTAAGGTATTGTTGAGTGCGTGTCCCATATGAAGCTGACCTGTGACATTCGGAGGGGGAATCACAATTGAAAACGGCGGTTTTCCGTCGTCGGGATCGGGTGTGAAATAGCCCTTGTCAAGCCAGTTCTGATATATTCTGTCCTCAAAATCGGAGGGCGAATATGTCTTTGGAAGCTCATGAGTGTTCATTTGAAATACCATACCTTTCCTTGATAAGTGAATCAAGTATCTTGAATGTTGAAACTTAAATTAATTTTCCGTAGAAAAACAAAAAACTCCCATATCCGTATCAGGACGTGGAAGTACGCGTTACCACCTGATTTCGCACAAAAAAGTGCGCTCTCATTCCCAGAACGATGCTAAAAAGCCTATTCCGATGTCTCGTAACGTGAGAAACACGTCGGCGGTTAAAAAAAATTCACCGTCGCTGCTCGAGGACGACTTCTGCATACCGTATTACAGGTTTTCACCAAACACCTGCTCTCTGAAAATAAGGCTTATGCGTACTGCTTCCCGTCAAAACTTTAAATTAATTATACAATATAAATCAAACTTTGTCAATAATTATTTTTAATCCTCAATAAAATAATTTCTTAAAAAGCAAAAATGTGAGAAAAATCACTTGACAATGTTTAAATGATTTGATATAATAACAAGGCTACAAATTCTGCTGCTATGGCTCAGTCGGTAGAGCACATCCTTGGTAAGGATGAGGTCATCGGTTCGATTCCGATTAGCAGCTCCAAAGCTCTCTTGATGTTTATCGAGAGAGCTTTTTGTGTATTTACAATTTAAATGTGATATTTAACTTAAATAATAGAAAATTTACAAAAATACAAAAAAACCCTTGATAATGAATAAAATGTATGCTATAATTATTTTTATAGACCAAAAATGGTTATTTAGCCATATAATGTCCAAACATTTTGAAACATTCGACGATATTGTCGAAAAGGAATTTAAAGCTAAAGTTTATAGCTGTAATTGTTAGGAGGAGACTATGAAAAAAATCGCTT
>Ga0172378_10002782_pt1 | contig 16423 bp, 17 predicted proteins | sample GrowelOW332metaG_FD_119755 | JGI IMG/M metagenome (GOLD analysis project Ga0172378, IMG submission 119755) | Groundwater microbial communities from an aquifer near a municipal landfill in Southern Ontario, Canada - Pumphouse #3_1 metaG | ecosystem: Environmental > Aquatic > Deep subsurface >... | reverse complement strand
GGCTTCGCCAAGGGCGCTGTTCTCAAAGAAAGACTGTGCATTGACTGCATCCACGCAGGCCTTGTCGAGCGCTACCGGGTCGGAGGATGCAAACATTCCAATATCTGGAGTGATTGGTGCATCGTTGCAGCCATAGCAGTCGCAGAGGGGGGAGATGGCGTTTGCAATGGCTATGTGGAAGCTTTGCTTGTCCAGCAGCACCGCCTTTGTGTATTCAGCTATCTTGAAGTTGAGAATGTTGTTGTCTGCATCAGGGCCTGCTACGATGGCATCCTTGGGACATGCAGTCAGGCATCGGCCGCAGCCAACGCACTTGGAGTAGTCGATGACGCAATGGCCAGTGTCGAAGCTCTGTGCGCTATGTGCGCAGACCTTGGAGCAAAGGCGGCAGCAGATGCACCTTGACTCTATGACCTGCGGCTTCTCCTCGCTGTGCATCTCCATCTTGCCGGCTCTGGAGCCTCCGCCCATTCCAAGGTTCTTGAGGCACCCGCCAAAGCCTGTGGCCTCATGGCCCTTGAAGTGAGTCAATGAAACAATCACATCGGCGTCCCTAAGTGCACGGCCGATCTTTGGAGCCTTGCAATACTGATTGTCTGGAATGCTTACAGCCACTTCATCCGAGCCCTTGAGCCCATCGGCGATGATGATCTGAGCCCCTACTGTCTGAGGTAGGTAGCCATTTAGATTCGCTGTATCCAGGTGATCGAGGGCGTTTGTGCGAGATCCTACGTACAGGGTGTTGCAATCAGTAAGAAAGGGCTTGGCTCCTCTTGCCTTGAGATGCGAGACCAGGACAGCTGCATACTGATGACGAAGGAAGGCGAGGTTCCCAGCTTCACCAAAGTGAATCTTGATGGCGACAAACTTGCCTTCCAGGTCAAGGTCATCAAGTCCGCTTCTCTTGAGAAGCATCTCAAGCTTGACAGGCAGGCTTGTCTTGTTGCGGCAGCGAAAATCGGTGAAGTAAACGCTTGAACTCATTTGGTTCCTCCTAGCAGTATTCCTGGATTATCAGTGAACAGGCAATCGACTCCTTTGTCAAGAAGCCTTAAGGCCTCATCCTTGTCATTGATTGTCCAGATCATTATCCTGCCACCTTTTCTATGAACAGCTTCAATGAAGTACCGGCGAGCCACTTTCCTGGGCCCTTGGACTATGCAGCCTTCCTTCAAGGTAAATGGCAGGAGCATGCCCAGCCATACCTGCCTTGGCCCAAGGCTCATGAGAAGCTCAGGGTGCCTTTCAGCCATGGCATCATGAATGCTTTGGTGAAAGCTTGCTGTGCATACGCGATCAAGGGCATTGGAGCTTGCAAGAATATCATAATACACATCGATGATGCGCTCGTCCTTGCTTTTAAGGTCAATGTTGAACAGGGCATTGGGAAAGGTGCAGAGAAGGTCCTCAAGGCTTACGGGGTGTATGCCGCTTGCTCTAAGCGGAAAGCCTTCGTCCGGCTTGAAGCGATAGGCCGCATCCATCCTCTGGAGCTCCTTCAAGGTGAAGCTTGATACAGGCCCTGTGCACTCTGTGGTCCTGTCAACGGTCTCGTCGTGCCAGACCAGGAGCTTGCTGTCCCTTGTCAGCCAGACATCGGTCTCCAAGGCATCGCATCCAATTTCCAGAGCGCTCTGAAAGCTCTCTATAGTGTTCTCAGGGAACTGAAGGCTGTTTCCTCTATGAGCGATGATGCGCGGGCAGTAATCAGTTCTCATCACCCTTGTGGATCTTCATGACGCTGGCCTTTCGGAAGATCTTCTCCATTCGGCTTATCTCATTCTCGCAAAGCCCTGCGCGGGCAAAGACATCGACAAGAAGGCCTCTTGTCATGTCCTTCTCATCCTGGTTCTTGAAGTAGCTTATGCTATCAAGGCTCTGGATGCAGTCATCAGCTGCTTTCTGGCAGCGGAAGGCCGGGACAGCCATGGTCTGCACTCCCCATTCGCTTATTCCAGTGAAAAGAGCGTAGCAGATGATCTGCACAGCCTGGGAAAGGTTCAAGGAAGGAAAGGCAGGGGAGGTGGGTATTGTCACCACTCTGTTGCAGAGGTTGACCTCCTCGTCAGTCAGCCCATCCGACTCGCGGCCGAAGACGATGGCCACATGGCCTTGGCCGAATGTTGTCAGCTGGCCAGCAAGCTCCTCAGGGCTGGCGGCGGAGAACTTGCGGAAGCGCCCATGGCGCCTTGTTGCAGCCACGCTCAGGGAGAAGCCCTCAAGAGCCTCTTCCAAGGTGGTGAACTGAGTCCTGTTTTCATAGACATCGTAGGCATGAACGCTTAAGGACCTGATCCTTGAATCGTCATGCTCTCTGCTGGTGACAATGCAAAGCCTGCTGAGCCCCATTGTCTTCATGGCCCTGCAGACACTGCCTATGTTGGCTCCATCCTGTGGGTCCATAAGCACTATCGTAATCCTATCCCTGTTTTCCTGTCCTGTCATATTATCTCCAAGTGCAATATAGCTCTAATCCAGGATTTTTCCAAGATTCTCTGCAGAAGCCCTTTGCCTTGCAGGCTTTTGGGGGACTTCTTATTGAGCCTTTTCTAAACTTAGGCTATCATTGCGCCATGATCAATGAGGAATATGGCAAGCAGCCTTCATCTGAAGGCAAATACACAAAGAGAATCTCATACTGCCTGATGCTGCTGACAATCCTTGCTGTGCTTTGGGTTCTGAAGGCTACAAGTGACATGAACATACAGATTGTTCTTGCCTTGTTCATATTCATCCTTTTCAATCCATTTACCGCAAGGCTTGAGAAGCTGAAGGTTCCAAGTCCAATCATCACGCTGATTGTAATGTGCCTGATAGTGGGACTTGTCCTTGCCCTTACCTGGGTTTTCTCAATGACAATCGATTCCCTTATCGGAAAGATCCCTGACTATGTGAAGAGGGTCAAGGAGTTCGATGACTATCTGAAGTCCACATCCATTGGACAATGGCTCGACATGGACGAAAGCTCCACCTTTCTCAGCAGCATTGGAGTTGACTGGATGAACCTGCTTCTTTCCACGCTTCGCTCCGTATCGACTTCGACAGTATCCCTTCTCAAGACTGCAGTCATGGTTTTCGTGTTCGTGTTCTTCCTCATGATTGAGAGGTCTACCATATTCCCGAAGCTCTATATGCTGCTTCCCAACCATGACATCTCCTTTGTCGCCCAGTTCTATGAGAAGATGAACCGCCAGATCTCCAAGTATCTTTCCATAAAGACCATAATCAGCCTTGTCACAGGGGCGATGTTCTACCTCGGAGGCGTGCTGATCGGCTTTGACTTCGCACTGCTCTGGGGCTTCTTGGCATTCTTCCTCAATTACATACCGACCATCGGAAGCATCGTTGTCACTACGGGCGGAATTGTGATAGCCATACTCCAGTTCTTCCCGTCCTGGGGGCCGGTGATCTTCATATCCTGCTGGTTTGTTTTCTGGGACTTCCTGATTGGAAACGTTATAGATCCTCGCCTGCAAGGCGGAAAGCTCAATCTCAGCCCCTTCATAATCCTGATAGCCCTGGCCTTGTGGGGCTACATCTGGGGAATTGTGGGCATGTTCCTAGCCGTTCCGATGATGAGCATCATTCAGATAATATGCGCCAACACGGAAGGCGGACGTCCTATTGCCATCTTTTTGTCTGGCAGCAGGATCATGAAGAAGGCACATGATTCGAAGGATGAAAAAATCAATCCCGACATCGTGCTGCCAAAGGTGAAGTGAAGGCTGGCTTATGAAGATAGCATGTCTTGACCTGGAAGGGGTGCTTGTACCCGAAATATGGATTGCCTTCTCAAGGGCAACAGGAATAGATGAGCTTAAGCTCACCACTCGAGAGATAAGCGATTATTCCGCTCTTATGGACTACAGGATGAAGATCCTTGACGAAAAAGGCCTCAGCCTTGATGCCATTCAGGATGTGATTGCCACAATAAAGCCTCTGGAAGGAGCAAGGCAGTTTCTGGAGGCCCTGCGAGAGAGAACACAGGTTCTCATCCTAAGCGACACCTTCGAGGAATTCGCCAAGCCCTTGATGAGGCAGCTTGACTGGCCGACGATATGGTGCAACAGCCTTGTCCTGGACGAGAGGCGCTTCATAAGAGGCATCCGCATGAGAACACAGAATGGCAAGTTCAAGTCAGTCAAGGCTCTGCGTGAGCTTGGCTTTGAGGTCTTCGCCACAGGTGATTCCTATAACGATCTAGCCATGATCAAGGAGGCTGATGCCTCATGCCTGTTCTGCTCTCCAGAGAAGATCATCAGGGAGAACCCTGACCTTCCTCATGCCCTGACCTACACAGATCTTCTTAAGAGGATTGATGATTTTCTTGAAAGATAGGAGTCGATTTTCCTATCTTTTCTTGCAGAAGGGCAGGCAAGTCCTGCAATAATCTTGCAGCATTGGCTGACTGCACTTTTTCATCGAGCCTTGTCTATTCAGAGGTCCTTGTTTCAAGAAGGATAATTGCTGTCAAAACCCTTAGGTTAAGATGATTAAAAGCTGTCAGCTTGCAAGCCAGCGATTGCTGACTTGTCCTGGATAATTAAAATAATCCATCCTGACTGACGAAAAAATAACGTCATTCTGAACAAATCTGGGTATTTGACGGTTGACGAATCGTTTTGGCTTGTGCATATTAATCAAACAACAGGAAACAGGAGGATTTTCATGGCCTATCAGATGACAGCATTTGAAAAGGAGATGGAAGCGATGCTCAGCGAGCAGCGCAACGTCCTTATTGACAAGATTGCGAAGAGCAATGATGATTTCCAGGCTCTGGTGGGGACTATGGGGATCAGAGATAGTATTGACCTTGCAAGCGAGGACATGGCCATCAGCAAGATGGAAGCTGTCAACAAGCTTGATGCTTCAAGCCTTAAGGCAATTGACCAGGCTCTAATAAGGTTGAAGGCTGGCAACTTTGGAGTGTGCAAGAAGTGCGGGAAGAAAATACCAGAAGGACGGCTTAGGGCTCTTCCTTTTGCTGTCCTTTGTGTGGAGTGCAAGAACAAGGACGAGTCTCCCAATAGGTTCTAGAAATAGAAGACATCTTCAATCCTAGCCTGGCCGTCATGGCCAGGGTAGATTATCGTGCCCTTGGGAAGGTTTCTCAGCTTTCTGAGAGAATTGAGCATATCTGAAGCGCTTGAGGTCTTGAAGTCAAGCCTTCCATAGCCATGTGCGAATATAGTGTCGCCTGTGAAGATCTGGCCCTCGCCGAGAAAGCAGGAAGATCCTATGGTGTGGCCTGGGGTGCTTATGACCTTGAGGCCCTCGATCTCGTCGCCATCATTGAAGAAGCCTGTTATTCTAATGGCCCTGAACTCGTCGATCATGGATTGATCTGCATAGCCATTGAAATCCTCAAGGCACGCTTCCATGTCTTCCTTGGAGCTCACAAGCACAGGGCAGCCAAAGCGCCCTGCTACAGCGTTCACTCCAAGGACATGGTCAAGATGGGCATGGGTTAGAAGGATGAGATCAGCCCGATCCAGGCTGTCGAGAATCTCGGGCGCGCCTGGATCTATGACAATGGTCTTGTCTCTGGGTGTCTCGACAATGCAGCAATTAGCATTGAGGCATCCACAGCCAACGACCCTGACCTTCATTACTCTTCCTTAGGCTCTTCAGCCTTAGCTGGCTCCTCAGCCTTCTGCTCCTTTGGCTTTGCGTAGTTGATCTTCACGGTCTTCTTCTTGAGATTCTTGCCGTTGAGAGCATCAATGAGCTTCTCGCACTTGGAATCCTCGACTGTGAAGAAGGAGAAGTTGTTGCGGAAGTTAAGGGCATAGATGTCCTCGCTTGCAAGGCCGCCTTCGTTGCAGATGAAACCAATCAGGTCCTTTGGACTGCAATTGTCCTGGGAGCCTACATTGATGTAGAAGGTCTTGGAATCAGCTGGAACTGGCCTGCTCTTAAGCGAAGGGCCGCCCTGCTGTCTTGGCTTGGACTGTGCCTGGGCCTGTCCTGCCTGGGAGAGAAGCAGATAGGCCATGAAGTTGGATCTCTGGAAAAGACCTACGTTCTTCTTGATCAGCTTGGACACTTCCTCGATCTTGGAAGGATCGGGATATTTTGCCAGCTCTTCCATTGCCTTTGTGATGCCAGCCTCATCCAGGCTGTACTTCGGCACGAATACTCTTGGCTCGCGCTCTGCTCTTGGCTCCCTAGGCTTTCTTGGCTCACGAGGAAGCCTCTCTGGCCTCTCGGACCTCTCTGGCCTGCTTGGTCTCTCGGACCTCTCTGGCCTTGGCCCTCTGTCCTCAAAGCGCCTCTCCCTGTCACGTGGCCTTGAATCGCGATCCCTGCGGTCTCTTGGACCCCTGTCCTCGCGTGGCCTGTAGTCTGAAGCTGGAGCCTGGTTCTTTGTAGCCAGGAAGCCAGCAAGGTCCATCCTTGAAAGCTCTTCAGGCAGGTAGGCCGGCTTCTCTTCCTTGTCAGTGAAGATTATCAGCTCTGTGGAGTTGCTGGAGATCTTGGAGATGATGTAGGACATGTCATTGTCAAATCCTTCATCCTCAGCTCCGAAGCCAAACACCAGCACTCTTCCGAATGTGCCAAGATTCATTATGTCATGGCTAAGGGCGTCAACAGCCTTTGATGAGGAGGCTGCGATAGACACACCAAGGTTCTCGAGCTTTATCTTGGATGAATCATCAGTCTCATCCTCGCTGAGGGCCTCGATGTTTGAGTACTGTTCAAGATTGAAGCTTCTTGATGTAACGAAAAGGGTTCTCTTGATGACAGGGCTGTCAAAAATGCCCTTGCTGGAGACATTCTCCAAGTTTTCAAGGCCCTGGGAGTCCTCTTGTGTCAAAACCACAAGCCAAGGACACGCCTTGTTGGCCTTCTTTGCAATTTCATTCTGTTCCATATTTTCCTTTCTGCTTGCCGTTGAATGCGGCAAATAAATAATTTGTTATTAGAATAGACAACAGAGTCGCGATTTGTCAATAATCGGGACTTGCGGCTTAATCTTGAAGAAGCTCTTTTTCCTTGCCCAAGCCTGTGGTAGACTAGGGTCATGGAGCAGAAGAAGAGAAAAGATAGCTCGAACAAGCCAAAGGCCTTGCCACACAAGGCTGCAAGCAGCAAAAGGAAAAGCAAGGCTGCTGCCTGCAAGCCGATTTTCAGCACGAGGGCTATAAAGGTCATCGATAGTTGCCTGGCATTCGGAAGAAAGTACTATCTTCAGGCCATATGTGCAGTCCTTCTTGCTTTCCTGATTGTCATGACAATCCTGATAATAGGAAACTTCAATGCCTATGCCAATCCAGTAACCGCTTCGGAAGCCCAGGTGCAGCCTCTCAGCTTCACGGTCTTTGGCGGCGAGACTGTAAAGGATCTCGATGAGCGCCTTGCCATGCGCAGCATGATCAAGAAGGGCCAGTTCATTTCTACAGTCAAGGATTATGCCAAGGAGATGGGCCTGGCCTTCTATGAGGGCTGGCTTCAAGCTGGAACCTATGCTCTTGACAGGGAGAATCCTGCAAGAAGCCTTGCAAGTCAAATGCTTGCCGCCACTTGCCAGACGCTGTCTGATAGATCCGAGGAGCTTGGATCCTTCAGCCCCCAGGACATTGTCATCATTGCATCCATGATAGAAAGAGAGACTGACAATGATGAGGATCTTGCCTTGATTAGCTCAGTCATACACAATCGCCTGGAGCTGGGCATGCCTCTTGGAATCGACGCAACCACGCGCTATGAGATAGATGATTGGCAAAGGCCTCTTGAGTCAAGGGACTTTGAGTCCTCCTCTTCCTTCAACACGCGAAGACTTCCTGGCTTGCCGGAGACCGGCATAGGATGCCCGGCAGCCTCTGCCATCATCGCTGCTCTTGAGCCAGCAGACACCGATTACCTCTATTATAGGCACGACAAGTACAAGGTCATTCACTTGTCTAGGACCTATGAGGAGCATTTAGCCTCAATTATGGAACATCCCTAGTTTTGTTGCCGCAGCAATGCTTTTTGTTTATATTTTCGATGACGTAGGAGACTTATATGAAGAAGATAGCCTTCTTCGATGCCAAGCCTTATGATAGGCAGCACTTCGATGCAATCAACCCCGGATACAGGATCGTGTATTATGATGTACATCTGAACAAGGACACCGCTCCTCTGGCAAGGGGCTGCCAGGCTGCATGCGCCTTTGTCAACGATGAAGTTGACAAGGATGTGATAGACGCTCTGGTTGAGGAGGGCTGCACCTTCCTTGCCTTGCGCTGTGCAGGATTCAGCAACGTGGATCTGCAATATGCCAAGGGCAAGCTCACTATAGCTCGTGTTCCTGCATACAGCCCCCATGCTGTTGCAGAGTTCGCCTTCGCCTTGCTCCTTACAGTCAATCGCAAGACCCATAAGGCTTATATCCGCACAAGAGACTTCAACTTCTCGCTGGTCAACCTGATCGGCACAGACCTTTACGGCAAGACTGCCGGGGTGATAGGGACTGGAAGGATCGGCCAGGCCTTCATCCAGATCTGCAAGGGCTTTGGAATGAATGTGCTGACCTATGACCCTCATCCTGTTCAGATTGATGGGGTGCAGGCTGTAGAGCTTGATGAGCTTCTGGCAAAAAGCGATGTGATAAGCCTGCATTGCCCGCTTACTCCTGAAACCCGTCATATCATAGACGCTGAAGCTTTCACCAAGATGAAGGTCGGAAGCTTCCTGATCAACACCTCTCGCGGGGCCTTGGTGGATACAGGAGCTCTTCTCTGCGCCTTGAACAACGGAATCCTAAGAGGTGCAGGCCTTGATGTATATGAGGAGGAGGCACAGTACTTCTATGAGGACAAGAGCGAGAAGATCATAACTGATGACAAGCTCTCCCTTCTGCTTACCAAGCCCAACGTCATGCTTTCCTCCCACCAGGCCTATCTTACAGAGGAAGCCTTGTCAGCGATTGCACGGACCACCTATGAGAACCTGGATGCATGGTTTGCCTCCAAGCCCTTGGTCAACGAGGTTCATGCCTAAGTTGTCACAGATAGCGAATAGGTGATATTATCTCCTGATGAACAAAATCTCGATTCTAGGTGATTCAATATCAACATTCAAGGGCATGATTCCACCATCCTGCCATACCTGCTACCCCAAGGATGACAGCGATGTTGTCAGTGCAGATCTGACTTGGTGGGCGCTTCTGTGCTCAAGGATGAAGCTGGAGCTTGTGGTCAACCAGAGCTATAGCGGAGCAAGGATAAGCCCGTGCGGACTTGAGGCACACTCGATTGACTCGTGCTTCTCCTCATATGAAAGGTGGGGCTTTCTTGGAGAAGCTGACCTGATAATCCTTTTTGGAGGCACCAATGATTACGGGTCAGCCATCGACCCTGCTTCTCCTGCCTTCTTCAGGTCCTCCTATAGAACCTTGCTGCATAACCTGGGAGCTAGATACCCAAAGGCCAAGGTATTCTGCTGCACGCCTATCAAGAGGCTTGACAGGCCTTTCAACAAGGCCAATGCAAATGGACTGGACTACCTTGGGCTTTGCTCGATAGTCCGCGAGGAAGCCAGGGCTTCTGGATGCTCGCTTATAGACCTGGCGACTATGGATTATGATGAAGACGACCATGTGCTTTGCGATGGGCTGCATCCCACAGCCAAGGGCATGGCCATGATAGAGAGCATGATGGAGAATGCGATAAGCAAGGAGATTATATGATCATCAAGATTGAAGGAATGATGTGCAATGGCTGTGAACGAAGGGTGCAGAAAGCCCTTGGAAGCCTTGAAGGCGTCATCAGCGTTAAGGCAGACCATGAGAAGGCCCAGGCCAGCCTTGAGGTCGACAAGGCTGTCTTCTCTGCTGCTAAGGCGAAGCAGGCAGTAGAGGATCTTGGCTACTCTGTAGTCGACGTTCAGTAAGCAGCCTTTCTTTGTGACGAAAGCCACACAATAGGCTCAATTGTGTCTCTTTGATATGCAATTGAGCCTTTTTCTTCATTTAATCTACACCTTATTACATCGTAGCGCTTCTCTTCTAGCATATTCACTACATAGATGCTTGCCATACTTATTCCATAGTTCAAACGAAAACTGGAGGGAGTATGAAGAAATTTTCTGTTATACTTATCGTAGTCGCATTGGTCGCTTCAATGGCTTTTGCAGACATCTCAGGATCCGCAACGGTGTATTTCGGATATGATATCGACGAAAAGAGCGCTGGATTTTCCAACGATTCTGGAGTTGCACTTAATACCACACTGATTTCGGAAGTAGGTTCAGCAAAGGGCGAGGGCGCCATCTATGCTGAGATCAAAGGCTCAATGGCAATCGTCTTTGCCACAGAGAACCAGGAAACAAATTCCTATGGCTACATTGGTGGAAGCGACCAGGCCCTGCCAGGATTGCTCCTGGATGCTTACATTGAGTCTGCTTCCATAATGTCAGATAACTGGTCGGTGGGAATCACTGGAACAGGATATCCATTCGACTTTGCATCAAGCGTAATCGACTACAAGACCAGCTACAGCACAGTCAGCTATTACGATGACAATGGTGATCTGGTTGTCACGTACACCAATCCTTCCTATTCCAAGACCTATGTATCAATGAGACCGAGAGACATCTATGTGACAGCTGCCAATGGAAAGCTCTCCGCTAACATGCCAGCTGGAATCACATGGTCCTATGATGATTTCTCCGGATCCTTTGGCTTTGAAAGCGATGCAGATGGAGCAATAGCTTACTTTGTAGGCGGAACAAAGGCTTATGAAGTGGCTGAAGGCCTGAAGATCGGAGCAGCAGCAAACTTCTTCCTCTCAACGGTTGATACAGTGGCAAGCCTGTTCGGCGGCAGCTTCAAGGCTGATTACACTGGCGAGCAGGTAAGCGCAGTTGTCGCTTCCGACTTTGCTTACAGAACAGCGATAACTGGCCTTGATGCTAAGCTCATCCTTGATGCCTCTGCAAAGATCAAGGCCTTGGACATAGTCACTGTCGATGCTTACTTCGCAACCGATGCCTTCAAGCGCGGCGGCAGCTATGACACAGGCTGCAACCTCCTCTCAGCAAAGGCTTCATTCGCCCTTGATCCTCTGACAGTGTCTGTCACCGGCAAGGATCTTCTTGCAGCCAAGAAGCTCTCTGCTTCGACAAGCCTTGATGTCAATGAGAATATCAATGTGGCTCCTTATGGCAGCTACAAGCTCTCTGATTCCTCATACGGTGCTGGATGCGACCTCACTTACAGTGATGATTCCATCTATGCCTTCCTTGAAGGCGAGTACAGCAGCGACGGAAGCCTCTACCTCTACCTCGAAGCTTCAACAGATGCTGTTATTGATGGAGCCACTCTTGGATTCTACTGGGAAGCTGATGATCTCCTTGCCTCTGGAAGCCAGGGCTGCCCATCTCTGTACGCAACCATCGAATTCTAGTTTTACCAAGTCCAATCATAGGCCGATTGCAGAATATGCATCGGCCTTATTTTTGTTCCTTGGCATTGACTTGATGACTGTTGCTGATGCTGGCTCAACGATTTCAATCAGGACAGAAGCCAGCCTGATGCTGGCAGGCATAATCTTCTGCCTGATCCAGGGTGAAAGGAAGAAGCCTTGGCATTAGCAAGCAGGCAATATGAATCAAGGCATTAGCCCCTGGCAGATCGTGGATGCTTCTTGAAGAATCACCCATCGACAAGATTCTGCCTGCGATGGAATCGCGCATTGGTGAGCTGCCAATTGGCAGGGCTCCCATTCACAGGCCTGCATCCAGCATATTGTCCTGGTGCTGCACTATGCAAGGAGAGCTCATTGAGCTCTTGAGAATAAAGGAGCTATGGCTATGAAGCCTATTCTATAAGGCCATTACAAGGGAAGGAGGGCGTCTGAACCCTCCTTCCTGCTGCAAATCACCTTTGCATAATGTCAATCGGCCATTTCAAGGTTGCTATGACCTTTCCCTCCGACTGCTCAATCTGGGAAGTGCCTTCATGAAGGCTCATGACCTGGCGCACAATTGCCAGTCCCATGCCGCTGCCGCCCTTGGTGCGCGACTGGTCTCCCCTGGTCCAGGGCTCGAAGAGATCATCCTGGCGCTCAAGGCTTCCAGAGTTGATCACGCTTATAAGATAGTTGCTTTCATCCTTGGATATCTTGAGATGGACCTCGTCAGAGCTGTTCTCAAGAGCGTTCTTCAAAAGCTCCCATACTGCTGTCTCCAGAAGCTCTATGTCGCCGATCAGCCTTTCTGTCTCGATCTCGGGCACAACCCTTTGATCCATTGACCTGTTGGCCTGGGCGACAAGGTCCATTGAAAGGATCGATCCTATGTTCACAGAGGCCTGGGTCTGAAGGGTGGTGAGGGTCATGATGCTGGCAATGCGCTTTCTTAGATCCTCTGTCTCCTTGTCAAGGCTTTCAAGTATCTCTCCGCTTGGCTGGAACATGCCATCCTTCAAGCCATCGACAATGATCTTTATGCTTGTCAGTGGGGTGTTGAGATCATGGGAGATGTTCCTCAGCCATAGGTTCTTGTTGCGCTTGCTTGTCTGCAGCTGCTTGTCAAGGTCCTTGATGGACTGGCTTATCTGCTCAAGGAAGGAATCCGACAGCTCGGGAACATCGACGTCCTCCTTGCCCTTGGCCAGCTCATCAAGGCTTTGCCTGATCTGGGCTATCAGCTTGGTGTTGCGATAGCTGAGGCTCCAGGCAAGCACCAGGGACAGGAAGATAGAGACTGGAAGAATGAGAAGAAGGCTTGAAAGCAGGTTGCTGATTATCTCAGAGCTGTTCTTGTAGGTGAATGGCGTATGGGCAACCACTCCGACCTGAGCGTACTCATAGTCATCGATGTTAATGGTTATTATGCCGATAAGGCTCTGCTTGAAGTCGCTGGAATCAGACAGAAAGTCATCTATGTCCCTTGTTCCGTCTGCCTTTGAGCTGACAGTCCTGTCAAGGTTGCTGATCGACAATGACATGTTCGCAACGATTCCTGCATAGGCAAGCTTGTTTTCCGGCGCTGGCGAAGAGCTCTGCACCCTGGAAGACTGGATTGGTATGCCCTCGCTGTTCATAAGGTCGATGGCGAAGCTTGCCTGCATGAACTTGAAGGTTGTTCCATTTGGGTTCTTGCCTAGCGAGAATATGTAAGGGCTGTTTGTCTCCTTGATGACAAGACCGCTTATGCGGTCAGTCACGGAACCTGCCAGCAGGATCCTGAGGTCCTTGCCGGAAAGGGCCTGGCTGCTGGACTGGGCTTCCTGGACCAGGTGCAGAAGGCTTGAGGCGTAATCATTGAAGGATTGCTTCATCCATTGCTTCTGGCCTATGGCAAAGCTTGTCGCCATGAAGGCATAAACCAAGGCAAGAACACCGATTATCACGGCCAAAAAGGTAAGAAGGGTCTTGAAGAAGTACCTTTTCATTCATCTTCCTCTTTCTTGTAGCCGATGAACTTATATCCATAGCCTCTTATGGTCTCGATCCAGGGATTCTGGATGCCAAGCTTGGCCCTTATGTTCTTGATATGAGTGTCGACAATCCTGTCATAGGACTCATAGGAATAGTCAAAGCACTTTGACAGTATGTCAGCTCTGCTAACCATGGTACCTGCACTTTCGATGAGGCATGTTATGATCCTCCATTCAGCTGATGTCAGGTATGGTCTCTCTGAATCGACTGTAAGCGAATGCTGGCGAAGATCGAAGACCATTGTAGCATCCCCAGCGTGGAATACCTGGGGCTTGTCGAAAGTGATTGCCCCGCTGTCAAGCCTTCTGAACAGGGCCTGAACCCTCAGAACCAGCTCCTTGGGGCTGAAGGGCTTGACTATGTAGTCGTCGGCTCCAAGCTCAAAGCCCTTTATCCTGTCAGCTTCAGCGACCTTTGCAGTCATGAAGATGACAGGGATGCTGGCCTTTGCCTTGAGAGCCTGTATGAACTCAAAGCCATCGCCATCTGGCAGCATGACATCCTGGATTATCAGGTCCGGCCTCTGCTGCTCAATGGCTTCCTTGGCTTGCTTAAGGGTTGTGAATGTCTGTGCATCAAAGCCTGAACCTATGAGGTATTGCCTGACGCCTAGCCCGATTACTTCATGATCTTCGATTATATAGATTAGCTTCATACTAGGATACTCCGATTATTATGGCTTTTTGGCAAGTCCCTTACGCTTCCTTGTTGATGGAAGAGGATCCTGTGAACCTATAGCCATAGCCTCGGACTGTCTCTATCCAGCATTTTCCTGTCTTTGTGCGGATGTTCTTTATATGTGTGTCGACAATCCGGTCATAGGACTCAGATGAATAGTCAAAGCAATGCTCGAGCACCTGATCGCGGGAGATGAGGATCCCTTCATTCTGGCTGAGATAGGTCAGTATCCTCCACTCAGCTGCGGTGAGCCCAAGCGGCTGGGAGTTAAGCAGGAAAAGGTGGCTGTCCCTGTCCATCTGCAGGACAGATCCATCGCTTGACACCCATCTTTGCGGCTTGCCCTTGGACTCGATGCTCTGCACTCTCTTCAGGATTGACTTGCATCGAAGAACCAGCTCCTTTGGACTGTATGGCTTGACCAGGTAATCATCAGCTCCAAGCTCAAAGCCCATGATCTTGTCGCTTTCAGAAGCCTTGGCTGTTGTTATTACAACAGGGAATTCCTGGTTGGTGGAGCGAAGCTTCTTGATGAAGGAAAAGCCATCGCCATCAGGAAACAGCAGGTCCAGGATCAAGATGTCAGGGCTTGTCCTTGCAATGGCGCTCTGTGCACCCTTTATGTCGCAGAAGCTCTGTACCTCAAAACCCGAAAGTTCCATGTATTGCTTGATTGAACTGTTGAGATCTTCATTTTCATCAAGAATGTAGGCTGTGTTCATATTCTTCTCCAATTCTTGGCTTTATATTAGTTGTTACTTCCTGCATTGTGAACAAAGTAGTTCTTGTGTGCAGAGCAAATACATATTTCTACAATTAGAAACCCTTTATGTGTGTTTTTATGTGGATGAAAGGGCTGCTTCATGCCAGAGGCGAGACTGTTCCCCTGGCTGATGGCTCTCAATCCTTGTTATTGCAGACCTCGATGGTGTAGTATCAGCCTTGTGAAGCATATCCTGCGTTTTGGAGACATTATTGCCATAGCCCTGGTCATCGCACTTCTTGCCCTTTCCCTTGTCATTGTTGCAAAGGGAGCGGGATCAAGCCTTGTAAGCATATCCTTCAAGGATGGTGAGAGCCTCTACAGCCTTTCAGAGGATAGGACAGTCAATGTCCCAGGTCCCTTGGGTTTCACTGTCGTTCAGATCAAGGACGGAGCTGCCAGCGTCCTTGAAAGTCCATGCCCTAATCATACCTGCATGCTGGATGGGGCCATAAGCGAGCCTGGTGCAGTCATAGCCTGCCTTCCAAACAGAGTTATGGTGACCATAACAGGCCAAAGGGAGGTCGACGTTGTCTCGCATTAGGAAAAGCAATGTGGCCTTCTTTGCAGGCCTGTGCCTTCTGTTCTCGCTCTGGGAGCTTTCCATTCCCAAGCCGGTGAGCTTTGTCAGGCTTGGACTGGGCAACTGCGCCTTGATGCTGGCTCTTTTTACAGGCTTCTCCTTCAAGGAGTTTGCTGTCCTTGTCCTTCTTAAGGTTGCCGGCTCTGCAATTCTTGGAGGCACCTTCTTCTCCTATGTGCTTCTTCTCTCCTTGTCCAGCTCGCTGGCAAGCAGCCTTGCCCTGTATGCTCTGTATCGAACCAGGCTTTTCAGCTTTGTTGGGCTGGCTGTCCTAAGCGCTGCCGTAGGCAACATCGCCCAGTTGTCTGTAGCCATAGCTATTCTGGGAAGGCCAGCCATAGCCCTTGCCCCAATCATACTGGGCTTTGGGCTTTTCACCTCCATCGTGCTTGGAGCCTTCACTCAGCATTATGTGTCCAGCTCCAGGATTCTTGACAGGCTTCAGGACTGCAAGCTTCCCAAGCCATCTGAGAAGGGATCCTACTGGCCTCTGTGCTGGATTGGCATGAGCCTTTGCCTGTTGATCCTTGACGATGTCAGGCTCCAGGCTGCGCTGATGGCAATCGCCCTTATAGCGACGATTGTCAAGGGCTTGCGGCTTAATCTTGGCATGAACCTGGTCTCATTCTCTGCAATAGTCATACTCTCCCTGCTAAGCCCAAGCGGCTTGGTGCTCCTTGACCTTGGATGGCTCTCCATAACCCAAGGGGCGCTGATTATAGGGCTTAAAAGAGCAATCACGTTGATTGGGACGCTCTATTACAGCCGTCTTGCATCGGGTGCCCTGATGAAGCTCTCTTCAAGGTCAGAGCTGCTTGGTTCGAGCCTTGCTGTCTTCTCCCTCTTCTCTTCAAGGCCAGTTGGCTTGAAGAGAAAAGCCAAGCTTGGCCCAGGGCTTTCAGAGTTCCTGGACCAGAGCATAGCCAGTGTGCTGGATTGCCAGCATGACTAAGCCAAGTCTTGTTCTATCAG
>Ga0172378_10002781_pt1 | contig 16423 bp, 17 predicted proteins | sample GrowelOW332metaG_FD_119755 | JGI IMG/M metagenome (GOLD analysis project Ga0172378, IMG submission 119755) | Groundwater microbial communities from an aquifer near a municipal landfill in Southern Ontario, Canada - Pumphouse #3_1 metaG | ecosystem: Environmental > Aquatic > Deep subsurface >... | reverse complement strand
GGTATTTGTTTACCAGTTCCGCTTTCTGTTCATTACTGTATCGTCTTCTCATTTTTCCTGCCTCTATGGCAAGTTTACTGCATTGTTTTTTTCTCTTTCAGGGGGTATCCTTTTGACGCTTACTTAAAACAGTAAAAAAACGGCTGGTACATATTGTGTGCCAGCCGTTTTTCTGTGGTATGAGCAAAAAAAAATAAATTAATAAAAAGGTCACAGCATGATTATGGATTATAATCTTAATAAATATCAGGACTTCTTACATTTTCATGTAAAAAGTTAAATTCATTCATAAAAAACGTATAGATAATATTTCGCATCTTATTAGAAATGAATAAGAGTAATAATTTTATTGTATGAAGGTAGTTTCAGGACTTCTTCGGTTGTCCATTTTTTTGAGTTGCAATCGAACCAGTCATAAAGATATGCATCTTGTGAGACATAATTTGTTTTATCAAGTGTACCATCATGAATTGCTGTATACGTCACTGTTTTTGGTATTATTTTTGTATTTTTCCTTATGTACTCAAGCTTTCTTTTTTTCATATTATCGGACATAAAAGAATAGCAAATTTTATCTCCGTCAGAGACAATAAGGCAGACAGCATGCTTCGTCAATTCAATATATCGAATAGTTGTGGCCGTGAATGAAGTTTGACATTTTTCTGAAAGTTTTTTTATCGATTCGATACTAGGATGACTGGTTGCAATTTCGTCGTGAATAAGAGATTCTGGCATAAGAAGGTTTGTAGCAAAAATATCTGCCTGTCGTTCAATATCATTCTCGGCCTCGGTAAAACATCCTGCATGTGAAATATGCATAGCGTCGGTTAGAAATAATTGATTTACATGCCCTTCAATAAAATAATGCCCTAACTCATGTGCAATACTAAAACGTTCAAATCCAGTATTATGATAAAAACAAGAATAAATAATACCAAAATTATTACCAGAACGAATTAACATTCCAGATACACCAGGAGAAAGCCCTTCCTTTGAACTTACTACAATTCCTGCTTTATTATATATAATACTTAAATCAACAGGCAATGATGTTACGTTATTTTCACGGAGTATTCTTTCTGCCTGTTGGGGGATTAATTTTTCATCAAGGTTGTTAGTCAATTCTTATCCTTATTTGCAAGCATCTTTATAAAATCAGCCGCTATTTGTTGATCATAGTTGCTTAAGTTATTGAAATCTCGAAAAGCTATTTGAGATTTTCCATCATTTGATGAAGCATCAGGATTATCCGTTTGCCCTAGAAGATAATCTGTTGTTACATTAAGGGCTTTTGATAATTTTTTTATATTATCAAAGGAAGGTTTTCTATCGCCAGATTCAAAGTGAGCAATTGAACTGATTGGTAAGAGAGATTGTTCTGCTAATTGCGATTGGCTTAATTTTCGTAGGTTTTCTCTCGCGTGTTTAAGTCTTTCTGCAAAAGTGATATTATTGTTTTCCATTGCCTTTCCCGACATAAAATAGTTGACGTTTCCGCAAATAGGTAGTATCATTTATTTAGCTTGCTAAAACGCCATAAAGTTTATGGCATAATAGCATAGAAGCTTATATAAATCAAGTACTATAAAGGAGTAACAGAAATATGAAGTTTTCTAAAATGACTTTTTTTCCGGTAGGTGATAAAAATGGTGGTATGTCGCTTCTATCACTTTCAAATGGGATAACCATCTTAATTGATTGTGCTATTGCCGCAGATAAAATCGCAGATTATTGTGATATCAACAAAGAGTTAAGAGCACGGCTCCCTGCTGATAGTGAGGGCCGTAAGTATGTTGATACTTTTATTCTAACTCATAGACACGATGATCACCTTACAGGTTTTGTCGATAATTTTTATTTAGGTCCATTGTCGGATTATGTAAAGGGCTCAGATAAAATTATCATAAAAGAATTATGGAGCTCACATAATTTCTGGAAACCAGAATCAAAAGATGATACCTATAAACTTTGTGATGATGCAAAGGCATTTAACAAAGAAATGAAACGACGTGTAGCGTCGTTTGAAAGTAGTCATACTATACAAGCAGAAGGAGACAGAGCAATAATTATTGGTAAAGATCCCGAGGGCCGGACGGAAAAACTGTCGGCTATTAACTATGATATTGGAACGATAATTACAAAAATAAATGAGAATGATTGTAGTAATAAAATCTCATTAACCATACTAGGACCATTACCTCAACAACCTGAAGAAAATGATGACGATTTTGCTAAAGATAAAAATCGGCAAAGCATTGTGCTGAATATTGGTGTAACTGAAGGACAGTATGCGAATAATGTTTTATACGGTGCTGATGCTGAATGTTTGGTATGGGAAAAATGTGAAATCAATTACAAAAAATTTCTGAAATATGATTTACTGTATATTCCACATCATTGTTCTTGGCATTGTATTTCAATGGACAGTATTTCCGATAAGGGAGACGATGCAAAACCAAGCGCATTAGCTTTGTCTGCTTTAGGACATAAAAAAATGGACTCCTGCTTTATGGTATCACAAAGCAAAGTGATTAAAGATGATGATAATGATCCGCCAAGTTACAGGGCAAAAAAAGAATATGTGAAGATCGGCGGAGAAAATTCACAATTCTATTGTACCAATGAATATCCAGATGAAAAGCACCCCAAGCCGTTGACCTTTAACTTTACTTGTTGGGGACCTCAAAAAGAAACTGAAAAACAGGAAAGCAAAGTTACAAGCTCAAATACCGATTCTACCCGAGAAGCTTACCATCATGGTTGATGAAGAAGCTCTTGAACGGGCAAGAAAATATATTGCCGAACATAGGCAATATAATAATTGCAGCGAAGTATTATTCTCGGATGATAAATCATCAGCAGTCATTACTGCCGAAGTTGAAGTTAATTTACCGGTAGCTTTTCTAAGTAAAGGTATAACAGATGATGGTGTACGAGTATTAGAACCTGTTACTTTCCATTTCTTATCTGATTTCCCTTATTCTGCGCCAGAAATTGAACTTAGAAAGGATTTCCCAAAGATATTTCCTCATATAAATGCATCGAGCAATGGTGTCTTTCCTTGTGTTTATGCAGGAAATTCATCAGAACTAATGCAAAGTCCGGACTGGTTAGATGAAATACTTAATCAGTTAACAGCATGGTTGAATTCGGCTGCAGTCCACAATCTTATGAATTTAGAACAAGGGTGGGAGCCGATGAGGAATGATACTTCAAACTTCATTGTCCTTTGTAAGGAAGAAGATATAAACAAGGAATCTACTGTATCAGCTTTATATGTCAATTTTTCTTTGTCAAAGGATAATATTTTTTATGGGACTATAGTTAAGGAGAGCGATAAAAAAAATAGTTATGGGCGTTTAATTATATTTGAAACGACTGAAACTATTACTAACTATATTCCGTATAATATTCGTACCTATGCAGAATTAAAACAAATCACCCAGTACTTAAATATTCCTCATTTTGAACACACTATTTATGCAGCAGAATCTTCCGATAAAATTAAATATACATTTGTAATGCTGAAAGTCAAAAGGCCTGTTCACCTTATTGGAAGCAATTCTTCTACAGAATATCTGATATTTGCTGTCAAACGTAATCATTCTATAAAAAAAGGGCTGTTATCTGATGATAATGCAGAGGTAAGATTGGGCTCCATCTATTATGATTCTTCATCTTCTATGATGCATCAATTATCCGGAACCTCAGATAGCGTTCTAACTAAACCAATTCTATTTGTTGGTTGTGGAAGTCTCGGATCAAAAATCTGCTTACATATTGCTAGAAATGGGAATGACAATATTATTTGCTTAGATGATAAGAATTTTATGCCATATAATAAGGCCCGGCATGCACTTATATGTGAAAATATTTTACCAAAAGCATATCTTTTAGCAAAAGTAGTAAACTCTATTAATGGAGGAAATAATAGCAAATGGTATAGTGGGTCTATTTTTAAAATAAAGTCAAAACAATATAGTATTCTTATTGATTCAACAGCTTCTGAAGCTGTTAAAAACTATCTTATTGATACTAACGAAGAACAACCGCCAATAATATCCTGCTTTTTGACTAACAATGGTAAATATGGTTTTCTGTTGGCAGAAGATAGAAATAAGAATGTTAACCTTGGTCAAATATATGCCCATCTGTATTGGATGTCATTGAGTAATGAACATATACATAATGCATTGTTTTCAGGTTCGAGCACAGATGTTCCTATTGGATTAACTTGTTCATCACCGACAATGGTTGTTGATGATGCTCATATATCAGTATTTGCATCCCTAATGGCTATGAAGATACAAACAATCATTGAAAACAATCTTGAACATATTGCTTACACTTATCTATATAATTTGTCTGATGATTACAGTGTTAAAACGGGTGTTATAGTCATCCCTAGATATGTGGTTCCTGAATGTCCTCAAGAGTATCCATTTAAGGTATCAATTCGTCCACAGATTATTGATGAATTAAAAAACAAAATGGAAGAACAATTTCCCAGAGAAACAGGTGGCGTTCTTGTAGGTTCATATGTTGAGAAAACAAAGGAAGTATTTATCACCGAGATAGTAGACGCTCCGGAAGACAGCGAATCTACACCATCTACTTTTGTTTTAGGAACAAAAGGTATTTCAAAAGAGGTTGAAGTGATTTCTGATAAAACTGGTAAGCATTTAATGTATTTAGGTACATGGCATTCACATCCGACCGGCGGAACGCCTTCTAATATAGATCATCAAACGGCGCAACGGTTATCTGATATTAGAGGTTTGGAACCTACTGTATGTCTAATTGTTGATCCAAACGGGATACATATGTATTAAGGTGAATTGGCAAATAAAAGTACATTATTGAAAAAGTATCATTATTAGTATCAATAATTATATCAAATAAGTTAGGCTATACATGAAAGTGCAGAAGTATCATTGTGATTAAATTTATATGTGTTTAATAAATAACTTAAAATTTGACGATATGCAAAAAACTCTGTATTTTAAAATTAATTCTTTTTTCAGTATCTAAAGTAGGAGGGAGATAAAAAATGTCATACGAACTTGATTTTATTGGGGTAAATGAGCAAACAAAAGATTCCGATGCAATTGCGATAAGGTGGAAGAATACGAGTGGTAGCGATGCTCCTTATACTATTGGTATTTATGATGGAGGTATTGAAAGGTATGGTGATGAGCTTAAAAACCATCTAAACAAGTACTATTTTGATGATGAAGACGAGGAAAAAAATCCTTCTGAAAAAATCATCAACTTTGTCATTTGTTCTCATTCGGACCAAGACCATACCGCCGGTTTAAAAACAATTCTTGAAAATTTTAAAGTACAAGTACTTTATATGAATCGTCCATGGAAATACGTGGATGAACTTATTGATAATGCTGATGATGGAAGAATGACTGCTGATAGTCTCAAAGAACGTTTAAAAAGTAAATATCAATATATAGCGAACTTGGAAAAACTCGCTGAAGATAAAAGTATACCGATAAAAGAAATATTTCAGGGTACTGAAATAGAAGATAGAATTATTGTTTTATCTCCAACAAAGACTTCTTACAAGGAGCTTATTATCGAATCAGATAAAACTCCTTTAACAGAAGAATACAGTGTAGATTCCTTATTTTCGAATGTCAAAAATAGATTTAAAGAAGCCATCAGAAAAACTATTGAATGGATTAATGACAATTGGAGCACTGAATTCCTCCATGATGATGTGACGACGAGTTCTGAAAATGAGCAAAGTGTTGTTGTGCTAGGTCATATGGATGGAGAGACCGAAAATCAAAAAGAATTTTTTCTTTTAACTGGAGATTCTGGTCCAAAAGATTTACAAGAAGCGGTAGATTTTGCTAAATTAATAGGACGATCGTTAAAAAACTTTGTAAAGATATATCAAATCCCTCATCATGGTGGCAGACACAATCTTACCCCTTATATTATGAATGAGCTTGTAGGACCAATATTGCAAAAAGACGAAATGACTGACAAACAGGCATTTGTTTCTGTTGGTAAAAACAGCGATCACCCAAAAAAGATTGTTACAAATTCATTTATAAAGCGTGGTGTTAAGGTTTATCAAACAACAGGAGCTACTCTGTGTCATCATTATGGAATAATGCCAGATAGAGGTTGGGGAACTGCTGAAAGAATTCAGTATAGTTCTCAGATTGAAAACTGGGATGACTGATAGATTTCTATGCTAGTATAGTATATAAAGATCTAGTGGAGAAAATTTAAATGAATACTACAGAAAATATTGAAAGAACAAAAATATACAATAAACGAGCAAGAATATATCCCTCAATCGTTTCAATGATTATTCCGTGTATATTATGTTGTATGATAGTCTATAATTCTGATTTACTTAAGAGACTTAATAGTATGTGTAAATTAATAACCGCTATAGTACCATCCGCTTTAATAATAAGTGCAATTGGTTATTTTATGAGAGAGATTTTTCGGGCAACTTCAAAGGTTGTCATACAGACGCCAATGTATAAAAGTATTGAGACATATTTTCCTACTACAGAGTTCTTGCTTTGGAAAAACAATCATTATTCTATGCAAACTTATAATCAACTTAAGGATAAAATTTATAAGGATTTCAAAATAAAACTGGCAACTAAGGAAAGCGAGGCTAAGAACGAAGAAAATGCTAGAAAATTGATAGCAGAAGCAGTAAAAAGAATTCGAGATGTAACACGCGATAATGTAATTCTTTTTGAAAATAACTGTTCCTTTGGATTTTTTAGGAATTTTCTTGGTGGTAATTTATGGGCAATATTTTTTACAACGATTATACTTATAGTTGATTACTTTAAAAAGAGCCTTCCTCTGTATTATTTTATTATTGGAGTTGCTATCGAAATCTTTCTGTTTTTTTTGGTTTTTCTTTTAATGAAAGTTACAGCTAATGCTTATGCAAACAAATTATATACGGTCTATCTTGAAACTGATGTAAGTTAGATAGAACTTCCAGTATGTTTATCTTGACGACATTATTGAAATACACGCTTATAGACAAATGCTGAGTCACTTTGTTCTACATCTATAGATATAACTTTGGATATTCCAGCGTAAAACATGACCAGTACGAGAAGTAAGAAAATATGTCTACCTGTTATTACGAAATCACTATATGAATAACCAAGTACGGAGACATTCTGGGATTTACAAGTATCACGGTCTTACAAAGGCAAATCATTTCATGTTGTAATATGTTGCAGAAATCGATTATGAAATATAATTTTCTCATACGGAATATCAATACGGTCCGGAAAAAAGTCCAACATAATAAATTTAAAAAAAAATGATTCCCTTCACTTTGAAATGGTACTGTTCTTTCAAACAGAACATTCTATGATCAAAATATTTAATAAAATGCTACTATTATGAAGATGCAATAATTCATTTTTTTTAGTTATTCAGTGAAACCATGTTAGGACTACAAAAATACAACAAAATACATTATTTATGAGAACTCAATACTTTAAAAATCATGTTATCATTTATCCGTCAGGCAAGATAAAGGAGCGCCACCCAGTCTCTGTAATTTATTATATTATATATAGTTAATGTGCCACCCACTGAGTTTTTCGGGTGGCGTTTGTAGGGCATTTCGTATTCCATACTGCCACCAACTCTATTTTATTGTATTATATATAATTATAGTATTTTGTGATTTTCTTGGTATATTACGCTTTTGGCAGTCTCAGTTCTATCCTTTCCACCAACTGAGTAAGAGACATGTTATAAAACTTCGCTATATGATACAAAACCTGTAAAGACGGCAGCTTTTTCCCTTTTTCAATCTCTGATATATACACCTGATGAGAGCCTATCGCATCTGCAAGTTTTTCCTGAGAAATATGGTTTTCTTCCCTCAAATCCCTTAAAACTTCCGCTACCGCTTCATTCATATCCTCACTATAAAGTTTTATAAGCAATAACATTATAAGCTATTGCTTATATTATATAATTTCACTATTATTTGATGTAACACCACCCAGCATTACAGTATGCATATTATTACTCTTTTCCAAAGGATAGTACAAAAGTGAAAAACATAAAAACAAGCAAATGTGAGCTGGTATTGCAGCAATACAGTACTGAAATATTTTCGACTACGGTAAAGATTGGAAAAGTCAGATACAAATTCTTTTCCAGACAAAAGGAAACAGCAGAAAAAGTATATGGCGTTCTGCTGTCGAACTGTTTCTTTAATGAAAACCTTATAGACACGATCTTTTGTATTTACAGGCTGAAAATCGAAAAGAAGTGTAACACCAATTACTTTGTATCCCGATGAACAGGGTTATAAAAAATTATAGCTTCTATTTACACATGGATTGAGCAAATCAGAAAAGACAAAATGACTGCTTTCATTTATGTACCGGATCAAGTTTATTGTTCAGTCTTGGGTATGTTAAAACGGTTCATCAATTTACATCGGGAAGACATGCAACTTTGCATTATTGTAATAATCAGCTTAGTTTAAGAGTGGTTCATATGAACCACTCTTAATATTCACTTAACTAGATAAACAGAGAGGTACTTACTGACATTTATCCGATAGGCAAGATAAAGGAATATAATGAGCCGTAGAAACAGCACAAAAAGCACAGCTGGAATAAGGTGTTAAAGTCGATAATAAAAAAGGCGGTAACACGATGGCAAAGAAACGACAGACGTTCAGCAGGGAATTCAAGGCGAAAGTGGCACTTGAAGCACTGAGGGAAGAAGCCACACTACAGGAACTTTCAGTGAAGTATTCGGTCCACCCGAATCAGATTATGCAGTGGAAGAAGCTTGTGGCTGAGAATGCGGCGGTCATTTTCGAACGGGCGAACAAAAAGAACGGTGAAGAGCACAAAGCCGACGCAGAAAAGGAAGAGCTGATGAAAGTCATCGGCGAACAGAAGATCGAGAACGAATACTTAAAAAAAAAGTATCGTCAGATCTACGGGGAAGAGCCGCCGACATGGTAGAGTGCGCTTACAAACTACTGTCGATAAGCCGGCAGTGTGAACTTTTAGGAATCAGCCGCAGTGCGTATTATTACACACCGCAGACTCTTCAGGATGAGGAGGATTTCGAACTTCTGAAGGAAATCATGGAAGTCCAGATCAGACATCCTGAAAAAGGCTACCGGAGGATTTACCGGGATTTGAAGGTATCCGGAGCGGACGTGAGAGAAAAACAGATACGCCGCGTAATGCGGAGATTCGGAGTAATCGCGGTCTATCCGGGCATGAACCTTTCCAAAGCGTGTAAAAAAGCCCGAAAGTACCCGTATCTGCTGAAAGGAAAAGTCATCCGTTATCCGAATCAGGTCTGGTCAACGGACATAACATATATCCGCCTGCCGTCCGGCAACGTATATCTTATGGCAGTAATCGACTGGTTTTCGCGCAAAGTCCTGAACTGGCGTGTGTTTAACACGATGGATGCCGGTCAGTACGCGGCTTTGCTGCGCGAGACAATCGAGGAATACGGTATACCTGCGGTCTTCAACACCGACCAGGGCGTACAGTTTACCTCAGATGTCTTTATCGGTGTTCTTGAAGAATACGGAATTGAAATCAGCATGGACGGCTGCGGCCGGGCACTGGACAACATAAGAATAGAGCGGCTTTGGAGGAGCCTCAAGTACGAGGATATCTATCTTAAGCGGTATGAAACAATGTCGGAACTGAAGGCGGGCGTGAATACCTACTTCAATTACTATAATACGGAACGGTTTCATCAGAGTCTAGACTACCATACTCCTGATGAAATGTATGAGTCATTCCAGACTGTCAGTCTGGACAACAGGGAAGCGGCTTGATCACCTTAAACTGCCTGAATAACTGTGTTGACAAAAGGGCGCATTTTAGAACGTCATCTCAATCATGTAATTCTTTATATTATATAATTTTAATGAGCATCTCTTTCTTTTTTCCGGTGTCATTTTGATGTCATTTTGAATGTCAGATAGATGCTCTCTATTTAATGGTATTATAATAAGTTACGAAATTTTATGATATTTCGCTTTCTGCTGTAAGATGAAGTTTTTGTTCAGGCTGATTGATTTTATATTTGAATGGAAATACGTTTCTGTAAAAAAGATGCCTAATCAGCAACTTTGCCGGAATATACCCTCCCGGGGAAGCCAAAAAAACATCCTTTGTCACTACAATAATTCAGCAGAAACGATATGTCAACAGAAGAATATTTATTGTCAGGATTTTTTTCCACTTATCAATGCATCAACCGTAATGCCATAAAACTCGGCTATTTTTACCATATTTGATATCCTGATATCATATGTTTTGTCTGATTCATAGGTCTGATATGTTCTCAGACTGATATCTATATTTTCCGCAACAAAAGCCTGTGAATAGCTTTTCTCGAGACGAAGCCGTTTCAAATTTTCTGAGATCCGTTCAAGCAACTTTTCTTTATATGAGGTTTGCATCGTAAGGAATATTGTAGTATACTCAAAATAAATGAAAACGATGTAAACATCGTAACAGAAAGGCAGGAGAGTACATATACATGAAAAATCTAAAATCAAGCAGGTGTGAAGTACTATTGCAGCAATATAGTGACCAGATGTATTCTGCTACCATAAAAATCGGAAATATCCGGTATAAATTCTTTTCAAAGCATAAATCTACCGCAGAAAAAGTATATACTGTTTTACTTTCGAACTGCTTCTTTAATGAAAACCTTATAAATGTCATTTTTCCGATATACAGACTAAAAATTGAACAACAGTGTAAAAATAATTACTTTGTATCGCAGGAATATATATAACCTTGACGGGGGCAGTATGGCGGTAATTCTCTCAGGCGATTTTCACAGCAGCGGTTTTGGTGAAGCAGAAGTCCTTAAAACAAAATATCTCAGAATATTCTGTTCACTGCACGGAATAAAGCTCCCTGACATTCACTATCACATCATCCTCGGTGACGGAGGCGCCCTCTGGCCGAACAGCAAAGAATCTGATTACTGGTTTGAGTGGCTTTCCATGAAGCCTTTTATCACTCTGGTGGTGCCGGGTAATCATGAACCCTATCCTGTTATTTATGATGAACAGCGTAAAGTCCCGTGTGCTGCAACTGGCATAACAGGAGATAGTAAAGCAGCCCTGTATAAAGTGTATGATAATATATTTTACTTCCAACGCAACAGCGAATACAGTATCGAAGGTAAGAAGCTGCTGGTACTCGGTGGTGCGCTTTCAGTCGATCAGGATATGCGGGAACCGTATGAATCATGGTGGCCGGAAGAACTGTTGTCTCCTCAGGAGGAGCAGGAGCTGCTCTCCTCTACAAAAGGAAAGACGTATGATGCAGTTCTTGCACATACAGCACCATTTTCACGGCTGCCTGATATATTTGAAAACAAAAACTTCAATGATTCAGGTTATCCCGTTGATCCGACGACACAGATTTATGACAGACTGATCGAAAACATTGGCTGCGGTGACTGGTATTTCGGTCATTTCCACAGGAATACTGATAAAACTATTAAAGGTATATCCTATCACTGTCTCTACAAACGGATCATGCTGCTGAAATAATTATATGCACCTGCTGGAAAAACGGTTGACCGAATGTCCGCAAATAAGCTACCACATCTAATGAAGGAAGTATTCAAATTCACGGGGGCAGTATGGCAGTAATTCTCTCAGGTGATTTTCATGGCGGCTGTTGCGGAGAAGCAAAAACTCTTACAACAAAAAAAATAGAGAACTTCTGTTTACTGCACGGAATAAAACTGCCCGATATTCACTACCACATTATTCTCGGTGACGGAGGCGCCCTCTGGCCGAATAATAAAGAATCTGAGTACTGGTTTGAATGGCTTTCCATGAAGCCGTTTTTTACCCTTGTGGTGCAGGGAAACCATGAGCCGTATCCTGTTATTTATGATGAACAGCGTAAAGTTCCGTGCGCAGCAGCCGGAATAGAGGGTGATGACAATGCAGCTTTGTATAAAGTATACGACAATGTGTTCTATTTCCGGCGTAACTGCGAATACCGCATCGAAGGTAAAAAGCTGCTTGTTCTTGGCGGTGCGCTTTCAACCGATAAGGACAGGCGGAAACCGTATAAATCCTGATGGCCGGAAGAACTGCTGTCTCCGCAGGAAGAGCAGGAGCTGATTTCCAATACAAAAGGAAAAATATATGATGCTGTTCTTTCACATACTGCACCGTTTTCCCGGCTGCCGGATATTTTTGTAAACAGAGACTCTGCTGATTATGGATATCCCGTTGATCCGACAACGAAGATATATGACAGGCTGATTGAATCAGTCGGTAGCAAAGACTGGTATTTCGGTCATTTTCACAGGAACAAGGATAAAAAAATTAACGGCATACACTATCACTGTCTCTACAAAAGACTCATGCTGATGAGTTAGTTATATGCGCCTGCTGGAAAAAATAATAGTGTACAAAAAACACGGAGGTAAAATGGAAAAGGTTACTGAAACGCCGGACAAAAGAATGATCATGTTTGTAAAGATACCGGAATGGCACAGCCCGGAGCAGAAAGCCGTACGGAAGATATACTATCCGGAAAGCGACAGCCCAAAATATCAGGACGGCAAAACAGTTCCGTTTGTAAAGCTTCAGGAGCTGGAAAGAGAAGGAACAATTGAACGGATAGTGTACATCTCAAAATCAGACTTTCCCCTGACACTCAGCCGCATGACGGCGATGCAAGCCGGAGCATACATTCTTAATACAGTGAAAAAGAACGGCTGGGAAATGAACGACGTATCAGTGGATGCAGCATTAAATCATCTGGAAATGGAGTACGAATATTTGTAACACTTCTTTGAAATATGCGGTACATTTTGGTATGTGCAAGCTTCTATCGGCCTATAGTATTCAGCGGTTTATAAAAAAATCCGGTGTGAGTCAGCGGGTTGGAGTATTATTCTCCTTCGGCCTTCTCAAAACGGAATATATTTCACATTCTCTATTTCCATTAGTAAGGAATTATACTTCCCCATGCATAATGCAGCGTCTCAGAATTATCATCTGGACAGTGCGCTCGGAAAAAATTTAACACTGTCCCTGATTGATTTTGACACGTACAATTTTCTGCCGATGGCAAAAGACGAAGCAAAAGCGTTTCTGCAGGGAAGAAAAAAAGCAGTGGAAAGATAGACAGGGATATTACGATTCTGATTCATTTCATGTTGGCAGATGTAAACTCAAATGAATATAAGACAGCCATAAAACCCTCTGATTCCGATATCCTTTTAATGGGGAAAATTACCTCGATTGAAACATATGATACATCAGACAGGAAGAATATAAAAAGGCTTGGTGAAGTTATTCAGAAGTAAATTACTACGCTGGTCTAAAACTTTATAAAAATCAGTATTTGATTTACGGTCCATCATCTGCATGAGTAGTTATTTTTCTGTCTGCAGATGATACCTTTTTATTTCATAAAAAAATTTATTTGTGATACAATTAAAAAATAAGTGGATTATTGGAGTAAAAATGTCTTCAGATTCGTTACTTGATCAGGTAGGTTCAAATATTCAAGAAAAGTCAGCTATAATTTGGAACGTAGCTGATAATCTGGATGGTCCGTTTACACATTATTTCTATAAATATGTCGCTCCCGAATCAAGTGAAACGATAGCAGAACATAACTCTATGCTTAACAGCACGACAGAAACAGCGACAGAGAAACTGTCAGGAGGAAAATAGTGACGCTGTTTGAATCAATACAAATGGGTGAATCAAAGACGCTTGAGTTCAAACGTCAAATACCTCTTGATGACAAGAAATACCTCAAAACAGTTGTTGCTTTTGCGAATGGTTCGGGGGGTAGAATTGTATTCGGTGTAGATGATGAGACGCGGGAAATAACCGGTGTTGATCCGGATAAACTGTTTATATACATGGATTCGATAGCGAATGCCGTATCCGAAGTGTGCACACCGTCTATTGTCCCTGATATAGTCTTTCAGACAGTCGGGAACAAGACGGTTATCGTGGTTGAAATACATCCGGGACAGAATAAGCCTTATTTTATAAAAAAAGAGGGAGTAACGGATGGTACGTATATCCGTGTCGGGGCAACGACAAGAAAAGCGGAATATGAAAAAATACAAGAGTATATTCTTTTCGGCAGACACCAGTATTATGATGAAATGCCGTTTTCAGAAATTCCTGTGGAAATGAACCGCGTCGATTCTCTTTGTACAGCGATTGCAGAATACACTAAAAAAACCGTATCAAAAGAAAATCTTACCGGTTGGGGAATTTTAATCAAACAGGAAAACGATTATATTCCGTCCAATGCTTTTGAATTGCTTACAGAAAATACTTTTACATTTGCAAAAATCCAGTGCGGACGGTTTAAAGGGACTGATAAAACTGTTTTCATAGATAAACGGGATATAGAAGGACCTGTATACAAACAGATAGACGAGGCATACAAATTTGTGCTGGAACATATAAACCTCGGAGCACATATAGAAGGCATTCTCCGGATTGAACAGTATGAACTTCCTCCCGAAGCAATACGTGAAGTGATTGTAAACGCCGTAGTTCATCGCAATTATCTGGCACATTCTTTTATTCAGGTTTCAGTCTACGATGACCGCGTAGAAGTTACTTCGCCAGGAACGCTTTACGGTGGTATTACAATAGAAGACATGAAAAACGGCAGTTCAAGCATTCGGAACAGAGTACTTGCCGATGTATTCGGTAAAATGCATCTCGCCGAACACTGGGGTACGGGAATGCTTAAAGTATTTCGCCTTTGCAGTGAATACGCATTGAAAGAACCGCTTATTGAAGAACGGAGCGAGAGCCTCGTCGTAACCTTATGGCGTAAAAGTGGCGATAAAGTAGCGACAAGTGGCGATAAAGTAGCGACAAGTAGCGATGAGAATACGCGGAAAATTCTTGGGTATTTAAAAAGTAACAGTTTCATAACGAGCGGTATTGCACAGCAGCTTACCTCTCTTTCTCCTTCCGGTGTTCGGAAGATACTTGTAAAACTAGTAAAACAGAATGTATTGACAACTTTGGGAGACAACAAAAACAGAACCTATCAACTTAAGAGAGAAGAGGATTGATGCCGGATACATTTTATTTGAGCGCAACGTATTCAACCTAAATACGAACGGAGAAAAGGAACAATTTCCGGCGAATTGTTCCTTTCTGCAAGCAGAAAAACACTTTCTCTGTCTTCATTACAGTCATGTATATCTGCTCCATGCGCAAGAAGACAGCGTGCTGTCTCTGCCGATACAGACTGAGCTGCAACGGTAAACGGTGTTTCCTGCCGGTATTTCCTTGCGTGTACATCCGCTCCCCGGGAAACAAGCAGTTTTACATGTGGTGCATTATCACTGTAACAGGCTTCAATCAGCGGCGTATTATCATATTCATCGCGTATCTCAATATCATCCCCTGCATCAAGCAGCAGCTCAGCCATTTCAACTCCGGCATATCCGCGACTTTCCGTATCGCAGGCACAGAGTAAGGCTGCATTATATTTGAAATCGGTATGTAAGTTTACGTTCGCACCGCTGGCGATCAATAATTTTGCTATAGCGGTATCATTACATAAAACAGCCGTAACAAGAGGTGTTGTTTGTTCTTCCGAGTCAAAGAAACTCTTGTATTCCGCTTTCAATAGTGCAAAATCTTCATTTGAAAGAAGACTGTCAGGATTTATATGATGGTCAAAAAAATCCTGTACTGTTGCAATATCGTGACTGCAGACGGCTCGATAGCAATCGATAAGCGGCTTATGCAGAAAATATTCGTCGGGTTGAGAACGATTTTTATATTTTTGAACCTGGCTTGTATCAGTCATATTCATTCCTGTGCAATTATTTTAACATGCACTGTAGAAAAAAGCATTAAACCGGAAGTTGAAAAATAAATAATCAGCCGTGGTGAAATGGTCTGTACAATTCAATTTTCCTTACACTATATTGAATCATACAAACGGTAATATGGAAAAATTACCATACTTCTTCATCATACAGACGGAGAAGCAGCAAAACGCACGTATGTTTTACTTGATACTGCTGATGCCTGTTATTTTACAAATTCATGACCGCGGTTTTGTCGCATGCAGTGCAGGTGGCTTTTCCCGGAAATACTTGAAGCAGGAGCAATGAACGGAGGACTTAAAAACTGCATCCGGTTAAAATAAAGAAAGCTGCGTCACCCTTGCGGGATATGCTTGATAAACATGTTGAAACTGTAGGAAAAGTATACAACAGAATTTACAATGAGGCAAATATCGCTGTATACTTATGCATGCCTCGATACATTCATTCCGATAAAGAACAGGACAACCTGTTCATCCCGCTCAAGCTGAGCGACCAGATTGTCGACGGTACCCTTGCTTCTACCATACAGTACATG
>Ga0172378_10002780_pt1 | contig 16433 bp, 12 predicted proteins | sample GrowelOW332metaG_FD_119755 | JGI IMG/M metagenome (GOLD analysis project Ga0172378, IMG submission 119755) | Groundwater microbial communities from an aquifer near a municipal landfill in Southern Ontario, Canada - Pumphouse #3_1 metaG | ecosystem: Environmental > Aquatic > Deep subsurface >... | reverse complement strand
TTGCCGATTTTGAATCATGTGGTACCTCTGTTTCTACTTTTGTCTGATTGCTTAGAAAAGCATCCAGCTGCTTCAGTTGATCAATAACGTTGTAAAGTCTGGCAAGGTTTTCCTGACCATGAACTTCAACCTGGTTAAGAGTGCTGATAACCGTTTTAAGCAAGTCGTTTTGCATATTTCCTCCATTTTGAATTATTAACCGCCTGAATAACTGGTATAATCGCTTATACTCAGTGTATGTGTAGCGTTTACTGACACGCCTTGAGACGTGTATTCGGTACCATCAACAGTAACTTTATGCGTATGGCCGTTTGCAATAGTCTCGCTAACGGCATAAGCGTGACGGTGAGAAGTCGGATAGAATGCAGTCGGCTTATCGGAGACATGTGACCAGGCAATGGTAGCGGCTGCGATCAGTTCGTTTACGCGCGTTTCAGTGCAATAGTTTGACAACGTGCTAACCAAAGAACTATTTAGCACAAAGTCGCTATAAGGCCTTCCATCAAGTTTACTACTGTCGGCGGCTTTGCCCCCTGTTCCGAGTTTTCCGGCAAGAAGCGTTTGAAGGTCGTTTCCACTAAGACTTAAACTTGCGGTGGATATATTTGCGGCATTCAGGATATTGTTGGTTGTCAGACTATAGATGGATCCGCTTGTTCCGACAGTGATGTAGTTCGAACTAAAGCTGTCAACCTGGCTGATGTCCCCGGTGCATATAAGCTGAGCGGTCCTAAGGAGGGTCGCTGTTGTGATGCCGGATTTCAGGTTATTGATCGACGCACTGACAGCGCTTAGTTCGTTCTCAATAATCAGAGAACCTTGGACAATTATCCCGTTCTCCCCGGTAATAGTAATTTTGGTACCGTCGATGGTGATTCCTTCGTTGCTGACATTGATGGCGTTGATAACATCGTTTTTGGAGACCTTTAGCTCGATGTTGCTCGCGGCCACCGTAATTCTTCCCGATAATGTTCCTTCAACGTCGGTGGCTCTGTTTACCTCATAAGTGATTCGATCTTTTTCAATAACAATCTGTGCCCCCAGAGAAGAAATATCTCCAGCCTGAAGGGTGATCGTCTCGCCGATCAAATCGATCTTATTGGCAGAGATTTTGACCCAGTCCTGTTCTTCGGATATGTATTTAAGGACCTGACCGAGTGTTCCTCCGCTGGATCCGCCCAACGTACTGCCAACAGCCTGACTCAAAGATTGACCGGATAACGTGGAATCCGGAAGATCAATAACCGGCCCGATCGTAAGCTCTGTGTTTTCGACATTCTCAATATCATAGTTGATGGACAGCACTGTTCTGATGATATCGACGTCATGAGGCGCGGATAAAATCCGGATCGTGCTGCCAACTGAAAACTGTTGAATGCTTGTGTCAAATAGATGAAGATCGATGGCCTTGATAATGAAGGTATGATAGGGCTCAATATAGACCCGGTCGAAGTAAGTCTCGGCGGCGGCTTTTAAGGCAGCCGGGTCGGTAATTCCGGAAAATGATTCAACGTGAACGATTCGGCCGTATTTAGCTATTCCATCAAGGTTTTCGAGGAGTTTGCTTCCCTCGTTGACCGATTCAATGGTCACAGGAAGTGGCGGAAGTCCGGAAGTGGATTCAACAGAGTCTCCAAGCGGCAGCAATACCGTATAGATCTCTGTCGAGGAGAGTTGTTTTGAAAGATCCAGTATATTGGTTCCGAATTGTAAAACCTGAGATACGCTGGTGCCGTAATCCTTAAGGTAATCAAGATAAGTCGTTGTTCCGACTGTACGAGTCCTCAAAAAACCGCCATAGACAGAAATAAGATCTTCGTCAATGGTTGCCCTGGTATCTCGATAGGTATTGTTGTCAAATGTAAGTACCGTATTGGCCGCGTCAATGGTGACCTGACCAAGGGTAATATGCTTGTCCGATTCGACCTGAAGGTTATGTTCTGCGATGACCTGCACCAAAAACTCGGTAACGGTTATCTCAACCCTTCGCGGCGGCTGGATGGAATCCAATAGGTAGGCCAGATCTCCCTCTACATGAACGGTACGCTGGTTATAAAAGTCGTCTTCCCAGTTCAGGACACGACCTCTGAACAGCTCTGTCTCGTCCATGAATACGGTGATCTTGGTTTTAAGCTTATCGATATAGTTATATAGGTAGTGGTTTGGTAATATAACGAGGTCCAAAATCCCAGCCTTGCCCATTTCGAGCTTCAATGCCGGGGACAATATGGGATTCTCTTCTTGAATATCTGCTGAATATAGGAGTTGCTCATCTGCATAAATTGTAAACATAAGCTCCTCCTTTCTGATAAATAAAAATATCCCGGCATAGATAGCTTTTACACCGTCTAAGCCGGGATTGGAGTCAAGTCGCCTGTTTACTTATTGCCGTCCGGCATAGAGCGAAGCAATTCCGAGATGCTGGTCCATCTTAGGGCCGATCTGACCAACCAGAACACCACTGTCCATAACAATTTTCATCGTCGTAATCGCTCGTGCGAGATTGTCAAGTTTATCTACGAGAATGTCATTCTGCGCATTCTGGGTGGGGGCGAGGCCTACGGTCTGCATGTAACTAAGGTTCGTGGCGGCTGTTGGCGTTTTCTTCTTGACAACGTCAGCCGTATCATCAGCAGTTGTTGCCGCATTTCCATCGATAATTTCTGATAGACCGAATAGGTCAAGCCATCCGTCAAGACCCGACATACGTGCAAAGTCGTTAATAGGATTACTAAAATCGTTCGGTATAAGGTCTTCAATATTCGTTTTTGTATTGTCAAAAATTGTTTTAAACTTGCTGACTATTCCACTGCTTCCAAGCAGACCATTTTCTGATTCAACGTTCACGCCATCATTAAGGGCGGTTACTGAAGCTTTGCCAAATTCGTAGAGATTATCCAGAATCTCCGCTTTTCGATCGTCGATTCCGATTTGAAAACCATCAGCAACATTGTGGCCACCGGCGATACCCTCTTCCGATGGCGAGTGTGAGTCGGTTCCTTCATTGAGTGCATCAATCGCGCTTGCACCAAGACTATATGCCGCAGATGTCGCAAGATACGTGTATTTGTAAATTCCCGTCGCAAAACCCTGAACAAGGTTATAAGCAGCACTGTTCATTTTGGAGAGCGAGTTGGCTACTATTCCCGCCGACACCTTGGTTACCAAACCGGCTCCGTAACTATAAAAAGAAGTGAAGCGGTCCTTGATTGCGGAGAGGCCCTCTACTAAGACGGCTTCGAAAGCATCGTTTATTTTTATTGTACTGATTTCATCTTGAACGCCGTCAGAAAGGCTTGCCGTCAGAATATTTCCGTAATCGCAAAAAGAGTCGATTGAATCCAGAATTGTCAAGAGACCCGCCAATAAGACTTCGTTAAAAGCGTCCTCCATATCGGTTATGCTGGTTTCATTTTGAATTTTGTCAGAGAGTTCACCGATAATATCAGTTGACAGGACGGCTGACAGCTCGCCAAGCGAGGTGATAAGCGGGTCAAAGACTCCTTCGTCGCCGTCAACTACCTTTAGAAGACCAGAAAGTGCAGTTGCATATCCGGTTACAGCGTTGACAATTATACCAAATTTAAGTGGCTGTATGCCCTCAATGTTTTCATTAAAAGTGTTTAGATCTTCTCCAAGAACTGTCAAATCCATCAGTAACTGTGACGAGACAGCCATGGGATTATACAGACCTCCCGTGGCTAATGCGTCATCAGTATTTGCTACAATAAGAAAATCTTTTAACTTGGTTAAAAGGCCCATTCCCGACGTTACTTTAGTCTCAAAATTATCAGTATCTATGAGATTAAACGCGCCGAAAACAGTATTCATGGAATTCCCGAGACTCGTGATTGACGCGGAAAAAGAAGTCACCTCGTCGCCGAGAACAGCCTTGGTTAACAACTCCCCAAGGTTCATATCAGGTAGGGCTTCACTAAACTCCTTAAGCTTAGTAAGAGCATCCCAGAACACAGTAACCGTTTCCTCAGATGCTTTGGAGTTAGCCATATCGGAGAGTGCTGTGCCAACATTTTCAACAAGTGTCGAGAGACCCAGGTTGGTTAACGCATCATTAATTCCGCTCAACGGGCTTATGGCCTCAAAGAAAGTTTTCAAACCGTTTGTATTTTCATCGCCGATAAGGTTTGCCAAACCTGTCGTGAATGCAGTTATTACACTCTCTTTAACATCTGGAATTTTTGTTAACGCGTCCCCAAGAGTAGACATGGCGGAGGCTAATCCAAGACTGGATAAAACATTGTTCACACCAGACAACGGCGAGATGCCGTTAAGAAGCGCCGAAACACCATTGGCACCAACAAGTAAAGACAACCCAGTGGTGAACGCTGTAATAACATCTATCCTAATATCGTCTGGAATCTTTTCTAAAGCAGCTCCAAGAATAGGTATAACAGCCAATAATTCAATACTGGATAAAACATTGTTCACACCAGACAATGGCGAGAAACCGTTAAGAAGTGCAGAAACGCCATTAGCCCCTACAAGTAAAGAAAGTCCAGCCGTAAATGCGGCAATGACATCAGTGTCGATATCGTTTGGAATTTTTGATAACGTGTCTCCAAGAACAGGTATGACAGCGGACAGTGCAAGACTGGATAAAACATTGTTCACACCAGACAATGGCGAGAAACCGTTAAGAAGTGCAGAAACGCCATTAGCCCCTACAAGTAAAGCAAGTCCCGCAGTAAAAGCAGCAATGGCGTCTGTATCAATATCGTCTGGAATTTTTGATAACGTGTCTCCAAGAACAGGTATAATAGCTGATAATGCGAAACTGGATAAGATGCTATTCACACCAGACAATGGCGAGAAACCGTTAAGAAGTGCAGAAACGCCGTTAGCCCCTATAAGTAAAGAAAGTCCCGCAGTAAAAGCAGCAATGGCGTCTGTATCAATATCGTCTGGGATTTTTGATAACGTGTCTCCAAGAACAGGTATAACAGCCGATAGTGCAAGACTGGATAAGATGCTATTCACACCAGACAATGGCGAGAAACCGTTAAGAAGTGCAGAAACGCCATTAGCCCCTACAAGTAAAGAAAGTCCAGCAGTAAATGCGGCAATAACGTCTGTATCAATATCGTTTGGAATTTTTGATAACGTGTCTCCAAGAATAGGTATAACAGCCGATAGTGCAAGACTGGATAAGATATTGTTCGCACCAGACAATGGCAAGAAACCGTTAAGAAGTGCAGAAACACCGTTAGCGCCTACAAGTAAAGAAAGTCCAGCAGTAAATGTAGCAATAATGTCTGGGTTAATATCTTCTGGAATTTTTGATAAAGCGTCTCCAAGAATAGGTATAACAGCCGATAGTGCAAGACTGGATAAGATATTGTTCGCACCAGACAATGGCAAGAAACCGTTAAGAAGTGCAGAAACGCCGTTAGCGCCTACAAGTAAAGCAAGTCCAGCAGTAAATGTAGCAATGACATCGGTGTCAATATCTTCTGGAATATTTGATAACGTATCTCCAAGAATAGGTATAACAGCCGACAGACCAAGACTGGATAAAAAATTGTTCACACCAGACAATGGCGAGAAACCGTTAAGAAGTGCAGAAACGCCGTTAGCCCCTACAAGTAAAGCAAGTCCAGCAGTAAATGTAGCAATAACGTCTGGGTTAATATCTTCTGGAATTTTGGACATGGCGTCCCCAAGCATAAATATAACACCGGCCAAACCACCGCTTGCAAGCAGAGAGTTTATACCGGAGAACCAGCTGAGTCCAGACACGAATGTCTGCACCGACATGGCAAGAACCATTTTGGTGATGCCACCGGTGAAGGCTCCTATCTGTTGCCAGCTCATATTTTTAATGGATTGCAGAGCATTTCCCAGGACATAAATGACGCCGGCCATGGCACCAAGTGCCAATATAGATCCGACAACACTCTTGGCATCCAAACCCTTGCTCGCCAGCATAAATATGGAAATGGCTGCAACAATTCCGCCAAGTGCGACTCCCATTTTGATGAATTGATCCTTGTCCATATCGGCAAACGGTTTAAGGGTTTTCACAAGGAGCCATATGCCAATGGCAAGTTTGATGATTCCCGTTATCTTTCCTGAACCACTGCCAATTCGGCTTACCGCTATGAGCGCTCCGATCGCTATTGTAAGCCCGCCAAGTGCGTAACCCATATTAAGAAGCTGCGCATGTTCAAGATTCATTAACGGCTTGAGTGCTTTAATGAGGATCCATGCTCCGATGGCTACCGCAATGATATTCTTCCAACCATGCTTACTGCCGTTTCCGTCCATTTTCCCAAGACCGTTAGCAAAGACGGTCATGGTTGCCAGAAGGGCCGTTATGAGAATCAGACCCGGCATAATTCGCTTCCAGTCTTCGATGCTTCCAGCGCCAATAATATCAGAAGCCTTATCAAGGGCTATAACCATCATCAGAATAGCGGCTGATATGCCGGCCATTTGTGTTCCTATAGAATTAAATTTTGGAAGGCTGAGCTGTATTTTTTTGCGTGAACCGAGCACAGTTATAAGTGTAAGAACAGTCAAAATTCCGGCGACAACAGCTATAGACGACCCAAGGCGATCTTTATCGATCTTTGAGATGGCAATAATCGAACCTGCGATAATTGCGATCGAGCCTGCAATTTTGAGAAAAGTTTTACTAAAGTCGCGTTTCAGAGGGGTTTCATTTTGGGCAAGAATCGTTCCAACGGTAGCAAAGATTTTTGCAACCTTGAGGGTTTTGAACAAAACGGCGAACAGACCGATTAAGAACGCTCCTCCGGCCAACCATCCCCAATTGCCTTTCAGCCATCCCCAGACAGCCTCAAGGAATGTAAAAATACCGCCAAGCAATCCACCCGGTTTGTCTTTTTCGCCTGACGTGTAATTGACATCGGACATACCGGCGCTGGCAGTCCGATAACCGATACCGATAAGATCTTTATAGCTTTTGGCAACCTCGTCTGATCCTGTTCCGGTAAAGATACCTATAATTTTTTCTTTTATCGTTTTCCAAGTATCTTTTACCATCTGGACAACGCGATTGATAAACGCTTTGGCTCCTTCTGGAGTTGCAAAAGTCTCTTTTAATAGTGTCCAGATTCCGGTTTTTGATTTCAAATTCTCGGGGTCGAGCAAAGATCTAAATGCTTCTTTTATTTTTACGCCAAATTCTTTAATCTTTGCTATAACGGGCAGAATAAAATTACCAATTGCCTCTAACTTCCCGCCCTTACCCAAAATGGTTTTAATAGAAGTCTTGAGGTCCTCCCAAAACTTTGTTACAAAAGTTATAACGTTTGTTTTAAGTTCGTTGATTCCCTCTGGGGTTGCGAGCATCTCCTTAAGAATCTGGAATATAGTTTTGGTGTCGTCTTTTCCTCTCTCGCCAAACAATCCTCGAATAGCCGTGCGAACAGTCTGAACAAATCCGTTAAATTTTTCAACAAATGGCGCCAAATATTTCTGCGCGATTGAAAGCCACTTTGGAAAGTTGTTTACAAAGAATTTGGAGATTGCTCCCCAAGATACCCTGATCACATCCCCGAGAACTGATAGGGCCGAACTAAGATATCCCATAATCTTTACAACAGTCTCATTACTACGGAATCCCTTAGCAAACTTTGTGATTGAATCGCCGAGACCAGCAAAAAAACCGAGCACACCATCAAAAGCGCTGGACAGCAGCGGACCGAGGAAGGTCCATAAGGCACTTCCAACCGCCTTGAAAATACCGATACCGATCTTAAATACAGAGAATATGCCTTCAAATACGCTTCGTATCTGGCGAAACCGGTTAGTCCCATCGTTGACATCAAACAGCCAGTGCAAAAGATTATCGCCAAAGTTTTTTAATGACTTTGTGATGTTTACAAGAGTCTCGGCAGTGATTGGCGGAAATATATTTCGGAAAGCTTCACCGATGGCCTGTGACATGGAGAACACCGCATTGTATATCGACCCCAGCCCGTTAAGCAGATCAAGCCTTCCGCCAAAGCCCTTCCAGGACTGAAGAACCTCGTTTCGTTTCTCCGCACCACTGGCAAAAGCCGTCCATAAAATATCAGTAAGTTTTGTAAACAGCTCTGTAGCCTCGGTAATGTTGCCAAATAGGATCTCGTAGGTTTTCATCCACCCGGAGCTAACCGCATCTTTTGTAGCACCGACGGCCTCTGTGAATGTTTTAGCTGTCTGTGCAGACTTAAAAGCTTTTACACCAAGTTCATCATATTTTTCAGCCATCGCCTCGATAGCTTCAGATGCAGTATCATATTCGCCAGATTCAACCGATTTTCGAACGGCGTCCGAAAATTCGGAGAATTTGCCGAAAGCTTCCTCCATGACCTCGCGAGAAGCCCACTTATTGCTAAGTGTATCCTGGAAATTGCTAACAGTGACTTCGCCTTCTTTAATCTTTCCCATGGAAACACCGGTGTCGATCATCATCTGTTTTAATTGTTTACTGCCGACACCAGCAAGTTCAAGGCTCTTCCAGTCAATCGACTGAAGATACCCCATGCCATACGACTGATTAAGATTATACATGGCTCTACTGAACTCTCCGGCGCCTTTACCGGCAAAAGCAGTAGCGTTTGCAACACCGGTAATAAGAGGAATCAATTTTTCGACATCGCCGCCACTGGCTGACATTTGCGCAAGAGCTGCGGTCATATCCGTGAAACCATAACTGGTCTCGTCCGAGAACCACATCAGCTGCTCCAAATAATCATTAACTTCCATGATTGTTTTGCCAGTTGAATTCATGATGGTTTGAACAGATGCTATTTTTTGCTCGTACTTTGTCATTCCGGCAGATAGCTGATCCGTAGTAAGAGAGGATATCATTCTCTTGCTGGCATTTACTACAGAATTGGTTATATTCTGAATCGCTGTGACCCCGGCAATACCCATCGTGGATAGTCTTTTGGAAACCAGATCCGCTGCACAAATAAGACTTGACATTCCTGCAGAGTCCGAATCAAAGTTTAATTTTTTTTTCAGTCCGTCAAGAGATTTCATGCTTGTCGAGATGCCTTTTTCGAATTGGCTATTGTCAAACTGCATCTCAACGATTCTTTTGTCTATGCTGCTCATGATATGATCACCTCCCCCCATGCTTCTTCTGCAATCTTTTCGAATATCGGCTTGATGGCCGGGTTGATATAGTCGATTCCCTGCACATAACCGCCGGTTCCGGTTCCATGCCCATACTGAAGGATCAACGCAATGGTTACCCCGTCTTTGGCATTGGTGTTGACCCAGGTGATGGTAGTTTTTGTCTTCTCACGTTCAATAATGAAATCCCAGCTTTTTGCCGTCTCTCCGGAGTTGATAGGTGTTGCGGCAGCCAAAGCGTCGACCCCGGCTTGGCCGTATTTATCCAAAACATCCAGATACCGAGCGCCGGACATCCTGATGAAGAATTTTTCTATCTTGTTAAAACTGCCCCGGTGCTTGAATCCGATCATGGTGAACTCCTTTAACCCCGAGTGCCTAATTTGCGCTTTCTCTCGACATTGAGGGCTCTCTGCTGCTCATAGACTTCTTTCCTGCTCATTTTCTTCTGATTAGGATCGCCCTCCGTGTTGCATACCCGAATAAGTGTCATTAGTCTGCTGAAATGCCATTCTTGGCACTCAAAAGGAATATGCAGCGCAATCATCCAACAGTAGACCAGCTCGGATGTGACAACTCTTCTTCCAGACTTTGCTGTATTTTTGTCGTTGAACCAGGTAGCCGTCATGCTGTTATTAATGTAAGCATCAATTTCGTCAGACAGCGATCGTGATATGTTCAGATAACACAAAGGATTGATGCCTTTGGTAAGGGTCATGCAGCGGACATAATCTATATACTCTTCCCTGGTTTTTTGGATTGCGGACAAATAGGGTTTTTTCCATTTTGATTCCCAATCGGAAATGGAGACAAGGGAATGCTCCAGCTGCAACGTAGCCCCTGGAATATCGACAAAAGTCTGTGTTAAATTATCAAAATACTCCGTTTTTGGGATAGTAATCTGAAGCATCCCTGCTCTCCTTTATCCTTTTACTGAAGTGACGTTGTTTTTTGCAGTGAGGTGATCCTGCGGCCCAATATCCTGAGGAACGATACCGTTTACAAAACGTGTCGCCGCATCGGCGTCAGTGGCGAGTTCCATAAATAAATCGGAGTAAGCCTCTGTTTGAATAAAATTATGATAGAGAGGCCGGCCATTATCGTCGATTTTAAGGAAACGCTTACCGGTGGAATCTTTCTCGCCATAAGCCTTAACGATGATTTCCTTGAACATATCAATGATTCTCTTGGTGTCCTGTTCCGCGATGATCTTCTCCAACATGCGCTGCATGCCGCCGGAAGTTCCCATTTCCATCTCCATGATTTCGGCTTTATTCAGATTGAAGTAGAAGTCCTCGGTTCGTTTGTTGTCGTCATAATCGGTATAGGTTATCGTTTTCTTATACATTTGTGTTCTCTCCTTATATTCTATGATTCATTTGGATGAGCCTTTCTGATGAATGCGGCATATTAACCTGAAACGCGTTACAGCTTTCATAGCCACCCGGATTTGGATTCGGGCCTACGGGCTCATAGATTGGTTAATCAGGGTTGGGTGCTGGTGAACGTCCAGGTGGTGTTCGTGCCGGAAGCGAAGTAGTAGCCTGTGTCAGGCTGAACCGTGACTACGACAGACACGCCGCCTTCAAGAGCGGGCATATCACCGTCTGCAGTTTCAACGGCATTGACAAAATAGATAACGCCAACTTTAGTCGGAATCGTAAGAACGCCGGTCGCGGCGACGAAGGTCGGGGAGGTCGGAACAGCCGCAGTGCCAAGCATCAAAGAGGCAATCTCATCCGGAAGGGGCAGACGGGGAGCCACGCCTTCAGAGCCATATAGAATGGTCTCCAGGGCAGCAAGTTTTGCGGCGTCGGTCTTCGTGGAGTCAATCTCAAGCGTGGCGGTGGGCTTTTTGCCGGTCACAGAAATAGCTGTGGTGTCCAATTCCCAAGAGAAAGTGATCCCTTCGGGGGTCTCATTGACGGCCGCATAGGCCTTCTCTGCGGGGGCTGCCGTCGCGTTATAGATGATGTGCAGCTTATAATTGTTATCGCTATCGCTGTCGTTTTCATTAACGATCTTACTTCGATAACACATACCAAACGCCTGGCGACGCTGCTGGCTTATCTTTACTCCGGGGGCAATTTCGCAGGAGCCGTCGCAAGCCGCGAACTCATCCGGATAGGTATAGGCCTCGACAGTCGCCGCAAAGGTTTCGGCAGCGCGGATAGAACTATACTTAATGTTGTCTGCCCAAAAGGCGGTAGGATCGGCACCACCTGGTTTTTCGGTTACGCCGGTAAGGCCGTTCCAGGCAACGCCATTGGGATACAGCCCACTGCTTTGGGGATAAAGAACGCCCTGATCTACGCCGGTCTCAAGATTGCGATCAACGGTCTGATCCCAAACAAGTTTAGACATGATAATGTCCCCCTTTTAATTTAATAATAAAGTGTAAACACATCGTGATAAAGATTCTCCGTAACAAAATGTCTGTTAAAAGAACACCGCAACAGATTCGATACACTGTCAGGTATCCGGCTGTCCGGATTTTTATCGATCACTGTCACAGTATATTTTTTCACATGAAGATAAGGTTTATTGTCGGCAAACCAGGTATCAATTCCCGATCGCTCATATACGATGCAGGGATACGTCATCTTAAATGTTTCGGGAGGCTGAAAATACACGTGCCTTTTCGCCTCCCGTTCAATAGCCTCCGCAAGCGTATCCTTCTCAAAATTGATTGGGTCCCACAGCCACACGCCAAAGGAAGAAAGAATATTACACAGGTCCTTGTGTAGCCCACCCCGTAGGCCCATTAAACACGCCTCCAATCGTCAGGATCAGACGGGGGCTCTGTACTTCCGCATTTGTTACTTTCCAGGAAGCCCCCATCCATTTAACATACCGAATGGCAAAGAAATTCACAATGGCGTAGGGGTCCGAAACAATGCTTATCTGGTTGTTAACCGCCACGTCGTCGTTCAGCGACTGGCCATTCTCCAGCCGTCTAATGTTTTTGATCACGTCTCCGTAATAATAGCGTTCCGTGATCTTTTCTTCATACACGCCCGGTTCGGTTTCCACGCTTTCAGTATACCCGACAGCGCCATAAAATTTTGCCATTTTGACGTTCTCCCTTACGGATCGGTCTCGGGCTCAGGTTCGGCTTCGCAAGTCAACCCGGTAAGACCGTATACGTTTGTTACAGAGTCACGACCGAGCGCCGTGACCACGCAAACAGTTTGTGTCGCAGGATCCGAAATTCGGATAATGATGTTCATGTCGTCATCCAACGTAACAGGAACGCCAAGCGTTCCCCCAATCAGCTCTACCGTGGTTGTAAGTCCTGTCTGGGCTACCCCGACCTTTAACGCCAAATAGTTGCCACTCTGCTCTGAAACAGTACTGCTAAAACCAGTGTACCCGGTAACATACTTCAACGTTCCGGTAATTTCGTCCGTCCCAACAACTATGTCAGTCTGGAGATCGCTTACCAGTTGGCCAAGTAAAGTCGCCTCATCGTCTTCGGGCTCAACGGTGAGGCCGGTTAAAAATCGTACTCCTCCGAATGGAGCACGGCAAGAACCGCAGTTGTGGCGGTGTTGGCGTCCACAGTCGCGTATATCATGGTGGCAACCCCGTTACTGACAAGCAGGCTGATAGGTTTGTATAGATTATCGCCGTCAACAACAAGCGCACCCTTTTTAAACGCGTCAATGAGCGTTTCCGCATCAATTTTAGCGGTCTTATCAGCATCCGAATAGGCATACGAGTCGGTCGATTTTACATATACAAGCCGGGCAACAACGTGCAAATCGTCCGCGTGTTCATAAATAGCATACATGTTTACTTCCTCCTATAATATAAGGTCCGCATACTTGATTTTTAAATTATCAACCGACTACGGTCTCTACGATAATTGCCGAATGCGGCTTGGTCAAAGCGCCGGAACACCGAGTTTCAATCAGATACTTCTGCTGATTGTAGTCAAGATCAAACCCGTCAAACAGGCTGACCGAACCGCCTTTGTCGGCACCGATATTGTAATCGTTCAGATTAACAATAATACCGACCAAAGAACGGGTAACGCCCTCAACCACGCGGGTCAAACCCTTCATTATCGGAACCGACACGATTTCCTTTACCTGAAGCGCAGTACGCAGTTTCTCCACCGTATCATAGATAATTCTGCCATTCTTGTCCTCCAGCAAAAGCATCTTCGTCAACATTCCCGGAGTCACATAATATGTCGCGTCTCCCGAACCTTCATAATCTTCAAACGCCTCGATAACCCCGCGGATACACGCTTTTGCCTGTTCGTCACTGGTAGCATTTGCGGCAACGGATATTGCCTTGTTAAGTGAGAACAATGCCGAATCCGTCCAGATTGGCCGAATATTCTGTTCGTCAATTTTGCTGTCGCTCGCAGCGGTACGGCCGTCACCCGTCAAGATTGCGCGCGCAATCTCTTCGTCCAGCATAATGCGCATCTCGCTTTTCAGCATCGCCACAACATCAAAATCAGTAATGTCCGTAACATCGTCGCGATCCATTTTCTGCTTTTTATACACGGTTGTGGGCGTAGTGGTGCGCTTTAGCAGCCCAAACACCTCTTCAATCTTAAAATTGCCCTTCGCATATCCCTTTGCGCGCGCCTCGTCGGCAGTAATGTCAGCGAACACGCTTTTAATGCGGCTAAACGGTGTATGATGAACGCCGCCCATAACGTTGCGCACCCAACCCATCTGACGCGAAACAAATTCTGGAACCGTGGTAAGTGTTTTGGCTTCGGGAAACAGATAATCAACATCAGTAATACCGTGCGCAAGAACGCTGTCCCGAAGACTGCCATAACGCTTTGCTTCATCGATAATTGTCATCATATCGGAATGGCTCAGGGAATTCTTCTTTTCGGCATCCTTGTCGGGGCTCTGGTCAAATACATTGTGTTTCACGGGGGTTTCCTCCTCTTTTTTTGTGCCCTCTTCTTTTTGGGCAGGCTCTTCTTTTTTGGAATACTCTTCTTTGGTTTGTTTAATCGCTTCGTCAACCAGGGCATACATAACAAGTTTCTGCTTTTCGCTAAATGTGTCTATAACATCCGCGACAGTTTCTTTTTTGGGTTCCCCTTTTGAATCCGCGTGCTTCAATTCGTTCTCCTTGTCCACCGGTTCTGCATTATCCTGTGAATGAGCAAGCGTGATATACTCTCCAGTATAAATAACAGCTTCTTCCAAATCCGCGTCTTCTCCGTGACGAATCACGTTGTTAATAAAAGCCTCTGGATTTGCTCCGGCAAGAACCAGGCTTACTTCGCAGATAGCACCGTGCACAACATTTGCGCCTTGCTGCTTAAGCTCGTTGGCGTAAATAGACAATGACGAAACATCCCCGTGCTCTACGAGCATCTTGGCATTCTGGCCGCTTTCCGAAGCGTTAAACAAGCCGTAGGCATATATTCCCTCATCCCGATTTTCAAGCCGAACATGCCCCAATACGGCTTCTGGCTGGTCGTGCTTATGCCCCCACACCAGGGGCACCGTTTTGCCGTTGCACTCCTTGAACGCGTCCTTCAGTATCGTTCTTCCGTCGGAACACTTTACATTGCTCCTCGTTGCCCAACCACCGAAGTCGAACAATGGTTTATCCATTTTGATCATTCTCCTCGTTATCTTCGGACGAGTCAGCCCTTTCGGCAGACGGCGCTTCTTCGCTCGATTTATTTAAATTTTTATTCCGGAGTTCGTCCGCATTGGGGTCATCAGCCGGTCTTCTTCCAACAATCTGCCGAATTTCATTGGAACTTAGAATCTCGTTTCTTGTAAATTTATCGGCGATTGACGCAATGTCGTTAACAGGAACAAGTTTAAACGGATCGCGAAAATACATTATCCACTGAAGCTGTGACCGGGCAGTCTTTGTCAAAAACTTTCTCGTCATTTCTTCAGCAAGGGCCGACAACAACGGCTCAATTGTTCGATTATAATAATTAAGCATTGTCTTTTCGTCCGCAGTGCCGTCCAGTATGCTTTGTGTCAGTCCCAACTGGCTGTACAGCATGCTGGTCAGGTACTCCACCTGCTTTATTAGATTGTTTTCAATAGGACGGTTCAATTGGGTAACATGCTCCGTCCCGTCTATGTAGGCGACGCCATACTTGGAACTGGCCAATTGACTTTCCAAATCTTTGCGCCGGGCCTCCGCTTGGTTTCTCCGCATTTCGGTTTTAATCAGGTAAGGAAGCTGAACGATTAAATCGAGTTTGTCCGAGCTCGACCGCTCATCCACAATATCGAGAAGATTAAGCTTTCGGATAAGACGCTGCATGGTCGAACTGGGTTCATTCATAACGGCATAGAGCGGATTTTCACAAATCGCCACCGTCTTTTTAGGAACAACAATTTCTTCTTTTCTGCCCGATTGCTCGTTATATAATCGAACGCGAACATGCGCGGGATACCAGTCCAATATCTGAGCCGTTCGCATTTTCTCAATTCCGTACGATGAGGAGGCATCGGGATCATCATCCAAATCTGTCGGAACAATTGCAACGCATCCTTCGTCCAGCATGGACATAACCGCATCCTGAATAAACGCTCTTCCGGTCTGATCGGCGTTTGCTTCGACCTTTAAACAATTGTTAAGCCCGCTCTTATACTCAGACAAAAACCACCCGTTTTCGTCAAGCCGAACATGTTTTATGGCAATTCCAGCGCAGTCCACGGCAATCCGGTTATACACCGAAGTTACAATGGATCGTTCGTTTCCGCGGGTAAAAACCCGCCTGTCAGGACGCGACGAACTGCTTACGCCAAAATTACGATAAAATTGCGTGGGATCTCTGTTATTAAAAGCGTTCCAGGCGTGTTTCAGCCTGTTTGTAAATCCCATGTGATTTTCCATCGATGTTCTCCTTTTTATCATTCAAAAGCTTCGCGATTCGCTTTATAAGCAATATAGGCGTCCATAAGTGCCGCAACCGCATCAATCTTTTGTTCGTATCTCTTTTTTAACAGTTTGCGGTTTCCGTTTGTATCCTCAAGCGTTATGCAGTTGCCCATGGCGAAGGTCATCAGCTCTTCGTCAAACAAGAGCATTCTCTCCTCGGAAAGTTTTTTAATTTCGCCAAGAGGAACCGACTCTGTTTTCATCCCTTGAATTATTTTTTCAATACCGAAAGGACCGTTCTCCGATTCCCAACGAACCATGAACTCTTTTGCATTGTACGGGTCAAAGCCAAAGCAGCGCACATCGTATTCGCTCTTGGATATGTACTCATCCAGATCCTCATATACCACCATCATGTCAAGCACCGTTCCGTCCAATACGATCAGGCTGCCTTCTTCCATAAATTGATCATATTTTTGACGCAT
>Ga0172378_10002779_pt1 | contig 16433 bp, 13 predicted proteins | sample GrowelOW332metaG_FD_119755 | JGI IMG/M metagenome (GOLD analysis project Ga0172378, IMG submission 119755) | Groundwater microbial communities from an aquifer near a municipal landfill in Southern Ontario, Canada - Pumphouse #3_1 metaG | ecosystem: Environmental > Aquatic > Deep subsurface >... | reverse complement strand
CTATTCAGCTTTTGGTAATCCAAATGCGATAGTTGAGCTTTCAAAGGTAATTGTGAAGTTATCGGAACAAAAGGTTTCGAAGCTAGGAAAAACTACTTTTAACTTTGGCACTATTAAGGGTGGCACTAGTATTAACTCCATAGCTCAAGAAGCAACTTGTACTTATGAATATAGGTCAAATAAACTGCTAGCAATTATGGAGATGAGAGAATACTTTTATCATCAGCTTGATAAGTTTAAAGAAGAAGGACTTGATATCTCGGCTGAGATAATTGGCTCCCGCCCTTGTGGTAATGAGGTCGATTGTTCCCTTCTTACAGAACTTGCCTCCGATTGTTTAACAAAGCAAGGAATAAAACCTATTCTTACTAAAGGCTCAACAGATTGCAATATACCTTTAAGCTATGGAATACAATCGATTTGTATGGGACTTGTTACAGATGTTTTTCCTCACACTCGTGAAGAATACATTTTAAAGAGCAGTATAAAACCAGGATATATAGCAGGGCTTAAATACTTATTAAAGGTTATAACATTATAGAGAAAGAGGGTGGAGAAACCACCCTCCACTTTTATTAAATTGAATACCAGATAATTTCGTTAGCCTCTAAGGATAGCTTAAAGGAAGTACCATCTCCTTTATAAACAGTAGTTTCTTGTGGCTCGTAGGTATTGTTTACGACACAGAACTTTTTGTTCTTAACATAGGCATGTACATCAACATTCTCATTTGAAGAGAACCAAGAAAGTAGTTCTTTTTCATCATGACAGCTCCATAAAAGTGCTTTATGAAGTAATCTTGAGTTCTTGAAAGAGTAAGGAAGCCCTGAAATATACACAGTTCTACCGTTACCGTAGTCTTTAGCTGCCATCTGCACTTCTTTATCTTTGACAGAAAGAATATCGGTGCCTTCTAAGGCATACATATTCTTCTTGCCCTCTCCAAAGTCGATACCCTCTTCAAAGCCTTCAGTGATGAAGTGCTTCTTTTCTTGCCAGTTATACTTATCGTAGTTGAGAGTAAAGTCTCTTTCTTCTTCAATACCGAGGGCGTCTCTTAATTGGATGAAATGCCCTTGGCTTTGATGTCCTGTAGGCTCGCCAACTCCAATAAAACCACCGCCTTGGTAGATGAAGGAACGAATTGTGCTAGCAATTACTGGGTCTGTCCATTCCTCTCCGCCAGTGTGAGCAGTATCTGCGTCCCCTACGTTGATAAGAACATCGATGTTATCGAGGATAGATTTGTCCTTCTTAATATCATCAAAGCTGATGAATTTAACATCAAAAGGCGCACCTGATAACGCTTCAATTACACCGGCATAGCTATAATTCTGCTTTTGATAAAGAGCATGGTGTACCATGTGAGCACCCCAAGAGCGGGAGCGTCCCCAACAGTTTAAGACTGCAACTGTTTTAAAACAGAAAGGAGTAGTGCCTTTTGCATTTTCATAAAGAGTTCTAAATTCATCACATACTGATTTAATATAATCGATGAACTCAGGGAAATCTAAAGCAAGCTTTAAATAACCACCGTATCCAATTCTATCAATTGGCTTTCTTAAAATAGCACGACGAGCGGTAACCCAGTTAATCTTAGCCTCTTTTACAGGGTCTCCTCCCTCATGGAAAGTATCAGGGAAGAAGTAAGGTAGGAATCTTCCTTCTGTGTACTTAACACCTTCGATATCGCTGATGAGACGAAGAGTACTACCATTTCCAACACTACCAACTACTGCGTCCAGTCCTATAGACTTGAAATCATCTAAATATGGCTCGGTTCCGATCCAGTGGTCACCTAAGAACATCATTGCTTCTTTTCCACACTCATGAGTAAGGTCTACTACTTGTTTAGCAAGTTTAGCAACTTCTCTAGTTTGGAATGCCATGAAATCTTTAAATTCTTTAGAAGGAATGCGGTATTGGTTGTTATGATACCCCTGGTCTATAATATATTCAGCTCTGAATTTATACCCAACTTCTTTTTCAAATTGATCAAGAATATAAGGAGAAACGGAAGCTGAATAGCCATACCAGTCTACAAATTTCTCCCTTGCTTTTTCGTCAAAGACTAAAGTGAATTGGTGGAAGAAGGTTGTGAAACGAATTACATCAACATAGTCATGAGTCTCGCAGAAAGCCTTTAGCCGCACCATCATATGAACTTTAGTTTTTGGTTGTCGGCAATCGAAAGTAATTTGATGTTCTACATCTTTCCACTCGTTAACTACTGCATTATACATATGGACTGGGTCCCAGATAATGAAGGCAAGAAAGCTAACAGTGTATTCATGGAAAGCATTAGTATTATTGATAGTTATTAATCCACTTTCTTCATTGTAGGTCCAAGAGGAAGGCTCAATAACCTCTCCTGTTGTTCTATCTATTACTTCCCACCAGCGCTCATTATCTTTAGGGTTAACCTTTAACATGTCAGGATATAAACCCTTCATTAGATTAATTTCAAGCTTATTCTCTGTTGCGGTATAAAAAGGTGTCATTAAATACATCTGTTGTACTTCATCAGGATTCTTTTTTGCCCACGCATTATCTTTTCGAGTGGTATAGTAAGTGGCGTAGATTTTTGCATCTGCATCTTTAAGAGACTGAGGAAAATCTGTTCCATCGCAATCTCTTATGGCATCCGCGCCCCAAAGTTTTAAAGTGTCTAGAGTTTGGTCAATTACATCAACATCGGTTGGTATAGTGACTCTTCCAAAATTCTTGTTTGTCATTTTATCTCCTTCCTTATCCTTTAAGGCCACCCATAGAGATGCCTTTGGTTAAATTTTTCTGAACAAAACAGTAAAGAATTAATACTGGTAACATAACAATTACAAGACCTGCATACATACGTCCATAATCGGTCGCGGTTCTTGCTTCCTGCATGATCGATAGAAGTCCTACTGGTAGAGTACGCTTTGCAGCTGTAATTAAGAAGGTTTGTGCGACTAAGTACTCGTTCCAATATGCTAAGAACTGAAATAATATTACCGTCAAAATACTAGGGCGCGCAAGAGGAATTATTATGGAACCTAAGATTCTCCAGTTGCCACAGCCATCAATCTTAGCGGCTTCTTCATAGCCTTTTGGTAATCCTTTTAAGAAACCACTTAATAGATAGATAGAAAACGGTACACTTGTAACAGCGTTGATAATTGCAACGGTTACTCGGTTATCGGTTAATAAAAGCCCATTGCCAAAAGCCGCTTTTCCAACATCGTTAATCATTAAATAGATAGGATAAACAATATAGTTAACGTTGATGAACAAGCCTGCCATCATAATTATATTGAGTAGTTTTCTACCTTTAAATTCAAAGCGTGATAACACATAGCTTGTTGGAATTACCATTGCAATTAAAAGTATCATGGACAGTGTAGTTACTAGTACAGAGTTTACAAAGTAGTCGCCCATGTGAGCTCCTACCCAAGCATTCTTGTAGTTAACAAACTGAGGAACTAGGGGAAGAGAGTAAGGTGATTGCTTAATCTCTGCACTAGTTTTTAAGGAAGAGAAGAACGCCCATAAGATAGGATAGGCAAAGATTATTGTAAAAATAAAGAGCAATAAATATGCCAAAGGATGCTGTGTTAAAGATTTAATTAGTTTATTCTGTTTCATAGTTTAGTCCTGTGGATCCTTATTGGTAAGGCGTTGTATGATTAATGAAAGCGCATAGGCAAAGATAAAGAGTACTGTTCCAATTGTCATGGAATAGCCAAAGTTGCCTTGTGCTTTCTGTTTTGCCATATAAACAAGTAATACGTTACTAGCTCCGTCTGGTGCTCCATCAGTCATTGCAGTGACAAACAAGAAACTCATGTTGATAGTTGAGATGATGAAGAAGGTGAGTGTAACTCTAACAACTTGCCAAGTCATTGGTAGTGTTATTGAGAAGAACTGACGTGCTTTTGTGGCTCCATCGAGTCCTGCGCTTTCATATAGTTCATCTGGAATTGAGTCCATCGCAGCAATATACATAACCATGTAATAACCAACTGCTTGCCAGATCATTGCAATACCGACTGAATAAACAACTTTATCAGGATTCCCTAATACCCCTGAGTAGGTTTTGCCAAAGAGTGATAAAATTGGCGCGATTAGGCCGTAGTCTGCTGAATAGAGCATGTAGAAGATTGCTGAGATAACAACGATGGAGAGTATATTTGGAATGTAAAACAAGATTCTAAAGAAAGATTGTCCTGCCATTTTGCCTTTAGCTAGCATGGATGCGAAAAGCATTGCAAGTACAAAGGTTATCACAGTAACCATAACAATTAAGATAATTGTGTTCTTAAAAGCCAAATAGAAGTTTGGATCTTGAAAGAGGATTTGATAGTTTTTGAATCCATAAAAGGATTTCTTTCCCAAAAGGCCGTTCCATTTAACAAAGGAGAGACCTAACATGTTGAAAATAGGATAGATGACGAAAATAGCATAGAGAAGAAATGTGGGGATAGTTCCTATGCGGATAAAGCGTTTCGTCGCTGGACTGTTTTTAAAGTTTGCCATTGCTTTATTCCTTTTTTAGTAGTAAATAGCCCCGGAGACCAGGGCTATTTATAAAATCTTAGAGAGTTGCTTTTAATTTAGCACTGTCGGTTTTTAATTTTTGAATCCAATCATTAACAGTTTTTGAACCGTTCATAACACTGTCCATGGTTTCACAGTAAGTTTGTTTCCAGTTTACGCCTTCAGCATTAGCTGCAGCAAAGGAACCAATTAAAACTTTAGCAGTACCATCGTAGTAACCTTTGTAACCAGCAACTGCACCAGCATTCATGCCAGCTTTAAGTGCAACTTCATCATAAGTTTTAGCAGGTACGAAAGCGCCATTGCCATATTTAGCAATTAACTCAAGACCAGTTTGGCTGTAGAGAAAGAGGATAAAGTCTTCAGCAAGAGATTGTACTTTTGTATTTGCGTTGATGTAAATTTGTTCTGTGTTAACAGTACCAAATCTTTCACCACCGTTTGAGAAAGCTAGGAAAGGAGCGGAACCCCAATTGAAACCTGATGGGGTAGTATCAGCCATTTCGCCTTTTACCCAGTCGCCGTTTGTCATGAATAAAGCTTTTCCATCGATAATAGCTTGTTGGTTGTTTCTGAAACCATCAACGTTAGCGTTTCCAACAGTGGTTGGTAAGATATAATCTTTGATAGCACCAAGGTTTTCAAATACACGTTTAACTTCAGCAGTTTCCCAAATTGGTTCGTAGTTGAAAGCTTGTTTAACAGTAGCTTCCCCTGCGCTTGCAGCAATAGATGCTGGAACCATGGTATCGAGGTAACCTGCGGTTGGGTATGTGAAGAGGTAAGGAGTTGCAGCATTGGTAGTTCTCTCAGTATTGAGGATTTTACCAAGAGCTAAGAATTCATCCCAAGTTGAAGGCATTTCATATTTGCCGTCGACTTTTGCATCTTCTGTTCCGTTTCCGTTGTTATCATAGATTAAGTCAGCATTGAAGAATAAACCGTTTGAAGAGAAGAAGAGTGGTAACATATAGTTAGTATCATCTCCAGCATACGGATTAGTAACTCCGTTACCCATGATGGAAGGTAAGATTCTGTCTTGTAAGGTAACATCTTCGTTATAGACTTTTTTAGTTAAGAGGTTAGTTAAATTAACAAGTGCATTACTGCTAATCATAGTTTCAGTTAACTGTTCTTTTCTACCAGTTGCTAAGTATAAAACATCAGGACCAGCACCAGCTTGAATCTGAGGGGTGATTGTCTTTTCTACTTGAGCTTCAATGGTGAGTTGAACATCTACATTAGGATAAGCGGTTTCAAAAGCAGTTTCAATTTGCTTCCAATATTCGTCGCCATATGCACCCTTTAAACCAGCAACTTTTAAAACTTGTTTTACGGTTGCCTTTTCTGAATTGCCACTAGCAAAAACTGGCATGATTACAGCCAAGATTAATAAAAATGCAATTAAACACTTTGTTCTTTTCATTTTATTATCTCCTTGATAATTTATTTTATGACTAATTCTTGTCAGAAATAAGAAATCAAACAATTTGAAAAATGCTTACTTTTTTAGAAATCTTGCTATTATAGCCCCCTAATGTTATTATTAAGGTAATGAGCAACTCTAGATTACTGCTTTCTGGCAATAATGCCATAACACCACCTGAGCTATTATATGTAGCTCACTCTATTTATGAAAAAGATTGGACCTCGGTGCCTCACACTCATGGTTTTTCTGAGTTGATGTATATAGAAGATGGTGAAGGTTTATTCCTTGCTAATAACAAAGAAACCAAGATTCAAAAAGGGGATTGTATTGTTATAAGCCCGGGGTGTATGCATACAGAGCGCTCTTCAACAAGCAAACGTTTAGGCTATTATGTATTAGGAATAGCAAATTTAAAGCTTACCGAAGAAGAATGTGAAATAATTAACTCCTCGCGCAATAGTGATAGAATATATTCTATAATGCGCACTATATATAAAGAAATGTTGATAAAAGATGCTGGCTTCGATCTTATGGTAGAAAGCCTTTTATTAGAACTATCTGTTATCTTAATGCGGGGTAAGAGTTCTATGTTCTTACTTCAAAAGACCGATAATATTTTAAATCATAGTTTCAAAGCTCGTTCTTTTATTGATGAGCATTATGGAGAAGAGATCACCCTTGAAGATATTGCAGATCATGTCAGTCTGTCTAAATTTCACTTATCAAGAGAATTTAAAAAAGATATAGGCTTATCACCAATGTCTTATTTAGCAGAGCGACGAATACTAGAGGCTAAAAACTTATTAGTTAGAACAGATTATTCTATTGCAGACATTGCCTCATCTGTTGGAGTTTCTTCATCTAGTTATTTTTCTCAAAGTTTTAGGCATTTAACCGGTATGACGCCTCAAGAGTTTAGAAGCTTTTCAAAAATCCAAGAGCGAGCTAAACAAGAAAGCTTTATTAATGAGAATCTAAAGGATTTTAGGACAACAAAATGAAAGAATTAACTGAAAAACAAAAGCAAAAAGCACTAGATATGGCCTCCAATATTGCCAAAGAGGCAGATGAGACTAAAATAGCTGAAGCAGAGGCTAAAGTTGAGAGTTTTAAAGGAAAGAAAGTATTAGCCTCTGTTTGGGATAATATTAAACTACTTGCTCATTTAATGAAGAATCCTTATGTGCAAGGCTCTACACTGCTTGCTTGTATTGGCGCAATCTTATATTTAGTAAGTCCTCTAGATGTAATTCCTGATGTCCTACCTATGATAGGACTGCTAGATGATGTTGCTGTAATTCTTGCTGTTTTTCCGGTTGTTATCAATGCGATTAAAAAGGATCCGAAACGAGCACTCAAGATTGTCGACACGCTTCCCCCAGAATTGAAGAAAACTGCTTCCATTGCTTTTGGAGTAGCAGGAGGCGCAATTGCTGGCGGAGTGCTAGGTGCAAAGGTGGGCGAGGAACTTAAGCATATTTCCTTAACCGATACCTATGAGAAAATAGGACTTAATAATCTAAATTACAAAGAGGCTTTTGATAAGGTAAAAGGGGACTTATCTGATAAAGCTCAAGAGATAGTTCGAGTTAAACTAGAAAAGCAAATCAGTTTGATGTTTGCTAAAAAGTATCGTCGCTCGTTAGAAATTGTAGTCTTATTTCTTCTCTCCCTTTTATTTTCCCTCTCTCCTTTAAAATATAATGTCTATTATGCCTCCCTCTGTTTGCTTGTAGCTTACACCGCGGTTTTAGTAAGAGGCATAATTTCAATTAAAAATGCCTTTCCATATATAAAAGAAGTTTGGAAAGCTAAGTCATTTTATAAAGGAATTGAAAAGGTCTTAAAAACAAAATATGAAGTGATTGCCAAAACTGAAAAAGTTTTAGCTTTTATGAATATCAAGCCAAGCGAAGAGGAAATGAAACATTTTGTTGTTACCTACATAAAAGCTTTTAGAAAGCAGCTAATAATTTTCATATTAGGTTTTGCTCTAATAACTTTAGGCTTTTGGCTCTTTAGAACAACGCTCTTTCATATGAATTTAGATAAAGGGGTATGGGAAGTACTTTTCTATCCATTTATTGAGATATTCACAAAATAATTACTAAGAAATTGAAAAATCTATCAGAATTTTAAAGGTTGAAAAACTTAAGGTTGCTTTAAACTTGTTTCAAGTTATAATGAAAATTCAAATATTTTATCACGCACCCTAATATTTGAAATAATCATACGTAATATATAAATGAGGTTTAGTTTGGAGAATGAAAAAGCGGTTATAGCTTTGGTGTTGAAAGCTCAAAAGGATAGCGAGGCTGCAGATAAGTTTATAAAGCAGTACGTTCCGTTTGTAAAAGCTGAGACTTCCAAGTTTACAGCGCATTCCATTTTTGGCAACGAAGACGAATATAGCATTGCATTATTTGCTTTCTATGAAGCTTTGATGTCTTTTAATCCAAACAAAGGAGCCTTCTTTTCTTTCGCGAGAACCGCTATAAGAAATCGTCTTATCGACTACAGTCGAAAAGAGAATAAGCATACTATGGTAGTTTCGCTAAATGAAAAGGTAAACGAAGATGAGGATAAAACCCTAGAAGAGACTATTAAGGATGATAGGAATGAGATCGAGGAGTTTGTTATAAGAAGTGCGGCTAAAGTGGAAATGGAGGAGTTTTCTACAAATTTAGCAGAGTATGGTTTAACGATGAGTGATATTGCCGACAACTGCCCAAAGCAGGAAAGAACTTTTACAGCTTGTATGAAGGTATTAGACTATGCAATTTCCAATCCTACTATATTTGATCACTTACTTCTGACTAAAAAGCTACCAATTTCCACCCTTGTAAAAGGCGCTGGTGTTGATAAGAAAACCTTAGAGCGACAAAGAAAGTACCTTTTGGGTATTTTGCTCGCTTATACAAATGGCTTTGAGATAATTCGAGGACATTTAGATTTAAATAAAAAGGAGGTTCTACTTTGAGTTTTCTAGTCATGGAATGCCATTTAGCCTACGCTATTGTGCTTGATCAAAAAGGAAGATTTAAAAAAGTTGCAAACCTCCACTATGAAGTTGGACAAAAGGTTAGCCAAGTTGTTGAATTTGCTGCTGTTAGATATAAGTCTAGCAGAAAAATATCTGCACTTTTCTCAAATATTATTTCAACCCTTATATCTGCTATCTGTTTTTGGCAATTCTTGTTTGTGCCCGTTGGTGCAGTAACGATGCAGATTAACCCCACAATAAAAGCAAAAATAAATAGGCTAAACTATATTATTAGTATTGAAGGTCTTAATGAAGACGGAAAAGCCTTATTAGATAACTCTCATTACCAATTTAAAGCTGTAGATACTGTATTTGCCTCTGTAGTAGATAAAGCAATAAAGGAGAACTACCTAAAAGAAGATGGACAAATAACCCTTTCTGTTGAGTCTAAGAATGATACCTGGTCCCATAAAACAGAAGATAAAGTAAGTTCTGTAATAGTTAACCATCTTGAAAATAATAAGGACTTTAATGCCACTGTTGAAGTAGTTCAAACCAAAGAAGATATTAAGCCTATTGTAGAGCATTCGAGCCTAACTATTTCTAAAGCTACTCCAGCAATTAAAACAGATTCTTCAAAGGCCAACAAACCTGATGACTCAAATCCTAGCCCTATAATTAAAGAAGATGAGGATACTAAAGCTACTGAGGATATAGCTGAAGAGAATGATAAACTTGACGATTCTAAAAACTTAGAGACCAATGATTTAGATGAGCCGCATAAAGACAAAGTTGATTTTGATGATGATTTAGATAAGTCTCATAAAGACAACGATACTGATGAGCAAGAACGTGACGAGGTTGAAGCATCTGATGATGATAAACTAGGTAAAGATAAAGAAGATTTAGATGATGGCTCTGAAGATAAGAATACAGATATAGCTGAGGATAAAGACGATTCTGATGATGACTCAAACGATAATGATACAGAAGATGAGTTAGAAGAGGCTGAGGATAAAGACGATTCTGATGATGACTCAAACGATAATGATACAGATGATGAGTTAGAAGAAACTGATGATACAGATGACGACTCTGATGAAGAAAAACCTAATATAAAAGACTTAAATGTATTCCTTGGAACACTTGAGGCTTTAAAAGGCCATAATGTTTCTGTTTCTAAGAAAGTTCTTGAAGAGCTCAAAGAAGAATTTAAGGATGAAGAAGAAATTGAAATTGAGGATATAAAAGAGCTTCTTGAAGAAGAGTTAGAGAAAGAAATTACTTTTGTTGAAGAAGATGATGAGGATATTGACCATTCCTTTATAAATAGTAGTCCTAGCAACAATAATTCTAATTCCTATGATGATGACTCTGACGATGATTCTGATTATTGCTCCAGCGATGGCTCTGATGGTGACTCAAATGATTATTCCAGCAGTAGTTCTGATACTGACTCAGATTACAGCTCAAGTAGTGATTCTAGTGATAGTTCTTCAAATGATTACTCTAGCAGCAGTTCTGATGATGACTCAGATGATAGCTCAAGTAGTGATTCTAGTGATAGTTCTTCAAATGATTACTCTAGCAGCAGTTCTGATGATGACTCAGATGATAGTTCAGATAGTGATTCAGATGATAACTCAAGTAGTGATGATTCAGATGATAACTCAAGTAGTGATTATTCCAGCAGTAGTTCTGATGATAACTCAGATAACAGCTCCAGTAGTGATTCTGATGATGATTCCGATGAGGATGATGATTAATTAACCAAATAATTAAAAAATTTACATTTCAACCCCGATATTTAGATTTGGAGTACGTAAACTATGTTACAAACATAAAAAATTTAAATTCAGGAGATGAATATGAAAATCAAAAAATTAGTTTTAGTAAGCGTAACAGTTATATTGTTAGCTTTTGTAATCGGATGCTCTAGCAGTGGTAGTGGTTCCGTAAGTAGTGCAACGGTTAAGGTAAATGGAACTGCGGGTAAAGCTTATGCTTCCAAAGGTTTAGACTCGGATTATTTTTATTCTGGTAAAGTAAAGATTAATAATGAAGATATTACATCAAAGTTAAAACCTACTAAGAATACTACTAAAGGTGCTAATAATGTTGAGTTTGAAGCAACTGTTGAAGTTTCAACTCCAATGGTTGAATTATCAGTAAATCCAGATGTAGGTTTTGTCTTTGATGAATGGGAATTAGATAAGAAAACTGCTAAAGCTGATAGAAAAGCAGGAACACTTTCTAAATCAGATTATAAAGCTCTTAAATTAACAGATAAAGATGAAAAAGCTGAAACTCTTACAGTAAAAGCTAATTTAGTTAAATACTATAAAGCAACTTTTGATCATGGTTATTATGTAAACCTCAGTTCAACTTCAACTACAGAAGATGGTTCTAAAACAACCCCTTATAAGAGCATCAAAGCGCTTGTGGTTGTATTAAAAACCAAGACTACAAGTAACGAAGATGATGAACTTACAATTAAGATTGCAGGCAATTCTACACAACTAGAAGATTTAGACCTTTCTGAATTAAAAGGATATGAAGAACTTAAGATAATTGGTGGGTTTGATAACTCTTGGGCTTTAACAACTGATAAAACAAAATTTTCAAACTTTTTAATAGGTTCTGCAATTGAAGAACTTCAAATTGAACATCTAAGTTTTGATAGCATTACTCTTTCTAATATTTCTGAAGAATTAGAAATTGTAGACTGTGAAGTTAAGGATTTAAACGCGGCAGCTGATTCTGTAATCATTAATATGATAGTAACTGGTACAGTTCCGAGCAGTGTTAGCTTTGTAAACTCTGTTGCAAAATATGATGCTAGTAATAGTTATTACCACTGCTTAATTAAGGATGTTCCTGAAGGTGCTAAAATAAAAGGAGCAAACAATATCTTAGTTGGTGCTATTACTACTCCTATTGCAAATAACTTAATCGTAAGTGATAGTGATATTGAAAATACTTATAAAGTTAAGAGTACTGTAACTGATATTTCAAAGGCTAAGGTTATTCAGACATCAATTGAAAAACTCGAAGATCTTTTAGAAGAAGATATTGAAGGAAGAGATAGAGAAGAAGCTGAAGATGGTAAAACGCCAGCAGTTTCCTATGGTCCTTATGAATACTTAGAAGATATTGATGATTAATCTATAGTTTCTCCAAAGTTGTAATCTCCGCTTTATTGAGTGGAGATTACTTTTCTCTTTGTTGATAAATAACAAAAAACCTTTATAATAAGAGACATGAGTAAAAGTAATGGTTTTTTTGGTGAATTTAAGAAATTCATCACACGTGGCAATGTCTTGGACATGGCAATCGGTGTAATTATTGGTGCTGGGTTTTCTGCAATCGTAAATTCCTTGGTTAAAGATATCTTTAATCCAATTATTGGTGTTCTAACAGGTGGACAAGATTTTTCTGCCTTGAAGATAATCTTAAAGCCAGCTGTTGGGGATGCTGCAGAAGTTGCCATTCGTTATGGGCTTTTTATAAATGCCATTGTTAACTTTTTATTAATTGCATTCTTCCTCTTTTTAGTAGTAAAAGCTTTTAATAATTTTAAAGATATTGCAGAAGAGTTAACAGCTAAGAAAGAGTGTGAAGCTGCTGCTCAACCGGTAGCTCCCCCTAAAAAAGCTGAAGATGTAGTTCTGCTTGAAGAAATTCGTGATTTACTCAAAGTGAAGAAGAGCTAATGGAAGATACTATATTCAACGTAAAGAGTGAAATAGCGCCTCTTAAAAAAGTACTGCTTCATCGTCCAGGCCGTGAACTTGAACATTTAGTTCCAGCTTCTCTAGAACAGCTTTTGTTTGATGATATTCCATATCTAGAACAAGCTCAAATTGAACATGATTACTTTGCCTCTGTATTAGTAGCAAATGGTGCTGAAGTAGTGTACTTAGAGGACCTAGTAACAGAAGTCTTTGATACTCATCCAAAACTAGTTAAACCCTTTATTGTGGATATTGTAAAAGATTCTAAGAATGGACTTGCCCATGCTTATAGTGAAAAGCTTGAACATTTTTTATTGTCCATTGAAGATACAAAAAGCTTAGTACTTTCAATAATGAGTGGAATTACTGAAACAGAATTGGGAAATCTAGGAAAAGGCAGTCTTGCTTCTTACTTAAGCTCAGATTCTCGCTTTGTTCTAGAGCCTATTCCTAACCTATATTTCACACGGGATGCCTTTGCTGTAATTGGAAACGGGGTAGCTATAAACCGCATGTATACCATAACTAGACGCAGAGAAACACTCTTTGCTGAATACATCTTTAAATATCATCCCCTCTATTCTCAAGTTAATAAATACTATGAGAGAAAGAATTTATTTAATATTGAAGGTGGTGATATCTTTAACTTATCAAATAAGGTGATAATGATAGGTATCTCAGAGCGAACTAGTCCTGAAGGTATTGAGGTATTAGCTCGTAGTTTGTTTGAAAAAACAGAAGTTGAAGAAGTGATAGCTTTTAAGATTCCAAAAACTCGTGCTTTTATGCATTTAGATACTGTCTTAACTCAAGTAGATTATGATAAATTTGTTATCCATCCTTATATCAGAAAGCATTCTAAATTGTTCTCGATTACAAAGAGTGGCATTACTGAATTAACTCTTCCATTAGAGCAAGTATTAGCAAAGGCGCTTGAAAGAGAGAAAGTAACCCTCATTAATTGTGGAGGAGATGATATGATCGCCTCGGAGCGAGAACAATGGAATGATGGCTCTAATACTCTTTGTATTAGTCCAGGGAAAGTAATTGCTTATAATCGTAATGTCATTACAAATAGAATATTAGAAAATAATGGAATTGAGATAGTGCAAATTCCAAGCTCTGAACTATCAAGAGGACGTGGTGGCCCCCGCTGTATGAGTATGCCACTTTTAAGAGGAGAATTATAAAATGTTTGAATTACCAAAATATATCGGTCCTGATTTTTCCCAAGCACGCTTTAAAGACTGTCCATCAGTTACCTTAAAAGCCGTTGTAAAAGAGGGAGTTGCTCCTGAGTACTTCCATTCAACCTCTATGTTTCCTGAATACTTTAAAGTTGAAGGCACTTGGCTTCTAGCTGAAGAAAGTCGTATGGATAGTACCGTCATCTTTAAAGATAATAAATTAGAGGTTGTTGAAGCTCGAAACCTAAAAGAAGGGGATCTGGTTATCCTTGGACGTAGTGAAAATGGAGAAGAGGGCATTTATGTTCATACCACCGGTTTTACGGCCGAAGAAAATGGACTAGAGGATAAGTTTGTCTTTAGAACTGGAAGAAGCCGTGAAACTGCTTTTTCTCGTGATTACGACAAGCTATATGAATTATTAAAGTATGAAAAAGAGCATGGAAATGTACTCTTTGTCATGGGACCTGCGGTTGCGTTTGATAACGATAGCAGAGCGTCCATGCAATACTTAATTGAAAATGGCTATTGTGATGGCCTCCTTGCTGGTAATGCTTTAGCAACTCATGATCTTGAAGCTGCTTATTTTAGAACTGCACTGGGTCAAAATATCTATACCCAAGAGTCTGTTCCTAATGGTCACTACAACCACTTAGATGTTATTAATAAGATTAGAAGTTGTGGTTCCATACCTTCTTTTATTGCTAAAGAAAAGATACATGATGGTATTATCTATGCTATGAATAAGTGTAATAAACCTTTTGTGCTTTGTGGCTCAATTCGGGATGATGGACCTCTTCCTGAGGTTGTTGGCAATGTCTATGAAGGACAGGGCGCAATGAGGAACTTGATTAAAAAAGCTACTACGGTAATCTGTTTGGCAACGCAACTTCATACTATAGCAACTGGAAATATTACTCCGTCCTTTAGAAAAGTTGATGGAGAAATTCGACCAATTTATATTTATAGTGTCGATATTTCAGAATTTGCTACTAATAAACTCAAGGATAGAGGAAGTCTATCTGCAACTGGCATTATTACAAACGTTCAAGACTTTGTAGTAAATGTTGCAAAAGCACTAGGCTTTAAAGGTTAAAAGAGGAGGGGCTGAAAAGCCCCTTATCTATTTAGAGAGGGTTGAAAGTACACTCGATTTTGTTACAATGCCCTCTAATAAATTGTTCTCATCAACTACTGCAAGGGGATAATTAGACTCTGAGGCAAGCGAGAGAATGTCAGATATCAAAGTGGAACTTTTAACTGTTGGCTCTGTGGTGTTGAGGATTTCTTTGATGGTTAAGTTTTCTTCTTTAGCCCTAATGGCATCCTTAATTGCAACAATACCCTTATATTCTAGCTTATTGTTGATTACATAGACTGTTGAAAAAGCTTTTTTCTTCATAACGTGTATTGCATACTCCACGCTATCTGTTTGTTTAATTAAAGCATCTGGTTTTATCATGATGTTTTTGACTGTTAGGATTTTAGCCTTATCAGCATTTTCGATAAAAGAGCGAACATAATCTGTTTTAGGATTTAAGCTCATATTCTCAGGAGTATCATATTGGATGATTTCTCCATCCTTCATTATGGCCACATAGTCTCCTAGTTTAAATGCCTCATCTATATCGTGGGTGATGAAGATGATGGTTTTATTTAGTTTTCTCTGAATTTGTAACAGTTCAAACTGCAAGTCAGATTTTACGAGGGGATCTAAGGCTGAAAAAGGTTCATCCATCAAGATTATCTCACTTTCATTACATAGCGCTCTTGCAATACCAACGCGTTGTTTCATCCCACCCGATAGTTGTGTAATTTCAGAGTTCTCATAGCCTTCTAAGCCTACAAGAGTTAGATATTCTTTTGCCTTCGTCTCCCGCTCAGCTTTTCCCATCCCCTTTACCTCTAAACCATAGGCAACGTTTTGCATAACGTTTCGGTTTGAAAGGAGTGCAAAGGATTGAAACACCATCGAAACCTTATTGCGACGAAACTCCCTGAGCTCTTTTTTACTTAACTCCTTCAGGTTCTTATCGCCGAAGAAGATGGCTCCTGTTGTTTCTGCGTTTAATCGATTAAAGGATCTGATAAGGGTCGATTTACCAGAGCCGGAAAGTCCTATAATGGTAACTATCTTTTCTTTAGGAATTTCAAGACTGACATTATTTAGTGCAACATTAACGTTAGTACGTTTTAAAATCTCGGCTTTGTCTTTACCTTCCTTCATTAAGGCAGTTGCATGGTATTTGTCTATGCCATACAACTTTGATAAGTTTTCAACTCTTAATATAATTTTTTCATTAGTCATTTTTTATTTTGTCCTTTTTTACGTATCCCATTGTGATACGGTCTAATACAATGGCAAGTATTACTACACAAGTTCCGGCAACTAAGCCATTACCAATTTCAATACGGTTTACGGAATTTAGAACTTCTAGTCCTAGACCTCTAGCTCCGATCATGGAACAGGTAACTACCATAGCCATCGCCATCATGAGAGTCTGGTTAATACCGGTTGCAATAGTGGGCAGTGCTTGAGGTATCTGAATTTTAGTCAATATTTG
>Ga0172378_10002777_pt1 | contig 16447 bp, 12 predicted proteins | sample GrowelOW332metaG_FD_119755 | JGI IMG/M metagenome (GOLD analysis project Ga0172378, IMG submission 119755) | Groundwater microbial communities from an aquifer near a municipal landfill in Southern Ontario, Canada - Pumphouse #3_1 metaG | ecosystem: Environmental > Aquatic > Deep subsurface >... | reverse complement strand
GTAAACCTGTAATAGATGAAAGAGAAACTTCAACTATAGTTATTACGATAAAAAATAAGTACAGGTATATACGTGAAGAAATAAAAAACTCATCGTTTTTCTCTTACACAAAAAAGAACAAATCTTTTCATACTCAGTTACTCATAATATATATCAGTCATAGACTTAATACAACTATGGTGAATTAAACAGAAAAATCACTGTAAATGTCGTTATTGGAAACGATACATGCGCTTTGATAAAAACCGCAACTAACAGGTAATCTTGTAAATTTTAGAATCGCAGGTAGTCATATCAATAACATGTTTTTATTTCTTCTTAAACCTAAAAAAAAAACGCCCATTTCCTCTTTATTTGAGGAAACGAACGCTCTGTATCAATTGTATTTTTCTCTGTTAGTGACTGTCTAAGAGTTGCAAAACAAGACAAAAGACAGCACTACATATTCATGTCTTTAGAATGGGATATTATCACTATCTCGATAAATACCACCAGTTGTCGTAATTGCATCTATTGCAGCCATATCATCATCACTCAAGGTAAAATCAAGCTGAATATTATCAATGATACGTTCAGAATTCATACTCTTCACAAGAGCAATAACTCCTTTTTGCAGGGCATATTGCAAACAAATTTTTCCAATATTCACGTTATATTTATCAGCAAAAGCCTGAAGCTCTTTACTCTTAAATGCTTCGCCGTGACCATAAATAGAATATCCTTCAATTGCAATATCTCGATCTCTGCAATACGCAACAAGCTCTGGATGAATACTACTTGGATGATATTCAATTTGGTTCACCATAGGAGTAATCGTACTGGTCTGTGCAATTTCCTCAAGATGATGAATTTTGCAGTTACTCACTCCAATAGCTCTCACTTTCCCTTCTTTATATAAATCTTCTAAAGCTCTCCATGTTTCTTGGAGACTCTGCACATAGCCCTCTCCTTCATCATGTGGTGCAGGCCAATGGATCAAATATAAATCAAGATACTCAAGATCAAGATCTTTCAAAGTTTTATTACATGCTGCGATTGTTTTATCATATCCATGTTCTGAATTCCAAACTTTTGAAGTAACAAAGATTTTACTTCTTTCAACACCACTTTCCTTAATACCTTTACCCACAATTTGCTCATTACCATAAGCGGCAGCAGCATCAATGTGGCTATATCCATGGGTAAGAGCGGTAACCACCGCTTTTACTCCTTTTTCATCATTATCTATAATCCATGTACCATAACCAATTTGAGGTATTTCTACTCCATTCGATAATGTAACTGTGTTCATTTTTTTCCTCCTGGAAAATTCATTTTTCTTCTTGTTTTGTGTATGGTAAAATCTTTTCTTTCTTAAAAGAATTAAACCATTTCCTATCAAATTTATAGGGATAATATCCTAAAGAAACGTTTCTTCATCAAGGAGAGACCTTGAATAAAGAAAGTTTTTTTATGCTCAAACATCATCAGAACCATTAAAATGAAGAGCTATCATCATTTATTATCGGTCTTAATTGGTTTCAGTATATAGTAAAAAGAACTATCTGTGTCAAGTTGGATACACGAGAGAAACTTTTCCTCTTACAAAGAGGAAGGTAACACGGTGTTGTTGAACGATATGAAGGATTCAAAACAAGCAAGAGAAATACGGTAAAAAGCTCAATACGACCTTTCTTTGAGCAAAAAGAAGCAAAAGAGAGAGAAAACTCTCTCACCTATCTATTCTCTATTGACTTGCATTTAATGCTCACAAAATACATCAGAGAATATACACACAAGCTATTATTCTTCACTCTCAGCAAACATCGTCACAGGACTGCTATCAACACCATCCATAAACAAAGGAATGGCACTCACCCGTGATACCCTCCCTTTTGGGTATAATGAGAGATTTACATCTTCGATAATACAGATAAAGTCTTTTTGCTTTCCTCCAAGCAAATATTGATGGGCAAGATCCCCATCGCTTGGATCTTTGGGACAAGCTAAAGAAATAAAATCAACAGCAAGGGCTTTCAAATGAGCACCAAACGTTTCAACAAGATACTGTGCAGCAGAAGCGGAAACGGAGGGACCTGATTCTGCATACAGCAGAGGATCTGTCTCTCGTTTTACCGAGAAACCTGTACGAATGAGAAGAAGATCACAAGAAGCTATATCTTGAGCAAAAGGAAGTAAATCTTCTTTACCTATCTTCTCCATTGAGCCTCGAGGAATATCAAGAAGAAGAGGCTTGGTGAAGATGAAATTATCCATCGATAATTCTGCTATCTTCTTCCCTGTTGCCACATAGTGGTTAGGAGCATCCATATGTGTCCCATTATGTTCAAACAGATGTAAGAGAAAAGTATTACAAACATCACCCTTGTCCATTAGCGTATAAGGTTCTGCAACAAAAGGTGGGTTTCTTGGCCAACAAGGAGAAGAAGGTGTAATAGCATACGAAAGACGCGTATATTTCATAGATTTTTCCTTTATCAAACAATTTTTACAAAAGCTTGAAAGCAACACTGATTACTCTCAGTTACTTTATTATAAACCCATCAAAGGAGAAAGCAAGAAAGATACAGGAATACACAAAACTAAAACGAATCTTGTTAATTGAAAAAGTAAATGCATTTTTCTCAATTGAACAGATACATTAAGTCTTGAAACCCTAGTTTGAATAACATAAATCATTGACTGTGGCATGTCAAAACTTACGATAAAGCCAAAGGAAATAGTGAAGGAATAAATTCATCAAGTACAAAATACATGCATTGAAATTATAAAGTGTTAATCATCCAATTATAAGCAACTTTTGTATCCATTTTTTATCAAGAAAATCTTTCCTCTATAAGCAATAAGATACTCATGAATAAACCTTCGACGTTTAGCTCATAATCCTCTAAATTTCTTGACGGCTCTATCTTATCATGCTACGATACATTCATAAAAAAATTTTAATTATTGATAAAATACAGAGTACTTTTCTTACTGCACCACAAGTACGTAACAAGCGTCATAATTCTACAACAAAGGGAGACTCACACTCGTGCAATCACATGAACACGTTACAGATAATAAACGTCATATTATTACCGTATTGAGAACTCACAAAACGTCAATTTGTGACGTTAGAAACCAGGAGTTGGACTCCTGTAGTCAAAATTATCAATCAACTTCTTGAAGACAGTTGTGACGTTTCATAAACAGAAAAACTCAAGGGGTAAAAACATGCCATTTCCTATGCACTCTCTCCCACTTACCCCTTAGCAATTGGTATTGATAATGAATGACGAACAACAAGTTTGATTCTCTTCAACCTTTCAGAAAAAATCTTAGCAGAAAAGAAATATCAAACACCACAAACAATTCATATCGGAGATAACGGTAAATTCTTAAACATGTTGAGAGGGCAAACCATAGGTTATGAGAGCAACCATCCACATGATACAAAAAACACAAGGAATAAAAATAAAACGAAGAAACGTACCTCTTTCTCCCATGAAACTGGAAGAAAGGATATACGTAACACCTGCGAGTATTAATAAAAGAGGAGATAAAAAATGAGTATGATTCCAATGAGACCATTATTGGATGCCGCCGATAAAATGGGGTATGCAAATGGGGCATTTAATATGAATGCAGTATGCCAAATTGAGGCTGCATTAGAGGTTCATAAAATGTTACGTTCCCCAGCTCTCTTACAAGGAGCAGATTTAGCCAATGGCTTTATGGGTGGAAAAACGGATTTTATGAATTCGACAAAGGAAGATAAAGAAAAAGGTGCCATCAATATGGCTCATGCAGTACAGAAAGCAGTCAAAACGTATGATATTCCCGTCTGTCTACATCTTGACCATGGTCGAAATATTGATAGTGTCCAGGCTGCAATTAAGGGCGGATATACCTCAGTGATGATTGATGGATCTTCTCTCTCTTTGAAAGAAAATATTGAACTCACTAGAGAAGTCGTCAAGATAGCCCACCCCTTAGGCGTCACAGTCGAAGGAGAACTAGGAGTACTTGCTGGTGTAGAAGACCATGTATTTTCACAAACAAGTTCATACACCAATCCACTCGATGCTATTAGATTTTTCAAAGAAACCAAAGTTGATGCGCTTGCCATTAGTTACGGCACAAAACATGGCGCAAATAAAGGAAGTGATACGGTTATCCGCAAAGAAATTGCCATTGCCGTCAAAGAATGCATGAATCATGAAGGCATTGAAGGATATCTTGTCTCCCATGGATCATCACTTGTTCCTTCCTATATTGTTAATGAAATTAATCATTTGGGTGGTGCCATTCAAAATGCTCATGGGATCAAACTTCAACAGTTGCAAGAAGTCATCCACTCAGGAATCAACAAAGTAAATGTTGATACTGATATCAGACTTGCCGTAACAAGAAACCTCAGAGAAGCGTTTATCACACATCCAGAACTACAAGAAGAAAAAGTCTTATCCGACATTTGGAATTTAATGAAAAATAATCCAAGTGCCTTTGATCCACGTTTCTATCTAACACCAATGATGGATACCATCATGTACGGAACGATTCAAAATGAATCAATTCAAACAATCGTCAATCTCATCAAAGATGGAGTAAAAGAAATTCTTGCAACCCTTATTGTACAATTTGGCAGTTATGGTAAAGCCCCTCTTGTAAAAGAAGTAACGCTTGAACAGATGGCTGATTTTTATAAGGAAAAAGGCATCTAAACAATAAAGAGAAAGAAACTTACTCTTTAAAAAAATAAAGCCAAGAGTGTAATGCCCTTGGCTTTATTAATATACAGAGACGACACTTCCCTTCTTCTCTTGAATGAACATACCATCAGGTGAATAAAGCTATTGGTATTAAAAAGTGTTTCCACCGTACTTAGAGAAAAGGAGAAAATAACGTTTGCCTTTTGATTCATAAAAAACCATATTCAAAAGAGCCTGAATACGCATAATTGGAAGGAAATAAATTACGCCAACAGGAAACGCAGGAAGAAGACCAAAATGAAGTTATACACACATCTTTCATACCCTCAAGATATTTGTATCATCACAAGACTAAAATCCTCTTTGCCTTAAAAAGACAAAGAGGAAAAGTGGCTGCAGAGGTTGGAGATACCTCAAAACATATCAAAAACGTATTATTTCTTTATCCTCCCCATTATTGAGGAAGAACTGGTCCAATATCAGGATTATCTTTCATGCATAAATGCACTGCTGCTGTGGTAAAAGTCTGAGGAAGTGCCAAAATATTTGGATTTGGTCCAACAAACTTCTTCTTTGCATCTTCAAGAGCTTCTTCAAACGTTGCTCGTGTTTTGAGTCCCATTAATCGAGCGACACCGGGTTTTTGTCCACCAACAAGATAGATTGCACTGGTATTCATTTCTGCAATATGCCCACAACTAATCATTGAGAAACCATGAAATGGATGATAAGCATGTTCAAAACGATATTTCTCAATAAAATCAGGTCGTTCCGCAAAAGCTTTTCCAATTTCATTAATATCAGGAAGGATATTATGATGAAAGAACACATCCATTAATTCTGGCGTATAAGGCCAGTTCTCTTCATGATAGTCACCATTACAGATTGAACTACAAATAATGACACAATGATCACTCATGATTCTCTTATGACGAATAATCTGAGCACTTATCGCTTGCATCAACATAATAGGATTGGTTCCCATACCAGCTCCATAATGGAAAGCTTCAGGCATACCAAACACAATCACATCATATTTCTTCTCAGCCCAATGCACATACGTTCGCTTATCAGCAGTAATCCAAGACTGAGGTTGCATGACTTTCGCATACCCACTGTTGATTTCTATTTGACGAGCTTTGGTATCAAGCACGGCATCACAACAGAAATACTTCTTTCCCATTGCTTCTTCTTGTCTCATCCCAATTTCATTAAATTTATGTCTCATCAGACTTTTACCATTGACTGGCGTAAAATCTGCTCGATGCATAACAGAAGGAACATGATGGCTTGCAATACTAGTCCAATGGTTAATACCCGTTGCACAATGCTTATACCCACCTGAGTAACCACCATAGGGGTTTCCCATCGTATGACCGATAAGAATTGCAACATCAGCATCATAGACATATTTATTCACCCAAACGGGATCACCTCTCTTGGTTGTTCCACAGTTCACCAGATGATCATAGCCTTCACTATCATGGTTCTTAATCTGTCCTGTAGGCCAGAATTGATTAAAGAGTTCATCACCAAGAATGTTATGAATATCAGTTTCATCGTTCTTCCTATGCAGTCCATTACTACAAAGCAGAAGAATATCTTCTTTGTTCACACCAACACTATATAATTCCTGAAGAATGAGTTTTATGGAAATCTTTCTATGACTTGTTGCCTGCTCACCACCCTTCACTTTATCGGGAAAAATAATTACACATTTACTTCCTGCATGAGCAAGTTTCGTAAGTGGTTCCATTCCCATGGGGTTCCTGATACTTTTGAGTGTTTCTTCAACTAATTTTTCTTCTGGAATACAAGGTGGATCTGCGACAGTAACACCGGGAATAAAAACATCTGTGTTATCAGGAAGATTTGCATCCATCATTCCTTTGCCATATTCAAAACTAAATTTCATCATCAATCTCCTTTATGTGTCAAAATTCTACTTTTTATGCGTGCAGTGAATGTACCAAGAACTGAATCACCTCGTTACTCAATCCAAGAGAGGTACGTATCAATACTGTTTATTTTATTTCAGACCTTACTGATGAGCATAAATGCCTTTTCCCTCAAGATAGAGCTTCACAATTTCAAGATATTCATCAGGATAGAAACCAAAGTCTCCACTAAATCTTGTTAAGGCAATTAAACCACCATCAATTTCATCAATGGAAGCAAGCATTGCTGCATTATCTTTCTTCAAGCCACCACCATAGATGACAGGGACATCACCAATAACACGCTTAATCAACTGTGCAACTTTGGTGATATAAGGCTTATCAGCAGGTGTTTTACCAGGTCCTATTGACCATACAGGCTCATACGCAATAACCACATGAGAAAGATCACAATCTTGTAAACCAAGAGTTAATTGTTCCGTTAATACGTCTTCCCAATCATTCACTTCATCACTCTTCTCACCAATGCAGTAGAGCACATCGAGTTGCTGCTTTTGAGCACAGTGCACTTCTTGATTGAGAATCGTATTCACTAAAGCTCTTTGGGTATTTCCACCCAATGCTAATAAAGCATTTTTATCATTTCTTTCTTCACAATGACCAATGATAGTACTGGTACACTGCAATGCTTTTACCGCAGATGCGGGAAGATTCGTGGTAAAGGCACCAAAGTTTTTACCCTTCTCAATATCAGCGCGATAAACCCCTTGAGACCCAATAGCCAATGCTTTACTTGTACCAACCGCTGCTACCGCTGGGATGAGTTGAGCTTCAGGATAGTAATGAGCAAAATGGACCTGAGAAGAATCATACGTTTCTAAGGTTTGTAGTGTCTCAGACACAACAATCTGAGAAAAATCTTTCGCTTCTCCCAATCTATTTACTCCACCAAACTTTGATGGAACATCAAAACGTTTAAAATTCACATAAATATGTTGCATTATTTTCCCCTTTTGTTGTCATAAAAAGATGAATGCGTATTGTGAGAGATATCATTCAACTCTTTTTTTTAATCCTCTTGTATAAATGATACATAGTGCTGAAGTTCCGGTTTTACCAAAGGTTTTAACCAAGTGATAAATTCAGGACTCACATCATAATTTTCAGTATCTAAATATTCTGGTGGCATCGTTTTGGCTTCCAAAATAGAAGCATTGATTTCTCGGCCTACAATATCTACTTGATAAGGTTCCGTACTCTTTCTGAGAATAATAGGCATGTATCCATTCTTATGCTCAAGAGCCAACTGAACGGCAACACGGCCACAGGAAACAGCTTCTTCAATATCCACATCACTACTCCACATCATGGATGCTCGGGAGAGCAATCCAGGCTTTTCTGATCGAGCCTTTATGCCAAGTTTCTTGGTAATCAATTGTGCTAAATGGGAAGAAACATCACCAAAGTAAACGGAACGTCCTATGGAAAAAACAGGATCAACAATAGGAGTCCCATCTTTATATCGAAGACCTTCACTGGCTACAACAACAGCAGCACCATTTTTATCATACAATCGTTTCACCTGAGAGAGAAAATCTGCTTCATCAAAAGCTTGTTCTGGGCAAAGAATCATATGGGGTGCATCACCCTTTTTCTCTCGAGCAAGAGCACTCGACGCACAAATCCAACCGGCATCTCGACCAAACGCTTCAATCACCACAACATGAATAGCAAGACCTTTCACATCTTGTGCTACTTCCTTAACAGAACCTGCTAAATAACGGGCTGCAGAAGGAAATCCTGGGCTATGATCGGTAAGAGAAAGGTCATTATCCATCGTCTTAGGAATACCTACGACAACAATACCTCGTTTCATACAGGCAACTGATAATTTCTTTGCTGTATCCATGGTACCATTGCCACCAGTCATCAAAACATAGGCAATTTCTTTTTGCTGAAGGATCTTGGCTAGTTTCTCATAATCTTCTGGCTCCAAGTGATCTCTTCCCGTTCCAATTGCAGAACCAGGAGTCCTTTTTAGCAACGCTAAATCACTTTCAGAGACGTTGGTTAAATCAATAAATTTATCGGCAAAAATACCCGCTACACCCGATTGTGCAGCATATATGCTATCAATCTCATGTGATTTCTTTGCTTCACAAATTGCCCCATACAAAGAAGAATTAATAACAGCAGTAGGCCCACCACCATGCATAATCACCAAGTTTTTCATTATTTTTTTACTCCCATACACGAATCTCTCTTCACGAGGGAAAAAGGAATTTGCACTTTCAACTGTTCTTTATGCCCTTTCTTGATGCGGTCCAATAAAACCTTTACGGCAATAGTACCTAACTCAAATTTAGGAACATCAATAGTCGTTAATGATGGATTTGTAAAAGAAGATGCCTCAATATTATCAAAACCAACGATGGATACATCGTTTGGTAGGTTTATTCCTAATTCATGCAGCGCTTTTAATGCTCCTAATGCCACATTATCATTGGCACAAACAATGGCTGTAGGAAAGGAAGAGGATTGATAGATTCTCTGTACGCTGGCATAACCATCAGCTGAATTCAGGTAACAATCTTCAACAAAGTTCTTATTGATGGGTAAATTATTTTTTGTAAGACCATCAATAAATCCCTTATATCTTTGTTCATTGAAGATAGCAGGTTCTTGTTTATCGGTAGGACCAATGTAGCCTATTTGGGTATGGCCGAACTCTGTCAAATATTCGATTTCTTTGAGCACACCTTCATATGCACTACAAAAGACTTCATCGATTCCTTGATTCATGGGATTAACCCCACAATAAACAAGATGAGGTATTTGTTTCTTCAGTCGATGTATAACTTCTAAACTTGTCCTTCCCAGAATAATAGCACCATCCAATTGTATATCATTCAATGAGAAATCTAGGCCTGATTGAATGAGATTAAATGTATAAAACCGGCAATCTATCATAAAAGGATTATTCAATAAGCCATCTTGAATGCCAGAGAGTATTTTTGAGAAGAAAGGAGAAACAAAAGATTCATGGTCTGAAGTAAAGATACAACCTATATTGAGTTTATCTTTCATTTGTGCGTTTATCTTATGGGTCTTATCTTCAAAATATCCCAATTCTTTTGCTATGGTAATGACTTTCTCAATAGTTTCATCATTTGCCTTTCTCGAGGTATCTCCAGAAAGGATTCTTGAAACTGTTGAAATAGAAACATGAGCTTCTCTTGCAATATCTTTTAATTTAACACTCATATCGGACCTCATTTTTCTTCTCTGTATTTTATTATTTCCAATACTTCTTAATTCTGTTTAAGTCTAAACCAACTTTTTGTGTAATGCAAACTTTTTTTGGATTATTTATTAATGATTATAATATAAGTAATTAAAAAATTATTTTTTTAATTACTTATTTATTTAACAATAAAAAATACAAGATATTCCAATTTTTTGGATGATATTTTATTAAATTTGGATTACAAGAAAAAAATACTCACGAAATGAAAACATCACATGAGTAAGAGAGTTTATATACTGAGACGTAGTATTGGACAGGTTGTAAATAATTTCAAGAATCCTTGTTCGTTGAGTCTTCAAAGAATAAAAAAGAGTGTAGATAGACAGACACAGCAAAAAATGCATAATTACCTTTTAATCAGGGAATATATATCTTACAGAGGTGAAAAAGAGGCAATAATAAATAACTCGAAAATGCAACGATTTAGGTATATCACGCAAAAACACCATATTCATAGTTTTCTTAATCACGAACAAGCAACATGACTAAAATTTACAATAATTTAATCACGTATCAATAAGATACCTCTATCTCATTGAGGCCCCTTCTTTAACTACATCTTACGTCAAGCTACTGATAAAATGCTTTTACAGCACAACAAACATAATAATGAATGAAAGACTTGAAAGAAAGGAAGTGGCCATTACAACATGCCAGCATTGAATAAAGGAATAAATACTCCTTGAAATAATATCAGGCGTGATGAGTGGTGCAATAATGATAAAAAACTTCTGGAATTTCAAACATTAATCAATTGCAGTAGCATTATCACGATCTTTTGGAACACCTTCAATGTATCTATACATTATCTAGATATAGAAAGAAATAACCATGTAAATAAAGTCTATTGTAGCCATTTCTAACACCATCACGTTCCTTTATTCAATAATCTTTTACAAAATGTTGTACGGTGTTATATAAAATATAAAACACCAAATTCATGATGTTTTTTCTTTCATTCAATTTGGTAGTTTACAAAACTAAATTAATTAAGGAGACTTGGAAACAAGCCCCCTTGCTATTTGTATGGAATTTCAATAATGCCGATATCACTTACGGTTTTGTTTAACAGAAAGTAATTATCTTTCAAAAACTTACTTTTCGTTTTTAACGGTTTATCACCTGTCATCATACCTTTATCTGCAACAACGATAATATCTTTCACATGAAGATCATCTTTAATTGTTTTCATATTAGGCTGAAGTGTTAAACAATCATTGGTATTTCCATCAAAGAGACGATAACTTACCGGAATACCCATATCATCCATAAAAAGACCCATTTGGATTATCGGATTTGGACGATGCTCTTTAGAAACACCGCTTTGTTTCATTTCCTTTGGCTCATCGATTTCAAAATAGTAATTGGTGACATCGTAGTACATTAATGTTATATCTCTGCTGAATTGCTTCTTCATTTGGTTGTTCAAATGCCTTACTAAACTTGATTTCCATTGAAAAAGATAATCTAAAGTTCTATACACATGCTGCAACTGAAAGTCCATTGGTTCAAAGAAGGTTTCTTTGTTGTGAAAGGTACCTAATTTAGAATCAGGATTGATAATTCGAGCATTGATAAGCATCTGAAAAACTTTATCCATATTGAATATAACATCAGTTGACCTTTTTTTACTGTTAATAAACTTATCAAGTTTCAGTTTGTGGTAGAAATGAGAAATAATAATGTATCCCAAATTCTTTCTGTTGCTAAAGTCAGATTTTTCTATTTGTAGAGTATCAATTAACAGTTGCATTTACTTTTTCAATTAACAAACTATCCGAGTTTAGAAATTAATAAAAAAATATTTTGACAAATTGAATTTTACACGATACTATCAATTGTATAGAGAATAAATGGATTGTTACGTCAAGTCGGCAAAACCTGAAAAACATTAAAAGTGATAACTTTTAGTTTTTTTCAGGTTTTTTTATAGGAATTATCAAATGAGAATTGAAAGGATCATCAACAATAATGTAATCGCCTCACATGACAAACAAGGAAAAGAAATCATTGTCATGGGCCTTGGTATTGGCTTTCAACAAAAAAAAGGTAATACTATCAATCCTTTACAAATTCAAAAGAAATTTATCCTCTCAGATGAAAATCGTAACAAATTCAAACAACTCATCGAAAATATACCTTATCAAAATATTGTCCTTGCGGAAGAAATTATCCACTATGCAAAAACACAACTCCAAAATGAACTAAATCAAAATATTCACATTACTTTAACAGATCATATTAACTTTGCTATTGAGCGAATCAAAAATGGTTATGTTTTCACCAATGAACTGCTATGGGAAATTAAACGTTTTTATCCAGATGAATTTAAAATTGCAAGTCATGCTCTAGATATCATCAAAAAACAGACAGGATATCAACTCTCAGAAGATGAAGCCGGTTTCATAGCACTCCATTTTGTAAACGCTGAAGTCAATGGCAATATTGAACAAATGGTTCCCATAACTGAAACAATTAAAGGAATAATCTCCATAGTCCAATATACATTAGGAATTGAGCTTGATGAAGATAAACTTACCTATGGACGTTTCGTTATGCATCTCAAATTTCTCTTTCAAAGGATAAAAATGAATGAAGAAAAAGAAAAAGGAGCAGATTGTCTCATTGAGACAGTCAAACATAAGATGCCAAAAGAATACGCATGTGCTCTCAAAATACAAGATTTTATTGATAAAAAAATGAATTATAAGATTTCATATGCTGAAGTGGTATATCTCACCATGCATATTGACAGAATAGAAAGGCACCATACTTCCACACAACAGGAGTCAATAAGGCCTTAATAATGAGATAAAGATTCACATGGGATTGTTACGTTAAATCGGCAAAACCCGGATGTTTCTGTTTCCTTGGTACCAGGAAGCAGAAGCATCCGGTTTTTTATACCCAACATGTTGGGAAAAACTTTCACGTATCTTTTCCTCCGCAAAAGGAAAAGTAAGGAGTAATACAATGGCAAGTAAATATGATGGCTTAGCAAGAATCATCATTCAAAATGTAGGAGGACGAGATAATATTATTAGCCTCGCCCACTGTATCACCAGACTACGTTTTACCTTAAAAGATGAATCCAAAGCTCATACCGATATTTTGAAGAATACCGATGGTATTGTCACCGTTATGCAATCAGGAGGGCAATACCAAATTGTTATAGGAAATCACGTTCCAGATGTTTACGACGTCGTTTGTGAACATGCCCATATAACAGATAACGATTCAATTTCTTCCAATGAACCACACCAAAAGATGAGTTTTGGAGCTCATCTCATTGATCTCATCTCAGGAATTTTCCAGCCCTTACTCTCAGTTCTCTGTGCAACTGGTATTATCAAGGGATTACTCGCACTCTGGGCTTTCATAGCATCAAGGCACGGTATTGATGTCACTTCATCTGGCGCTTATATGACATGGTACGCAGTCGGTGATGGATTCTTCTATTTCCTTCCTATTATTTTAGGGTATACGACAGCAAAAAAGTTCAAATCTAATGTCTTTATAGGCATGGCACTGGGTATTTCTCTCTGTTATCCTGCTATGGTAGGTATGACTTCCGGAGCACCACTTGGAACCATATTGAGTGGTTCATTTGCCATGTCATATTACAAGACTATTTTTGGCCTTCCCATTATTATGCCAGGTGGAGGTTATCCTTCAACGGTTGTGCCAATTATCGTAGCAGTCAGTGCTGCAGCAGCTCTTGAGAAAAAGCTCAAAACCATCATCCCTGATGTGGTTAAAACTTTTATCGTTCCACTCTTAGTTCTAGCGCTCATTGTCCCAGCAACCTATTTAGTGATTGGACCTATCACATCATTCCTCAGCAATGTCATTGGGGTAATATTCAAAAGTTTCTACAGCATTCCACTTGTCGGTGGTCTGATTGCAGGCCTAGCCTTAGGTGCAGTATGGCAAATACTCGTCATTTTTGGACTCCATTGGGGACTCGTACCCATCATGCTGATGAATATTGGAACAATGGGCTACGACTTTGTCCTCGCTCCATATTTTGCTGCATCTTTTGCACAATCAATGGTTGTCCTTGCCATTATCTTTAAAACAAAAGACAAAAAACTCAAAGATATAGCTATTCCTGCCTTTATTTCTGGAATGTTTGGAGTTACCGAACCATGTATCTATGGTATTACACTTCCAAAGAAAAAACCTTTTATTATTTCCTGTGTAGCAGCCTCCATCGGTGGTGGTATCATTGGAATATCCGGTGTTAAATCTTATATGATGGGAGGACTGGGTCTCTTTGGACTCCCCGCTTTCATCGACAATAAAACAAATAGTATCTATAGCCTTATATGGGTTATTATAGGAATGATTGTCGCAATGGTTATTGCATTTATTGTAACATTATTCACCTACCATGATGAAATTCCATCCTCGGCAACTCCAACAGAAAACAATACATTAAAAACAACAAAAACAACCAAAACTACAAAGAATATTCAAATTGCATCACCTTTGACCGGTACCGTCGTTCCTCTTGAATCCATTAAAGATGAAGCCTTCAGTTCTGGAGTTCTTGGATCTGGTATTGCTATCATTCCTTCAGAGGGAAAAGTATATGCCCCATTTTCAGGAAAAGTCACTTCGTTTGCTTCAACAGCCCATGCACTAAGTGTGGAATCAGAAAATGGTATCGAAATGGTCATTCATATTGGTATGGATACAGTAAAAATGAAGGGAAAAGGATTTACTCAACATGTTAAACAAGATGAATTCATAAAAAAAGGAGAACTTCTTCTTGAATTTGACATTGAAGAAATTAAGAAAGCAGGCTTCCCACTCGACTCCCCTGTCATTGTATCAAACCCTGAAGACTTTCTTGATATCATTCCAACAGATGCAACAGCAATAACAGTAGGTGAAACAATACTCACCCTTTTATAACGATAACAATTCCCTGTAGAAAAAATCTGCAGGGATATAATAACTAATATTATGGAGCAAACAATGCAAAGTTTTAAAAAGAATTTTCTCTGGGGTGGCGCAACAGCTGCCAATCAATTCGAAGGAGCTTGGAATGAAGATGGCAAAGGAATCTCTATTCCAGATTTATGCACCAATGGATCGCATAAAGAATCAAAACGATTAACCACACATCTTGAAAAAAATACTCTATACCCAAGTCATGAAGCAATTGATTTCTATCATCACTACAAAGAAGATATAGCCCTCTTTGCAGAAATGGGATTCACCACATTTCGCTTTTCTATTGCGTGGACAAGAATATATCCTACAGGTTTGGAAGTAACTCCCAATAAAAAGGGCCTTGATTTCTATGACAGAGTAATTGATGAATGTCGAAAGTATCATATTGAACCCATAATCACCATATCCCATTATGAAATGCCCTATGCTTTAGTAGAAAAATATAATGGCTGGGCTGGCAGACAATGTATCGATAGTTTTTATTACTATTGTCAAACACTCTTTGATTATTTCAAAGACAAGGTAACCTATTGGCTCACCTTTAATGAAATAAATTCTGGCACAATGCCTATGGGAAATCTTCTTTCACTCGGAGTCGTAAAGGGATATGAGGGATCAATTATGGATATACCAGATGATCCTCAAACAAGATACCAAGCACTTCATCATCAGTTGCTTGCAAGTGCACAAGTAGTTGCATTGGCACATGAACAATATCCCCAGTTCAAAATGGGCAATATGATTTGTTTTATCCCAATGTATCCGTACTCTTGTAACCCTTCTGATATTCTTAAGGCGCAAAAAGAAATGCAGATGACAAACTGGTTCTGCTCAGATATTCAAGTGAGAGGGACCTATCCAAGCTATGCTGCTCACTATTTTGAGGAAAACAACATACATATTCAGATGGAAGAGGGAGATAAAGAATCGCTCAAAAAAGGATGTGTTGATTTCTACACATTCAGTTACTATATGAGTACCTGTGTATCAGCAGATCCAAAGCATCAAACAACGGGAGGAAATCTCTTTTCAGGAGTCAAAAATCCCTATCTTAAATCAAGTGATTGGGGCTGGCAAATAGACAGTGAAGGTCTCCGTTATGTTCTCAATGCTATTTATGATAGATATGGAATTCCCCTTATGGTTGTAGAAAATGGTCTCGGTGCCTATGATACCATCAACCAAGATGGAGAAATCGATGATATATATCGTATTAAATATCTTAAAGCACATATTGAACAAATGAAAAAAGCCGTAGAAGACGGTGTTGATTTAATAGGCTACACACCTTGGGGGTGTATTGACTTAGTGAGTGCCTCTACAGGAGAAATGGCAAAGAGGTATGGTTTCATCTTCGTTGAAAAATATGATGATGGAACAGGTTCCCTTGCAAGAAGGAAAAAGAGATCTTTCAATTGGTACAAACAAGTCATTGAAAGTAACGGGAATAATTTGGAGATTAACGACTGATGAAACAATTTACTTATATAATAACAGAAGAACTTGGCATACATGCACGTCCTGCGGGGCTCTTAGTTCGCATGGCAAAAAGCTTTTCTAGTGACATAGAACTAACCTGCAAGGGT
>Ga0172378_10002776_pt1 | contig 16447 bp, 11 predicted proteins | sample GrowelOW332metaG_FD_119755 | JGI IMG/M metagenome (GOLD analysis project Ga0172378, IMG submission 119755) | Groundwater microbial communities from an aquifer near a municipal landfill in Southern Ontario, Canada - Pumphouse #3_1 metaG | ecosystem: Environmental > Aquatic > Deep subsurface >... | reverse complement strand
GAAGCATTATCGCTAACTTGATTATCGTTAGTAATAGCTTTATTAATTGCGTTATATAATGCATCAACAGGTTTAAGATTATCAACTAATGGTTTAATAGAAGCAAAAGGTTCTTTAATCTTTAAAAAATATTTTGATAAATCAATCGAACTGGTTATTTCATCTTTAATTTTATTAAGAGTAATTTCATCGAGTACACCGCCCTTTTCAATTAATTCAAAAATGGCTTTCATCGATAAAGAAGACACAATAGGCATATCATTATAAGAAAGAACAAGTTTAGAAACTTCATCCAATTTATTTAGTTCCAAAATTACTTTTTCACGATCTTTATAAGTTCTTAAAGAAAGTAAAATTTCTTTACCTTTTTCCGTTTTAATATATTTATTAACGTGAGAAATAATCTCATCAATTTCTAAAATTTTCCAAGCTTTATCCATACACTAAAATAATACCATATAGTAATTATTTTTTCATTTTTATTACTCAAAAATAGTTGCAAAATCAATAATCTTTTATAATATAAAAATGAAAAAAATAAGCTTGCAACACCACGTCCACAATTTAATTTTTATCAAATATATGGCAAAAATCATATTATTTCTAAAACCTTTAAAACAGCAAAAAAATTAAATTTGTGTTATAATGTAATTAATGATTACAATAAAAATTGACAAAACCACTCTCGATAAAATTGTTGATGAGTTTAAAGATTACATAATCGATTCCGATATCGGTTATATTATGTATGTTTTTAAAAAAGACAATACTATGCTTACGATTTACAATAATAAAAAAGGCGACACTTTTAAGATGACCATTCAAGGTCAAGATCCAATGAGCATTGCAAAAAAATATAGTTTAGAAGAAAAAATTATGCCTCGTAAATCAAAAGTTGTTAAAGAATCTCCATTTTTTATTGATGTTGATCAACAAATAGGAAGCGACGAAGTCGGAACAGGCGATTTTCTCGGCCCAATAGTAGTTTGCGCCGCTTATTGTGACCACGAAACAATGAAATTAATCGAACAATACGGAATTGTTGATAGCAAAAAATTAAACGATACAACCATCATGAGAATCGTTCCTTTACTAATTAAAAAAGTTTATTATTCGGCAAAAATTTTAGAAAACGATAGATATAACGGAGCTTATCAAAAAGGTTTTAATATTAATAAAATTAAAGCCATTTTACATAACCACTGTTTAATAGAATTACATAATAAAGTTCCTTATGTCAAAAACGTTTATATGGATCAATTTACTCCAGAAGAAATGTATTATAGTTACTTAAATGGTATCGATAAAGTCGAAAAAGACATAATTTTTAGAGAAAAAGGTGAAACATATTTTCCAAGTGTCGCGCTAGGAAGTTGCATTGCACGTTACTTATTTTTAGATAATATGACATTTAAAGCAAAAAAATATGGAATGAAAATTCCTTTTGGAGCCGGAAATGAAGTTAATGTTTTTGCTAAAAAATTCATAACAAAATTCGGTATTACAGAATTTGATAAAATTGCAAAAAAGAATTTTGCAAATTACAAACAAGTTACGGATTCTAAATTAGTTTAATTTATCGATTACATCGGTAAAATATTTTGGGAGAGGACAGGTAACTGTCATCTCTTTTTTTGTTTTAGGATGAACGAATGTAAGTTGGTATGCGTGTAAAAGTTGACCATCATTATATAAATCTATTTTCCCACCATACAAAGAATCTCCGGTTACTGGATGATTAATGCTAGACATGTGAACTCTAATTTGATGTGTTCTTCCTGTTTCTAAGGTACATTTAATCAATGTATTATGCGAGAAACGCTTGATAACCTCAAAGTGAGTAACCGCATCCTTGCCATTTGTATTATCGATAGTCATTTTCAATCTATTAGATTTATCGCGACCGATAGGACCAATAATTTTTCCTTTTTCAGACTCAATAACACCATCTACAAGGGCCATATATTCTCTATGCATCGTGTGATCTTTAAGTTGATTGGCAATAAAAAGATGACTTGAATCATTTTTACATATTAAAAGTAATCCACTCGTATCTTTGTCGATTCGATGCACTATTCCAACTCTATCCAAGCCGTTTATAGTAGATAATTCTTTCTCGTTATAAATCAAAGCGTTAACTAAGGTGTCATTATGATGACCATCACCAGGATGAACAACCAATCCTTTTGGTTTATTGATAACTAAAATATCATCATCTTCATAAATAACATCTAACTTTAATTTTAAAGGTTCAAGTTCTTCTTCATTTTCTCTAGTAACATATTTAACTTCTATTTCATCACCAGGAAAAACTTTATAACTTGGTGAAACAGATTTTTGATTGACTTTTACAAGAGATTTTTTAATAAGTTCACTAAAATATACCCTGCTATAATCAGGATTTATTAAAGAGAGAGCTTTATCGATACGTAAACTTCCTAAATTAGAAGGAATGATGTAATTTATTATTTTTTCCATTATTTTTTGTCACCACTAATATCTTTTGACTCAATAGCTTGAGCTTTTTGAGTGGCTATTTTGTTTTTGTCGTGTTCTTCTTTAACCATATCAACGACAAAATAAATAATTAATGCAATTACTGAACAAACAACAAAAGCGTCAGCAACATTAAATATTCCAAAATTAGGAAGCCAAGCCGAAATATCGAACATATCGATAACACCATCTTTGTAAAAAGTTCTATCAATTAAATTTCCGACATCTCCAGTGAATACGCAGGCTAAAATAAGCCATAGGCCGAACTTAATTTGTTTTCTTTTAATAATTAAATAAACCAAATAACCAATCAAACCAAACGCAACTAACCAAGAAACGATTGCAAAAATTATTCTAAAAGCTAAAGCACTATTAGGATCATTTGTTCCGATTCCAAAAGCTGCACCTGTATTAGTAACGTAAGTAATTCTTAAAAAACTACCTATAAAATCATTTGCTACACCTTTACTATAATTGGTTGAAACATATATTTTTGTTACTTGATCTAGAGTAATTCCGATAATAATTATCAACAAACTTGTAATAAGTAAAAGCAAGTGCTGTTTAGTAAAATAAGGGGTCTTTGCAAGGGATTTTGAATTTATTTCAGTATTTTTTGACATCTTGGACATAAGTGTGCTCCATTAATTTCAGTGATATCATTTGGTTCGAAATAATTCCAACATCTATCACATTTTATACCATCATGTTTAGTTACTTTAACTTTACAGACTTTACCTTCGTTACCACCATCTAAGTCAACAACAAAGTCAACACTAGAAACAATCAAGATTAAAGCAATTTCTTCTTCACCAATATCTTCGATTATTTTTTTAGTAGTATCTCCAAGTAAAGAAACAGTGACTCTTGCTTCTTGAGAACTTCCAATAACGCCACTTGTTCTTGCTTCTTCGAGTGTTTTTAAGACATCGTTTCTAAAATCTTTAAGAAAACTTAATTCTTCTAACAATTCTCTACTATATTTATTGGTTTTTTCAGGATAAGCATAGAATTGGACATTGTTTTCACTTCTTAATGGATAATTTGAGTTAACTTCATCCATAGTAAATGGAAGGATTGGATTAAGCAATCTCATAAGAGTAAATAATAATTCATTTAAAACAGTTTGAACTTGTTTTCTTCTGGTACTATTTTTGTCATCACAATACAAAATATCTTTAGTTATATCAAGATAGAAACTACTTAAATCATCACTCATAAACTTCAAAACATCGCTTACAGCGTTAATAAAATTGAAGTTATTCATATTATCAATGAAACTATTTTTAACTTGTTCTAAACGTGCCAAAATGTAATTATCGACAGTTTCAAGTTCGGTTTGTTTATCGGTTTCTTTAAACGAATCTTCAAGTGAACCGTTACTTAAATTTCCAAGTAAAAATTTAAATGTATTTCTAATTTTTCTATATTGATCGCTAATAGTTTTAACAATTGGTTCAGAAATTCTTACATCTTGTTGATAATCAATTAAAGCGGCCCATAATCTACAAACATCAGCACCATAAATATTAATTATTTTTAAAGGATCAATTCCGTTTCCAGCAGATTTTGACATCTTTTCCCAATGTTCATCCATGACAAAACCATGAGAAACAACTTGTTTATATGGAGCGACTCCGTTAACAGCTAAACTTAAAATTAAAGAAGAATTAAACCAACCTCTATATTGGTCGCTTCCTTCGAGATATAAATCAGCAGGATATTTAATACCTCTTTCAACTAATACACCATTCCAACTTGAACCACTATCAAACCAAACATCCATAATGTCAGTTTCTTTTCTAAAAATTCCGTTTGGTGAATGTTTATTTGTGTAACCTTCAGGAAGTAGTTCTTTTTCGCTTAATTTATACCAAATATTACTTCCGTTTTCTCTAACCAATTGAACAAAATGGTCAAAAACTTTCTTTTCAACAATAGGCGTTCCATCTTCACAATAAATAATTGGAATTGGTACTCCCCAAGCTCTTTGACGAGAAATACACCAATCATTTCTATCTTTAATCATGTTAACCATACGAGTTTCGCCCCAAGCTGGTTCCCATTTAACACCATGAATAGCAGAAATTAAATCTTCTCTAATTGGTTCGATTGAACAAAACCATTGTGGAGTAGCTCTAAAAATAACTGGTTTATGAGTTCTCCAATCGTGTGGATAAGAGTGAACAATATCCTCTTCTTTTAATAAGACATGATTTTCTTCAAGAATTTTTAAAACTTCCGCATTAGCATCTTCATAAAATAAACCAGCAAGACGAGGACCGCAATCCTCAGTCATTTTTCCATGTTCATCGACTGGGCAATAAGGTTTAATTCCGTATTTTAAACAAACTAAATAATCATCTTCACCATGTCCAGGAGCAATATGAACTAAACCAGTTCCGCTATCAGCAGTAACATAATCACCTAAAATAACAACTGAATCTCTATCATAGAAAGGATGTTTACAAATAACACCTTCCAATTCTTTTCCTTTAAATTCTTCTAATAAATCACATTGAGTAAGACTTAATTTTTCTACAATTTGATCTTTTAAATCACTTAAAAATACCAATTTGCCGATATTAGTTGCAAATACACCATAAACAAACTTTGGATTTGCACAAATTGCTAAATTTGCTGGTAACGTCCAAGGAGTTGTAGTCCAAATTACTAAACTTGCATCATTAGGAACAATATTTTTACCATCTTTTACACTAAAAGCCACATAAACTGTATAGGCTTTAACATCGTGATATTCAATTTCAGCTTCAGCTAAAGCAGATTCACTAGATGGAGACCAATAAACTGGTTTTAATCCTTTATAAATTAATCCTTTTTCAGCTAAAGTAGCAAAATTTTCAATTTCACGTGCCTCAAATTCAGGTAATAAAGTTAAATATGGATTATCATAATCGCCCAAACAACCCAATCTTCTGATATCTGATTTTTGACGTTCAACTTGTTTTAAAGCATATTCTTTACATAATTCTCTAAAGTCAAAAATTGGAGTAGTTTTTCTATTTACACCAGATTTGGTAACCATATTTTCGATTGGTAAACCATGAGTATCCCAACCAAAAACAAAAGGAGTCCTATATCCTGACATATTTTTATAACGAACCACAAAATCTTTTAAAATTCTATTTAACATATGCCCACAATGCATTGCACCATTAGCATATGGAGGACCATCATGAAGAGCGTACTCTCCAAGTTTTCCTTCTTCGTTCATTTTTTCATAAACCTTTTCTTTATTCCATTTATCAACCAAAATAGGTTCTTTTTTGTTGAGATTTCCTCTCATTTCAAAATTAGTTTTTGGCATTAATAAACTTTCTTTAATTTCCATAATATCCCTCCAAACAAATAAAAATCCTTAGAATAATCTAAGGACGCTTTTACGTGGTACCACCTTAGTTGCTAAATAAATTTAGCCACTCATTTTTGCTGTTAATAATAAAGTGATACCAATTTAAGTTAACTTAACATTTTCACCAACCATGTTTTCTCTAAAAAAATTAATCTTAATTGACTTGTCTTTATGTTTAATATTATAACTTAATTACTAAATATATCAAATCATTTAAAGCAAAGAAAGCATTAATAAACCTATTAAATGGATAAAAATTTTAAAAGCAAAGCAAATAAAAAATTATTTCATATATAAGATTTTATCACAATAATTTTTAACAATTTCATCATGAGTTGCCATAATACATAATGCTTTTTTAGAAATATTTTTAATGGTTTCTAGAACCAATATTTTATTTTTTTGATCAAGCATATTTGTGGATTCATCAAATAAAAATATTTTTGCATCCAAATTAATTTTTTGATAAAAAGAAATAAGCTGTGATTCTCCACCACTCATTGAATCAACATTTTTGTTTAAAATTTTTTTGATGTTATTGTCTAAATGTTTTTTGCCACTAATATTTAAATTTTCTTCTACATTTAAAAACGAAAGTAAATCGTTTTTAGAACCTATGTATACAATTTCATTTTGAAGTAATTTTAACTTCTTTTTTCCTAAACTGCTTACTTCAATTTCATCAATTTTAAATGATCCTCCGTATTTCAGGTCATAAAGTCCTATAATAAGAAGAAAAGTAGTTTTCCCACAACCGTTAGGTCCATAAATAGTATAAAAACCCTCATCATTAAAGGAATATGAAATTCCATCAAAAATAGTTGTTTTACCAATTATTTTTTTAAAATTTTGCAAATAAATCATACTCATCATTCCTTTCTCTTGAATAAACAAACATTAAATTCAAACCTTAAAATTCCCTTTTTTATATCGTTTATAATAAAAATATAAATAAATTATTTGAGTTAAAATATAAATAAATAGCAAAATCAAATTCCGATAAGTAAAAACTAACGAATTATAATTATGAGAAGAAAAATCTCGTTGAATATTCAAAAAATAAAATAATAAATACGATACAAACATTGCAAAATTAATCAAACAATAAGGAAAAAGCGTTATTTTTATTGCCTTGTTTATCGATACACCACACGATATCAATATTTTATTATTAACTTCGTTTTTATGAAATAATACATATATCAATAAATAATTTATAATAATGATTATTAATAAGGTAATTAAAATTAAAGTAATAAATAATTGTTGCAAAATTGGCGGCAATTTAACAAATATTTTTGATGAGTAATGACCATAATTATCATAAAAAACATATTTATTCGTATTAAGGAATTTCACAAAATCGTTATTTGTTGCTTTTTTAGAAACATATTTTAAATTTATGTTACTAAAATAATGACTTCTAATCTGTTCAAAAGTTACATCACTCACCAAGATTTCTTTATCACATAAATATTGGCTTATAACATTATTTTTAATCAATTTAATATCTTCGAAATCATCATTAAAATTTACATAATTATTCTCATCACCTTGCATATTAACATCCTCAAAATCAAAGAAATTTATTTTTTCATTCGTATAATAATAATTTAAAGAATCGTCAATATAAAAGACATTATCATCAATTTTATAATCAATTGTTTTGTTTTCTCTATATTCTAACGAAGTTTTAGAAATAAAACGATTGATTTGTTTATTGTCGAAAAGTTTTCTGACATCAAAAGAATTATTGAGGGAAAAATTTTCGTTATTCCGCATTGATAATCTAACGGGTAAACCATCAGTAAATAATAATTTTTTTAAATGATCCGTAGATAAAGTTGCTTTTATTTTTTCTGTAGAATCATCAATCTCATAATCAGACAAAACATATACTCCGTCGGAATATTCAATTTTTATCTTGTCTCCAACATATTCAAAGCTATCTTGTAAATATTTAGGAACAAATATTTTATCTGCTGCAACATCATCAAAAATTAGAGATAAAGTAGGATTTGTTGCTGAATCGAGCATCAAAAAAGACCCAAATTTGTTTGAATTTTTAATTTTTATCTTTTCTTTTTCGCAAATTGTATTTGAAGACAAAACTTGTAAATCTTGAAAATTGTCAAATTTAAATAATTCTTCATTTTGAAATCTTTTAATTGTGCAGGAATTACCAATATTTTTATTTAAATAGTCTTTATCAATTAGTTCGTTATTTTGCGTGTATTCTGTTGTAAAACCAAAAGAACAAATTGTTGCAAAACAATTTATAATTATTATTAAAATAGTTAAAAAAATGTTTTGTTTCAAAACACCAAAACAAAATTTTGGGAAAACTTTTTTATGCTTCATTCGCTTTGAATTATATTCAAAAAGATTTGATGGTAATTTGGCCTCAGAAATAATGCCTTTTTTAAGAATGATTTCATTGTTTTTAAATTCATAAATAATCTCTGCTTGATCGATTAAATGTTGATTATGAGAAGAAAATATAACAAGTTTCTTTTTGCTTATTTCAATAATTTTTGGCATTATTTTATCAATTATTTTAATATTTAAATAATCAGTAAATTCATCTAATATCAAAACTTGTTTATCGGAATTTAAAAAGCGCTCCAAACATAAAAGCACTTTTTCACCACTACTTAAATTTTTGATCCTCTTACCATCAAAAAAAGAAACAGTAATATATTTATCATTATTTATATAATTAAATAAATTAACATTATCATTAATATTTAAATAGGATATAAGGTTTTCGTTTTGAAACAAAACAGAAATCTTATCTCTTAAAATATCGTTTTTTTCTTTTGCCGAGAATTCTTTTATATTTTTATTATCAAAAAGAATATTACCCGAAAAATCGTCATCTAACAACGAAATTATATTAAACAAAGTAGTCTTTCCACATCCATTATCTCCAACAAAGGCAACCAACCCAATATCAGGAAGTTCTAATGAACTATTGTTGATAATCTTCTTTTTATCAAATTCTTTATTTAAATTATTTATTAATATTTTCATAACACTTCTTTAACGCTTAAATAATTAATTTTCTTTTTATAAACAAAAACAGATATCAACAAAGCTATTACAAAAAACAGGAGTAAACTCAAAGTAAAAATAATGCAATGCCATCCAAAAATATAATCAGGATAACCAAAGCAATTTTTTGGGAATAAAAAATAATCTACTGAATAAAAAGAAATAGAAGCTAAAAGACAAGAAAAAATATTAACAATGAATGTTGCAAAATTTAAAATAAATTGACCATTTTTTGCATTTCTATTTAGAGTAAATAAGACAACCAAATCATTTTTATTTTTATAAAAAATAACATAATTAAAAAAATATACGTAAATAATCAACACAATTATCAATATCGGTATTAAAAAATTAAAAATATTGGTTCTTACACTTTTTTCTAAATAAGTGTAAGCAATATTGTCGATTCCATTATAGACATAATATTCATCGCTTGACAAAAGTTTTCTATTTTCGTTCGAACATTTTGTGGCAAAACAATAAGGATTAATCTTTGAACTAATTTTATTAAATACATTATCGGAAACAACTAAATAATTTGGAAAATTGCTTTTTATATCGATATCTACAATTTTGAAATCATTAAAGCCAAGCAAAGAATCAAAATCAATATAAGTATCGTCAAAATATTTATTAATTTTTTCATTTAAATAATTATCGTAAAAAATCCCATCAAAATTATAATTTGTTAAATTTATAAGTTCATTGTCATTTAAAGAAATATTCGTAGAAACATAATTTTTGCTGATAGCATACGATAAGGAAATAAAATTTATTACTCCTCCAAAATTTAATGGGTAATAATCTTTTATAACATTAAATTTAATTTTATCCAACACTTTCGAATTCAAATATACTCCTTCAGACTTATAATTTTGGAAACTTAACGAAAATTCGATTTCACTTATATCATTACTAAAATAAAAATTTTTTTTATCGATTTTTTTAGGTTCTCCTAACGAATAAAATAAATCATTATTTACGGCAAATTGATCTAAACCAATCGATTCGTCATCAACAAAATAAATATTAAATTTTTTCGAATAATCACTATTATGACCAAACGTCATATAAACGGAATCAATTCCTTTAGCTTTTAGTTCATTTCTTGTATTAGTATTATGGCTATATTTTTGCTCATAATCGTATTCATCATCGCCACCCAATCTTTCTATACTATTGTATTTGCATTCAAATTGATAATATTGTTCATTTTTAATAACTACTGAATTTAATAACTTATCATTATATGAATCATAACTACTAAACAAAAATAAAATTGAAAAAACTAATATAAACATCAAAAAGAAATTTAAAAAATAAACAACAATATTTTTATTCAGAATTTTTTTACACATATTAACAACTAATAAAAATTATAGGTTCCACCAACTAAAACTTTATCATTTGAATGCCGAGTAGAAGTATTGTCTGTTAAACCATCACCAACAGAAATTTTCGTTAAAAAACTTAATTGAGGCTTTATGGTCATAATTGTTGAATCACAACCAATCATTACCCAAAATAACATATTATATTGCCTATAAATACAATTATTATTCTCAATACCAGTTTCATTGTGAGATGTAGACGAAAATGTTGGTGAAAAAATATATTCTCTCCAAGTGGAACCATTACTTACTTCGTCTGAATTTTCCTCAAATGTATAAATGTTAGAAAATTCAGTAAAATATTTTTTGTTATTTGAAACATCATCTCTATTGTCATTATAATAGTCGCCTAAAGAAGGATAATATTCATCTGAAAAAACATAATATGGTTCACAACGACTAAAAACAACACTTGAAGTTATATTTTTTTGAGAAAAACAATAAGCATTATTACTCTTTGTTTTCGGATAAAAATCTATAATATTTAAGTCTTTATGTTGTCCAACATTTGATAAAGGGGCTTTAAAACTAAGCTCCGACATAATTTTTTCATTGTTTAAAACAGTATTGTTCGTTTTATCATTACAATAATCAAGAATAGCATTTGAAGTACTCGTCCCCCAGCCAAAAAGACCAGATGAGTACGAAACATTTTTATATAAGCTTAATTTAATCTTATATGCCATATAAATGCTCTGAGGATACAAATTCAAATCATAAGGAGTTCCTTTATATTTTTTCCCGTATCCAGATTCGCAAGAAACTTGTAAATCAGCAAATTTCGAACCTTTATTACTAACATATGAAGAATTAATGGTTTTTTTATAATAAATCGAACTAATACCTTCCGAAATATCTTTACTATCAAACACTTGAGAATTGATTGTTTGACCACTGCTTATTAAACATATAGATAATAGAGGTAAAACAAAAAATAAACTAATTTTTTTAGACATAGCAAATCCTTCTTTCAATTATGTTATAGTCTTTTAATAGGATATAATCAACAATAAAGAAAAACTTTACAATTAGTTAACGATTACTTATTTTAATAATTTTTTTAAGTCTTTCAATTAAAGTTTTTTCACATCTTAAAAATCTGGATTTATTAACTCTATAACTCCAGTTATTTGTTGATAAAGTTGATGGAAAATTCATTCTACCTTCTTTGCCAATATATAATAAATCTTGAAGAGGAACAACGGCCACATCAGCATTATTTTGGAAATTAATATCGATAATGCCATCTAAAATAGACTTATTATCAGTTTTATTTAATAAAGGAAGTTTTACTTTTAGTAATTCTTCATTTAAAACTTTAATAAGTAATTTTCTTTGCTTTTGATCTCTTTCTATAATAAATTGCATTGTTGTTTGAGAGTCATGTGTTGCTGTGTAACTAAAGAAATTATGAGTATAATTTGATGGTCTCCAACAATTATCTTTATTGTCATCATCAAAGCATTGCGTAACAATCTTCATTCCAGGAAAACCACATTCATCGAACATTTTATAAAAATCATTATCCATTAAGCCAAGATCTTCAGCAACAATTGGTAAATCATGAAGTCCATCAAACAAAGCTGCACCAGGGCCTTTAACCCAATGCCCATTACGAGCAGTTTTATCTCCATAAGGAATCGAATAATAACCACTAAATCCTCTGAAATGGTCAATTCTTAATAAATCAAATAATTTTAAAGATGAAAAAATGCGATCACGATACCATTTAAAATTAGTTTCTTTTAAATAATCCCAATTCCGTAATGGATTCCCCCATAATTGTCCATCAATACTAAAACAATCTGGTGGACAACCAGCAACCGCGCAAGGTTCTCTATTGTCATTAAATTGAAATAATTGAGGATATTTATAAGCTTCCACTGAATCATAAGCGACATAAATTGGCATATCACCCATTATTTTAATGCCTTTTTTATTAGCATATTTTCTAAGTTTAAAATACTCATTTTGCGCTTCAAATTGTGTCCATAAATAAAATAAATAATCATTTGTGTAATCGTGAATAATTTTTGCTTCAAGTTCGATAGAATAATTTCTATATTCATCATTCCGTTGATACCAAGGAGCTCCATTATTAATTTGTTTTAAGACCATAAAAAATGCAAAATCACTCGCACCTAAGTCAGTTTTTATAAACTTTTGAAATTTAGAAATTAAGACATCAAAGCGAGAAAAAGCTAAACGCAGAATATCAATTCTATTGTTATATTGTTTTGCATAATTAACTCGATCATCAGTATCTTTTAAATCTACTTTTTGATATTCTTTTTTCTTTAGCAATCCTTGTTCGTTAAGAATATCTAAATCAATAAAATAATAATTCAAAGCGTAACTAGATGGAGATTGATAAGGCGAATCACCATAACTTGTGACATTGAGCGGTAAAATTTGCCAAAGCCCCACCCTTGCTTTCTTTAAGAAATCTACAAAATTATAAGCTTCACTACCAAACGTACCAATTCCGTACTTTGAAGGGAGGGAAAAAACTGGTAACAAAATCCCTGCATTTCTATTTTTGTTCATAACAATATTATAAATAGTTTATTGATTTATATCATCAATTTTATAATAATAATAAAAGGAGATTTTTATGAAAACATATTTAAAAAATTCTATAATTTACCAAATTTTTCCAAGAAATTTTACAAAAAAAGGAAATTTCAAAGGAGTTGAGTCCAAACTCTCGTATTTATCCGATTTAGGAGTTAATATCATTCAAACAACCCCTATTAATCTAATTGGAAAAGTTGGTAGAAAAGGGACTTTAGGTTCTCCTTATGCAATTCAAGATTATTATCAAATAAATCCAGAATATGGTGATTTAAATGATTTAAAACATCTAATTAATGCTATACATAAATCAGGAATGAAATTTGTAATAGATATAGTTTTTAATCATACTTCTCGTGATTCGGTTTTGCTTTCAACTCATCCAGAATGGTTTTATAAAGATAATAATGGAAATTTTAGTAATAAAGTTGGCAATTGGAGCGATGTTTTTGATCTTGATTACAATCAACCAGGTTTAATCGATTATTTATTAGAAGTTTTAGATTATTATTTATCCCTTGGGATTGATGGTTTCCGTTTTGACGTTGCTAGTCTTATTAAAAAAGAATTCTTCATTAAATTACAACAAACTTTATTGGTTAAATATCCAAATACAATTTTAATAGCTGAATCTGTACATCAAAGTTTCATTACTTATGTTCGTTCACTCGGATTTAATGCTCTTTCAGATTCTGAATTAATAGAATGTGGTTTTGATTTGCTTTACGAATATAATAATCGTGAATGCTTAGAAAATTACTTAAAAACAAAAGATAATTATTATTTAGGTCAATATAAATATGGTTTAAGGTACGAAGAAAATGCCAATCCAAAAGAAACTCTAAGAATTCGCGGATTAGAGAATCATGACATGCCTCGAATCTACAATTTAACTCACAATAAAAATATTATGGACAATTTATTAGCTTACTCTTTCTTTTTGAAAGGTCCTTCTTTTATATATATGGGTGAAGAAACAAAGCAAAAAAATAAGATTGAATTATTCGATAAATACTTAGTAAATTGGCATTTTGATAAAAAGTGGTTTGCTTTATTAAAAACACTTATTTCGATTAAAAAAAATCCTACAAATCAACAATTATTAATAAATGATGTAGATTTAACAAAAAATGATTATCTTGTAATTAAGAATATTTTTCAAGATAAATCAAACGCTTTTGGGATATTTAATTTTAAAAATACAAATAAACCGGTTACTTCTGAATTTTTTATAGATGGAAAATATTTGGATTTGATTTCAAATAAAATTATCGAAATTAAAAACAAAAAAATATTTACTAAACAGCCTTTAATTCTAATCAAAGCCTAATAAAAAGCCTTTACTTCACTCGAAGTAAAGGCTTTTTTAAATATTATTTATCTTCTAAGAATGAAGGAATAATGTCATCATCGTCAGACTCTTTTGCTTCTTCATTTTTCACTAAACCATCGCCATTATTTAATTTATTTAATGTATCACTTGACTCTTTTGGTTTATTAACAAATAAATTATTATTGATTGTATCAGTCACAGAAAAATCAATATCTTGAGCGAAACCACTAGCAATAATTGAAACTAAAATTGTATCTTCAAGTTGATCATTGATAGAAATTCCAAATTTTAAATCCATTTGGCCGCCACTCGCTTCAATAATTTTTTGAACACAAGATTGCGCATCATATAAAGAAACCTTTGGTCCAGATGTAACATGACATATTCCGCGAGTTGCGCCTTTAATTGATTGCTCAATTAATGGGCTACTTAAAGCACTGATAGCTGCATCTTCAGCTCTTTTATCACCGCTTCCTGTTCCATATCCAATCAAAGCAACACCAGAATCTTTTAAAGTTGCCTTAACATCAGCAAAATCAAGATTAATTACAGCAGGCATTAAAATTAAATCGGTGACTGTTTTAACAGATAAAGCTAGAACTTTATCAGCTTCGCTAAATGCCTGACCTAATGGTAAATTGCCAGCATTCATCAACAATTTATCGTTACTAACAACAATCAAAGAATCAACATTTTTCTTTAATTCATTTAAGCCTTCAACACTAAATTTAGTTCTTTTATTGCCTTCAAAAGCGAAAGGACGAGTAACAATAGCAACTGTCAAAGCACCAGCCTCTTTAGCAATTTGTCCAATAACTGGAGCAGCACCTGTTCCAGTGCCTCCACCCATACCAGCAGCAATGAAAACTAAATTTGCACCTGTAACAATGCTTTTTATATCTTCTTTGCTAGCTTCAGCAGCATCTTTTCCAACTTTTGGATCACCGCCAGCACCAAGTCCGTTGGTGATAGCTTCTCCAAGAATTAATCTATTAGGAGCTTTGGATAAAGAAAGAGCTTGTTTATCAGTGTTTGCAACATAAAACTCAACATTGTTAATCTTTTCATCAATCATACGATTAACAGCATTATTTCCAGCTCCACCGACTCCAATTACAATAATTCGTGCAACTGGTTCAAAACCATCTAATTCATCATTCATAAATCTTGCTCCTCAATTTATAATTCATCGCTTGTTTCACTATATTTAGTGTTTCGATTCGATTTTTTTGTATCTCGTTCGAGTTCGTTAACACGCGATTTTTCTAAATCATCTAAACTTTTATAACTGCTAGCATAGCAAATTGCACCTAAACAGTTGAAGAAACTAGTCGAATCAGCCCCAATAACATTTGTTTTAATGATATCAATTGGATTTGTTTGAAAAATACGTAATAAATAGTCTTTTAAACCATTTAATTTACTAGCTTCACCAATTAAAACAAGCGGAATTTTAGTCAAATATTCAGAATAATTAGTTCCGAGTAAAGTTTTGAGTGCATTACTTAAATTATTAGACCAATATTTTAAAAATTCAGTAACTACACCATTTAAATCTTCTTTTGTATAACCGACTTTTAAGCCAACATCGTTAGTTTTGGTCGTAATATATGGATTAAAACTATTTTTTCTAGTATCCAATCCGTAAATTTTCTTTAAATTTTCGGCCTCAGCAAATGGAATACCTAATTTAGTAGCGATGGATTCAGTCAAATCATCTCCACCTATTGAAATAAAATTAGATTCATAAACTTTTCCATTAGCAACAAAATTTAATGTTGTTGTTTTTTGTCCAATCTCAACAAGAACGTAAATTTTATATCTATAATTATTTTTCGATAAATAATAAGCGTCACCAACCGGAGCAATAACTTCTTTTTTTATTTTCAGTCCTGCATCCGAAACAGCTTTTCTTAAATCATTCATTAATTTCTTTGGTAAAGAATAAACATTAGCATTCATAGTAATCGAACTACTAATCTCACCAATTGGTGGTTCATAAAATTGTTTATTCCCTTCGATTGCAAAATAATTTGGTAAAACATCGATTAATTCACTATTTACATCAGGTAATTTTTGCTTTTTAACAAGGGATAAGCAATTTACGATATCCATTTTTTCAATATGCGAATCTGGAGAAATTGTGTTTGTTTGGCTATTTGCATTAAAAATCCTTAAGCCAAAAGATGGATAAACAAGCACTACATCATAAATATTTAATTTTAT
>Ga0172378_10002775_pt1 | contig 16450 bp, 13 predicted proteins | sample GrowelOW332metaG_FD_119755 | JGI IMG/M metagenome (GOLD analysis project Ga0172378, IMG submission 119755) | Groundwater microbial communities from an aquifer near a municipal landfill in Southern Ontario, Canada - Pumphouse #3_1 metaG | ecosystem: Environmental > Aquatic > Deep subsurface >... | reverse complement strand
TCTGATTGACGAATGCCATCGTTCACAGTTCGGCGACATGCATACACGAATTAAAAAGTATTTTGCAAAGGCTCAGTATTTCGGCTTTACCGGCACACCGATTTTGACGGAAAACGCACACAAGGAAGGAGAACGCGAATTCATTACCGAATCACTGTTCGGAAGGCAGCTGCACCGGTACATGATAAAAGAAGCGATTGCCGACGGCAACGTTCTGGGATTCAAAATTGAATATATCTCCACGTTCTACGGTTCGTACGACGAAAACGATCCGGCAAAGGCCGACGGTATCGACACAGACGAAGTATATGAAAATCCGCAGCGTATTGAACTCATATGCAAGGATATCGCGGTACATTTTAACGACAAAACAAACAACCGTGAATACAACGCAATTCTTGCCGTACAGAGTATTCCGCTTCTTATCAAGTACTACGATACGTTCAAACTGATACACACAGATCTTTCGATTGCAGCGGTGTTTACATACAATGTAAATGAAGATCCGGAAAACAAAGAAGAACTTTCGCAGGATGCACTCAGCCGCATCATAAAAGAGTATGATGACATGTACAACACCGGCTTCGACACGGCCTCGTTTGCAGAATATAACAAAGACGTTTCAAAAAGGTTTAAAGCGGGCGGAATAAACCTGCTGCTTGTCGTGGATATGTATCTGACCGGCTATAACAGTAAAATGCTCAATACCCTTTACCTCGACAAGAATCTGAAATATCAGGGACTGCTGCAGGCGTTTTCTCGTACGAACCGTACCGAAAAAAGTACCAAGCCGTTCGGAAATATCGTCTGCTACCGGAATATCAAGCAGGAGACCGACGCTGCACTTAAGCTGTATTCACAGAGCGACGATCTGTCCGGTGTCGTAGAAAAGGACTATGCTTATTTTGTAAACCGGCTGCAGACAGCACTCTGTATGCTGTACCGTACGGCGGAAACACCGGAAGATGCAGCGAATCTCCAGAGTGAAACGGAAAAGATTCTGTTCGTTAAGGCGTTCCGGGAAGTCATGAAACTGATCTTCACGCTTAAGACGTTTGACGAGTTCAGATTTACCGAAGACGAACTGGGAATAGATGAACAGACATTTAACAACTACAAAAGTATTTACAGCTCCATTCACGATCAGGTCGTACAATACCGGGAAGCACAAAAAGAATCGATTCTTTCAAATATCAACTTTGAAATAGAACTGCTCGAAACGGATATTGTAAATGTCGATTATATTCTGCGGCTCATAACGGCAATCAACTTTACGAACAGAAAACAGAAAGAACGGGATATTAAGAAACTGTTCGACACAATCGATAATTCAGGGAACAGGGAACTGCGGAAAAAAGCGGATCTTATAAAAGAGTTCCTTGAACAAGTGGTACGCGGTCTGAGCAGTGCACAGGGCATTGAAGAAAAGTTTGCCGCCTTTGAAGAACAACAGCGCATTCATGAAATGCAGACGTATTCGATTGACCATCATTACGATTCAAAGAAACTTGAGCAGCTGTGCAGTCAGTATGAATTTTCCGGGGTACTGCGCAAGGATGAAATCAGGAAAGGTATTACTGATCCGTCACTCGGGCTTGTCGCAAAGGAAACGGCAGTGAACGATGTGCAGAATTTCGTGTACGATATATGTGCCAAGTACTCGTATAAAAATGCCTTATAGCATACATAATATTGCTGTCGTAGTACAATAGTGTTATATTTTAATCGGAGGTATTCTATGGCACTTGCAACTATTACATCCCGCGTCGATACTCAGGACAAGAAAGCGTTTGATTCGTTCTGCTCGGAAGCAGGTTTGAACGCTTCAACGGCAGTGAACATGTTTATAAAAGCCGTTCTCAGGGAGCGTCGGATTCCGTTTGAAATTACTGTTGCTTCAGATCATTTCTACGATACGGAGAATCAGGATTATATCATGAAATCGGTCCGCGAACTCCGGGAAGGTAAAGGAACTGCTCATAACCTTATAGAAGATACCGATGAGTGAACTGATCTGGGCTGATGACGCATGGAACGATTATCTGTACTGGCAGTCTCAGGATAAAAAGACGCTTAAACGGATAAATCTGCTTGTAAAAGATATTGACAGGAACGGTGCCCTTTCAGGTTTGGGAGAACCTGAAGCGCTGCGCGGAAATTTGTGCGGCGAATACAGCCGGCGGATTAATGAAAAGGACCGTCTTGTCTATCATCTTGAAGACGGACGGATTTACATTGCGTCCTGCCGCGGGCATTACGATGACAAATAATTCTATCATAAAAAAGGTTCTTGTATGAAAAAAGACGATGACGTGCAGCATGAAAAAACACAGAAAGACGAGCTGCAGAAAAAACTCTGGGAGATGGCAAACACACTCCGCAGCAATATGGACGGTGCGGACTTCAAGTACTACGTACTGGGCCTGCTTTTTTACCGGCAGCTGAGCGAGCATATGGAATCGAAGGCTGCCGAGCTGCTTAAAGGCGACAAGCTTTCGTTTGAGGAAGCGTTTAAAAACAAACAAATGCGCCGGGTGCTTACCGAAGCCGTGCTCGAGTCGAACGGTTACTTTATTGAACCGCAGTATCTGTTTAAAGTATGCATTGATCAGATTGAGAAGAATGAATTCTCCGTCGAATATCTGCAAAAGGCATTGAACAGCATTTCAGCTTCGTCGGAAGGGCAGCCGTCCCGGAAAGCATTCGAGAATCTGTTTTCCGATATGGATTTGACATCGGCAAAACTCGGCGCAAACGTGAAGGACCGCTCGAAGCTCATAGGACGCCTCATGCAGTCGATTGACGCGATTGACTTTCACCTGAACGACAGCAGAATTGACGTACTCGGCGACACGTACGAATATCTTATCGGTATGTACGCGGCAAGCGCCGGAAAGAAAGCGGGTGAGTTTTATACCCCTCAAAACGTGTCGAAACTGCTTGCACGGCTTGCAACGTCCGGATTAACAAAAGTAAAATCCGTTTCCGACTGCACGTGCGGTTCCGGCTCGCTTCTGATTCAGGTGGGAAACTATGTGAAAGTCGGCCATTATTACGGGAACGAAGTAAACCCGACGACATACAATCTGGCCCGCATGAACATGATCCTGCACAACATTCCGTACCAGTATTTCGACATCCGCCGTGTAGACACCGTCAGGGACGGAGGAAAGGAAGACTACGAGGGAGAGCGGTTCACTGTACAGGTTGCAAATCCCCCGTATTCGCAGAAGTGGTCCGCCGCTTCACACTATCTTGAAGACGACCGCTTTTCACCGTACGGGGCGCTCGCCCCAAAAAGCTACGAAGACCTTGCGTTTCTGGAACACATGATTTATCACATGGACAAAAAAGATTCGCGAATTGCAGTCCTTATGCCGCACGGTGTTCTGTTCCGCGGCGGTGCCGAAGAAAAAATACGTACGTACATCATAGAAAAACTGAATTATCTCGATGCCGTCATCGGGCTCCCTCCGGGCTGCTTCTACGGCACGACAATACCGGTCTGCCTCCTCGTGCTCAAAAATGAACGGAGTGCGGACAGCGGCAACGTTTTTTTTATAGACGCCTCGAAAGAAGTTGAAAGCGGCAAGGCTCAGAACTATATCTCAGATACCAACGTAGACAGAATCGTCACCGCCTATACCGACCGAAAAGACGTACAGAAGTTCTGCCATGTCGCTTCACTGAAGGAGATTCAGGACAACGGTTACAACTTGAACATTACGCGCTACGTGGATACGTTCGAGGAAGAACCTCCCGTCGACCTTGCCGCAGTGGAAAAAGACCTCAACGCCGCATACAAAGAACGCGACGGGCTTATGAAGAAGTACGACGCGTACGCGAAGGAGCTGGGACTGTGATGGGAAAGCGCGTACCAAAGCTGCGGTTCCCGGAGTTCAGCGGGGAGTGGGAAGAGAAGAAGCTGGGAGAGGTGTGTGCATTAAGAAAAGAAAAATATGATCCACGACTTTCAAATAATTCATATCGATGTGTTGAATTGGAAGATATTCTTGGAGAGGCAGGGGGAATAACAAATACAAAAGACTCTCTTAGGCAAAATAGCATAAAAACGTTTTTTAAGGCAGGTGATGTTTTATACGGAAAATTGCGACCTTATTTACATAAATATGCTCATCCTGATTTTAACGGAGTTTGCAGTACAGAAATCTGGTGCCTATTCGGTACAGAAGTTTCCAATAGGTATCTTTACCATTTAATTCAGACATCAAATTTTGACAAAGCTGCAAATAAATCTTGCGGCACAAAAATGCCAAGAGCAGACTGGGAAATTGTTTCGGATAATACTATCTATGTGCCGAAACTGATAGAACAGCAAAAGATTGCCGATTTCCTTTCAACGGTTGACAATATTATTACTTCCGAGCAGCGTATTCTTGATGATTTGCAGCTGAAAAAGAAAGGGCTGATGCAGAAGCTGTTCAGCAGGGAACTGCGGTTTAAGGATAAGGACGGAAGAGAGTTCCCGGAGTGGGAAGCGAAGAGACTGGGAGAAGTGTGTTCCTTGCGAAAAGAAAAATATGATCCTAAAACTTCAAAAAGTTCATTTAGATGCATAGAATTGGAAGATATTATCAGTGAAACAGGAAATATAATTAATACAAAGAATTCTCTAAATCAGAGTAGTATAAAAACGATTTTTAAAGCAGGGGATGTGTTATATGGAAAACTACGTCCTTATCTGCATAAATATGCTCATCCTGATTTTGACGGAGTTTGCAGTACAGAAATATGGTGCCTTTATGGTACAGACATAACTAATAGTTATTTATATTTCTTAATTCAAATGCCGGACTTTGATAAGGTTGCAAATAAATCCTGCGGTACAAAAATGCCAAGAGCAGAATGGGATGTAGTTTCTAACAAGATCGTTTATATTCCAATACTTGAAGAACAGAAGAAGATTGCCGAATATCTTGGATCGCAGGACTCTGTTATTGAGGAACAGAGAAAGATTGTTGATGGGTGGAAGCTAAGGAAAAAAGGATTACTGCAGCAGATGTTTGTGTAAAAGAAAATAGGAGGGAGATATATGTTTCTAGAAAAAATTAAAGTAAAAAATTTTAGGTTACTAAGAAATGTGACTATAGAATTGGACTGTTCCACGACTTTAATTGTTGGTAAGAATAATTCGGGGAAGACTTCTCTAATGGATTTTATGTCTCTTGTTTTGGATAATAAAAATCCAAGCTTTGATGATTATCCTATTCAATGCCGATGTGAGTTATATAAATCCATATCTTCCTTACTGAAAAAGGAACTTACATATGAAACTTTTTTAAATAAACTTGATCTTCCAGAAATGAGTTTTTATATTGATTATTCATTAGAGAAAGATGACGATAATCTTGGAGCTTTATCTCCTTTTATTATTGATACCGATGAATCAATAACTCAGGTACATATTCTTGCAAAATATGAGCCTGTTTTATCAGAAGAAAACATTTTTGAAGTTTATTCGTCTGTCAAAACCGATGAAGATGGAAAAATAAATATAGAAAAAATTAAACAGATAACCAGAGATCAGTTTCCTGATTTTTTTAAATTAACGGTTTACGCAGTAAATCCTGGCAATGAAAATCTGAAGCAAAAGAATACAAGTGAAGAATTAAGCAACCTTTTTCCTGTTTATAAAATCGTTGCTGAAAGAGGAATGGATGAATCTGAACAGAAAAATAATGCACCATTAGCAAAATTACTAACATTGTTATTTAAAGACAATATCGATGAGTCATTAGAGGGTGTAAACGGCGAAATAAGACAGTTAAAGCAGATTTGCAGCGAGGTAGAGACAAAATCCCAAGATACGGTAAATAAATTGTTACAAGAAATTGTAAGTAAATCGTTTGTTTTTGGGTACCCTTCTGCAGAAGATCTGAAATTAATTGCAGTATCAAAAATTGCTCTTGATGAACAAGTAAAGGCAAATGCAAACTTGGCGTATGAAGAAAAAAATTCTAGTGAGTTTTTACCGAGTACATATAATGGTTTAGGATATAAAAATTTAATAAAGATCGAACTGAAGTTAGTAGAATTTTCGAAAGCAATAAAGGAAAATGAGGAAAACTCAATTCCTCTGCTTTTTTTGGAAGAACCTGAATCTCATATGCATCCTCAATTGCAGCAGAAATTTATAGAATATCTTGCATCCTTTTTTAAAAGCATTTCGATTAAGCAAATACAGACTATTATTACTACACATTCTTCTCATATCGTTAATGCAGTAAAATTCGATCAAATCCGTTATATCCAGAAAAAAAAGCAGGATGTTGCATATAAAAATGTTAAAGATTTTAGTCTTGCAGATCCGGACAATGCAGATTTTATTCAAAAATACTTAACATTGAATAAGTGTGATTTGTTTTTTGCAGATAAGGCAATATTGATTGAAGGTACTGCAGAACGCCTCCTGATTCCTGATATGATAGACAAATGTGAATCTGCTGGAAAATTTGGAACAACAAAGCAGAATTTAAAATCACAATATTATTCTCTTATAGAAGTAGGCGGTGCATATGCACATAAATTTATTCCTTTTATGAAGTTTTTAGGTATCCCGACTCTTATACTGACAGATATAGATTCGGTAGGCACTGATGGGAAAAAGAGCTTTGTTAAAGATGGAAAATCAACTTCGAATGCCACAATAAACGATTGGTTAAAGCGATTAAACGAATCGAAAAGTTTTGAAAATATCAAGAATTTAGACAGCCAAAAAAAAACTATAGGAAACTGTCACATTGAATATCAGATTGCAGAAGACGACCTGTGTGGCAGGAGCTTGGAAGAATCAATAAAAAATGTGAATAGGTCTTTGTTTTCTGTTCCACCTAATCCGTCTGAAGAAGACATTGAATTTAAAGAAGGAAAAAAGACTGATTTTGCATTGAATCTTTTAATCGAAAAGAAGAATTACATAGTCCCAAAATATATAGAGCAAGGTCTGATTTGGTTAAATTCTCAGAAGACCATCATAGGAGAATAAATAATGTCAAATTATGACGAAGCAAAAAAAGAAGCAGACCTGATTGACCAAAATATTATTGATACGCTATGTAAAGGGAAAAATTTCAGAGTCGAAGCAGGTGCAGGTTCGGGTAAAACGTATTCTTTAATGAAAGTTATTCAATGGTTGCAGGATAACAAATGGGAGGAATATAAAAAAACGGGGAAAAAGGTAGCATGTTTGACTTATACAAATGCCGCCGTAGATGTTATCGAATCAAGGTTGAAGGAAAATTCATTTATTACCCCTATGACAATCCACTCTTTTGCATGGTCTTCAATAAAGCAGTTTCAGAATAAAATAATTGAATTAATGGATTCTCAAAAGTTAATTCCTGATAAGATAATAAAAGACGATATTCAACAGATCGATTATTCGCTGGGTGTGAAATATTTTGAGAATGGAAAGTTATATCTTAATCATAATGATGTAATCAAACTATTCAGCTCATTACTCGATAATGGCAAATTTAGAAATATACTTGCAAAAAATTATCCTGTTATCCTGATAGATGAATATCAAGATTCTAATAAGAATATTATGGATAAATTTATCACATATTTTATTTCTGAGAACAAAGGAATTCAGTTTGGTTTGTTTGGTGATTCATGGCAGACTATATATCAGACTAATAACGCCTGTGGATTTGTAGAACATGAAAACTTAGTTCCGATCAGAAAAACTGTAAACTTTCGGTCTGCTGAAAATATAGTAGAATTCCTAAATAAGATACGTCCTGTGTTTAAACAACGTACAGCAGTAGATGATTATCCGGGATCTGTAACAATTATAACAAACAATGATTTTACGGGGGTACGAAGAGATGATCGAAATTTTAAAGGTGATTTACCTGCAGAAGTTTTAGAAGAAAGACTAAATGTTGTAAAAGATATATGCGAAAAAGAAAAAGAAGAAGATGAAAATCTGAAAGTTCTGATGATTACTCATAGAGTACTGGCTGAACAACAAGGTTACGAAAATGTTTTATCCTTATTGGGAGATGGATTTAAAAACGGAGATGATCCTTTATTATTATTTTTTAAGGACGTAATTGAACCCGCTATCAATGCAATAAGTAATAGTGATGTTCTTGCTCTTTGTGATGTGCTGAAAGTAAAACGCTATCCTATAACTAAAAAGTCAGATAAACGAATTTGGAATGAGTTAAAAGAAAAAATAAGTAATGCACGATCTAAGACACTTTTTGATGTACTTTCAATAATAAAAAATAGTAGCGTAATTCCTTTTTCTGATAAAGTTGAAGTCTTATATAAAAAAATGGTTGAAAATTCTGAAGAAGAATATCAAAACGGGACTATTGCGGATATTAAAAATGTAAAGTATAGCGAATTTGAAAATGCAATCGAATTCATTCAACCTGATGCAATTTTTTCTACCGAACATGGTGTAAAAGGAGAAGAATACAGTACTGTGATTTTTGTAGTCAGCAAAGGATGGAATCAATATCAATTTGATACATATATGCCGATGGGAAGTCGGACTGCAATTCCCACTGAAAATATATCGTCGTATGAAAGGAATCGTAATTTATTTTATGTGTGCTGTTCCCGACCTCAGAAAAAGCTGATAATTTTTGTTACGATAGAATTGCAAGGAGAATTTAAAAAATATCTTGAAAATATTGCAGGTATTGAAAACATTACCACGTATTCTGATTATACAGCAAAAAAAAATTAAAGGAGATATGAGGTTATGGCAAAATGCAGTAAATGCGGAAAGTCGGGTCTGTTTTTTAAGGTTAATCAGCAGGGACTCTGCAAAGATTGTGAACGGATAGAAAAACTTACTCAGGAAGAAGCTGAAATAAAATCCCAGATAGAAAATTTTACTGCGAAACGGGCTGAAGCAGAAAAATCGTACGAACAGATAAAAGCGACGCGTGACACTCTGTATAATCAGATTGCGTCAAAAGCTAAAGAAGATGCTTTACATGAAATACAGAATCAGATAGATGCAGAAAGGCAGGAACTGCGTACCGTTACTGATGAAGTGGAAAGTAAAAATAAACAACTTGAGGATGCTGTCGCTAAACAGACAGAATCGGAAAAACAGACGGCATCCAACGCGAACCGGCTGCTAAAAATCAGGACACAAATAAAGAGTCTGCAGTATTCATTGAAGCGTTATAATGAAGGAGAATCGGGAGCCGGAGAAATTTTCAAAACTGATGAAACTTCGGCGGCAGATGAATTGTTGTCTGCAACCGTAAAGCTCAAATTTCATCTTATGGATATACGGGAACTGCGGCGGCGGTATACCAAAAATGAGACAGTAATAAAAGAACTGCTTGCAAAATATCAGTCACGATATACAACAAAAGCAAATATGGCGATTTATCATCTTATGGTTATTGGTCTTGAGGCCGAACTGCAGAATGCGCTTTATAATTTGAGCTATTCAAAACTTGATAAATCTATTGCCGATGTCAAGGCTATTACTGCAAAATATGAAAAAATAGCAGCAGACGGTAATCAGAATATTGCACCGACCGTAAAGAAATTTATCGGTGAGATTGAATACCTGTATGTAGAAGCGATAAAAATCGAGTACGAGTACTATGTTCAGAAAGAACGCATAAAGGAAGAACAGAAAGCACTCAGAGAGCAGATGCGGCAGGAAGCCGCAGAGCGTAAGCAGCTTGAAGAAGAGAAGAAAAAAGTAGAAGCGGAAGAGTCAAAATATGTAAATGAAATTGATATCATAAAGCAGGCAATCGAAGTAACGGGTGATGCTGAAAAAATCAGGCAGCTTGAAGAGCGTCTTTCGAAAGTTCAGGATCAGTTGAACGATGTGAGTAAGAAGAAGGAAGAAATTACTACGCTTCAGAATGGTAAAGCAGGGTACATATATGTCATAAGTAATCTTGGTTCTTTCGGTGATGATATTTTTAAAGTCGGTATGACACGGCGTCTTAATCCGCAGGACCGCGTTGACGAGCTTGGCAGTGCATCAGTTCCTTTTGAATTTGATGTCCACAGCTTTATTTTTTCGAATAATGCGCCGGAGCTTGAGTATCAGCTGCATAAGCAGCTTAACAGTAAGCGGGTGAATAAAATAAATCTTCGTAAGGAATTTTTCCGGACGACAATAGACGAACTTGAAGATCTTGTATATTCGCTCGAACCGTCTGCAGAGTTTAATAAAACGATGCTTGCAGAACAGTACCATCAGAGTATGTCTGTTGATGAGGTTCCTGATGATGTTGCGGTAATAGACGATGAAGATATCTCAGATGATTCTTCAGAAGAGAATCTATAATGCATGAAATATTTGACTTTATATTAGTATAGTGGTATGCTGAACTATGTCCCTGAAATATCCTCTGGATCAGCTGAATGACTCGGAATTTGAAGATCTGGTTGTTTCAATCTGTCGTGAAATACTCGGAATTGGTACTATCGGTTTTACGGCAGGTAAAGACGGTGGGCGGGACGGCCGGTTTTCCGGAACAGCCCAATCATTCCCGAGTACGACAGCTCCATGGGCCGGTAAGTTTATTATACAGGCGAAACATACAAATGCGCCGTATGCTTCATGTTCCGATACAGAGTTTCAAAAGATTATAGAAGCTGAGCTGCCGAAGATAAAAAAATTGAAAGCAGGCGGTGAACTTGATTATTATTTGTTGTTTACAAACCGAAGGCTTACCGGACAACAGGATGCGGTTATACGTGATGCGATAAAAAAAGAGACCGGAGTTGAAGCGTTTCTTGCAGCAGATAATACGATCCAAACCTGGCTTGTTGAATATCCTGCAGTTGCAAAAGAAAACGGTTTACTGTCGCTGCTTCTGCCGTTTGAATTCTATGAAAAAGATATTTGCGATGTAATACAGACTTTTCCGGGAAGTAAAGGGATTAAGGAAATACTTGATAGCGATAAAAAATGGCTGTATATATCTAAGGAAGAAAAGAACAAAATCAATAAACTGACGCATGACTATTTTACGGAAGTGCTGCTTCGCGATGTAAAAGATTTTGACCGGATAAAGTGCTTTCTTGAGGATCCTGCAAACAGTATACTGAAAGAAAAATATGATGCAACGGTGTATGAACTGCAGGCTCAGATAATGACATATAAAGCAAGGTATGAAACTTTCGATGAAATATTTACTGTATTATATGAGTTCATCGTAAGCAGAAATCAGGAAGCGTTACTCCCCAGACGGAGACTTGTGCGGATGTTTCTGCATTATATGTATTTTATATGTGACATTGGCAAAAAAGAGGAGGATAAGGCATGAGAATCGCTGGATTTGATAAAAATACTGCTCCGGAACTGACCGTGCTGTATATTTCTTCTTTGATCTTATCTTTTTTTACAGAATCGGAAATAATCCCGTATGCGGACCTGCAGGGGAAAATTGTATCGGCTGTTTCTGTAAAAGCGGTGCCGGTTATTCCCTATGCGCTTTCTTTTTTATTTACAATCGGTAAGATTGAATATACAGCTGAACTGGATAGTTTCAGAAGGATAAAAGTATGAAACTTGTCAGGCTGTATGCAGATAAAACATTTCATAATATTAAATTTTCCGAGACCGGTCTTAATGTCGTTATAGGACGTATAACGAATAAATCGGTACAGAATAAGGATACCCACAATCTTGGAAAAACACTGCTGTGTGATCTGATTGATTTTATGCTGCTGAAACAGATTCCGAATAAAAAAGATTTTTTTCTGACAAAAGACGAACGGTTTTCTGACTATGTATTTTTTCTTGAAATTCACCTTGATGATAACGATTATGTCGTTATCAGACGTGCTGCTGCCAATCCGAGTAAGGTCAGTTTCAGAAAATCGTCACAGCCGCTCCGCAGTTTTGATGTTTCAATAACCGAATGGACAAATGATTCTGTCCCGTTAAAGGCAGGTGTCGCTCTGCTTCAGAAATATCTGTCATTTGACGTGCTTCCGGAATATTCATACAGAATGTGCATTGACTATTTTCTTCGGCATCAGGCGGATTATAATGATGTTTTTCATTTATCAAAATACAGGGGCAGCGATGCGGCCTGGAAAGAACCGCTTGTAGAACTGCTCGGATATGATAACGCTCTGTTAAAAGAAAAACGAAAGATAGAAAAGACTGTTGAAGATAAAAAAAATGAAATTATTTTTCTTTCGAACAGAAGTTCGGCTGATGGAGACACGGATTCTGTTGCAGCATTGATCGAATTAAAAACTGCAGAATTGAAAGAAAAGCAGGCTCTTGCTGATACCTTTGATTTTTCTAAAGAAGACACCGAAGCACATAAAAATCTGGTTGATACGATAGATGTACAACTTCAGCTTGCCAATACGCAGGAATATGAACTGGAACGCGATATTGAAAAAATATCCCGTTCCCTGAATGTGGAAATAAGGCAGATTGATGTTAGCAGTATGAAGTCGGTTTTTGAAGAAGCTGAAGTGCTTTTCCCGAAAGAAGTATATATTCAGTTTCAGGAGCTGCTTGATTTTAACAGGAAAATCTCAACCGAGAGGAATGCGTACCTGCGGATACAGCTTTCAGACATGCAGAAGAGACTGCCTGAAATCAAAAGGGAAATACAGACGTATGAAAAACGGCGTCAGGAAGCACTTGCTTTTTTGACAGAAACGAATTCATATGATAAATACAGGGAAATACAGAATAAAATCACTGATCTGCAGTCACAGATACTCGCTCTTCAATCTCAGTACGATAAAGTAAGCGGCTGGCAGAATGATATTCAGCAGCTCAATGCTGATATCGCTGCACAGAATGTACGGCTTGCGGATATTGTATCCGGTACAAATACTATGCTGACTGAAACAAAACATGCCGCAATCAGAAATTATTTTAACCGGATCATAAAACATATCCTTGCGGTGAATGGTATTATCTCCCTTAATATAAATAAAAACGGAAATATCGATTTTAATGCAAAGGTGCAGAATCCCGATACACTTGGCATTACATCGAAAGACAGCGGATGTTCATACCGGAAACTGCTTTGCATGGCGTTTGATTTGTCGCTTCTGATTAATTATCATGATAAAAATTTTTTCAAGTTTGCATATCATGATGGTGCACTTGAAGGTCTGGATGACAGGAAGAAACTGGCATTTATCACCGAATCACGGAGTATATGTGTGCAATACAATTTGCAGCATATCATTACATTAATTGATTCAGATATGCCTCACCAGTCTGACGGAAAACTTTTTGAATTTCCTCCGGAAGAAGTATGTCTGACGCTTTCCGATAAAGATGCCGCTTCGAAACTGTTCGGTATGGATTTCTAGTACGGTACCTGCGGAGCCCGTTTCCATCCGGACTCCGCTTCCGTATTTTACGAATACACCGGTGCAGGTCCTTTTATAACTTCCTCCATAAGGTCTGCCGCCTTTTTACCTGAGCGTATCATGCCGCCGAATACCGGTCCCATACGATAGGCTCCGTATACGGCGTTTGCTGCCATGCCGCTTACGAACAGCCGCGGATAGACTTCGCCTGTATGTCCGACGGTCGCTTCCTCTGCATCGCGGACTTTAAGCGAGCGTTCTCCCATAACTTTTCCTGTTCCGGTTTTAAGCGTTATGCTGTTTTTGCGGAGCAGTGTGTTTACTACCTCTGCCGGATGGCCGGTGGCGTCGAGCACGCATTTGCAGACTGCCATGAGCGGGTCGACGCTCATCTTATCCCTCTGAACGGGAGTCCAGTTCAGAACGACGCCCGCGACGCTGTCATCAGCCGCAAATACGACGTCTTCCGCACTTATCATGTTAAGGATAGTGACTCCTGCGCCGACCGCGCGGCTGATAAGCGTGGATGCAAGGAATACCGCATCGATTGTATAGAATCCTTTATCCGGTGCCGGAAGCGGGATTTCCATTTCCTGCAGAATACGGGCAGCTTCTTCCTGAACAAGGATATTGTTAAAGAACATGCCGCCGCCCCAGACTCCGCCGCCGGGCGTCAGTTTCCGCTCACAGATGGTAACCTTGTATCCTTTTCTGGCAAGAAAATAACTGCAGATAAGGCCTGACGGTCCTGCACCGATGATGATTGCGTCCGAATTGAGCGCCGATTTGAATTTCGCAAAATAAGAATCCGCGATTTTTTCTGAAATAGTGTATTCCAGCATTAGAAACCTCCTCGTGTGTATACGAAGGAGTACCGGACATGACGGAAATATCATACATAAGTTTGAGTGGAAAAAATAAAAGAGAACGCAGCTGCAGTTTATTCAGTTTCATTATATCCTCCCTTCGCCGGTATTATCCGGATCAGGTTCAAAGGGTATGATCTCAGCCTTGCGGCACCCCTGGTAACAATGATTCTATGATACTCAATTAAGGAAAAATTGCAAGCTGTACTTTCCCGTATACTGCCTGCTATTTCCAGTGCCTCCGGTAGTTCTTTCTGCGGTATTCGTCAGGCGTCATGCCGGTAAATTTTCTGAACGTCCTTATGAAATGACTGTGCGATGAAAACATGAAATAACTGCTTATGGCCGTAGAACTGTAATCCGCATAGATGAGCATGTTTTTTGCAGCCTCTATCCGCAGTTTCATGACGTAATTCTGAATTGTTAGACCTGTTTCTTTTTTAAACAGAGCACACAGATATGTTTTATTAAGACCTGCAGCGGATGCAATCTGTTCGAGTGAGATTTTTTCCTGCAGATGGTCGTAAATGTAATCGGTCGCCTTTATGGTTGCACGCGACATAGCAGGATGTGTTTCTGTTTTAAGTTTTTTCATTCTGTCAGCAAAGTCAAAAACGATTTCACGGTGAAGTATATTAATGGAGTCTTCGTCTGAACAGGAGTCCACCTGCTGAATGTAAATATCACTGAGTGTATATGCCGTCTCTGAAGAAAGTCCGCCCTCTATGCAGAATCTGGTAATCATTGCGGTTGTAATTATGAGATGATATTTCAGGTTGCGGAGCGGATTTGAGGAGAGCCTGCCAAGATGAGTATTTTCCAGAGGGAGCATTAATTTTTTTAGCTTCAAAAAATCACCGTCTTTTACAGCAGTATAAAATTCCATTTCCCTGTCGTACGCGAGGTGTGAAATTTCGTTTTCCCGCTGCAGAAACAATTTATGAGAAAGAATATGTTCGTTTTTTTTCATCAAAATCCCGCCTTGAAACAGAACGTTGTGCTATATTTCAGAATCTGATTATATCACAGCAGTATTTTCAGTGCTATTCTTTAAAACCGGAGAATCGGGAAGGAACAAATGAGACTGAAAAAAGGAATTAATTTCGGCGGCTGGCTTTCACAATGTAATCATACAAAGGAACGGTACGATACGTTTCTGGGGAAAGAAGATGTAGCCGTCGTTGCCGGGTGGGGATTTGACCACATACGCCTGCCGTTTGACTACAATGTTATTGAGGATGAGCAGGGGAATGAGAAAGCGTCCGGATACTCGTATCTTGACAGTATGGTGAAGTGGTGCAGAGAATACAATCTCGATCTGATACTCGATCTTCACAAGGCATCAGGATATGATTTTAATAATGCCGGAAATATGGAGCAGAACTCGCTCTTTACCAATGATACATTACAGAAAAGATTTATTAATCTCTGGAGCAGGCTTTCTGCCCGTTACGGGATATATGAAAATGTAGCGTTTGAACTGCTGAACGAAGTTGTCGAGCAGGAAGTTGCATCATTATGGAATTCTCTTATAAAAGATGCCGTGAGTGTCGTCAGAAAAAACGCACCCGAAAGTAAAATTATTTACGGTGGCATTCAGTGGAACAGTGCGCGTACCCTGAAGCTGCTTGATAAACCTGCAGACAAGAATATCATGTATACGTTTCATTTTTATGAACCGTTGATTTTTACTCATCAGAAAGCAGAATGGGTTCCGAATATGATTAAGGACAGGGATATACAGTACCCCGGAACCATGAAGTACTACATTGAACTTTCAAAAGTTCTGGGATACAAGGGAAAGGATGTGACTGATGCGTCAGACGCCGATATGGGCGACAGGCTTATCAGGGATATGGTCCGGGAAGCAAAAGAGGCTGCCGACAGTGCCGGTGTACAGTTGTACTGCGGTGAATTCGGCGTTATCGATCAAGCTCCGCCGCCTGACACACTTAACTGGTTCAGGGATGTCCTTTCCGTTTTCGGCAGTAATGATGTCGGATGTGCCATATGGACGTATAAAGCAATGGATTTCGGAATCAAAGACAAACATTACGATTCAATCCGCAGTGAACTTATTAAATTAATGCAGGAGGAAATATGAAGTTAGTAAAAAGATTGGCGGCAGGACTTCTCTGTCTGGTGGTGGTTCTTCCGTTCTATGCGGCAGGAACTGATTCAACGTATACCGACGCGGATATCGTCTGGCAGGATGATTTTAACGGTGATAAGCTCAATATGAACGACTGGAATATTGAGTATCACGA